>ERZ772957.302-NODE-302-length-41663-cov-7.174918_pt1 | contig 41663 bp, 39 predicted proteins | sample MGYA00580682_ERZ772957 | MGnify/ENA primary metagenome ERZ772957 (study PRJEB29015, sample SAMEA2737921) | human oral metagenome | biome: human oral; feature: human-associated habitat; material: dental | place: China | collected 2025 ... | reverse complement strand
TTTGAGGATATTGAGCAGTCACAACTAAAGCCTTTACCCACAGTTCCTTTTGAGTTACATAACAGAAAAATGACCAACGATGAGTTTACCTCATGGCTTATTACCAATGAGTGGGATGATAGATGCAACCGAACTATCGAAAGGCTTGTCAAGGCTGCAGGCTTTAGATATGAAGCTTCCTGGAGCATATAGATTACGATGTAGACAGAGAGTTGGATTGCAACTTGATACAACGACTGGCTGACCTTGGTTTTATGAGCGAAGGTAGAAATCTGTTCATAGTGGGCAGTACAGGAACAGGGAAAAGTTATATTGCTACAGCACTTGGATATAGGGCATGCCAGAAAGGGCACAGGGTGCTGTATGCAAATACAGCAAGGCTAATGGCACAATTAAAAGTAGCAAAAGCCAAGGGGAGCATCTTGAAGGAACTCAAGAAGATAGAACGTACAGAACTGCTCATTCTCGATGATTTCGGACTACAACCTTTAGATACTACGGCAAGAAATCTGCTCATGGATATAATAGAAGACAGACATGGGAAGAAATCAACCATCATCGCATCACAAATACCTGTAAGAGCATGGTACGAAGCCATAGCAGACCAAACCGTAGCTGATGCCATCATGGATAGAATCATACATGGGGCAATTAAAATTCAATTGAAAGGAGAATCTATGAGGAAAAGAAAAAATATATGAAAGAAAAGAAAAACAAAAGAAAGTGAGAAATCACTTGCAATGTAAAGATATTATATCTATTTTTGCAAAATAAATAATAGTAATAACTGGCAAAAGAAGATACGATTGAGAAGCCAGAAAAGATGAACGCTAATAACAAAAGTTATAAAATAACTACATAGGGTCAGTTTCGAAGATTACATGGGGAAAGTTTCAATGATTTTTTCGAATATATACTTATAGTTTAACACCTGCCTCTTTATGAATGCAGATAACCTTCTTTGGTTTGATAGTTTCTATAACCTTCTTTATTGTTGTTTTGTCCGCATGGCCAGAGGTGTGAATGTCCACAACATTGTGGAACAGTTCACGAAACTCCTTGTATTTCGGGTTGGCTTTCACTTGTTCAGGAATCTTGTAATATCCATCCCAAGACGAGAATATCAACAAGGTTTCCTCCTGCGGAAGTTTGCCGATAAGACCTTTAACTCTATCTATTTGTGATATTCCAACAATCATGGTAAAGCCTCTGCGCTTCAACTTGCCGTAAAGTCTTTCGCTATAGAACAGAGGATTAAAGGAAAACAAACCTCGCGAGCGTTTTGATTCCCTTTCCGTAAAGAGTTCCATCGTTCTTTTCATGAACAAAGACCAGATGCACAAAGGCTTCTGTGCGCTTATTGCTGCTCCTTTTATTGCTGCCAGTCGTTCTATATCTGTAGCTGATGCCAAGACAAAGACGTATTTGAGCCTGCATCACGCTTGCCATCTTCCTTGACACCTCACGTTCATGGATGCATTTGTCCTCTCGCTTAAGCATCGTGCCTTCAGTGATTAGCACGTCGATATTTGTGGCATATTTCTTCAGTGTCGGGAAAAGTCCTTTGCCCAGATAGCCGTGCTCGCGATAGTCTCCTGTGTGCCAGATGCGTTTGCCATCAGCCTCTATAAGAAACATGTAGGAATCATAAATGCTATGACAATTATAGAACGGAGTAACCTTTATGTCACCTATTGTTATGGATGCAGGAGCCTTCTTTACTTCTGCTCGCGTCCATGTTTTAAATTCCCTCACTTCATCTGCATGAGCAACTGCGGATATATATTTCATTTCAAGCATGATTCTCTTGTGAAAATCACGTTCTGGTTGCTGGCTGTACTGTTCTTTCTCTTTTTTAATGGCCTCTTCGAGTATCCTGTACTTAATCAGTAGCAGTTCTTTACTTCCTTCTCCAACATACTGATCAACAGGGATATACCAGAACAAACCGACATGATCTTCGTGGGCATGGGTGTAGAACATAGCTTCGTGTTCTTTCATGTTTTTATCAATAATATCAATGACCATACTAAAGTCTTGCTCTGAAGTTGTTGATTCACCACTACCTGGAAGATTCTGCCCAAAATCGATGAAGACCCTGGATGTATTTCCATATTTCAGTGATGCAACCACCAATCTGATTAAGACCTCTATGCACCTTGATGTTCACGTTTATCTCCTTTCTCTATGGTTATTTAAGATTTGGGCGTAATGGACATTACTCCTAAATGTCCATTACCCATTTTTTATTAGTCATTAAAAAAAGATGGCCATCGTGGCACCCCGACGGCCTATTTTTTTCGTTTTTACCGGTTCGGGGCTCCCCGAACAAACATTCTTTTGATTTTCAGCTGTTCATTCGTGGGGGCGAATAAAAATTACTTTATTTTATACTGTGCTTCATTGGAATTTCATTGTAATAGCTCCAAATTCTCCTACAGCATAAGTCACATACATATAATCATTTTTTACAATAAAAATATATCCGGTTCCCCCTTGAGCGCCATCGGTACTGGCTTGCGGACCGGTAGATGTCCAATACATACTTTCTTCACCCATAGAATTCCCTCTATAAAATCCCCCGAATGACGGAAGGAAAAAGTAGTCTGATGGATTGGATGGAGTTACGTAATAGAAGCGATGAGGAAAAGACCAGAAATTACCAGAAGTAAGTATTCGGTATTCTCTTGCATAATCACGATCTACTCCGTTATCATCTGGGAATCGATTTGAAAAGCGCCAATCTGTAAGACCTGGAGTATCACGTATAATAGCAGCTCTTTTCTTTAGCAAAATACCTTCTATTTGTTGCATATGCCCATTAACGATATTGACCCCAACAGTTCTATAGCCTTCCCCCTTTGACGCATACCAAAGCATTTCATTCAAATTCGGACAGTCTTTACACGATTTTGTTGCCGCTGCATTTTGAGATGTGCGCACATCTAAAATAGGGTTATACCAACGTTGTGGGTCAGTAGCTAAATTCTGTGGGTAATTACTTCCACTTCCGATAACATTATATCGGGTATGGTCAAGAGATGTATAATGATATTGGAGGGAAGGCTGGTCACTTTCATGCTGCCACCAATAATGCTCTTGTGCATCCCACATATAATATTTAATGGTATAGCTTTTGAAGTCTTTATCTATCCAGGCTGTCACATCTCTGATTTTTCCTTCTGGACAATTGAAGTTATTTAATTGCTTTACCACCTCAACCTTTGCATTAGTCGTTGGGTCAACTATTGTATAGGTGACTGAAAGGTTATACGTTCCAGGCGCAATAACCATATAAGCACTTTTATCAATTGTTGTAGTCGTATTGTCTAATACAAAATTATCTGTTTGTAATATGATACGTTGATTTGCATTATCTATAGGCGCCTTACCTATGAGTGTACCATCCGAAAAATCATACTTCCCAGCGATAGATTTATCCGCTTTAACTTCTATTTGCTGCAATTTAATATTTGATCCAAGCGTTACATTCTCGCAACGGGGCAGAAAACATAAATAGCTCGCCTTATGTTGCAATGTAAATTTATAATCTCCGCCCCCACCATCGGCTTCGGCAAATCCACAATCACCAGATGCTGCAAGATGACCAAAATTATTAGGAGCCGTTTGATGCTGATATGATAGTATAGTTATAGGTACACCTACGGATTCTGAATAATACGATTCATTTCCAGCATAAAATATCTTAGGATTCAAACCATAGTCTATAGGTGGATAACCATACATAGTATAGGGGCGTTGCAGCGTGAAATTTGCCTTACTCTTGTCGATAGGTAAGGTTGTACGGAATTGAGCAAGCGAACTTCTATAAAACTTTCCGTTATTAGCTTTCACCCAAATATAATCTGCATCTTCCCAATATACCTTGGCGGCTTTTCCAAGTTCGTGGGTTGCCGTGGTGCGCGTCTTAGCCGAAGCCGTTGTTTCGGGCTGGTAGCCTACGAAAGTTACCGTGGGCACATTGGTTGTGTCTTGCTGCGACTTGTTGCTTTGATTGGCATTGTCTTCGCTTGCACAAGAAGCAAAGAGTAATGCTACAACGCATAAAAAACTTAGTTTCTTCATCTTCATTTCAGCTTTATTCATTAAATAAACTACTTGATGGGGCAGCGGGTGCTTCTTCCTCTTCGTCGTCCCAGTCGTCCCAATCGCCGTTGTGCTTTTTGGCGTCACCACCATCGCCACCATAACCAAGTTCACCTGCATTGCCGCTGGCTGCATCTAAAAGACTTTCAACTGCCATTGGATAAACCTTACTTTCGGGCTTTATGTATGCCCGCTTTGTTGCTTGTTTCTTCATTTTGTTAAAACTATTTTATATTATGAGTTATTTATTCTTGTTTTGCACATAAAATCCGTTCATTTATGCACGCAAAAAGGGCATGCAAAAAGTTTATGAAAAACTTCTTGCACAACCTTTGTTTGTAAGTGATTATGTTGTATATTACGCGCACGTAGGAGCGGACGTTAGAATGTGTGTGTGTGTGTGTGTGTGTGTTATACAATTATTTGGATTGACCAAATAAATGGCATAAAAAGATGCAAAGAATTTTGAATTTCTTTGCAACGTCTGTATGCGATATGTAACCGACTTTACGTTCATGGGCGCAAAGGTATAAACTTTTACGCAAAGCAACAAATTTACCTGCAAAAATGTTTTGAAAAAGGAAAAGAATGCATGCCGAAAACAACAAGAGGCAGGTGGCAGCACAGCGGGCGACAAAAATATGGCGCGTGGCTCTTACTATTTCATATTATTTGCTATCTTTGCAACGATAACGACAGCAAAAATATGACACAAGAGGAAAAGACAAAGATTGAGGAACGCATTGTTGATGTGTTGAAAACGGTTTACGACCCCGAAATTCCGGTCAACATTTGGGACTTGGGCATGATTTATAAGATTGATGTAAAGGATGATGGCAACGTGGATCTTGACATGACTTTCACGGCACCCAACTGTCCTGCGGCCGACTTTATTTTAGAGGATGTGCGCACAAAGGTTGATAGTGTTGAAGGCGTTGCGGCAACCAATGTCAACTTGGTGTTTGAACCTGCTTGGGATCAAAGCATGATGACGGAGGAAGCGCGCGTGGAATTGGGATTTGAATGAATGGGGCACCGCTTACAGTTGTGGTGGTGCTATCGTGTAACTAAACTTTATCTACATGGAAAAGAACATCTATTTCTTGAGCGATGCGCATTTAGGTTCGTTGGCCATTCCGCATGCTCGCACACAAGAACGTCGTTTGGTGCGTTTCTTAGACAGCATTAAGGAGAAAGCCTCGGCGATTTATCTGTTAGGCGACATGTTCGATTTCTGGGACGAATATCGCTACGTGGTGCCGAAAGGATTTACGCGCTTTTTGGGCAAGTTGAGCGAACTGACCGACGATGGGGTCGAAGTGCACTTTTTTACGGGCAACCATGATGTGTGGACCTATGGCTATTTAGAAAAGGAATGTGGTGTCATCGTGCATAAAGCACCCATCACAACAGAGCTTTACGGTAAGATTTTCTATTTGGCACACGGTGATGGTTTGGGCGATCCCGACCCTATGTTTCGCTTCTTGCGACGTGTTTTCCACAACCGTTGCTGCCAACGACTGCTCAATTTTGTGCATCCGCGTTGGGGCATGGCTTTGGGATTGAACTGGGCTAAGCACAGCCGCTTGAAACGAATAGATGGCAAGGAGGTGCCATTCATGGGCGAAGAAAAAGAATATTTGGTGCGGTTTGCACAGGAGTATCAGCGCAACCACCCCGACATTGATTATTTGCTTTTTGGCCACCGCCACATCGAATTGGATATAACCATCAACAAAACGGCACGCATGCTGATTTTGGGTGATTGGATTTCGCAATTCACCTATGCTGTCTTCGATGGCGAACATTTGCTGTTGGGGCAATATGTGGAGGGCGAATCAAAGTTCTAACATTTTCTTAACTTCATCTTGCGGCCCATTGCTTTGTTTGAAAAGCGGTGGGCTTTTATAATTTCCCCTCCTCACGATAGGAGAAATATTGCCCGTCAGTGACAATGACATGGTCGAGAAAATAGATGCGCATGGTTTCGCAAGCGGCTTGCACACGGCGGGTCAACTGGTCGTCGGCCGAGCTGGGTTGCGCATGGTTGCTGGGATGATTGTGAGCCAAAGCCAGCACAGTGGCATTGCAGAGCAAGGCTTCTTTCAACATGATGCGCACGTCGACAGCTGTTTCGCTCAGGCCGCCATGGCTGATACAAAGGGATTTTATGAGTCGGAAATGCTGATTGAGCAACAGCACCCATGCCTCTTCGACATCAAGATCCTGCATGCGTGGATGCAGGTATTCATAGATGGCCGCCGCCGAATCCAAGGCCTTTCGTTCCTCAGCCTTCTCCATAGCGCGTCGTTTGCCCAACTCGCACGCGGCTAAGATGGTGATGGCCTTTGCCGGACCGACACCTTTATAGCGCTGCAAATCCCGGCAGGTGAGCTTGCCCAATGTGTTGAGATTGTTGTGGCAATCGTTCAGGATGCGCTGCATCAGAGCAACAGCGCTCTCGTTAGACGTACCACTTCCGATGAGGATGGCCAGCAATTCGGCATTCGACAGTACTTGAGCTCCAAGGCGTTCGAGCTTCTCGCGCGGCCGATCTTCTTCGGCCCAATGCGCAATGCTGGTGCAATGTTTTTCGTGTGCTTCTTCCATGTGCGGTAAAGGGTGAGAAAGAGAGGGTGGAAAAGGCTATTGATAAAAGGTCTTTTCGTAGGCATTGAAGCTGCCGCGCCGCAGGATGATGCGCTTCCAAAGTGCTTCGAAAAAACCACACCCATAACCAATCAACTGGATATAGGCTGCAAAAATGCTCCATATTCCAATCTTAAAGCTATGGTTTTGCCGAGTAGAATCAATCAAAATGATGAGTGAATACAGCGATATTGGTGCGAGACCACAAACCATCATCAGAATGCCTATGATAGAAACGGGATCTGGCATGGTGCAAAGATACAGCACAAGCCCGTTGAGAATCAACAGCAGAAACTGTGCACAAGCAAAGGTAAAAGCGGCCGGAAGCACATGAACGAACTTCAGACTCTCGGGGTATTTCATGTAGAGGTTGATGCGGGCGATGCCACTGTTGTAGACTTGCCGCCAAAACTTGCGAAAGTCTGTGCGGCGTTTATGCCACACCCATGCCGTAGGAAACAGACGACAACGATAGCCTGCTTTGAAGATTCTTATACTAAAATCAATGTCTTCTCCAAAGCGCATGTCGCTGAAACCACCTAATTGCTGATAGACTTCGCGCCGGATGCCCATATTAAATGAGCGCGGATAGAATTTATCCAATTTCTTTTTTCCGCCGCGAATACCGCCTGTGGTGAAGAAACTGGTCATGGAATAAGAGATGGCTTTCTGCGTATCGGTGAACGATTCGTGTGCCCTGTCGGGGCCACCAAACGCATCAGCGGATGTTTTTTCCAATTCATCGTCAACCGCTTTAAGATAGTCTGGCGGCAAGACCACATCGCTATCCAAAATCAAAAGATAGTCGCCTTGCGCACGCTCTGCACCATAATTGCGACTCATGCCAGGGCCACTGTTGGGCTTCATGAAATACTTGATGTCAAGCTGTTGTGCAAAACGCTTGCAAACGGCTTCACAAGTGATTTGCGAACCATCTTCAACAATCAGCACTTCGAAGTCGGAAAGCGACTGTGTTGTCAAACTTCCCAAAAGTTCTTCAACTTCATTCGGCCGATTAAAAACGGGAACAATGATGGAGTATTTCATAGCAACGAATGGATTTTAAATGAAAAAACCTACCTTTGTGCGGATAGATAGCGCACAAAAGTAGGTTTGTATTTGATTTATTCTGAGACGCGTCCGAGGTAACTTCCGTCGCGTGTGTCGACCTGAATGGTCTCGCCTTCGTTCACAAACAAAGGCACACGCACCTCAACACCAGTTTCTAAAGTGGCAGGCTTCGTAGCATTCGTTGCTGTATTGCCTTTCACCCCCGGTTCACTGTGCATGATTTTGAGCGTCGTCTTCACCGGCATCTCAGCCGAAAGAATGGTTCCGTCGGTGGTATCGGTGCACACATCAACCACGTCTCCCTCTTTCATGAAGTCGACACCCGTAATCTGTTCGTGATTAATGGGTATCTGTTCGAATGTCTCTTGATTCATAAAAATGTGTCCTGTTGCATCTTCATAGAGATATTGATAGGGGCGATGCTCCACACGAACATCATCCAATTTGAAGCCAACCTGGAATGTTCGCTCCAAAACACGACCGTCAGCAACATTCTTTAATTTCGTGTTCATCACCGTGTTCCCTTTACCCGGCTTACGATGTTGAAAGTCAATGCACTTCCAAATACCACCATCCATACGGATGCAGGTACCGATTTTTATTTCTTGTGAATTAATCATTGTTGTATAATTGATATTTATGATAATCTTTTGGCGTTGCTAAAGTGCCATTTCTGCACCCTCTTCTTGGGCTGCAAAGTTACGATATTTTTATAGAAAATCGTCGCTCAGATGCTTAAAATTCACTTAGTTCTTTGGTAATTCGAAAATTATAAGTAATTTTGCAAGCCAAAAAGGAGGAACGAACGCTGGTCCGGCACGACCGAAGAGCGCTCATACGTTGCAATAAATAACAAAATAAATAAGAAAGAAAATGAAAAGAACATTCCAGCCTCACAACCGCCGTCGCGTGAACAAGCATGGTTTCCGCGAGAGAATGGCAACAAAGAATGGACGCCGTGTGTTAGCTTCACGTCGCGCTCATGGTAGAAAGAAATTAACAGTCTCTGACGAAAATCACGGCAAGTAGCATCGAGGAGATTGATGATAGACCCAAAAAAGCAGCAAAGTGCATTGTTCTTTGCTGCTTTTTGCATTTAATTATTTTGTTGTTTAAGCCATTTATCTTATCTTTGCAACATAGGAAAAACGAAGTTAATCGGGCAAATGCAGTCATCAGAATTCGTTAAAAAGTTTAGCAGTTGGTATCTGTGGAAGAATATTCTTATCATGGGTTTGGTTGTCGCTGTGTTAGGTATTGGCGTAAAGTTCGGCCTCGACTTCTACACACACCATGGTGAAGCCATCCCCGTTCCCGACTTAAAACACAAAGCTTTAACGGATGCAGAGCATTTGGTGCACGAGTTAGGACTCGAAATTCAAGTGGTAGATACGGGCTATGTGAAGTCGCTTCCTGCCGATTATATCCTTGGACAATCGTTGGCTCCGGGCGAGAAAGTGAAGTCGGGACACATTATTTATGTCACCATCAATTCGCCTCTGTCCCCAACCATCACACTGCCCGACATCATAGACAACAGTTCTTTGCGCGAGGCAATGGCAAAATTAACCGCCATGGGCTTTAAACTTGGTACACCAAAATATATTGCAGGAGAGAAGGATTGGGTGTATGGTGTGTTGGTAAATGGCCGTCCTGTGAACGCAGGTGACAAGATTTCTGTAGAGGCAACGTTGGTTATTCAAGTGGGAAATGGCGAGCGGAGTGCCGACGATTCAGTGGACTATGTAGACCCGGCCCTGCCTCATCTTGACGAAACCGGTGGAGATGTGGATGAGTTTGAGGTGGTAACCGCTCCCGATAGTCCTACAAAGGGAGGTGAAGGCACCAAAGAAAATCCAAGCAAGACAACGCCTAAAGAGTAGTGTATGATTGAAGAACAAGAAATCATAGATGACGAATTGGCTACCGAAACGCCACAACGTTTTGAGCATTGGAAGATAGAAGTCGATGCAGGGCAGACGCCTGTGCGCATCGATAAATACTTGACGGACAAAAATCCCTATCAAAGTCGTAACCGAATACAGCAGGCGGCCGATGCCGGTTGCATTGAAGTGAATGGGCAAGCGGTGAAGAGTAACTATAAAATCAGACCACATGATGTGATTACTCTGATGCTCGACACGCCCAAACACGACACGAGTATTGTGGCCGAAGACATTCCTTTAGACATTGTTTATGAAGATGATAATCTCATGGTTGTCAACAAAAAAGCGGGTATGGTGGTGCATCCCGGTGCCGGAAATTTCACGGGTACGCTCATCAATGCCGTGGCCTGGCATTTAAAAGACTTGGCCACATTTGATGCAAACGACCCGGATGTGGGGTTGGTTCATCGCATAGACAAAGACACCAGTGGGCTCATCGTCATAGCAAAGACCGCCGATGCCAAGTCGAAATTGGGCAAACAGTTTTTCAATAAAACCACCCACCGCAGCTATCATGCCCTCGTTTGGGGCAATTTTGTAGAAGATGAAGGCACCATTGAGGGCAATATTGCACGCGACCCCAAGAACAGATTGCGCATGAAGATATTTCCTTTGGAGAGCGAAGTGGGCAAAACGGCCATCACCCACTACCGTGTGATGCAGCGTTTTGGCTATGTTACATTGGTAGAATGTATTTTGGAGACGGGCAGGACGCACCAAATTCGTGCACACATGAAGCACATTGGGCACCCACTCTTTGCCGATGCCACCTATGGCGGCGATGAGATAATTCGCGGACAGCGCAGCAGTTCTTACAAAGCCTTTATTCAAAACTGCTTCAAAGTCTGTCCGAGACAGGCGCTACATGCAAAGACATTGGGCTTTATCCATCCCACAACAGGCCAGCAAATGGACTTCGATTCGGATTGGCCGGCAGATTTTTCGGCATTAATTGATAAGTGGCGCGCCTATTTATCAGGCACTACACAAGACACTTTTACAGCATAAAGAAACATAACATCATTATATATGGAAAATTCTAAAAGAAATATTGCCATCGTTTGTGGTGGAGATTCATCCGAACATGACGTATCCATGCGCTCTGCACAGGGCTTGTTTTCGTTTTTCGACAAACAGCGTTACAACGTGTTTATTGTTGATGTGAAAGGCACCGACTGGCATGTTAATCTCGAAAACGGCGGCATTGCCGAAATTGACAAGAACGATTTCTCTTTTCAAAAAGACGGTCTTCGCGTGTTTTTCGACTACGCCTATATCACTATCCACGGGCAACCCGGTGAGAATGGCGTGATGCAAGGCTATTTCGACTTGATACATCTGCCCTATTCCACCAGTGGTGTGCTGGTTGAAGCCATGACGTTTAATAAATATGTGCTCAACAACTACCTGCGTGGTTTCGGCGTAAATGTGGGCAACAGTGTGTTGCTCCGTCGCGGAGAACGCTATGACGAGGAGGCCATTGCACGCCGCATTGGCATGCCTTGTTTTGTGAAACCGGCGGCCGACGGCAGTAGTTTCGGTGTTTCAAAAGTGAAAAATGCCGACCAATTGGCACCGGCTTTGCGTGTAGCTTTCATGGAAAGCAACGAGGTGATGATAGAGCAATTCCTTCAAGGCATGGAAATTTCGCAAGGTGTTTATAAAACAAAAGGAAAGCAAGTGGTGTTGCCGGCAACGGAAGTGGTAACGAAAAACGAGTTCTTTGATTACGATGCGAAATATAATGGCCAGGTAGACGAGATTACTCCCGCCCGCTTATCCGAGGAAACGGCTGCGAAAGTGGCTGCCGAAACTGCGCGCATCTATGATATCCTTCATGCCAATGGCATCATTCGCATTGACTATATTATTTCGAAAGACGAGCAAGGAAACGACGTTATTAACATGCTGGAGATCAACACAACGCCGGGCATGACCCCAACAAGTTTCATTCCTCAGCAAGTAAAAGCTGCCGGTTTGAATATCAAAGACGTGCTCAGCGACATTGTTGAGAACCAGTTTTAAACCCCATCATTATGAAAATCCCCGCAGAATTTGATCCTATCCGGCCTTTTGAGCCGGAGGAGTTGCCCGCCGTTTATGCTCGGTTGCTGGCAGATGAGCAATTCAAACAAGTGTTGAACTATCTCTATCCGGAGGTACCTTTTGAGCAAATTGCGGCCAAGATGCACGCTTGTAAAACCAATCTTGAGTTTCAAAAAACCTTCTGCTATCCCTTTTTACAGGGACTTGTGCACAAACTCTCGTTAGGATGCAACATGGATGCCTCCAATATCAACATCAAAGATCGCTACACCTTTGTGAGCAATCATCGCGACATCGTGCTCGATTCTGCCCTGTTAGACAAACTGTTGATTGATGTTGGTTTCGACACAACGTGCGAAATCGCCATTGGTGACAACCTGTTGAAATTGCCTTGGGTGCACGATTTGGTGCGCGTCAACAAGTCGTTCACCGTAGAGCGCGCACTTCATTCCGTTGAGATGCTGCGTGCCAGCAAGCGCATGTCGGAATACATCCACTATGCCATCAACGAGAAACACGAAAATGTTTGGATTGCCCAACGCCAAGGACGCGCTAAAAACTCGAATGATTTAACCCAGCCTGCCATTCTGAAAATGATGGCAATGGGCGGAGAAGGCTCCATCATCGAGCGTCTCATGCAATTACATATCGTTCCGTTGGCTATCTCCTACGAGTATGATCCCTGCGATTATCTCAAAGCACGCGAGTACCAACTGCGCCGGGATGTGCCTTATTGGAAGAAAGGTGACGGCGACGACATTGAGAGTATGCTCACGGGTATCCGCGGTTATAAGGGTCACATCAACTATGTTTGCGCCCCTTGCATCGATAAATGGCTGCTTACAGTGGATGAAGATATGCCGAAAAACAAACTATTTGACACCATCGCTGCACACATTGACACCGAGATTCACCGCAATTATCGGCTCTATCCCTGCAACTACATTGCGCTTGATTTGATACAAGACACGCGTCTCTATACCGACGAATATACGCCTGAGGAGCTGCAAGCCTTTGAGGAATATATGGAAACCCAGTTGGCAAAGATTGAGATTGACAACAAAGACGACAAGTTCTTGCGCCTCTGTATGCTCAGCCAATATGCTTATCCGGCCAAGAATTATATGGCGGCACGCGACGGAAACGGGCGTTTTAAATCGTGGTTCAACCATCTTCCTTTCGTCAAATAAGATGCAGAAACTTAACAAAGCAGGGCTCGTGGCAACCATAAGTTTGTGTTTGCCACTGCTCTTAGCTTGTTCAAAAAACAGCTATGACGATGGGGATGGGCGCTTTTCCTATCTGCGAGCTGACTTTGTTGAGGCACCCGCACAACAACATTCCATCGCATTTGCCATTACCGATGCGGGCGACACCCTACGTTTCGCCCCATCTTTCACCGCACCTTGGCTTGCAAGGCACGACACACTTTATCGTGCCTTGCTCTATCATCAGCCCTCATCCATGACAACCACGGCCGTTCACCAACTCATTCCTATCGCCGTGTTGCCCTATATTCCTCGCCAACGCTTCGGCATTTTGTACACCGACCCCGTGGTTTTTGAAAGCGCTTGGCTGAGCACACGCCGCCAATATCTTAACATTGGCTTAGCACTAAAGACGGGGAAACAAGAGAATGGTATCCGCCATCAGCAGCTCTCCATGGTAGAAATGGACAGCGTCATGAATGGAAGTCAACTGCAATCCGTTCACCTACAGCTGTATCACCATCAAGGTGGCGTGCCCGAATACTATTCAACCCATGGTTATATCAGTATTCCCATCCGACATTTGCCTCGAGGTTGCCGCATCAAACTTTCCATCAAAACCTACCAAGGCTATATCCATCGAGACTTTATCCTATAAAAGCGAAACATCATTATTAAACATATTACCTATGAGAATCCTTAGACTTCTAACACTCGCATGGTTGTTATGCACCCTATTAGCAATACATGCACAAGGGCCTAACAACACAGGCACCTATTATGCAACTGCCAATCTTCAAAAAGGTAGCGCTCTAAAAACGGCTTTAGCCACTATCATTGGCCACGGAATGCAAGATTTAGGTTATAATGCCCTATGGGAGGCTTATGAAAAGACCGACTTGCGCCCCGACGAAACGATTTGGGATATGTATTCAAGCATCACGCATTACAATCCAAAAACCAACAGAGCCGGCAATTATAAAAAAGAAGGCGACTGCTATAACCGCGAACATTCTGTGCCACAGAGCTGGTTCAACAAGCAATCCCCCATGCGTTCCGACCTCTTCCACGTCTATCCTACTGATGGCTATGTAAACAGTCGTCGTGGAAACTATCCTTTTGGCGAGAACCAAGGCGAAATCTATACGTCACAAGGTGGTTTGTCAAAGCTCGGGAAATGTACCACTACGGGCTATCATAGCACCGTGTTCGAGCCTGCCGATGAATATAAAGGCGACTTTGCACGCACCTATTTCTATATGGCTACGCGCTATGAAGACTATTTAAACAGCTGGGAAGGCCCCATCTTCGGCCCCACATCCTATCCCGGCATTGCGCAATGGCAACTGCAAATGCTGCTACGTTGGGCGAAAAACGATCCGGTTAGTGAGAAAGAAATCAAACGGAATGAGGCCATCTATGCCTTGCAACACAACCGTAATCCTTTCATCGATTACCCAGGATTAGAGCAATATGTGTGGGGAGACAGTGTAAATGTGGCCTTCCACTATGATGGGAAAACCGGCGAGTCTCCCACACCTACGCCCAATCCCGGCGAGGAACCACATTCCAACCCCGGTCCCATCGTGCCCCCAACACCACCCGTTAATCCCCCAACTGGTGAAGTAGTGTTCAAACAAGTCACCTCTTTGGCCGAGCTAAAGGCCGGCGATGAAATTGTCTTTACTTACACCGCCGGAGGCGCTTTCATGACCAACACCGAGAAAAACTATCGCAAATTTAAATATATCAAAATTCCTTTTGACCAGACTGTCAGCCTGCCCTTGCAAGGAGAAAAAGCACCACGTGTCTTTATTTTAGGGCAACAAGGAACCGCTTATACCTTCTATGACCCTGTCGAAAAGACATATCTTTCCTTCAGAGGTACGAAGAATGCACTCTATAACAACCCCGATCCAACGAACGCCGAGTCGCAATGGTTCATCAAGATTGGTGCCGACAACAGCGCGGATATCGCTCCCATTCAGCACACGGAGCGTGGCATATACTTCAATGGTTCTGCACATCGCTTCTCATGTTACAAACCTTCTTCCACAGCAAAAGCTATTGCAATCTTTGTGAGACAGACGCCTTCAGCTATCAAAGCAAACACCTATGACCCACAAACCCTCGTAGAGGTCTACACGATAGGTGGTCATTGTGTCCGCCGAAAAGTGAAGATGCAGCAGGCTTTGCAAGGACTTCCGGCAGGTATCTATATCGTTGGGGGTAAGAAATACAGCGTCAAATAAAGCCAACATTCGCTTAACAACATTATTCATCATACCTTAAAACCCGGCATCAGCCCATTGAATAAGCTGATGCCGGGCTTCATGTTATAGGCAAAACCATGCTTTTGTGCCTATATCCACCCTATCTTACATCGTGTTACATGGATGTAATCCGTGTTTGAACCAGTCCAAAGCCTTATTGCATGAATGTAACAGTGTTTGAACTAATCCGAAATCTTGTTGCATGAATGTAATCAGTGTTTGAACTAATCCGAAATCTTGTTGCATGAATGTAATCGCGTTTGAACGCGTCCGAAGCCTTATTACATCAATGTAACGGGGGTTTTGAGGCATTGAAAGCCGCACAAACCCTAATAATTGATTTGTGATAATGCGCGAGGGCAATGCTGAATAACCATTCCCCGCGCGCATTAACTGTGTAAAGGTGCACGCACCGCTATCCACTATCCTTGCAATTAACTATACTTGTTGCATGTCGTGGAGCTTTTTGTAGTAGCCATCTTGTGCCAAGAGCATTTCGTGTGTGCCCCGTTCCACGATGCGCCCTTCATGCAGCACGCAGATTTCGTCAGCGTTTCTGATCGTTGATAGCCGATGGGCTACCGCCACTGTGGTGCGCGTTTTCATCAAATGAGTGAGCGCTTCCTGCACCAATCGCTCGCTTTCAGTATCTAAAGCTGAGGTAGCTTCGTCGAGAATGAGGATTGGAGGGTTCTTTAAGATGGCGCGTGCGATGCTCACACGTTGCCGTTGTCCGCCCGAAAGGCGTCCGCCTCTGTCACCAATATTCGTGTCAAAGCCATGTTCTGTCTCCATAATAAAGTCGTAGGCATTGGCTATTTTGGCCGCCTGTTCGATGTCGTCGGGTGTGGCTTGCTGTGCACCAAACTTAATATTGTTGGCAAAGGTGTCATTGAAGAGGATGGCTTCTTGGTTGACATTGCCAATGAGCTGGCGCAAATCGTGCACCCCAAGGTCTTTCACATTGATGCCATCGATGAGCACTTCGCCCTCTTGCACGTCATAATAACGCGGGATAAGGTCGACAAGGGTAGACTTTCCCGAGCCGCTTTGCCCCACCAAGGCTACCATTTTCCCCTTAGGAATGATGAGATTAATATCGCGTAGCACCCACCGATGATCATATTTAAACGACACATGGCGGAACTCTATAGCGTGTTCGAAACCGGCGATGTGCACGGGATGTTCTTTCTCCTTGATGCTGATTTCGGCCTTTAAAATCTTGTCTACGCGCTCCATACTGGCCAATCCCTTAGGAATGTTGTAACTGGCTTTCGAAAACTCTTTCAGCGGATTGATGATGGAATAGAGCATCACGAGGTAGTAGATGAACTTAGGTCCTGTCAAAGTGTTGTAATTGAGCACCAAAATTCCCCCCACCCACAGCACAATAATAATCATCACCGTGCCGAGAAATTCGCTCATCGGATGTGCCAACTGCTGCCGAATGTTCACACGCATCACCTGCTTTCTGAAATTTGAATTGATATCATCGAAGCGTTTATTCATCAAACCTTCGGCACAAAAGGCTTTGATGATGCGCAAGCCACCCAAGGTCTCCTCCACCATGCTCATCGTGTCGCTCCACAACCCTTGCGCCTCAATGCTCTGCGCTTTGAGCTTTCGTCCCACAAAGCCCATAAACCAACCAAAAATAGGAACAAAGATGATGGTGAAAATGGTGAGCTGCCACGAGGTAATCACCAAGGCAATGAAATAGCTAATGATCAATACGGGATTTTTAAACAACATGTCTAAGCTCGACATGATAGAGCCTTCAATCTCTTGCACGTCGCCACTCATACGGGCAATGATATCCCCTTTCCGCTCTTCACTAAAGAAACTCAGCGACAAGGCATTGATTTTTTGATAGAGTTGATTGCGAATATCGCGCACCACACCTGTGCGAATGGGAATGATGGTGGCCGAAGAAAAGAAATAAGCAGCCGTCTTTAATAGGGTCATCAGTGCCAAAAACAAACCAATAACCAATAGCGTGTTGGCGGCTCCTGCACTCGCAATGTAGTGCTGAATGTAATAATTGACGTTGTTGGTGAGCATATCTACCATGCTCTCCACGCCGTGCACACTGTCCCATGTGATAAGTTTTTCAACCGGGGTGACATCCTTTGTATTGAACAAAATCTGCAAAATGGGAATCAATGTCATAAACGAGAAGATATTCAACACCGCCGAAAGGATGTTGAAAAACACACTCCACGCCAAATACTTCTTATAAGGTGGCACAAAACGGCGCAGCACCTGCAAAAACTCTCTCATGATTTCTTCTCCTATGCTTCGTCTATCACTTCTCCAAAGAGCGTAGCACTGGTTGAGCCTATGATGCGCACTTTGATAAATTCGCCAATATGATGCTTGCCCTTATTAATGATAACGGCTTTATTTTGCTCGGTTCTTCCCATGAGTTGATTGCGGTCGCGCTTGCCAAAACGCTCCGTAAGAATGATAAACTCCTTGCCTTCATCCTTTTTATTTTGCGCTGCACTGATTTCGTTTTGCAACTGAATGAGCTGGTTTAAACGCGCAATCTTCACCTCTTCGGGCACGTTGTCGGGCAGATGTTGTGCCGCATACGTACCGGGACGCTCGCTGTATTTAAACATGAACGCACTGTCGAAGGCCACCGTTCTCATCAAGTCGAGCGTCAGTTGTTGGTCGTCTTCCGTTTCATTATGATAGCCTACGAAGATGTCTGTGGTCAATCCGCAGTCGGGAATGATGCGCTTAATGGCCGCCACTTTGTCGAGATATTCCTCGCGTGTGTACTTGCGGTTCATCAGTTTCAGCACCTTGCTGCTACCACTCTGCGCCGGAAAATGAATGTGTTTGCACAAATTGGGTTCCTCAGCTACTGCATAAAGAATGTCTTCGGTCATATCTTCAGGATTCGAAGTGGTGAAACGCACGCGCATGTGAGGCACGCTTTGCGCCACCTTGCGCAACAGTTCGGCAAACGAAGTGCCTTCCTTTGGGCGCTTCCCATTGGACAAAAGTCCGTATGAATTCACGTTTTGTCCTAACAAAGTCACCTCCTTAAAGCCTTTTTGCGCTAAGTCTTTCACCTCGTTAAGAATGCTCTCTACATCGCGACTACGCTCTCTTCCGCGTGTATAAGGCACGATACAGTAGTGACAAAAGTTGTTACAACCGCGCATGATGCTCACAAATCCGCTCACTTTGTTGCCGCCAATGCGCTGTGGAAGCACGTCACGATAGGTTTCAGTGGTCGAGAGTTCGGTGTCCATAACAGTATGCCCTAATTCACATTCTGCAATCATTTCGGGCAAATTCAAATAGGCATCGGGACCACAAACCAAACTGCAATGGTGGTTTTGAATGAGATCGTCTTTCACACGTTCGGCCATACATCCCAACACACCGAGAATGAGTTTGCGTCCTTTTTTCTGCTCAGCATGCAACGTGTCTAAGCGATGGAAAATCTTATTTTCGGCATTCTCTCGCACACTACACGTATTTAAAAAGATGGCATCGGCCTCATTTTCATCCTCACAGAGGTCATAACCCGCCATCTTCATCACGGAAGCAACCACTTCACTGTCAGCAACATTCATCTGACAGCCATAGGTTTCAATATATAATTTTTTCTCCATTGTTTTTGAATTGATGCTGCTTCATCCACCAACGAATCAGCGCTGTGGATAAAGCCATTTGAAAATAAAATAAAAAGCCACGCCTGTTATAAAGCCAGCGACAACGTCAATGGCATAATGTGCCTGTATATAAACGGTGGCCATACATAAGAATACATAGAAAGGCAGCAAGCTCAAGAGCAACGTTCTGTTCTTGGCTTGACAGGCAAAGAGCATGCAAATGGTGGCAACGCCCACATGGCTACTTGGAAAAGCAGCAGTAGGTCGTTCGCCGGCAGCCTTAGCATCCTCCACTAAGTCATAGAAAAAGCCCTGCACATAGCCCGGACTCGGCAAGCAATCCTGATGCAAATTGAAATAATCGTGCACATTGGGGAACACACCTTGCGCGACATTGTGCAAACCTATGGCCTTATAATAGAACGTTGGACCCACAACAGGCACCAAATCGAAGATGACATAATAGGTGAAAAAGGAGGCTAAAATCACAAAAACCGTGCGCTGAAATTCATCATAACGTCTAAAGAAATAGAACAAAATGATGGTTGCAATCATGGGGAAATAGGACACATAGCCACAATCCATCAGCTCACTGATGATAGGAGATGAGAAAGTGCGTGCAAAGATTAAGGCGGGTTGAAAGCCAAAGAGTTGCTGTTCCCACGTGGCCAACACGTGATCAAGGTTGGGGAACAGCCGATTCAGTTCAAAGGTATCGGGATACCACCAAGCCAACAACGCCATCTGTGCCCCCACACGCATGAACATCGTGAGCTTGCAAGGCAGCATGCGATAGACTATCCATAAGGCTATGGTCATAGTTCCCACCCTTATGCGCCCCCAAATCATGGCCTCTGGATTGGCCATCTTGGTGGAAGTGAACAGCACAATGGCACTTGTAAAAAGGATATAAGCCAGCACTACCCATTCAAAAGGCAACAAACCTTTATATTCGGGCCTCCACCCTTTCCCCTGCCAAGGCAGGGTTGATGTCTGATGCTTTTGTTTTTTTGCCATCTATAACCAATGCTGCTGTTGATACCACGCCATCGTTTCCTGCGTTCCTTGCTGCAAATTGTATTGCGGATGATAGCCCAACTCGTCGACAGTAGGCTCTATATTACAACGCCAGTTGCGCTGTTTCAATATGTGATATTTATCGTTGTTCAAGGCCGTGATATGTCCAGTCAGACGACCATAAACTTCACCTATGCGCGTGATGAGCCGCAACACCCATAGCGGAGCTACCACCCTGAGGCACCAAGGCCTACCTAAATATTGTCGAATGAGATTGCTGAAATCAGCCGATTGATAGACATTTCCATCTGTAAGAAAATATTTCCGCCCGTCTTTTCCACGGTCTAAGGCCAGGAACACAGCTTGCACCACATCCAAAACATAAACAAACGTGATGTCTTGACGGCGAAAACCAGCTGCAAAATCCACATGCTTTTTGATACTTTGTGCCATCAGGAAATAATCTTTTTCGCGCGGACCATAAACCCCTGTCGGGCGCAAAATGATGTAAGGGAAATCATTTCCCACACTATCTAAGTATTCTTCGGCCTCGAGTTTGCTCTTGCCATAAACGGTGTTGGGTTGTGGATGGTCGGTCTCATCAATCTCTTGGTAGGGCGGTTGCTCTTTGATAGCACCAAAAACACTCAGACTACTCAAATAAATAAACCGCTTAATGGGCATCTTGCGGGCCAAAATGGCTTGCACAAAATGACGCGTTCCGTCGGTATTCACCCGATAAAATTCGTCGTGATGCAAACTCTTGGTGAGACCGGCTGCATGCACAATATAGTCAAAGGTATGGGGGGCAAGTTGCTGTTCGAGCGCTTCTTGCGACGAGAAGTCAAGCGTAATGAAGTGAATACGTGCATTGGTGAGATAGGCTTTCGAACTGCTTTTGCGCACAGCCGCCCATACTTCCATGCCGCGCCTTAATGCTTCTTCCACAATAAAGCTGCCAATGAAGCCACTGGCACCCGTGATTAATATTTTCATCAAATAGCTATTTGTGGCCGCAAAATTAATGTATTTTCCATGAATAGCAAAGACTTTGCAATGAAAATAGCCCGAATGAGCCAACATAAGTCTGCGCCATAAAGAAGGAGTTTCTGTTATAAACCGAAATCCTTGCAAATGCTCATCAACCGATGGGGATTAATATTCATTGTTAACCCCGGCATCAAAGTTCTTATTCCTCAAGGTTCTATTTGCCTTTTTGTAGGCTTTACCAAACGGAAGCCGATATTGTATGGATAGTTCTACCATGTTGCCCATGTCCGAAATATAATATTCGGAATGAGAGGGGGACACATTTGAGATATTTTCCGCACATTGAATGAACCCGCGTTTGGTCAAAGGATTGTCAAGACGCAAACCAAAATCCCAGTTCTTTAAATGATACTTCACCCCCATATAGTTGTATTTCGTTCCACTATACAGATTTGTTCCCCAAATGCTATACTGTGGTGCAAGGTCAATATTGACAAAAGCCGACCAGCGTTTCCAATAACCATTTAAGGAAATGGAGGCATACATCTTAGACACATGATGCCGGTAATTGCTCCCTTCCATGGAAAATCGGCTCCAGCCAGTAATCAGCTGAAACGAAAGATGCTGGGCAATATTCTGAATTCCAAAGGAATATTCCACATTAAAATGCCGATCATTTTTCCCGTTTTCTGTTTTCTTTATGAACAGACCATGATAGGGTGAGGCCGCATCTGAAATATATTGGTATGTGTTAACCAATGGATTGGTTGTTACGCTATAGCTGGTTTGTAACGAAGAACTGATATGATTCTTATTAAACAAGAGTAACAAACGGTTTCTTGTCCACACACTGGGCTTCACATTCACATTGCCCACCTGCACGGAAATGCGGTCTATGGTTTGCACGACGTTTGAGAAATTAGCCAAAGAAGGTTGGGAAGGGTTGTACATGAAAAGGTAATTCAAACTCCAGTTCCTACCCATAGCATAATTAAAGGTGGCGGTAGTCTTCAACCTGAAGAATGTCTTGCTGCGCGTTGCAGTTGCATTTCTATACATCTTTCCCCCTAAACCAACTGTATATCCAAGGCTCTTCAAAACACCACTCACCACGCCATAGAGATAAATATCGTCTTTAAAGAGCTTGTCTGTAACCCTTTTCCCGCTGTTCTCTGCATAGTTGTTTTCGGCTACTTGATGGGAATAGTTCGCTCCCCATTTCGTGGATAGCGTTTTAAAAAGCTGGGTGTATAAAACTTCATGGGTCATATTCCAGCTGTTGTTATGGGTATTGTTTTCTTGATGATAGAGATTGCTGTTGCGAATTACCGTAGTAATGAAGGGTGATGCCCTTATAACCAAAGTAAGAAATGGCAATACTGATATTCGGTTCAGCTATATCTTTGATGGAGAAACAGCCATTCTCATCTGTCTGAGTAGTTTTTAAAATGGTTGTAGAATCCTTTTTGACCACCACATTTGCACCGATCAGCGTCTGCTTTTGTGTTGGATCTATCACTTTTCCCCGAATATGATAAGCCTTTATCGGGAGAAAGAAAAAGAGAGACAAGCCGACTATAAAAGCCTGTTTCACAAATGATATTCTTTTGTTTAACAAATAATGATGTTCCATGTTGTTAAGTTTAGTAGATTCAAATATCAAATACAAAGTTAAGTGTTCTCTGTATTAAAATCAAACCTTGACCATCTAATTCTCCATTTTGTAAACTATTCTTAACTAAAAAGTGATGTTCTGAAAGAAAGGAAATAGAATTTTTTCCTATTGAAAATGATGCTTTTCCTGATGATGCGGCATAAATGATGCGGCAAATGCTACTACTTTTGTGTGTAAAACAGCCCACTTTACACTACAAACACAGCGCTTTTGCATCGTTATTTCACACAAAAAGAGGCGAAAACAAGGCGCAAAATGAGCATTTCCGCCTGTTTTTCATGTGACGTTTTGGCCTTTATTTTATAACCATCTGGCTATAAGCGCCATACCTACACACACCATTTTTGGCGTATTCCCATCCAAAATCTTTTGGAATGAAAATACGCCAATCCTATAAGACCTTTTGTAAATTAAAACGATTGGTATTTACATCCATTCTCAGACGAGAGAAATGCGCGTGCTTGAAGGCAGTCATCATGCACACACCCGCTGCACTTTGTCACGGCACCCCCTCGCTTCGGCCGACCATTGCGATGCGTTTCCCGGGATACACCACAAGCTATGCGCCCTCAGCGGCTTCTGCTTCTGCGGGCGATAAGGGGGCTTCTTTCTTTTTTTCTTCGTCTTTCGCCCGTTTACTTAATTCGGGATATTGTATGCGGGTGTGGTAAATGGCCATCAAACGGAACACGATAATCTTCTTGGCCAAACTAATATCGCGGAACGTTATGGGGCATTCGGCAAAGAAACCTTCGGCCACTTGCCCATCAATAATTTTGTTTACCAAGCCGCTAATGCTCTCTTCGGTGTAATCATTCAGTGAGCGTGAGGCCGCTTCTGTAGCGTCAGACATCATCAAAATGGCCTGTTCGCGCGTGAAAGGATTGGGACCTGGATAGGTAAACTTCTCTATATCAACGTCCTCATCGGGATGTTCGTTCTTATATTTAATGTAGAAATATTTGGCCACACCGCGCCCATGGTGTGTCAAAATAAACTCTTTGATGATGGCGGGGAGATTGTTTTCTTCGGCCAATTTCACTCCATCGGTCACATGGCTGATGATGATTTGTGCACTTTGTTCATAACTCATGTTGTCATGTGGGTTCACACCGGCTTGGTTCTCGGTGAAGAATACAGGGTTTTTCATCTTCCCTATATCATGGAAGAGGGCACCAGTGCGCACCAATAAGCTGTCAGCACCGATGCGATTGGCAATCTCGGCCGCAATATTTCCCACGGTAATGGAATGTTGAAACGTGCCGGGAGCGATCTCACTCAAGTCACGTAGCACACCTTTATTGGTGTTCGACAGCTCAATGAGCGTAACATTTGAAACAAATCCGAACAGCTTTTCGATGAGATACATCAGCGGATAGGCCAACAACAACAACACACCATTGACGATAAAGAGGGTGTACATGTCGAAATCCATCTTCATGATGTCGTTGCTTTGCATGAGTTGGATGGCGAAAAACACCACCATGTTGCCCGAAGTTACCCACAAAGCCGTTTTAAACAGCTGCGAACGACTCGAGAGTTCACGCAGCGAATAGATGGCAATGAGCCCCGACAGTAACTGAATGACTACGAATTCATACTGGTATCTCACCGCAACGGCGCAGGCTAACACCATGACAACATGGGTCATGAAGGCCGTTCGCGAGTCCATAAACACACGCGCAAAAATGGCAACCATCGCAAATGGCAGCACATAGACGTTGAAAATGCTATGCGTTATCATCAGAGAAACCGCAATAGGAAAGATCGTGATGCTCGCATAAAGCATCGCAATGTTACGCGATTTCTGTAAATAATCCTTACGAAACAGATTTAAATAGGACGTGAAGATGACGACAAGGAGGGCAATATAGAGAATTTGCCCAATCAAAGTATCGGTGATTTCGGTCTTGGATGCACTGAGTCTTTGCAACTCTTTATCAAAAGAATTGAGCACTCTAAACGTGTATTCATCTACAATATCTCCCCGATCGATAATCTTTTGCCCGCTCATCACCATGCCACTGGCCAAAGGAATGCTGCTCAAAAGGTCGTTCTTTTCGGCCTCACTTCGCTGGCGATCATACACCACATTGGGTGCAATGTAATTGATTAAGTTGTGGCGTTGCAAAATATTTCGATAGGGACTGAGCACCGGATCGCCCAATAAAGTTTCATAAGCCGTGAGGGTCGAATAGAGACAATTCACTTGAACGCTCTTGACTTCCTTACCGCTGATGAGGCGAACCGTGCGCATAGAGTCTCCGGAGATGAGGTTATAATCAGGCGTATTAACGATGCCCGCGCTATACAAACGATGCAACCGATCGGTAATCACGCGCAATATGGGTGTCGGAAGCTCATTGATTGGTTGGCTGAAGGCCTGATGAAAGAGTTTGATTTGCCGCCGCTCTTGTGCCTTGTTATAATTGTAATAAGGCTGGAAAGCTGCCAAAATAGAATCTTGTTCGGCCTTGATACTCTCGTCAGACTTATAAATAGGGAAATCAAAATCTGCAATCAACGACCCATACATCCATGGTTTTCCAACGTCATAGCGAAATTGTATTTGCTGATGTCGCGGCATAAACCACACGATAACTAACACGGTTATGAGGATAAGTACGAACTGGGTCGCAATCTTTCGCCATTGAATATTTTGATATTTGCTGAATACATCCATGTTGTTGCTTTTATATTTGACCTTGCGAAAATACTAAAAAATCACACAATACTGAAAAAAAAATATTAATTTTGCGCAAAATAATCATTCAAAGAAATGGCCGAAAGAAAAGTAAGAGTGCGCTTTGCGCCCAGCCCTACGGGTGCTTTGCACATCGGAGGCGTACGCACAGCCCTCTATAATTATCTGTTTGCACGCCAACATGGTGGTGAACTCATCTTCAGAATTGAAGATACCGACTCACAACGCTTTGTGCCTGGCGCAGAGGAATATATCATAGAGTCTTTCCGTTGGTTGGGTATTCGGTTTGATGAAGGGGTCGGTTTTGGCGGCAAGCATGGTCCTTACCGCCAAAGTGAGCGTCGGGAAATCTACAAAGAATATGTTGACCGACTGCTCAAAGCAGGCAAAGCCTACCTTGCATTCGACACACCTGAGGAGTTAGAAGCAAAGCGTAATGAAATAAAGAACTTTCAATATGATGCGCATACGCGAAACATGATGCGCAACTCACTAACACTCTCGGAGCAAGAAGTGCAGCAACTCCTTGCCGATGGCACGCAATACACCGTGCGATTTAAGGTCAATCCCGGCATAGAAGTGCATGTTCACGATATGATTCGCGGCGAAGTGGTGGTGAAAAGTGATATCCTCGACGATAAGGTGCTCTACAAAAGTGCCGACGAATTGCCCACCTATCACTTGGCAAACATTGTGGATGACCACTTAATGGAGATTACACACGTCATCAGAGGCGAAGAATGGTTGCCCAGTGCACCGCTACACGTGTTGCTTTATCAAGCGTTTGGCTGGGAAGACACCATGCCTTCGTTTGCCCATCTGCCCCTGTTGCTGAAACCGGAAGGCAAGGGTAAGCTCAGTAAACGCGATGGAGACCGGCTCGGTTTCCCTGTGTTTCCTTTGGAATGGCATGATCCTAAGACGGGAGAAGTATCGTCAGGCTATCGTGAAAGCGGCTATTTCCCCGAGGCAGTCGTGAATTTTTTAGCACTATTAGGGTGGAATCCCGGTACCGAACAAGAACTCTTCACGTTAGAAGAGCTGGTGAAAGCCTTTGATATCAGCAAGTGTTCTTTGCACGGAGCGAAGTTCGATTACCAAAAAGGGATATGGTTTAACCACGAATATATTTTGAAAAAAAGCGACGAAGAGATAGCAACTCTCTTTGCACCTATCGTGGCTAATAACGGAGTAGATGAGCCGATGGAGCGCATTCAGCAAGTGGTTCACCTGATGAAAGACCGTGTTAACTTCGTAAAAGAGCTGTGGGATTTATGTGCTTTCTTCTTCATCGCACCCGCTTCCTATGATGAAAAGACCGTCAAGAAGCGCTGGAAAGAGTACTCTGCACAACAGATGACGGAGCTTTCTGATGTACTTTCGGGCATAACCGACTTCACTGTTGAGGGACAAGAGCCCGTAGTGATGCGCTGGGTAGAAGAAAAAGGCTACAAATTGGGCGACGTAATGAATGCATTCCGCCTCACATTGGTCGGTAAAGGCATGGGCCCGGGGATGTTCGACATATCGGCTTTCTTGGGAAAAGAAGAGACTTTGCGTCGCATGCAACGCGCTGTGGAAGTTTTGAAATAAGGGAAAAGGAGCAGGAAGTAGATTTAAACAACAAGTCTCGTGTATCAAATTGTCATCTATCTTTACTTACTTGGCGTGGCGATTACAAGCCTCTTCAGTAAAAAAGTAAAGAAAATGTGGAAGGGAGAGCGACAGGCTGTGGCGCTTTTAAAAGAGAAAGTCGACCCACAAGCACGCTATATTTGGTTTCATGCTGCCTCGTTAGGCGAATTTGAACAAGGCAGACCGCTGATGGAAAGCATCCGGAAATCGCATCCCGAATATAAGATTTTGCTCACATTCTTCTCGCCATCGGGCTATGAAGTGCGCAAAAACTATGCAGGGGCAGACATCATTTGCTATCTACCTCTTGACACTATTCGCAACGCTCAGCGCTTTTTACGCACGGTAAGACCCGTAATGGCGTTCTTCATCAAGTATGAATTTTGGTACAACTACCTCCATATTCTGCAACATCGTCACATCCCTACGTACAGTGTGAGCAGCATTTTCCGCCCCGACCAAGTGTTTTTTAAATGGTATGGTGCGCAATATGCCAAGGTGTTGAAATGCTTTACACACTTCTATGTGCAAAACAAAGAGAGCAAGGCCTTGCTGAAAACGCTCGGTATCACAGCCGTTGACGTGGTGGGTGATACGCGTTTCGACCGCGTATTGCAAATTAAAGCGGCCGCAAAACAGCTTCCCCTCGTCGAACGTTTCGTCGGTTCAGCACCCCAAGTATTCGTTGCTGGGTCATCATGGTCGCCCGATGAAGCTATCTTTTTGAAATATTTCGAACAACACCCCGAGTGGAAACTCATCATCGCACCGCATGTTATTGGCGAAGATCACCTTGCAGCCATCGAAGCCTTGCTGCCGCATCGCAAGGTAGTACGCTACACACAAGCCAATGAAACAAACGTGTTGGATGCCGAAGTGCTGCTGATTGATTGTTTTGGTCTGCTGTCATCCATCTATCATTACGCCACTGTTTCGTATGTTGGTGGTGGTTTTGGCGTGGGTATCCACAATGTTTTAGAGGCTGCTGTATGGGGCATTCCCGTCATTTTTGGTCCTAACAACCAACATTTTCAGGAAGCACAAGAGTTGAAACAAGCAAAAGGAGGCTTCGAAATCACCAACGAAGCGTCTTTTGATACCTTGTTATCACAATTCGAAACCGATGCCGATTTCTTGCATCAAGCAGGAGATGCGGCTGGAAAATATGTGGAAAGCAAGGTCGGAGCCGTAGAAAATATCTTAAGTAAAATTATTTTTTAGTGCTTCTAATAGCTGTGGAGTAAGCTCAAATCGCTCCCCAACCATCTACAACATCGCATCTTTACCCGTTCCAAGGCGTAAAGAAAACTCCTCAATAGCTCGTGAAAGTATGGACTCTTTAGGCTGTTTCATGTCCTCAAACATCGTGTATAAGGGCATTGGAAACTTCTTGTTTTTCAGTTTCCATGTGCCAATCGCTTTACCATTGACGAGGACTAATGGAAAAAAGAGACCATTTTTAGTGAAGGCTTTAGGCATATCTTTCGCACGAAATACATCCTTTCGCACGTTATAAGCAATGATATATTCATCGTAAGCAGGTAGAAAGATGATGCTCTCCCCCCGCTTTCTTTTTGTAATGGCTTGCTCAAAAAAGAAGTAATCCTCGTCTTCATGTACCACCTTTTGCAATTCATGACCAATCAAAGCGAGCGCTTCTCTCGCCTCAGTGATGGTTAAACCCGACCACCAAAGAAAATCTTTAAAACATGCAGGACCATGACTTTGAAAATACTTTCGTGCCAAAAGGGCTAACGCTTCCTCGTGTGTTGGCACAGGATAAGGTGGCACCCACTCATCCATGAGCGTATAAGTGTGCTTCCCTTGTTGTTGTTTTCCACTGCAAACAATACCTTCAAGCTCTGCATTCAAGAGCAAACTGGTCATAAAATGCGGATGAAGTTTGCCCAACTTTTGCGTGAACAGCTCCGATAGTTGCTGGCGAGTTAAGTGTCGATGGCATAAGAGATGAGCGAGCATATCGAGATGCTTGGCCCATTCATGTCCTTCTGATAACAGTCCAGAACCCTTTTCATAAGTATCATAAGTGTTTTTCAATCTGCGATAAGAGAGCTGCAACATCCATCTGATATCCTGTGAAGTTACAAGATGCCATGTAGGCCGAAGCACGTGAGTTCGTATGATTTTTGCCTCATCAATGGCCTCATCAATACTGTCGACCGTCCCCTTTTGCAGGCGCAAGGCAAGTGCAAGTTTAGCCATTTCAGGCTGTTGTGCCTGAACAGCCCCCATCCATGCAACTAAATCTTCGGGAGATTTGAATTGTGAATCCACTAATTGCTGGTTGTGAAGTCTTATCGGTAGGATGTTTAACGCCATGATTTCGTCCTATATGCTCCTCACTATTGAATGTTACAAATATACGGAAAAGAATGTAAATAGGCAAATCTCCTCCTTCATTTTCATAGCTATATTCCACCGAAACATCCCCCATCAAACAACGTTACATCCATGTTCACCGCACAATGATGGGCAAATCGTAAAGTAATCAATTCCCCTTCGTCAAGGGCTACATCCGCACACATTACACAATCATGAGGAAATCATAGAACAATATATACCAAATTGCCCGGTAATCTCTATTGAATTGTTGGGCAATGTGCACCCTATTAGTCAACAATTCAATAGCTTTTAGTGGAATTAAAATCATGGGGTTTCTATTTACGCATCATCAAATAGCGGGGACTATTGATATTGGGGGTTGTTCAACACCTCTTGATTACGCTAAAAAACCTTTTTCAATGCCACAAATTCTTTTATCAAAAAAAGATAAAGGAGAGACGTTATTGCACATTTTTCTGTAAATTTGTGGGATGAAAATAGGTGTATTTTGCTCGGCAAACAACACGATTGATGCCGACTTTTTTGCAGAAACAGAGGCCTTAGGCGCATGGATTGCCGCACAAGGCCATGCGATTGTCTATGGAGGTTGTAATTGTGGGCTTATGGAATGCGTGGGGAAAGCGGTGCATTTGCATGGCGGACAGACCATAGGAGTTATTCCCCGCATCATTGAACAAGGTGGAAGAGTGAGCGATTACGTGGATATAAGCATTGCATGTGATAACCTTAGCGACCGCAAAGACTTGATTTTGCTAAAGAGTGATGTGCTCATTGCCTTGCCGGGAGGCATCGGAACACTTGATGAAGTGTTTACCGTGGCAGCCAGTAAAACGATTGGTTATCACCAAAAGGGCATCATCCTTTATAACATGAAGGGCTTTTTCAATCCGCTGATCAACCTGCTTGACGACTTACAAGCCCAGCAAATGATACGCGGGAAATGGCAAGATTACATTCAAACGGTAAACAACTTGACTGACATCGCCGCGCTTTTGCAAGATATGGCGTAACGAAAAAACGTTTGAATGGTTAAAAAGTGCCGATTACATCGACATTTTTTGGCCGAACACTTCACTTACATAGTTATAAATATCTTGGCAACAAGCGGCAGAAAAAGCCTGTGCAGAGCCTATCAAAGCATCCCATTGTGTAGCCGATAGCCCTTCCTCTATTTGCTGCAACGTGATGTGTTCTTTCAACAAACCATAGATAAAACCGGCATTAAAGTTATCTCCTGCGCCAATGGTGCTCACGGGTTGCAACGGCGGAACATCGTAATCCTTTTGAAATTGGGGTGTGGCAAACACGGAAACGGGCTTGCTTCCACGCGTATAGATGAAGTTTTTACAATAGAACTTCACCTGGTTTTGATAGACTTTTGCGGCATCTGTCTGCTTATAAAGCACCTCAAAGTCTTCATGACTCCCTCGAACAAAGGTAGAAAGTTCGAGATTATCGATGAAGTTGGGTGTGATTTTCATCACCTCATGCCGATGAGATGGGCGAAAATTAACATCATAATAAAGGATAGCCCCCTTTTGATGGGCGAATTTTAAGAACTCGTTTACCTCGGCATGTATGATAGGGTTCACCGCAAAGAATGAGCCAAAAAGCACGATATCATCGCGATTTATCTCGGGATAGCACATCGAAAATGAATCATGGGCATGGTCTTTATAAAACAAATAATCGGCATTGTTGCCCTCATCCAAGAAAGCTAACGACAAATGGGACTGTCCTTCGGGCGAAATCTCCACGTTAGAACCATCAACATGATTCGCTTTCAGGAAATCAAGGATGTAAGTTCCCACACGATCATGGCCCACTTCGCCGATGAAATGGGCTGAAATTCCCGCTCTACCCAAAGAGATAATGGCATTAAAAGCCGATCCTCCGGGCACAGCATTCACAGGCTTATTGTCCTTAAAGATGATATCTAAGACGGTTTCTCCTATACCAATGACTTTACGCATACGTTATGATGACTGCTTGTTGGGTTGCAAATATAAGGGAATTCGGTAGAAAATACAAATTTTTAAGTAACTTTGCGCTATGAATTTATACAACACTTGCACCCTTAGTAATGGGCTAAGGATTATCCATCTACCCACCTCTTCACATGTTGTTTATTGCGGTTACGAGATCAATGTAGGCTCGCGCAACGAACGATTCCTACAATGTGGCTTGGCACATTTCTGTGAACATGCCACCTTTAAAGGTACGAAACGGCGGCGTGTTTGGGCCATCAGCAATGCTTTAGAGCGCGTGGGTGGCGATTTAAATGCGTTTACCAATAAAGAGGACACGGTGTTTCATGCGGCCATTCTCAAAGAACATACGCCGCAAGCTATTGATCTTTTGACCGACATGGTGTTTCATTCGGTCTATCCAGAAGAAGAACTTGCCAAGGAAAAGGATGTGATATGCGATGAAATCGATAGTTATAATGATTCGCCAGCCGAACTGATTTATGATGATTTTGAGAATATCTTGTTCGGCAATCACCCTTTAGGACACAACATTTTAGGTTCGCTACTCACGGTAAAAGCATTCAATAGTAACATCGCACGCATGTTTACTGCGAAATATTATCGCCCGGAAAACAGCATTTTCTTTATCTCGGGCGACGTCGATTTCCAACGTGTTGTGAAGCTATTAGAGCAGGCTACGAGCGATTTTCCTGCCGCTAAGCCCATCATTCACCCGACAGTTCAGAAACCTTTGCAGCGCTATTTTCCCGATTGGTTTGCAAAAAATAAGGGCACATGTCAGGCACATGTGATGTTGGGGCATCGGGGTTACAGCATTCATCAGGAAGAGAGAATGAGCCTTTACCTCTTAAATAACATATTAGGTGGGCCTGGAATGACCTCAAGACTCAATCAAAGTCTGCGTGAGAAGCATGGTTTAGTCTATACCATTGAGAGCACCATGGTGAACTATGATGATGCAGGTTTGTGGGCGGTTTACTTTGGTTGCGACCACGATGACATGTATAAATGTGTGCGATTGGTCAAGCGAGAACTTCATAAAATGATTGATAAACCTTTGACAGAACGGCAGCTTGCCGCAGCGAAACGGCAGTTAAAGGGGCAAATAGGCATCGCTTGTGACAATAAAGAGAACTTTGCTTTGGACTTCGGGAAGAGTTTTTTGCATTATGGTTGGGAGCGTGATATCACCTCACTTTATCGTCATATTGACGAAGTTACAGCTGAAAGTATTCAGGCTGTGGCGGAAGAAATCATGCATGAGCAAGGTCTCACCACGCTCATCTATAAATAGTTTTACAACCGTTTGCCATCTGTCGTGTCAGGCATACCCAAAGAAAAGGAGGAGAACAGCAAGTCTGTTCTCCTCCTTTTGATGTGAATTACGGTGAAAACGGCCGTTATTCGTGGCGCTCACCCTCACGATGTGAACGACGATCTGGGCGTGGACGACGCTCACGTTCAACGTAACCTTCGGGCTTTTCCATCAATATACGACGTGAAAGTTTATATTTCCCCGTCTTAGGATCGATGTCCATGAGCTTCACTCTGATCTTATCTCCCTCCTTAATACCAGCTTCTTCGACGCTTTCGAGGCGTTTCCAATCGATTTCTGAGATATGAAGTAAGCCGTCTTTTCCAGGAAGAATTTCAACAAAGCAGCCGTAAGGCATCACGCTACGCACAGTACCTTCGTAGATTTCACCAATCTCTGGGATAGCCACGATGCCTTTAATCTTGGCAATAGCAGCCTCGATGCTATCCTTGTTGGGTGCAGAAACGGTGATATGTCCTTTGCCATCAGTCTCATCAATGGTGATAACTGTGTTGGTTTCTTCCTGCATCTGCTGAATGATTTTACCACCGGGGCCAATGACTGCGCCAATAAATTCCTTAGGAATATCAAAGGCTTCAATACGCGGAACTTGTGGTTTCAACTCTGCACGAGGTTCAGAAATGGTCTCAAGCATGCAGTTTAAGATATGCTCACGACCTGCTTTGGCCTGCATTAATGCCTGCTCTAAAATCTCAAACGAGAGGCCATCACATTTAATATCCATCTGTGTGGCGGTAAGACCATCACGTGTTCCTGTGGTTTTGAAGTCCATATCGCCCAAGTGATCCTCATCACCAAGGATGTCACTCAAGATAGCATACTTCTCTTCTCCTGGGTTTTTGATGAGTCCCATCGCAATACCACTCACAGGTTTCTTCATCGGAACGCCCGCATCCATCAATGCTAAAGTGCCCGCACAAACAGTAGCCATCGACGAAGAACCATTGGATTCGAGGATTTGGCTCACCAAACGAACGGTGTAAGGATAATCGGTTGGGATCTGACCCTTAAGACCTCGCCATGCCAAATGGCCGTGACCAATCTCCCGACGACCTACACCTCGCTGTGCTTTTGCTTCACCTGTTGAGAAAGGAGGGAAGTTATAATGGAGCAAGAAGCGCTGATAGCTCTTCTCTAACACATCATCTACGAGCTTTTCATCTAACTTTGTGCCGAGCGTACAAGTAGAGAGTGACATTGTTTCACCACGCTGGAAGATAGCACTTCCATGGGGCATGGGCAACGGAGACACCTCACACCAGATGGGACGGATATCAGTTGTCTGACGACCATCCAAGCGTTTACCTTCGTCAAGAATGCATCTGCGCATGGCATCGCGCAACACATCCTCGTAATAACGAGTTGCTTCAGCATGCTTTTCCTCAAGCTCTTCTTCCTTTAAATCAGCATGTGCAGCATCGTATTTCTCTAAGAAGTCAGCTAAAATCTTATCGAATGCATCATGACGAGCTTGCTTTTCCAATGCTTGTTTGTTCACATCATAAGCCGGTTGATAAAGCTCTGTCTTGATTTGTTGGCGCAAATCCTCGTCATTGATTTCATGATCGTATTCGCGTTTCACATCTTTTCCAAGTTCCTTTGACAATTCATCTTGCAACGTACACATGGGTTTGATGGCCTCAGCAGCAGCTTTCAAGGCTCCAATCAGCTCTTGTTCAGAGACCTCATCCATCTCACCTTCCACCATCATGATATTGTCTTTGGTAGCACCTACCATCAAATCCATGTCGGCTTCATCCATCTGTTGGAACGTAGGATTAATGACATACTCACCATGAATGCGCGCTACACGCACCTCAGATATGGTGTGTTCAAAAGGAATGTCAGAGCAAGCCATCGCTGCAGAAGCAGCAAAACCCGCTAAAGCATCGGGCTGATCGACCCCATCGGCAGAGAGTAACATCACCTGTACATACACCTCTGCATGATAGTTTGAAGGGAAAAGGGGACGAAGAGCGCGGTCTATGAGGCGCGATATGAGGATTTCACTGTCACTGGCCTTACCTTCACGCTTGGTAAAACCACCGGGAAAACGACCCGCAGAACTATATTGCTCGCGGTAATCCACTTGTAAAGGCATGAAATCTGTACCCGGAACGGCATCTTTTGCTGCACAAACAGTCGCGAGAAGTACTGTGTTGCCCATACGTAAAACTGCGGCACCATCGGCCTGTTTTGCAACTTTTCCGGTCTCAATTGTGATGGTTCTCCCATCAGGCAATTGAACTTTTTTTGTAATAACGTTCATCTAAAATTTATTGTTTATCTTTACATCTATATATATAATGTGGCGCAAAGTTACCTATTATAAATGAAACAAAAGAATGTTAACCTTATTATTTCATGAATTTTACAACGGATTACACAAAAAAGAAGCCATCCCCACAGCTGCGGAAATGGCTCTTCATCACATAGTTAATCCTATTCTACAATGTTTTATTTCAATTAGTCGTTGAAATCTTTTTCCTTAAAATGCTAAACCTATCGTCTGTAATAACTCTCTGAATGTTAAATCTGATGCAAAGATAAACGTTTTTTCTACGCCATCTGTTAGGAAAACGCCTAAACCGGAGGGGGATTTTTCCTATTCGTTCGTAGGGAAAAGCGCAGCATCCCATTTTTTTATTACTTTTGTGGCATGAATCATTTACACCATATATTGCTTGTTGCTTTAGGAGGCGCAGCCGGTTCGGTGCTCCGATGGTATCTTCCTCGCTTGCTGTTGAGCGATCATTGTCACACATTTCCTTGGGGAACGGCCCTTGTCAACGTGTCAGGTTGTCTCCTGATAGGTTTCTTCTATGGCCTGTTCACGCATCATGACGGCACAAACGGCGCATTAAAATTACTGCTCATCGTGGGCTTTTGTGGCGGCTTCACCACGTTTTCAACCTTCTGTAACGAAAGTCTTGCCTTGCTTCGACAGCAGCAATTCTTAGCCATGGCGTGCTATGTGAGTGGCAGTGTGTTCCTCGGTCTGCTCGCAGTTTATGGTGGAATGCAAGTAGCGAAGTGGATTTAAATAATCAATGATTTGTTTTGTCAAATCCATTTATTGCATTAATTTTGCATGAGCAACCTGGAAAAGAACCATTAAATGAAAAGAATGAAGCACTTCTGTATGGCCGTTGTGGCCATTGCTGCCATCACTTTGACAGCCTGTAACAACAAGAAATACCACATAGAAGGTGAGATTTCGCAAGCGCAAGATTCGATGTTATATTTCGAAAACATGAGCTTGAACGGCCCTGTTGTCGTTGATTCAACGAAGTTAGATGCCAATGGGCACTTTAATTTCAGTGGCGAAGCGGCACAAGCCCCCGAGTTTTATCGGTTGAGAATTGCCGGACAAATCATCAACTTGGCGGTAGATTCGACAGAGTCGATTACCATCAAGGCGGGCTATCCCACCATGTCGCGCCAATATGAAGTAACAGGAAGTGACGAATGTAAGCAAATTCAGACGCTTTCTATTCTGCAACAAAACTTGCAAAGTCGCATCAACGCCATCGCAAAGAACCCTAATCTCGGTATCGATGCCGTTGAAGATAGTGTGGCCCATTTGATTGAAAACTATAAAAACAACATTAAGTTGAACTATATTTTCAAGGCACCTATGCGCGCTTATGCTTACTTTGCGCTGTTCCAAACCGTGGTGTTGGGCAACAATGAGCTGCTCATTTTCAACCCACGCAACAACAAAGAAGACAACAAAGTCTATGCCGCTGTGGCCACAAGTTGGGACACTTTCTATCCCAAAGCCGAACGCGGTGTGAACCTGCATAACATTGCTATCCAGGGAATGAAGGATGCACGCATCTTACAAGCCGAACAACAACCGGCACAAATCGACCCCAACAAGGTGAAAGTGAGCGGCATCATCGACATTGCATTGGCAGACAATCATGGCAAAGTGCGCCGACTATCCGACCTCGCAGGCAAGGTTGTGCTCTTAGATTTCCATTTGTTTGCAACCGACCAAAGCCCGAAACGCATCATGATGTTGCGCGATCTCTACAACAAGTATCATGCGCGAGGCTTAGAAATCTATCAGATATCCATCGACCCTGATGAACATTTCTGGAAAACGCAGACCGAAGCGCTGCCTTGGATTAGCGTAAGAGACGACGCAGGAGCGCAGTCTCCCATCTTAGCCCAATACAATGTGCAGTCAATTCCCACGTTCTTCCTCATCGGGAGAGATAACACTTTGAAGTTGCGCAACACGCAAATAAAAGATATTAACGCAGCCATTCAAAGTCTGCTTTAAGAACATGCGACCCTTTTTCGCATGCGAAAACAACTCCACCACGCGCTGACAGGCTCTGCTTGCCGGCGCTTTTTTGTTTCCACATACGCACCACTTAAAAGTAATGTGGCATAGATTACGCCGCAATGTCACACAGATTAGTGCACAATATGGTGCAGATTATCATGCAATTTACACGCTATTACCGTGCCATCTTTGTTATATGGTTTCATCATACCAACCGGATGGTAAGTTCATAGGTGGAGAATGGCGCGGCAATTTGCACTATATTGTCGAACGGTTGGCAAAAGACGGGGGACGACAACAGTTGCAAGCGCTCGGCAAGATGGTGAATAACAGCTTTAAAAACAGTTTGCAGCCGCATGAATTATCTTTTTAGTGAATAAACATTAAATATTGATTGCAACAGTGCGTAGGAACAACTTCTGAGTTGTTTTATGACTAAAGGTTAGGTAAATAAAAATTCCATAGAGGATCAATCAAGAATGAAAAAGAACGAAACGCAAATAAAACGAAGTCCCGCAAGCTGGGTTCCCACACTCTATTTCGCCATGGGTATGCCCTTTGTGGTGCTCAATATGGTGTGTACCTTGATGTATAAAGGCATGGGGGTGTCCGACAAACAGATTGCTTTCTGGACATCTTTAATTATATTTCCTTGGACACTCAAACCCTTGTGGAGTCCTTTTTTAGAGATGTATAAAAGCAAAAAGTTCTTTGTGGTAACGACACAACTGCTCACCGGCGTGCTGTTTGCGTTGATAGCGTTTGCATTACATCTGCCAACCTTCTTCGCAATCACCGTCGCTTTGCTTGCCGTGATAGCCTTTAGTGGTGCAACCCACGACATTGCTGCCGACGGAACCTACATGTCGGTGTTGTCGAATGAGGAACAAGCACGCTGGATTGGCTGGCAAGGGGCATTCTATAACATTGCGAAGATTGCAGCCACCGGAGGCTTGGTTTATTTGGCCGGTTTCTTCATTCAGCGTTTTGGGGTCACGCAAGCGTGGATGTTGGTGATGCTCATCATCGCTATTTTGATGATTGCGATTGGCATTTATCATTATTTTATGCTGCCGCAAGCCCACGAAAAGGCACAAGAGAAAAAGTTATCTTTACAGCAGACTTGGGACGAATTGGCTAAAGTGTTTTTAGAATTTTTCAAAAAGCCACACATCGTCTATTACATTTGTTTCATCATCCTTTATCGCTTTGCCGAAGGGTTTGTGATAAAAATTGTGCCTTTGTTTCTCAAAGCGCCTCGCGAAATGCAAGGCTTGGGACTGAGTGAGCAAGAGATTGGATTGTGTTATGGCACCTTTGGTGCGGCAGCCTTTGTCATTGGCTCTATTCTTGCAGGCTATTACATCGCATGGCGCGGTCTGAAAAAAAGTCTGTTCTCCTTGGCTTTGGTGTTTAATATCCCCTTCGTGGCCTACACCCTTTTGGCTTATTATCAGCCCCACAGCTTGCTACTTATTGGTGGGGGCATCGTATTGGAGTATTTTGGTTATGGATTTGGCTTCGTGGGATTAACGCTTTTCATGATGCAACAAGTGGCTCGTGGAAAGCATCAAATGGCACATTATGCATTTGCCAGCGGTTTAATGAACCTCGGTGTGTTGCTTCCGGGCATGGCGAGTGGCCTCTTTAGCGATGCTTTGGGCTACAAACACTTTTTCTTTTTTGTGTTGATTTGCACCATTCCAGCCTTGCTGATTACATGGTTTGTTCCTTTCACCTATCCTGAAGAAGGAGGTAAAGAAACCTCAAAAAAGGTCTAATGCTACGTTAAAGAGCCCCCGTGGTGGGCACTTGCAGCCAATTAGCCTTCGTTATCCATGGACTTGCGATGTGCAGACGTGCTCCGTTCGCGGGTAAAAGAAGGATGAGGTTTTATCAATTTTAACGATTTGTTTTTCGGTTATCCCTGTAAAAAGATGTACATTTGCAGTGTAACTACATAAAACAAATCGCAAAGGGCTTGCCCTATGCTGTTTCTTTGAGGTGTTTTCTATCATCTTTCGGGAGCAGATGATGCGAAAAGACCTAACAAAAATGAAGTTGCAAGAACAAGAATTTAAACAACTTTTTTGGGAGTTATATCCTAACATTGCGTTGTATGCTGCACGTTTGGTGCGCGAAAACGAGGTCGATGATCTTGTGCAAGAGGCATTTACCGATTTGTGGATACGTGGAAAAGAGTTCACAGACAGGAACCATGTCAAGGCCTATCTCTATCGTGTGGTCTACACAAAAGCTATCAATTTAATTAAACATCGGCAGGTAGAAACCGATTATGCGCGTGCCATGCAGCAGATGGATCAATGGCGTTTGTCATATTATCATCCTGAAAATGGAGATGTGGGCGAACTGACTGCTACCGAAGAAATGCAAGAACAGCTTCGAATGGCCATTGATTCGCTCCCCGAGAAGTGCCGGAAAGTGTTTGTGTTGAGCTATCTTCATGAGAAGAAGAAAAAGGAGATTGCTGTACAATTAGCCATCTCACCACGCACGGTTGAGGTACATCTTTATAAGGCTCTGCGCGTGTTGCGCAAGAAATTGCGGGCTGTTTCTTTCGTGTGATAACATTTTTTATTAGTTTAGATTAAGTAAATCTCGCGCCACACTTGTTTATATAAGTACATTCTCCACAGAAAGCATGGGAGAAACGGCAATATAGCGTTTTATATTCACTTATACATCAAGTCGTGCAACGCATAGATTACCAATTAATCGCACAGTTCGTCACGGGCGAAATCAGCACCTCTGATTTAGAACGGTTAATTCATTGGATGATGTTGTCTGAAGAAAATCGCCAACAAGTGTTTCTGTTGGAGCAAACTTATCAACGACATCAACCGAATCCTTATGCGAATGCGGACAAAATAAACCAAGCACAGCATCGTCTTTTCCGCCACTTATCGTTGACAACAGAGAATGAAAAGGGCGTGAATGAGCATGCGTAAGGTGGGTCGTTGGTTCATTGAAAGGGCTTGTGAAATCATGCTTACGGCTGAAATCTCTTCTTAAATATTTTGTGTTTCTCGCAAAATTACCTATCTTTGCACTCCGAACAGATTTGTTTCTTTACCGGACTTGTAGCTCAGTTGGTTAGAGCAACAGACTCATAATCTGGAGGTCATAGGTTCAAGCCCTATCTGGTCCACAAATGAAAATCAAGCACTTACGAATTTTATCGCAAGTGCTTTTTCTTTTGCTGGTGACATTCAAGTGACCTTTTTAAAAGAAAACTCTTCATCCGTGACCTTTTAAATTTTGGGAAATGATATATGAATGACAGAGATTTCATGACGAAGCCTTTCCGTTATTACAACGAAATAACGCTCGTATTATTTGTACATAAATAACTTGGGCTTACGGACTATTGTATATGAGTTGTAAAGAGATGATCCGTTTGAGAAAATAATCCCGCCTCTATTTTCTGTGCCGTAGTTTTCATGAGCATGACCAAACAGATGATAGCGTGGTTTGATTTCCAATACTTTGTTGCGAAGAGACACGTTGCCCCAATGAGTATTGCTGCTTTCGTCAAGTATCATTGCTGGCGGTTCGTGGGTAACAAGTACATCCACATTATAAGGTATTAGGCTTTCGGGATGATTATAGCCTAATCCGAAGAATTTTATACCCCCAATTTCGCACCCTCTGTCTTGAAGGAAGTGAACGCTGTCAGGTAGACCTTCTATATCGTCTGCTTCCCATAAACAGAGATCATGGTTGCCGGTAACAAATATCTTATGAGGGTAAGGCAGTTCTATGAACCAGTTAAGGAATTCAAGTACCTCGTCTTCGGTTCCCATATCAGTAAAATCACCACAATGCACGATAACATCAGCATCTGGTAAGTTTGTCAGTTGCTGGTGTCGGTTGTGGGTATCTGAGATTTGAAGGATTTTCATTTAATAAAGTATCTTTTTTTGAAACCTTCGTGGTTATCAATCAAATCTATAACATTGTTGTACCTTGAGGTCTCAAATAAAAGGGTAAGATTATCTGGGATAACATCAGAAACATAATCCTCAATAATTTTTTGGAACATATCCTTAACTATGAGTTCCTCTTCTTTTAATATCTTGAATCGATTAATAGCATAACTTTTTGATCTACTTGTCAATCTCAGAAGATCTATGAATTCATTTTCCATTTCCCATGAGATGCTATTGAGTTCAACGATAGAAACGTTCTCATACTCATCTTTATTATGAATTATATGATTGACAATAGCAAGCAAATGCCGAAACAACTGAGAAGCGTTATAATAAGTAAGCGACTGAAAGCTTCTTAATATATCAGTCAGCTTGTCTTCTGTGAATTTCCAGTGGTCATAATAGTTCTCTATCATAAAGTACGATTCCGTAAAACGAGAATTGCTCATATAATATGGTTCAAGGAATTTTGACTCATAGTAAATGACTTTCTTGCCTTTATCGACTTTAACGTCAAGATTCGATTTGCCACCGACCTTCAGCGGTGAACTCTTGTCCCATTCAAACATGACAGTTGCTTCTGGATGTAATTTTTCATAAAGAAGAAAGAAATTAACACCCAAAGCGGTTGAAGAGTCAATAAAGTGACATTCTTTTAATGCATTCCCACTTCCATTTTCAAGTTCATCATAATGTTGTTTAGACAAACTGACCAATAAGTCCACATCTCGTCTTCCGTTTACACCTATTAACGCTTCCTTTAGAATATTTC
>ERZ772957.299-NODE-299-length-42128-cov-4.845816_pt1 | contig 42128 bp, 40 predicted proteins | sample MGYA00580682_ERZ772957 | MGnify/ENA primary metagenome ERZ772957 (study PRJEB29015, sample SAMEA2737921) | human oral metagenome | biome: human oral; feature: human-associated habitat; material: dental | place: China | collected 2025 ... | reverse complement strand
ACGATCAAGTCATCACACAAAATCTCGGATGATCCAAAATAAGACTGGAGAACGAACGGCTCCACGCTTTTGTTGCACGCTGGAAACCCCGTCTTGCTGACATGCGACGCAATGCCATCTACTACATTCGCGCTTCGTCATTCTGTAATAAGGATATTCTCGGTCCTAAGTTTTTTAAGACGCAGCTCGATACGCTCGATATGGACGAGTTTCTTACCGCTATCTGTGCTATCCGCCATAAGGAGGTAACCAATAAGTTTTTTACAAGCTACGACCACGAGCGACACCAATTTAAAGATAGCTACATATATGACCAAATATTGAAGCTGAACCTTAAAGATCACTTCACGCTCACCGCACGCTACCTTCGCCACTACGATAAGCGCGAACCTCTATACATAGGTTACGATCCGGGAAACTTTCAATCGCTCATCGTAGGGCAAAAGAAAGAATACGGCAGTCGCTTCGACATTATTAAAGAGTTTTGGGCGTATATACCCGACGACCAACAGAACCTTGCGCAGCAGGTGTATTCGTTCTTTGGTGCCGATGCTGTGAACAAGGTTATTCACCTTTATCCCGATCGTGCCGGAAACAAGACACGAGAACAGCTGGAACAGATAACCACCGACTCGCTTGCTATGAAAGCAGCTTTAGAAAGCTATGGATTTTCTGTGTTTCTTTACAACGAAGGCGCGCCTACTATCTACCATTGGCAGCAGTTCCGCTTGTGTCAGCTGCTCTTTGGTGAAAAGCTCCCCTTGCTTCCCAAGGTGCGTATCGACGAAAACGAGTGTGCTAATTTGTGTAGTGCTATCCTCATCAGCCCACTGAAGAAAACCAATGGGAAAATAGAACTTGATAAAGCGAGCGAAAAGAAAGAAGAGTTGAAACGTAGACCAGGGCTGACTACACAGCTTCCAAGTGCAATGATTTACCTTTTGTATGGCCTTTATTCGGACATAATCAAGAAAGAATTGAGTAGTTATCCCGATGATTTACCTGAAAACCTGACGATATAACACTCAATAAGGTCCAAAATCTTGTATAAAAAACGTTTGGAATGGGGTAAAATAGGAACTATTTACATAGGTTGAATCCGAAATTCGTTGAAAAATAATCACTTGTGCTTTGAAAAATAAAAAACAAAATAAACAAACGCCACAAATCACCACGCACCGCTGATTTGTGATAATGAGGTGCATCTTCTCGAAAGAACGGAAATATGATGCCAACCTCCGTTTTTAGTCCTTTCTTTCTGTGCTGGAATGCAGTAATTTCGCAAGTGATGGAAAAGGGAATCGAAATGGATGGCGTCAATGCGATGCAATGGGCAAGGGAGATAAGCAGAATGCCCGAGGGGGATTTTACATTGTGCTTTTTCCCTTATTCAAGATCGCAAGGGAAGGCTGGGGATAGTCTTGTGGTGAAGGAGCATTGTAAACATCGTACGCAGTTGCCACAGGATAAGTTCGCCGTTGATTCCGAGAATTACTTTCTATTTGAGGATGAAAATGGAGAACCGAGGATGTGTTATCGCATACTCATTAGGTATATGGGTTTTCCACAAGATGGATATAAACTTCACAAGATAAACTGGTTATGAATGACAGTATAGAACTATACGGTAATGCCGGCAATTATATTCAGGATGGAAATGTCTTCTCTTTTCAGATAGGGGAAGGGCAGAAGGTTTTTGGTTCACCAGGTCTGCTCGTCCCACAGGGCATACAACAGAGTCTACAGGAGCACCGGTGGCTTAGTGTCAATGGCTACCAAGTGTGTATGCGCGGAATGAACAACGCTCTGTGTGACGAGGTGACGATGGAGATAAAGCAGAACCGCCTACTTCCTCGTCTATATAGTAAGGAAATCAAAATGCTTTATGGGCATGGCCCATGTGCGTATGTGCAGACAGTGGAAAATGGCAAGATGAAGCGTCAGTACACTGCTCTTCCTGAATGGGACGATTGGATGAACACGTGGGAGGAGCGTGGCTTGGAAAGCTCTGCGCAAGAATTTGCGAAGACAAATATCAAAAACTTTTATTATTTCGGCGACTTTTTCTGCAAGTGGCGATTCTCTCGCGGCAAGCGGCTGGGCTTGATGCCTGTTGCTGGTCTTGAAGCATTGGAGAATAAACACTGCAGGTTGGCTACGACAAAGCAGAACGTGGTCAATAGTCAGATTAACTACAGCGATTTTAATAGTGTCGCAGTTGGTCGGTGGTCGTACGGACTTGGCAACTATAAGATGTATCCAAAGTTTGCCTTGTCAGAAGTTGACAACTATCTCTATGCAGCAGTGTCGCATCACCGTGAGAAATCTGTCGATGAGTTCTATGGAGTGAACGAAACACATCAGGGGGCGCGGCCGTATATTCAAGGTAGTAACAAAACAGCCACCTACATCAACTCTTTCCTGCGCAATTCACTTGCCGCGAAGATTCACATCGTTATCCCTAACGCTTGGGTAACGAGTAAGCGCTCGCAACTCATAAAACTCTGCGAAGAAAATAAGTTGCGCAAATCGAAAAATAAGGAATTAGTCACTTATAACGGCATACAGATCGGTACAGAGTACCGTGAATCACTCTTGGTGGAGTACATGCGCTTGGAGCTTCGCAAAGTAGGCGATTATCTGAGTGGAGCGGACAATCAAGGAAAGGCGTATTCATCAATCTCGTTTATGGATGCATCCGGTCACGAGCAGACTTGGAAAATCGAAACAATCGATCTGAAATACAAAGAATACATAGAAGCGCTTATCTCATATGATAAACGTGCTGAAGAAGCTTTGCTTTCGAGTGTTGGCCTTGATGCGTCAATCACGGCGGTCGGTAAGGATGGCGTTATCAGCAAATCAGGATCTGATGCCTACTACAACTACCTCATTTATATAATGTCGCTCACGCCTGAAGATGAAATCTGTGCTGCACCATTCAATCTCGCCCTGCAGCTCAACTTCCCGCATCTCTATAAACAAGGTTATCGCATCGGCTTCTATAGAGAAGTTCCCCAACGCCAAGAAGATGTATCGCCTAAAGACAGACTTAATCAGCAGCAGTCATGAATATACTTACAGAACTTTTCCACGATTTCGCCACCTTTAGCAGATATGCTCCCGGGGTGGAGACGAATATGGATTTGAACGATCTTCAGTCCTCAGGCCTCTCTGCCCGAAAGCGGATAGAGACAGCCATCAGCGCAGCAGTCTTTCGTGCCATCATAACAGAGCCCGAGGGGTCATTCCTCGTAGAAGGGCTCCGTTCTGCGATGGCGAATATAACGATGGCCACGCAACTCATCTTCGACAGCATCAACCGTCGCAAAAATGATGTAAATCTCTATAAGTACGAGATAGAAGCTATGAAGCGTGCCTATATGGAAAACTACTGCAATGCGCTGGATACCATTGTGCAGTCGCTAATGGATGCAGAAGTAAAAGAATCCGACGCTGCTTCTCCGGCGGCCCTGTGGCGGCAGGCGCGCTATTTTTCGATCCTGGTCGATTGCGAAATCAAGAATATGACTGACTTCGATATGATCTATCCCATCGACGCATCATACCTCTTCTTCTTCCGCACCGTGCCCCTGCAGAAAGAGACGCTCGACGAGCAGCTGGCCGCATACTTTGAGAAACTTACTGAAGACAACGCTCCGCGTGTTCGTCCGATGCTTCGGCTGGCCTTGGTCAAGAAAACCATTGCCAAATCGCTCCGTCGTTTCGATATGCTTGAATTTCCGCCGACTATTCGTAACCTCTTCTCCGAAAACCACGTCAGCCGTTCCGGCAAAGATGAACACGATGCCGCCATTGCTCTTGCCGACCGTCTTGACCGTGAAGCAGAGGAACTCATCGCCAACGCCGATACGTTGCTGTCTACGGATAGCGTAGCCGACTTTTGTTCTAATTCTGCCTACAATAGTTTAGAAGATAATATCATTATGTTGCCATGATAAAAAATATCGAACTCGTATACAAAGGTGAAATCTATCGCATCCCTAACCGTTGGGATGCTATGACCGACCGCCAATACACCCGCCTCGTGGCTGACTTGTTACGGATGGCGGCCGGCGAACTCTCTGCCGGAGAGGTGCGCATCAACTATCTTTGCGATGTTATGCGCTGGGACCGTCGGCGCATTCGCACCGAGGAGCAGATCGCCAACCTCGTTGCCATCTCCGAGCAGTTGACCTTCCTCTTTCAAATCAATTATCCCGACAATAATGCCGTCCTCGATGGCATTGATCCTGAGACGTATGAACTCTGTCGACGCATTGATCCTTTCCGCCTTCATCATCCGCTTGCCCGCGTCCTGCGCCGGCTCGATTATCAATACGTCGTAGACCTCTGTTTTTGCGCGCAGCTCATTCCCGCGGTGCACATCAAAGACCGTCGCTTTGAGGGCTATACTGTTGAATCGAGCTATGGCGTACTCACGTGTTCGCTCACGGCACTTCAATATATCGAAGCGCGCGAACTCATCGATAGGGGCGAGTCGGCGCTTCCGCTTTTGGCGGCCATCCTCTATTATCCGGAGAAAACCTACGACTCCGAGCGAGCCCACGCCTTGGCGCACGAGTTCGCAGCCTTGTCGCCCGAGCTGCTTGCCGCCATATCCTTCAATTTTCAAGCTTTCAACAATTACCTCTTCAGTAAAACCTCCTTCTCGTTGCTCGCCAAGTTTATCCCGCGTCCCGATCATCCGATCACGACCGACGCTTCTGATGCTCTCTACGACCTTTCCAAAGAAGGCTTGGGCGATGCGCATAAAATAGAGCAAATGAACGTGCTTACCTATCTCAAAGTCCTGCGTAAGAAAACCATTGATGCCGTCAAGGATATGAGAGGTTTTGGTTGGGATAAGGCGAAAATCAGCACCGAAGTAGGCTTACCCATATCTGTAATAGACGATATAATATGATTAAAGAACAGTTCCTCTATTTTGCCCGGTATCCCGATTCGAAAGGTATTCTTTCCATGTTTACCAATGGGTCGAGCGATGATCCGGCTTACAACGATTTAGTGGCAGCCTTGCGCGGTTTGCCGGATCAATCGAGAGTTCCCGAGATTGCCAACTATGTCTATGGCCAATCTTTCGACGAACTCAAGCAGCGCATCGATAAGCTTGTTGGCTCCTACCTCTTTGTCGATTTTGGAGAGATGGAAATGCTTGAGTCCTCCCCTGGTTCTTACCGCATCTTGCAACGCCTGGCGCTGACGGTTGCTCAAAAGATGCCTAATCGTGCCGATGCTGCAGAGCATATGCTCGCTTCCGATGCTACTCTTCGGTTGCTTTCCCGGGTGCATGCCTGGCTCTTGGCCGATGCCGATGCAGGAGAGGTCGATTGGCTCTCGCGCGAACATCTCGACAAAGCCGAGATCGTCCCATTCGTGGCCACCGAACTGCATTCCGTCGGTTGGACCCTGATGGTCTCCTGCATCGCCCCCGATTCCTTGGGCACGCACGACCTTTCACGGTCCTTTGCGCGGCACCTGTGATGACCTAACTTTGCCCCAACAAAAAAATAGATTATAATGAAAAAGTTTCCAATGATATCAGTTGTTTCGTTGCCACTCTCCATTGTGGTCGATTTCTCTCGTTTCCTCTTTCAAGATTGGGAATTTGCCAAGTGGATTGCCGGCGCTGTCATCCTCGATACCGTGCTTGGCCTTGTGAAGCACCTTATGCTCAAGGATGCTTCAAGTGGCTCTTTGTTTGGTAAGTTCGGAAAAAAGATCGGCATCTACATTGTGCTGCTCATCCTCTCTAATATCCTTACCAACTACACCGTACAAGGTAACATCGTCGGCGCCACGCAGTGGATTGGCTCCTACCTATGCGTCTTCATGATGGTGCGCGAGGGATTCTCCTGTGTCGAAAATATCCAAGCTATTTATCCTATTTTTCCAACATCCTTCGTCCGCCGTCTCAAAGATTTTAATGATAGCGGCGAATACATCAAAAAAGATGAATGATTATGGCTACAGAACAGCAGCGTGCCTTCGCACGCAATATCTACGCAGCAGCCCTTCAGGCTACTGACATTGCGCCCGAGTTCGTTACCGCCCAAGCTATCCTCGAAAGCGGCTGGGGAAAGTCTCGAGTGGGCAGGTTTAACCTCTTCGGCATTACCAAGGGAAGCAATTGGACGGGAAAAACCGTCTTGATCAAGACCCACGAGTATTTCAATACCCCCTCGCGCACCTTTGCCGCTCCCGAGCGCGTTGTGTCGGTCACTAAATGCAAAACGCCCGGCCGATGGTACTACGTCGTCTACCGACTTTTCAAAGATTTCGATTCCCTGGCCGACTGCCTCAAAGAGCATTCCCGCCTCCTGCAAAAGCCCGGCTTTGTCGATGCCTGGCCTTACCGGAAAGATGCCGAAGAGTTCGCCCGTCGAATCTGCGACAACCGAGGGAGTCGCTACGCCACCTCACCCGATTATCTCACCACGATGCTTGCGCTTATCAAGACCGTACGTTCCATCTGTAAGTAATGCTGCCTATGTTTTCTTCAATCAAGCGAAGCTGGAATCTCTTTTCGCTGTTGCTGATGCTCCTTTTTGCCGCATTGGCGCTGCTCGCCTTCCGAGCTTATCGCAATATGAAAGCCGATCGTGACCGGCTGAAGCAGAATCAAACGCAACTCCTGAATAATGGCGCAGCCGACATTACAGAGATGCCCAATGGGCGTAGCCGCGCATCTGTCGCATCGTTGACGCTTCGCCCGGACGAGTTTCGACGCAGTGCCGATTCCTTGGTTAAAATGGCCCGCCAAGTAGGCATTCGTCCCTCTCGCATCTCCGAAGCGGCCACCGCGGCCACGTCTATGCAGACAACCATTGAAACGCCCATATATCGCTCCTCCGCTGTGTCCGATAGTAGTGTGTGTCTTTCGTGGAGCGATCCTTGGGTGTCTCTTTCCGGCTGCGTGACCGATTCGCTCTTTCGAGGCACCGTATCCACTACCGATACGCTCGACATCATCGTCCATCGCGTCCCGAAGCGCTTCCTTTTCTTTCGCTTCGGCTGTCGTGAAGTACGTATGGACATCATTTCCCGCAACCCACATACTCGGCTTACATATGCACGATATTACAAGTTGGTGAAGTGAAATACTTTCATGGTTTTTTATCTTTTGATTTTCTTGCGGTTTGGGGAGTCGTCGCAGTGATTGCGCTGACTCCTTTTTTCTTTATCCCCCGGAATAAGTAAAAAAAACAAAGATACTATCAAAAAAGATAGTGTAAAATTTGGATACTATCTAAATAAATAGTATCTTTGCATTGTTCAAATAAAGATATTGATATGAAGCAAGAAAAAATTAAAATGGAGGTCACCGCAGAAGAGCAAGACCTCATTGAAGCAATCAGAAACTATTGCAACAGTTACCCAAATGGTTATCCGCAACTTCTTGAATATGCACAAGACATCTTTGATAGGATGACGGATATGCCTAAGAAATGACAACCAACGGTTCTCCCCACTGGGAGAACCATTAAAAAATAAGATTATGGAAGTAGTAAGCAGAACCGCCTACAGAATCACAGATATGAAAGATCGTATGCGTGATATTTACCTGAATGTATCCTGGCGTGAGATCGCGCGCACCTATTTCGACAAATCGGTGCCTTGGTTTCAGCACAAGATGTACGGCATCGATGGCAACGGCGGAGTAGGGGGCTTCACCCCTGAGGAAGCCGAGCAACTTCGAGGTGCCCTCGTCGACCTGAGCGACCGTATCCGTCGTGCTGCCGACAATATTCCGGCCCCGGCCACAATATCGCCGCTTTGAACAAATAAGTCGCCACCGGGTCGGGTGGCGCACCTACCTGACTCAAGCTGCTTGTGTTATCGAGCAGCTTGAGTCTTTTCTATTCGTGCAGTGTTAAAAGTAAGCGCGTCACGTAAAAAAAGTTTCGCCAAAGCTTGCGAAAAAGCTTGAGCAGGTGTATTTTTGCAAAAACAAATAGAAGCATGTGCATTATTCGGTCAATATATGATTTTGCTTTGAAAGGCGTGAAAGTCTTTCTCCGTGCGTCTGCCGGAAATTTCCATGAAGAATCTAAAGAGGTTAAGCACATGAAGGAAGAAGTGATGAACCATCCTTCCTCGATTGCCACTGATCGGCGAAATCTTCGTGAGGATCGTCGAGCTGTTTATCGCGATATCCATACGGCCTTTCATAAAATTACGGTGAGAAATGCCTAAGCATTCGATTCGTTCGCGAGAAACGCAGGTCGGCTTAGGTAATGCTGTCGCCAAGCAGGTGGAGCAAACCGTTTCTGTCGATGATTTGTCGCTGCCTTCCGCGCAGGAGTTGAAGGCTTATCAGGAACTCGATCCTAATATCGTGACATTTTTGCTCGAGACTTCTCAAAAAGAACAAGCTCATCGCCAAAAAATGGATGAGAAGAAAATTAAGCTGTTGAGCTATGTTGAGCATAAAAATGGTAGAATGAGTTGGTGGGGATTGTTCTTCGCTTTCTTGTCGCTCGTTGCTTTAGTCTCCCTTGCAGCTTATGCCTTGTATCTTAATCATAATTGGTTTGCCGGCTTTTTTGGCTTTGGAGCCGTCATTAGTATTGTGACTGTTTTTGTGAATGCCGGAAAAAACAATGAATGGGATAGATAGTCTTCTCGTAAGTGATTTCTTTGCAATCCTTAATATTGCATATCGTTTAAATAAACGTTAAAATTTTGGTTTTCTATCCTTTTTCTTGAAAAGTGGGATGTGCTTTTCAAGAAAAGGGCTATCTTTGTATCGTAAAAAGAACAAGATACTAACAATTAACCTCCGCACGCCGGCGGAATACAAACAGGCAAAGCAAATGAAAATCTTAAAGACAAACACTACAACCTACGAAGTAAGGCAGAATGAAGATGGAACGCTTACTATCCTTTGGCAAAAGCGCCCTATACAAAGAGCAGGAGAGCTTATCAGGAATCTTGGTGGAATTGATGCAGTGCTCGCCCGTTGCCAAGAATATACTGAAGAGGAGTGGCAGTCAGAATTAGATTCTAAAAAGGCCGCGCGCAAAGCGAAGGAAGAGGTACAAAAGAGACGCGAAGAAGCTCGGCATTTGAAGTGCAAGGAAGATTACGATGCTGTGTTTGGCGGCGGTGATGTTGTTGAAGCCACATATGAAAATGTATGTATTTTGCTCAGGTATTTACATGGAATAAATCATGGATTGTGGCGTAACTTGCCAAAAATGACGATAGAATACAGATGCGGGCAGTACGATTGCGATTTTGTTACGGCAACGGCGATAAATCTTGATAAACCGATAGATGTTGATGGAGAAATGATTAGTAAATTCTGCATAGGAGGGAAAAATGGCTACATGTCAGGATATACAAAAATACTCTTCGAATAAAAACAATGCTCCCGCGTCAATTCGCGGGGGCTTAAAAAAGATTAGAAAGAATGGGAACAGATAAAGCATCGCACGGAGGCGCCAGAGATGGCGCAGGAAGAAAGAAAAAACCTCAAAATATTGAATGCCATCTAAGGATAGACAGGAATCTGTATGAGGAAATAAAGGCTACCGCAAGAGCATTAAAGGTTACAATCGGAGAATTTGTGGCTGTTCTCTTCAATAATTACAAAGAGCGATAAACACACAATACATTATGCGAACTCTATGCTATTCAGTTCGGCTGGAAAGTCTCTGTGAAATTTCCGAGAAAGCATACAAGGCACGTAGCTATGACGGAAACGAGGCTGTTTTGCCGAAGTCTTGTGTGTTCGGTCAAGATTTAGAAGTCTGTAAAACAGAGGCATATTGGATAGCAGCTTGGATTCTGCCTGAAAAGTCTCTTCAATATAGCGACAAGAAACAGCGTTGGTTTGATGAAGACGGCCGAGCATTACCTTCATATAAGGTTGAAAGACATACGCCGGAGAAGTGCAAGGAAAAAAAAGACAATCTGTTAGACGAATTAAAAAAATGAACAGCGTATTATTGCACAATCAAGCAGCCTGCATTCAGCACCTTTTACGTTGGAAGGTCGGTGCGATCTTTATGGAAGCCGGAACCGGGAAGACGCGCGTGGCAATGGAGATAGTAAACGCATCTCCTTGCGATTGCATCGTTTGGATAGCGCCGTTGAGAACTATTCGGAACTTGCGCACAGAGGTAGATAAGTGGGGCGGATTGAAAAGAGAAGTGCAATATTTTGGTGTTGAAAGCATAGGCTTGTCTGATAGAATCTATATGCACGTGCATAACCGGATCAGTGAGAGCAGCAATCCTTTTATAGTTGTTGATGAAAGTATTAAGATCAAAAATGTCAATGCAAAGCGTACAAAGCGCCTGCTCGTCTTGTCTAAACTCGCAGCGTTCAAACTGATCCTAAACGGAACGCCATTAAGCAGGAATCTACTCGACTTGTGGGCGCAAATGGAGTTTCTGCACCCGCGTATACTTGCAATGAGTTACAGGGAGTTTAAGAATACATTTTGCGATTACACTACCATAACCAAGTATCACGGAAACAAGCGCTTTGTGCGCGAGTTCATAAACGGCTATGATAACATCGACTACCTGCATTCGCTGATCAGACACTACGTCTATAAGTGTGACTTGAAGCTTAGAATCTCGCAGATGTACAACACGATATGTTTTTGTTGTGGAGAGGCTGAAAAGGCGGAATATAAGCGGATTAAAGAGCACTTTTTAGACGAAGAGATACTCGAATTTCGCAACAATAATATTTTCCTTGAAATGACGCAGAAGATGCAACTTGCCTACTGCTGTGCGCCTGATAAATTCTCCAAGGTGGATGCGCTCTTTACAAGCATTCCACAAGAAGAGACGATAATCTTTTGCAAGTATATAAGTAGTCGCGAAGCGTGTACGAAGCGTTACAACAATGCCAAAGTGTTATCCTATCAAAAAGAAGCTTTCGGGCTTAATTTACAGAACTATAGATACATGATTTTCTTTGATAAAATATGGGATTACGCCGCTCGAATACAAGCAACGCGTCGTACCTATAGGACCGGCCAGACCTCCGATTGCGTCTACTATGATCTGACGGGTGATGTTGGATTAGAGCATATGATTGATAGAAATATTGAGAAAAAGGTGTCTATGACAGAGTATTTCAAGCAGAAGACTATTCAAGAAATAAAAAAAGAATTGATGATGGTATGAATGTTTACGAAGCAGCAATAAAGCGTCTGAATATCATATTCGACAACTTTGAGTACGTCTACGTATCTTTTAGTGGCGGAAAAGATAGCGGCGTATTGCTTGAATTGTGTGCAATGGTCGCAAAGGGGCGCGGACGCAGGTTTGGCATCTTTCATATGGATTACGAGGCGCAATATACAAAAACGACCGACTACGTGAAGAGAACACTTGAGCGCTTCAAAAATGAAGCGGACATTTACCACGTCTGCGTACCTTTCAAAGTGACGACCTGCACAAGTATGTTTCAGCACTTTTGGAGACCTTACGAGGCAAGCAAACGCGAACTTTGGGTGAAGCGTATGCCGGAATGGGCAATGACGGAAAAGGATTTTCCTTTCTTTACGGAAAAGATGTGGGATTATGACTTCCAAGATGAGTTCGGCGAATGGCTTGCATCGAAACATAGTAGCGTATGCAGTCTTGTCGGCATACGTACCGGCGAAAGTCTTAACAGGTGGCGTGCCGTGCATAGCGATAAAAATTATAAGGTGTGGAATGGTTATTCTTGGACGAACACTGCGCGAAAGTGTGTTACGGCCTATCCGCTCCACGATTGGGTGACCGAGGACGTATGGACGGCAAATGCAAAGAACGGATGGGATTACAACAGATTGTACGATCTCTTCTATTATGCAGGCGTACCTCTATGCAAACAGCGCGTTGCGTCACCATTTATTAGCGAGGCTGTAGATTCGTTGAAACTCTATCAGGTGATAGAACCAGATACTTGGGGCCGACTTGTCGGACGCGTTAATGGCGTAAACTTCGCAGGAATATATGGCGGGACTACGGCTATGGGCTGGCGTAAAATTACAAAACCGCCCCACTTTACGTGGGAACAGTACATGTACTTCCTGCTTGATACATTACCGGAACAAACGAAGCAAAAGTACTTGGATAAGCTCGCTACGAGCGTAAAGTTTTGGAAAGAGCGAGGCGGATGTCTTGATGAGGAGACGATACGTCGGCTGCGTGAGGCAGGTGTGGAAATCAGTGTTTGTGAAACCACAAACTACAAGACTGATAAAAAACCGGTACGAATGTCTTATATCGAGGACTACGAAGGCAAAAACTTTAAGGATATTCCGACATACAAGAGAATGTGCATTTGTATTATCAGAAACGATGTGCTTTGCAAGGGGATGGGGTTTTCTGCAACAAAAGAGGAAAACGAACGAAAACAAGCAATAATAAAAAAATACTGTACATTATGAGTTCATCACCTGTTTATAACATAATAGCAGTGCCAATAGAAAAGGTGCATGCAAACGCCTATAATCCAAACAACGTAGCTGCTCCGGAAATGAGACTCCTGTATGAAAGTATCAAGGAGGATGGTTACACTATGCCGATAGTATGCTATAGGCTTCCGGACGGTGAATATGAAATTGTTGATGGTTTTCATCGCTATATGATCATGCTAACGCATAAGGATATTTACAAGCGAGAGAATGGGATGCTGCCGGTTTCTGTGATTGATAAAGATATTAGTAACAGAATGGCATCAACCATCCGACACAACCGAGCGAGGGGTAAACATTCTATTGAGCTAACAATGAATATTGTGGCTAAGTTCAAGGCGGCAGGGATGAGTGATGCATGGATAATGAGGAAAATCGGAATGTCGGCCGAAGAATTGTTGCGATATAAGCAGCTGTCGGGATTGGCTGAAATGTTCTTGGGGAGAAATTTTACAAAAGCGGAAGAAGTATAGAACCTCTCTTGGTCGTTTTCCTGCTTGCGGAGAAGGGTGGCCGTATCATCCACGCTTGCTTTTGTAAAAGGATTCTCTAAGCACTCAATCTGTGAGTGAGAAATGCCCCAAAGCGTAGCTACTCTTTCTGCCAGGTTTTAACTAAAAATACCTTCTATGAAACAAAAAGAACCTTCATTTAAAAGTTGCTCTATGGGATGCTTAATGATGTTAATCATAGGCTTGATTTTCATTTTTGTAGTAAATATGTGCGATAGCGATTCTAATACTATAAACTCAGATACTACAGAGCAAGTTGCAGAACAAGATCCTATGAAAACAAAGGCTATAACAATTGCTGAGCAAATAGTAAAAGTCAATCTGCATACTTCTTCAGATGTTGATTTCTCAAATGAAGAATTTTTTATTATGGGGGACAATGCCTATAATGTATCAGGGCATTACACAGTTGACGGAGTAGAACACAAGTTTGATTTGCGCCTACATTATAAAGGTGGAGAATGGACCTCCATCTCTAACTGGGAATGGAGTAGGTTGCAGTTAATGCGTGTTGGTGCAACAGATTTAGATGAAGATTTGCATGGAGCTTGGGCAACTGATATTTATCCGTAATTTTCATACCACGCAAAAAATATTCCCCGAAATCCTTGTTGGTTACGGGGAATTATTTTTATCTTTGCAATTGCTAAAGGAATCATGGTAAACCATGCCGCAGGGTGACGGTATTCGCTCAGCACACTTGCTTGGGCTTTTTTTTGCCCATAACTGATAATATTGGCGGTTGCCATTCCGTAGAATAGATTAGCCCTTCGGGTGGAGTCATGATTCTTTTAGCAGCGGGATGTGCAGCCGCTTCTCTGTATCTCTGCCTCGGCAGTTCCGAGAATGCTAAAAGAATCATGCAATTATGCAAACAACAACCTTTCTCGCCTGGCGGCGCAAGCGCTCACTGAGCGAATCGCTAACTGAAAAGCGCAAGTCTTTCAACGCTTGGCTTGATGCCCAAAGCGGCTTTTACAGCCGGCTCTGCGACCTTCCGGTCACCCGTCGTTTGGCCATTCGGCTTAATCTCGTATTTTTGTGCCTGTTCCTCGCAGTCCTCTGCGTCGACCGCCTGCCGATCGTCGCGACCCTCGCAGTAGCCTATGTTGTCTATGGAGCATATCGAATCAATAAGCAAACAAAAGGAGGACTAAGATGAAACGCACTGCTACAGCCCTTCGCTTCGTCTCGCAAGAGACCGTAGCCATACTCAACGAAATCGTTGGAGGCGGATATATCATCAACTATATCGCCACCTTGGAAGAAATCGAAAACAAAATCTTCTCCGATGCCAACGGCACCTTCGTCGAAGCTTCCGGCGAACCCTGTCCCGGCACCTTTGATATGTTGCGCACGATTCGTGCCCTCAAGGACGATTTGCGAACCCTCAATGTCCTGTGCCCCGATGTGCAGCCGGATAATCTCGATGATAACGATTAAATACCCTACAGTTATGAACGACAATAAAACCACCGAACAACCTCGTTTGACCGATGTCGGACCCTATATCGAAGCCCTGCAGGCCGCATATCTCCCTGCAGCTACACCGGCGGAAGCAACCCACTTCTTCTCTACGCCCGAAGTGATCGATGCCATCAAAGAAATCGATCCCGCAGCCAAAGTAGATCCCACCTTGATCTTTATGGCCCTCCGCGAGGCCGGCTTCGACTTCTGTAATCGCCCGGGAGCCCACGGCCTGGTCTTCAAGTGGATGTTCCGAGAACGATAATTTTTTATACTTTTCCGATTTTTACCGGAGCAGCCCGCCGCGAGGTTCGCTGCTCCATTTCTAAAAAACGAAACCTTATGATCACCACAGCCCTTATTTGTCCCGCTTTTGTGGCCGATACGCTGCGCCACAGCGTCCTCGAATGCACCTACAAAGCCCACGTCCCTCACCGCGTCTGCCGATTCGTACCCGCAGATCCCCGACACCTCCTCGCCGATGAGCTGCAGCCTTATCTGCAGATCGTTTCCACAGCTAAAGGCATGCAGGTCGGCATGCGCCCCTACGTCCGCCCCATGGTCGTCAAATACCCGCTCCCGAATCGCAAACATTCAAAATAAAAACGCATGAAGTGCTGTCCTTTATCTTCGCTTTTAGCGCTGTTATCTTTGCCCTATGATAACTGAAAGTCTTATTCGTAAAAAATTTGTGCATGCCACGATGAATGATGCACTCAGTCTCCTTTTTGCTGCTTGGCGCCCGGCCATATCTCTGTTTAAAGAGCGCACGGGGGCGCTTCGTATCTTTGCCGGCAATGGAGGCGCAAATCGTCGAATCACGGAAGAGTCTTATCGGCTGCAAGTCTTAGTGCCATCTCATTTGCGTTTTCTTGATATCCGTTATCGACGTCGGAGGGAAAGCAAGACGGTGGGAAAGGCGAATCTCTACAACAAACTTGTATGGCCCATCCTCTTCAGAAAAGTTTTTCCTGAGTTGCAATTCGGCTTTACGGATGAGGTCCGACAAGCGCTCCGTGACGAGTTAAAGCAAACTTTAGAAAAAGAATGAAAATGCTTGAACGTATTTGTCTCGATCAGATCTTTTGTTTAACTTCGTAAAACGGAAACCGCAAATAATACAAACGATATGTGGATCTTTATCGAATTGGTGCTCGCCTTGCTCCTCTTACCTGTTGTGGTGAAGTGGCGCGACTGGGGATGGTGGTCTTGCCTTACCTTTATAGCGCTTTGTCTCCTGTTCACACCTTTAGGGGGCTTGCTAATCTATCGCTTCTTGAAAGGCTGATCTTCTGTCCTTTTTACCCTTGCTGCCTGTCGCTATCTTTGTGCTTGAAAAGATAACGACAGGCATTTTTTATGGTAAAACATCTTTCTGAGGACGAAATCACGCTCACTATCAACGCTAAAGCCGAAAAGGCGCAACAGAATATTCGAACTTTTTCTAAAGAGATCGATCGTCTCGGCGATCGAAATAAATCGCTCCAACGGCAGATGGATATGCTTGAAGTGGCGGGAAAAAAGGATACCGACGCTTGGCGACAAAAGCGAGCCGAATATGGAAAAAACGCAGCACAGATTCGAGAGCTTAAAAAACAGGTTGCAGATCAAACAAAGGCACTTGATGTTAATGCTCTGACGATGGCACAATTGCGCAAACAAGCCCGCGAACTCCAACGGCAGCTTGACAATACTTCGCGTACCATCAATCCGGAAGAATGGAACCAATTGAAAGACCGACTCGCCCAAGTGAAAGGCCGTATGAATGAGCTTACAGAAACGGCTAAGGGCTTCAAAGAGGAGATGCTGGATCAGAATACCATGTCTTTTTTTCGAGGAGAATTGATGATCCGCTTTGCGGAATGGGTCGGGAGGGCTGCAGCGCAGATAAAGGATTTTGTGCACGAGGGCCTTGAAATGGCCGAGTCGGCTGATGGCATTACGCACGCTTTTCGTAAACTTGACAGCCCTGACTTGCTTGATGGGCTTCGGAGGGCTACGAAGGGGACGGTCAGTGATATAGAACTCATGAAGGCTGCCGTTAAAGCGAAAGATTTTCATATACCGCTGGAAGATCTCGGAAAATACCTTGCCTTTGCCCAGTTGAAAGCACAGCAGACGGGGCAGTCGCTCGACTATATGGTCGACTCTATTGTCACGGGGCTCGGCCGAAAGTCGCCGATGATCCTCGACAACCTCGGACTCTCGGCGGCCGAAATCAATGAGAAAACGAAAGAGACGGGCGATTTTATGAAAGGAGTAGCACAAATCGTTGAAAAAGAATTGGCTGCAGCCGGCAAAACGTACATGTCGGCGGCCGATCGAGCAGCACAAAAAACAACAAATTTGGCCAACAAACAGAGAGAACTTGGCGAGGCACTGTTGCCGATTAAGGAAGAAGTGGATACTACTTTTGGAACAATGAAAATAGGTATCATGCAATGCGTCGTCTGGCTGGCGGCGCATCGTAAGGCGACCCTCGCGCTTGTCCTTGCGTTTACAGCTCTGACGATCAGCATGACGGTCTTGAATGCGGCTTTCAGAACCTGGATCGCACAAACGACCTTGGCCAAGGTGCTGACGACGGCCTGGGCTGCTACAGTGAATACGCTCAAAGGGATCTACTTGCTCGTTGCCGCCGCCATTAATACCATGAGGGGAAATACGGTCTTGGCTACGGCGCAGATGCGTTTGTTTAATACGACGTGTAAATCTAATGTCATCTTGCTGCTTGTTACGGCGCTTGTGGCGGCCGGAGTCGCTTTTTTTGCCTATGTGAAGCAGACGGATCGGGCGCGCCAGGCTATGGTGAATTTCAACTTGGAGCATGCAAAAGTTGCGGCGGATATTAAAAGGCAGAGTGTTGAAATTGAGAAAAAAGTGAATGAGACTACTGCAGAAGAGATCGTAAAAATTAAGACGTTGCAACGAACTATTCACGATACCTCGAAATCCTATAATCAGCGCAAAAAGGCTATAGCCGATATGCAATCTATCGTTCCCAATTATCACGCGTCTATCTCCAAGGAAGGACGCTTGTTTAAAGAGAACGTACGGGCGATCAATGATTATATCAATAATTTGCGTCGCGCAGCGCGAGCAGAGGCCGCTTACGAAAAAATGAAAGCGAATGAAGCGCGAATTCTTGACGCGCAGGATACGATCCGTGACGCATCCGCAAAACAACAAAGAGTTGCAGGGGTGGCCTCAAAAAGGGGGGTTAACTTTGCCGCTGGCGAAAGGGTGGAGAGGGTTACACAAACTGCTGGAGCAGGCTTTAGTGGCGAGGTGCAAACTATTACGGTCAATGTGGTGGTCGATAAAAATGGGAAGTTTATTCGTCGACTTGATGATGCGGCTGCAAAAATGGTGGAAAAGGATCGGCAATGGAATGAAATGTTTTTAAATCGAAAGAAAGCTGCACAGGATAGTATTAATCAGTATCAGGCACAGCAGAAATCATTGCTCAAAACGATAGAGGAAAATGGAGGAATTAATCAAAGGTTCAAATCTACAAAGTTGAACAACAACTCGAAAAGTGGAAAAAAAGTTAAAAAGGACCCGGACGACGTAGCTACAAAGCTGTTCGCGCATGATCGCAGTCGCGATTTGGAAGAAGAAAAGCAAGCATATACGGAAAGCCTGAACGTGTTAAAGTCGTCTTTAATCAAAAAGCAAATCACGCAAGAGCAGTACGATGTGAAGGCGACGGCCATTAATGTGAAGCACCAGGAAGCTTTGCTTGAAATTGAAAAATCCTATAGCGAGCGGGCTAAAAATACCACAATCAAAAATGCGGATAAAAAGAAGCAGCTGCTGGAGACGCAGGAAAAAGCCGTCATCGATCAGAAGCAGGCGGTCTATGAGGCCTATTTGGATATGGAGAAGCAATATTATGCAAACCTCGACAAACTGAAAGCCACGGCACCCACGCAGCCACAGACTTTGCAGGAGGAGTGCGAGGCCAAACTCTTGATCCTCGAGGGCTATTATCAAGCCTCCTTGCAGATGGCCGAGGATGATGCCGATCGGAAGCAGCAGACCACCCAAGCTTATGAGGCGGCAAAGGCGGCCATCGTGGCCGATTATGCAAAAAAAACGGAGGAGGAAAAAGCGCGTGCACGGCAGGAGTATGGTTTGGACACCTTCACCGATCAGCTTGCGGCTCGTCGAAAGAAAATCGATGAGGAACTCGCGAAAGGCCTGCTTACGCAAGAGCAGCACGCGCAAGCTGTCGCGAATCTTGAGAAAGATGCGGAAGCTCATCACTTGCAAATTCGCCAACAGTATGGATTGGCCAAACAGCAAGAACTCTATGATGCTGAACTTGAATTGCTCAAGCAGCATTTGGAAAAGAAGGAGATTTCTGAAGCGGAGTATGAGGAAGCGGTCAAAAACCTCAAGATGAACAAGATGAAAGAGGCTTTCGACTACTATGCGAACCTGTCCGGAGGAGCTGTGCAGGCCTTGCAAAAAGCGGAAGAAGCAAATGTCGATGCAAAGTATGATGCCGAGATCGAGGCGGCACGAAATGCCGGCAAGGATACGACTGAGTTGGAGAAAAAGAAAGCCAACGAAAAATTGAAGATTCAGAAAAAATATGCGGATGTCGACTTTGCCATCAAAGCTTCACAGATCATTGCCGATACATCTGTCGCTATTATGAGAGCTTATAAAGATCTTCCATTACCGGCGGCTATCGCGGCGTCTGCTTTGATTGGTATAACCGGTGCAGCACAACTCGCAGCGGCCAATGCCGAACGTCAAAAAATAAAGAAGCTGACGCTCAATGGAGCTTCCGCCGGCGCTACCGGTGGAGCGCGGGTGGCCACCGGACTCGAGAAGGGCGGCAGTATCGATGTGGAGCGAGAACAAGACGGACGGCGTTTCCACGCAGCCTATGACCCGGACAGGCGGGGCTTTGTTGATAAACCGACCGTCATTGTGGGGGAAGGCGGGTATGGCCATAGTAAGGAATGGGTAGCCTCGAATGCTGCAGTGGAGAATCCCACGGTGGCACCGATCATCGACATCATTGATCGAGCACAGAGAGCCGGAACAATCCGCACCCTCGATATGAGCAAGTTTCTCCTGCAACAAGCGCAAGGACGTGCCGCGGGCGGACCCATTGCACCGGCGTCTCCGGATCCGAGACCGATGCCGCAGAATTCGGAGAAAGATGCCATCCTCCTTCGTTTGATAAATGTGCTTGACCGTTTGGAGAGTGAGGGCATTCAGGCGGCTGTCGCCTTGGATGAGATTGATCGAAAGCAGCAGCTGCGAAACCGAGCACGTCAGTTTGGTAGTAAACAATAATGCAGTATGAGAATTACCAATTTGGAAAAGGGCGAAGACTACAATCTGAAGCCCGATACACAGATTCAGGTAGAGCGAACGAATCCTTTCTTCAATGATTATGGAGAGCAGACGACACCGCTCGAACTTCCCACGTCGGAGCGCAACCGCCGACTGCTGGGATTTCCGGATACTTTTGGCCGACGCGTGAAAATGTCACCCGTCGAGGTCTCTATTCAGGATGGAGAGTATTTTGCGCAGTGCCGGCAGATCCTGCTGTCTGCGCAGCACAAGGGCAATCTTGCCACGGCCTTCTATATCAACGACGGATCTTTCTATTCGCGCATTCAGAAGGTGAAGCTGAAGGATATTTTTAAGGACGAGTGTGTGCCGGTTCCCCACTTGGAGGGCAATACGCCGGTGCAGGATTGCATAGACTTCTGTCGCAGCCTGCGCGCGAATACGAATGAGCAATACGGTATCTTCCCCGTCCTGCTTACGGATGATTCCGGAATAGAAGCCGGACTTAATTTCAAAATGCTGAATGCCTATGGAAAGGAGAAGGTCTTGCAATCGAAAAAAATATGGGTGTGGAAAAGGGGACATTGGGAGCAAATTACGGTCGATGCCGTTTCGGCCTTTCATCCGGACACTGAAGGTCGCGACTGCGATTTCTATAATGCGGTGCAGCGGACGGAATATATAGGAAACATGCCGATCACCTTGGCGCCGGGATATTACATTTCGCCATTCATTCGGGCCAATTACCTGCTCAAGCGGATCTTCGCATATTTTGGCTACGACTTGCAGGGCAATTTCTTTACGAGAACGGAACCTTTCTCTAAAATGGTCGTCGTGAATAATGTGATGGACGCATTGGTGAATGGGCGTATCCGGATAGCCGACCTCGTGCCGGATATCTCTTGTGCGGATTTCATCGCTGTATTCCGCAAAAAGTTCTGTTGCGAGTTTACCTCTGATGAGGGCGAACGTACGGCCGAAGTGATCTTTCTGCGCGACGTCTTGGCAACGCGGCCGCTGGAAGATCTGACAACCTGTGTGACGGAAGAACCGACGATCGCTTACAAAGCGGAAAAAGATTACCAACGAATTGTGCTCTCATCAGAGGAAAAAGTGGATACGGAGATAGCTGACGCTTATGACGATTTGGACGCCTTGGTGAAAGCAAATCCGGGAGCTTACTTTAATCCGGCTGATGGAGCCTTTTACAAACAAGGCTTCTCCGGAAACTATGAGGTCATTACGAAGATTGGGGAAGCCTCGCAAGATTACAATACGGGGGAAAAACTCGAGGCAAAGGAAATTAAGGTGCCTGATTGCATGCCGGAGTTCCGCACACTTAAATACAATACGACGGTCGAGGAGGAAAAAGTCGCTATTGATATCGGTGACTTCCTTTATATAGGGGCGTATATTTCGCTCAATTCTAAGATTATGGTGGCCGGGGAAGATAAGGAGGCTGTGTCGGAGTCGGCAAACAAGCAGAATGCGATCCTTGCCTTCAGCTATCTCTCTGCCGGTCGGCCGGAGGGTACCATCTCGTCTTACGATATGCACGATGCTGCGCGTCCGCGTATTGCTGACTATGCACTCTACTATCACGGACCGGATGGTATCTTCGAACGCTTCTATCGCGATTACGATTTGCTCTTGCGAAATGCGCTGCATGAGATGAAAGTCAAATTGTTGCTGTCGCAGTCGCAGAAACAAAATCTTTCTGCCTATGCGAAAGTGATCATCCGAGGGGTTGCTTTCTTCTTTGACAAATTGAAGTTTACGCTCGGTGGAAAAAATGAACCGGTAGAGTCGGAGCTACGCTCTATCGCGCTGATGGAACCCATCGTGGCGGCGCCGCTCGTGAATGAGCAGCTCAAGTTTATGAACGCAGCTTATAAATGGATTGGTCGAGAGGTGCAAATAGAGGTGACTGAAAAAGAGTATCACAATGCCGGCTTGGATAAAGATCGGACATTTACAACCATTTACCCGCCGGTGCCGAGTCAACAATATGAGTGGAAACCCTATGGAAGACAGGTTTCTTTTACGGCACAGAAAATTCGGGAGGGTTCGTTCTGGCATCATTCGAAGTGGTTGCATACGCGCACGGAGGTGTGGCTAGAATGCGTGCCCAAGTAGCTGGAGGTGTCCTTTATCGGGCACCTCTTTTCTCCTATTTTTGCCTTAAATCGTAAGCGAATGGATATCTTATTGAAACCGGATTCTCTATCCCTGGCAGGGGCGATGAATCACTTTATAATAGCTGCCAATAACGAAGTATCTTTTGTTCTCAAGTTTGCCGACACGGAAACAACCATCGTGCAGCATGTGTATTCGCCGAACAAGGCCGGGCGAATCGAGATCGATTTGGAAAGCATTGTCGTTCCGCTCTTATCCTTTCATCTTCAGGATGTGTCGGAACCTTATAAGCAGCCGGCTATCGTGCGGAAGTTTACGGCCGTTATTGCGGAAGCGAATACGGCTGATAGTAAAACGTGGTCTTTCTCAGTGTTGCGGGCCGGGATTGATCACTTCGCGGATTCGGCGGTAAATTGGTTGAAAGCGAATTTCCTGACGTGGCAGCCTACATTGAAACCGGTGACTTACTTCACCCCGGAGTTCTTGACTTATTACGCCCTTATCGATGCGGTGGTGCATTGTCGCGCTTATGTGGAGAAAGAGGGAGACTATGTGCCGCACGACTTGACCTTGGCCAATCTTTCTAATGGCGCTGTCTGGACGATTCCGGTACAATACGCCATCATTGCCGGAAAACTTAACAAACTGCCTTCTTATTATGATGTGTGGGTGGAGACAACGACTGGAACGCGGCTCACATATAAACAGCGTTACTATGCTTCGGATATTCGAAGTGAACAGGAGGAATGGCTGCTCTTCGAAAACTCGTTGGGAGGGATTGATACTTTCAGAGCTTATGGAGATGCGGAGAATACGGCAAAACACACGCATAATATTGCAGAGATCGAAAATAGAGCAGAGGAGTATCGCGTTGATACGACGCGGGAGTATAAGAAGAATACGGGGCTTTTGACTGATGCGGAACGGAAGTGGTTGCTTGATTTCTTCCCCTCGCTTGGCAAGTACATCTATTATGGACCTTATGTGCGCCGTATTGTTGTGACGGAGAGCGATGTGAATTGGAAAACGAAAGAGTTGCCGTCTGCTTTCTCCTTCACCTATAGATATGCAGATGCGCGTCCTTATCTCAATCTCTCGAGAGTGGATAGGCCGATGGGCGACTTGCATATCAAAATACCGGAAATAGGGGATTTTACCATCGCCCCACGCTTGGTTGAGCTGGATAGGCTCCCGCTGAGTGGTGGGGCGCTCTTCCCCGTCCAAAATCCTTATTCTGAAAAATGGACGACGACGACGGCCGCGGCTATGCTCGATTGGCTGGCGCATGAGATAACGGCAGCCTATAAAGGCGATGGATCCTTCGGCCATTCACACGAAAATATGTCACTGCTAAATGCGCTGAGTCTCTTTGGAAAATATCTCTTGGTTAATGCGCAGAAAATTTCTGCAGGCGAAGCGGATATGGCGACTTTGGCAAAAAAACTTGATCCGACGAGCGAGGATTGGGATAGGATCTTGCGAAAGGATCGAAATGACGCCACCGCTTATGACTTGACAGTAGGGGGTGACTTGACCGTGTCGGGGAATTTGGGGCAGGGTAACTTCGTGTCGGGTATGGATGGTACGGGTTGGCTCCTTTGGATGAAAAATGAACTGGCAAACTTGGAGCTGGACTCCCTGACGGTGCGGAAGACGATGCGGATCTTTGAACTGCTCATTGATCGGGTGCGGAGTGTTAACGGACAATTGGTCGTATCGGCGGCGAATGGGAAAATTGCAGCGGTAAATGATCTTGGCAATCAACTGCTGATAGCTTTTGAAATGGGCTGCGATTTCGAAGCGGGCGATTTCCTGCGGTGTCAGACTTTTAAGGGTAGCCGACTCAAGCATTACTGGGTGCAAGTGAAAGAAACGCGCACGACCGAGAATGGGAAGGTCTGGGCGGTCCTGAATAAGGAGGACGAAGGCTGGTTGAATGGGACGGCGGAAGTCGGTGATGAATGTGTCTTGTTCGGTTCTGATAAAAAAGAACGACAGGGATTGATCTTTATTTCTGCAACCGATGATGGATTGCCGCGCATCGATATCCTCAATGGCGTGAAGGGGAGAAATCTGAAGAATTGCTTGCGCACGCGCCTCGGTGCCTTGGATGGCATTCGGGATGATTATTTCCCGGCCGAGAATCAACCACACGGATACGGGCTGTATTCGGATAATGCTTATCTGAAGGGTGATTTCATCTTGCGTACCGGGGTGAATATCAAAACTTGGGTATCGATTGTCGAGGGGAAGGTACGTAGCGAGATTGATTCGATGCGATCTGATTTCATTGCGGGAAAGGGGTATCTTGCAAATTCGCTTTTTTTGGATGGGCTGAATAAATGGCAGACGGAAAACAATACGACATTTTTCACCTTGGGAGGAAAATGGATTTGGGCGAATGGCAATGTCTTTTCTTGGAAGGGTGATTCGGCAGTGGTCGGAACAGATCGAGGGCGCACGGTGATGAAGATTGCGAATAAGTACATCAAGCAAAAGAATGAAGATCTAACTGCACGGCCGAGGTTTGAGAAGGATAAAGAGGGAAAAATTGTCCCGCAACCGATTTATCTTACATTCTACTATCGCGTCGTTAAACAAGGAACGCTTACGGCAGGTTTCGTTAATCAGGATCTAACGACAACGCAGGATAATTATGAGGAGTTGAAGGTAAAAGAGACCTTGCCGGCTACAACGGACTATCTGCAGTACAAAGCGAGCGGGCAATGGAATGGAACAGGCGATTTCCAACTCTCTTTTACGGGAGAGATCTATGTGTATATGCTCATCTTGACGCAGCGTGAAGTGGATGGATTAGAGTATAAATATCGGACGCTTTTCGAGCAGACGGATCGTTTAATCCAACTGACGGCGGGAATTTACGAGAAAAATGCGGAAGCCTTAAAGGCCTTGCGCGAGAGCGGACTGGTAATAGCACCGGAAGGGTCCGGCATTTTCGCGAAAGATGCAAATGGGAAGATCGGATTCATTGGCGTGAGTGTGGAGGAAAAGGATGCGGAGGGAAATACAAAAACCGTTATCAAACTTTCTGCTGATGATATTAAGTTAGAAGGACTCGTTACGGCCAATGGGCATTTCAAAATAACGGAAGAGGGGAGTTTGGAAGCGCTGAACGCTAAAATTTCAGGCTCATTCTCGGCCGGGACGAACCGACCTATTGTCATTTCTGCTAATGATAGAGGCAATGGGTACATTGATTTGGGGAATATCATTAGGATGGAGTATTTCGAGAGGGAAACTTGGCCTGATCTAATGGGGGGTGAACGACTCGTGCAGAAGAGTGGTAAAGTTACAATCCGTGATAGTGAAGGTGAAACGGTGGTCAGTGGGGGAAATATGAAAACTTTCTATGCCGATCTGACTGCTTTGCAGGTGAGAGGGGCAAGTATGCTGTATGGCTATACCAAAATCTTGGGTTCGCTGTCTTTCAATGATGCCTTTATTAGTGCGCCGGGAGAAAATATAGAAATTGATGCGGGGCACTCCGTGTACTATTTTGATGCAGGGGGAACTTTGACGCTTCCGGATGATGCGGCTGTGCACCCCGAAGGGCGTATTCTCTTTGTGAAAGGAAGAGGAGTTACGTTGAAAGGAAAACTGATGAGACCGGCAGGTTGTGAGATCATTACGGAGTATAATTTAGGTTCCAACTCGGCCTTACTGGTCGAAATGCATGGGGCTTGGTGCATCTTTTATTGTGGATAATTGGTAATAGATATGACAAAAATCAATTTTGAACAGTTCCCTGTCTATACGGATATTAGCAGGAAGAATACGCTTGTTGGTGATGTGCGTGAGAGTTTCGCAAACCTCCTTTATACGCGAGCGAATGGTGTACGAATGCATGCCTTGGCCATGAAAATTTATCAGAGCCATGGCCCTAGCGCTTATGATGATGAAGAATTGCGGATAATCTTTTCTGTCGCAGAAGAAATGACTACCCCCGCTTTCTTTGATAGCCTAAAAGCACATGTAGAAGCGATGAATAATGAAAACGTTGAAAAATAATAAAGCAAAAGAATATGACTGAACAGGAAAAACAAGAGCTTAAGAATGAGCTGAGGGAGGACATAGTGAATGAGCTGAAAGCCGGTTCTACATCTGTGCAGGAATTAGAAGAGGTGCAGGCGCTCGACAATGTCGAATCTTTACCTGCTGCACGGGGTGGTGAAATGGTCAAAGTCCCTATAAGTCTTTTGGGGAAGCCGGCAGCCGATGCGGCAGCCTTAGCGCTTGATGCAAAAAAACGAGCAGATGACGCGGCTATAAATGCGGATGCGGCAAGTAAAGATGCGGCAACAAATGCTAAAAAAGCACAGAACGCTGCGACAAACGCTGCAACGGCCATCTCTGAAATAACAACCGCGAAGGAGGCAGCTTTGCAGGTGGTTGAGCGCTACGAAGACGTAGCGCTCAAAGCTTACAAGGGAGCCACAGCGCGCTTTGATGGTATGCTTGAGGATGTGGAAATTGCGCAGGTGAGTGCGAATGAAGTCTCTGCTGTATACTATGTGACCTCAAAACGAATCTTTGTCGGGGATTTCGCTGGACAATACGTCAGCAATTGGTCCGGTGCAGACTTTTATATGTCGGAAGATAGAACATCCATTCGCAAGGATAAGTTGTTTCTGCTCGACAAAACGCTTTATGCCTGGAGTGAAAAAGCCGCAGACCTGATAGAATTGTTTGGGACTGGTGGTGGAAATACCATTAATGTGACACAAGCTTATCCGTTGTCGTCCGGCTATTATACGCTTGCCACTGCTGTCATGGCCGTGGAGGGCAAACGGAGGGTAAAAGGCTGTTGTATTACTTTTGAGGAAAGTCAGGGGAAATGGCTGACAAAGCAGTTCGTGGGTACGGATCTATCAAGTTGGGAACAGATCGTAAGCTGGGAAGACTTTGGCGGCCAAGGTACGGTAAAGAGTGTGACGGTGAATGGGCAAAAGATGATCCCGGACAGTCAAGGTGATGTTCAGGTGAAACTTGACGAGGTTAAGGTAGACGAAAGCCTTGATGCCGAGAGTACGAACCCTGTGGCGAATCGTGCCGTAGCCGGGAGATTTAATGAAATAGAGGCTGCTACTCTTTTTGATTCTGATGTGACTGAAGAAGAGGGGAAGCAAACCGTTACACTGAAGAACAAGAGCGGCGCAGCCATTACACGGTTTACCTTGTCTGCCGGAAGTGGTGGTGGCGGAGAAACGGCTGCTACAAAGATCGTACTCGGGGCAAGTGTGGGCAGAAATGTTATAAAGGAGGGGAGTAATTGTATCCTGACTTATAGTTACGACCATCAATATATTGGAGGTGAAGATCATGGCAAGAGTACCGGACAAAAGGCTGCTATCGAAGTACGCCTTGTGCGGGGATCTATGCTTGTACAAGAACGTAGCTTTGATAATGTGAGCCGAGGTAGTTACACGCTGGATCTGAGTAAATATCTTCAAATGGGTACGACTGATATCTACGTGAAAGCTACGACAATGGACCCGGATACGGGAAAATCCCAAGTAAAGCAGGCGTATGTGAATGTGAAGGTCGTCAATATCGTCCTGCAGAGTAGTTACGTGCTTGCTGAGGGGCTGGCTGATGGCGGCTATGGGGAAACTGATAATGCCGTTATACCTTATACCGTGCAAGGGACAGGTACAAAAACGGTATTTCTGTATGTGGATGGTCGGCAGTGTGAGAATCGTGTGGTGACGCGAAGCGGTACAACGAATGGTAGCTTTTCGATACCGATGCACGGATTGGCTGTTGGACGCCACTCAGTACAGCTGGTGGCGGAGATGGAAACCGGTGGGGGGCAGCCGCTGCGTAGTGAAAGTGTTTATATGGATATATTCAAGGCGGGAAACGATCAAGTGTTGATAGGGACGAAACATATCTTTAGGGACGGACGGATCCTTACAGACAATCATTTGACACCATTGCTCAAAGTCGGACAGTACGAACAACTCTCTTTTGAGTACGCTGTGTTTGATGCTGCTGCTACACCGGTAGGTGTGACCATTCTCCTGAATGACGCTGCTTCTCAAAGTGTGAACGTTCCAAGAACGGTGCAAACCTACATCAATCGATTTACGTCGCAGGGCATGCAACAGATGAAAATCGTATGTGGAGCGACGGAATACCACCTTGGTATTGAGGTAGAGAAAAGCGGAATAGATATTAGTGAGGCTGCCCATGGCCTGAAGCTGAAACTTAGTGCCGCAGGAAGAAGCAACGGAGAAGCAGACCCCGCACACTGGGAATATGGTAGCGTGAAGACGGCGTTCGATGGCGTGGATTGGAATACGAGTGGATGGACGGGGGATGCGCTGAAGTTGATCAATGGGGCGAAGGCGAGGATAGATTTTGCTCCTTTTACCATTGATGCGGCAACTACCGGTTGTACGATAGAGGTAGAAATGAAGGTTTCCAATATAACGGACAAGGACCTGGGTGTGGTTTCCTGTATGAGTGGTACGAAAGGTTTCCAAATAACGGCGGATAAAGCGATGATGTACACAGGCTCGACCAAGGAGGTCATTGATGAGGAAGGAGGGAAAACGATTCAACGGGTTGGAGTCGGCCGGCAGTACGGCTCGGATATGTGGGTGAAGATTGCCTTCGTCGTTGGAAAACGTGCCGAGGGGAGATTGATGGAACTATACGTGAACGGCACACGAAGTGCGGCGGATATCTACGGTGTGAGCGATAATTTCGCGCAAGACAGCCCGCAGGGGATCACCATTGATAGTGACGGGGCGGATGTGGAAATACGAAATCTTAGGGTTTACGGCCGTGCTTTAAGTGATGATGGAGAAATGGATAACTACATCATTGATCGCCGTACACCGGACGAAATGGCGGCCCTCTTTGAGAAGAACGACGTTCTTGGAGAGGATGGTAGGAGTATTGATTTCGAGAAACTGCGAAAGAAAGGTAAGGGGGTTATGCTGGTCGTGCGGCCGGATGGACTCGCACCGGTGAATGCGGAAAATAACAAAAAGGCAGACTTCCTCTCTGATGTTCACTTGTGGATGCCGGATGGGCGATACATCTACCTGAAGAATGTGTATATCCGCATTCAGGGGACAAGCTCGACGAAATATCCGACCAAAAACTATCGCATCTATTGTGCGAAAGGAGAGAGCCCGGAAATGTATGTGGATGGTGTGAAACAAGACGAACTGAAGGTAGCTCTGCGCACTGGACAGAAGGCGGTTAAAATCCTATGTGCAAAGGCTGACTACTCGGATAGTTCAATGACTCAGAATACCGGTGGTGCAAGGCTGTGGAATGATATGATGAAGGCGCTGGGCTTCCTTACTCCGCCACAACAGGTGGACAGCAGTGTGCGTACGGCCGTTGACGGTTTCCCTATCGATGTCTTTTCTGCGGAAAGTAGGGAAAGTACGCCGACGTACTATGGGCAGTATAATCTCAACCACGATAAAAGCGACTGGCAGGATATCACCGGGCTCTCCGGTGTACCTGGTTTGGATGTACAAAAAACGATGGCGCTTGAGTTCCTGAATAATACGCAGCCGCTGTGTTTGTTTCAGGGGAAGGTAAATCTTGACATGCAAGCTGCAGCGGAATTCGACAAAGCGTTGGAGTTCAATTTCCCCGAGGGGACGAAGTGGGCAAATGCAACAGAAGAGCAGAAAACGGCCTTCAAGCGGCTGTGGGCTTGGATAAGAGACTGCGTACCGGCAGGAGCAGTGCCGAACAATATCAATGCTTTTGTGTCGTCGAAGTTCAAAAACGAGTTGGGGCAGTACATCGATAAGAACTTTTTGTTGTGCTGGTGGCTCTTTACGGATTTTTTTGCAAATGTGGATCAGCGCGCAAAAAATATGATTTGGGTGACTTGGGATAAATTGCTCTGGTTTCTCTTCTATTACGACGGCGATACGCAACAGGGCGATCGTAACGACTCCATGCTGGCATACCTTTATAACGTGACGAGAGAGACGTGGGATGCTGAAAAATCGAAATATGCTTTCGAGGGACACGATTCTTGGCTGTGGTGCTTGGTGCTGGCTAATTTGAAAGACGATATCGTTAAGATGGCCGGGAAAATGCGCTCCTTTTTGACGGAAGAGCGGGTCAATGAGATATTTGATCGAGAACAGCAGGGAAACTGGTGTGCCCGTATTTACAATAAAAGCGGCGAATTGAAGTATATCAAACCACAAATAGAGGGTGTGATGGTGAAGGGGCAGTTGGTGAAGTACCCTTACATCTATGCGCTGAAGGGCGACAAACAGGCTTTTCGTCACTGGTTTATCAAAAATCGATTCTCGCTGCTCGATGCGAAATACGAGACGGGAAATTTCCTCTCTGACAATATCGACATGTATATGAGTCGCAAGGCTGATGCAGCGGCCAATACGATCGTAGTAACAGCAAGCGACCTGTATTATTTTGGTTATGGTACGAACAACGCGCCGCACCTGCAGGCAAGTCGACGAGCAGAAAAAGGAGAAAAGGTGACACTTGCCTTTACGAATGCCTTCACCGTAAATGACCCTATCCGTATCTACGGGGCAAGCCGCATAGCGGAACTGGATATGCGTGGGGCTTCTGATAACTTGACGGGGGATGTGAATCTGAACAAGTGCAAGGTATTACGAAAAATTGACTTGCAGACGGACGGAACAGGGTCCAAAGGGTGGTGCTTGGTGCTTGACCGGTGCCGGCAGTTGGTAGACATCAACCTCTACGGACAGGGAGGTGCAAAAACCGGTACACTTTCAAGTAGGGAACTTGATTTTTCGAATCAAACGAGATTGAGAAAACTTGATGCCAGGGGAGTAGATGTTAATGCCGTCTTGCTGGCGCGAGGATGTCCGATAACCGAGCTTAAATTGGGGGGCAAAATACAAACGCTCCGGCTGGAGTATCTGCCGGAATTGAAAGACCGCGAACTTCAGCTGCAGAATTGGGAGACGGTGAAGACGCTGCGCTTTGCAGCTTGCCCAAAACTGAGTTGGCAGACGATCCTTGATAGGTGCGTAAGCGTAGAACGTGTGCGTATCGAGGGAATAAATATAAAAGATGATGGAACACTATTGAATAGGTTTAAAAAGCTGAAGGGTATTGACATTGCAGGTAATGCAGTGGATTATTGCGCCCTTCTCGGAACTGTCAGACTCACCTCTTATATGGAGGAAGAAGAATATGCTGCAATACGCAGATGCTTTCCGGAATTAAATATCTTACAGCCTGAATGTTCGGTTGTTGAGTTCGATACGGCTGTGGCAGATCCGGCAAACATCACTTGCCACGATACGAAAAGCGGCTATCTTTATGGCAATGCGTATCGTCCGGGAGGACACGTTGCGCGCGTCCTTGCAGACCGCCATGCATATACGGGAAATCTTGAAGCAGGTGTAATGAAACTGCGTCAGCTTGCTGATGATGACTTCTCAAAGCACGTTGATGGATCTCCGGCAAAGACAGATGGTTCAGAAGGCGACGTCTTCATTAGAGAACCACACTACTGGTATAAAGGCGTAAACGACCAATTGAAAAAGAAGTATTATATTCTTTATTCTTCTAATCCGAAATGCCCTTCTTCTGTGCCCGTGAAGACCTTGACTTGGGAAAATATCGCAGATTCGAATAAGCGGGAGAAAAAGCAGATAACGGCAGATTATATCCGAAGAGGAATGATTGATTTTGATTCCTTGCCCAACGGAAAGATTCGTGAAAGGAGAAACGATCAGACTGAATCATTCTTTGACGTCGTACGTTGTGAGGTGCGAGGAATGCGGAAAGTGCGTTGTCCGATGTGGGTGCATGAATCTTATCAGGTGATGATGCTCTTCTCTGATGCTGATGGTAAGATCCTTCCATCTGCAACTTTCTCCTCACCGATTACAGCTCCTTATTTCAGCCGTGGCCAATACGTCGTATTTGATGTCCCCGAAGGGGCCCACTGGTTCTGGGCTACAATCTGTCGAAACTTGTCGAGCAACTCGCTCGAAACACTAAACATAGAAAAGCCTTTTGATAAAATAATCTTGTCGCCTTCTGATTCTATCCTCGATGTCGAGCCGGATTGGGTCGAACATACAGAAACGCTTGTAGGGGCTTATCCTGCATCTTTCCCGGATAGAGTGCTGCGCAGCGTGGCCGGCCGGACAGCCTTGCTCGAGCAGAATAAAGCAGTATACCTCGCTGCGGCGGCGGAGCGAGGTCTGACAATTATGGATTATGAGGCATATAAGGATATTGCAAACCTTGTGCTGGCTGCTATAGGACACCGGAATACGAAACTGCATTTCGGGCAAGGTCGCGCGACCATTCTAACAAAGAGTGGAACAACAGATCAACTTGGGATGGGCAGTACAAGCGGGGAAAATGGAACGGATCTCGCTGTTACCTTAACGACTGCATACGGTAATACAATTCGCACAGTACAAGAAACTTCGCGTATCATGGGCTATGAGAGCCTCGCATCTGCTTTCTTCTTTATATTGGATAACGCAAGCAGACGTTCTGATCCATATTCGGATTTAAGAGTTGCCGTTACATTCCTTAAATCGGCACTACCTCCATTCGAGGAACGCAAGTTATCTCTAATTCCTGGTAGTGACGCTTATGTGTCTGTTGCCGCTGTGTATGGGCAGCGCTTTGCGGATATCGTCCAGACCGGTACGCCGTCCGGATTCGGAGATACTGCTACTTTGACAACTTATTATTGTGCGCAGCAAACTTCACATACAGGCGCGTCATTGGTCAATTCCGGACACCCGAATGGTAGCACAGGTCATCTTCTCGGTTTATGTGGACGAGGCGATGAGTCGCATAAAGTAATGCTCGGAGTACGACTGATGTATCGCGGAAAAATGGAGTATGTTAAATAAAAAGTAGTTATGAAACAAGAAAATAACAAACCTTACGCACTTGTATGTATCAACCCTAAGCGCAACACGTGGAGGGTTCGGTACGATTTCAAGAAAGATGAATTTGGATGGCATTTCCAGGAAAAGGATTTTAACTCTCGCCCATCAGTTGAAGAAATAAAAACTTTGATAATTCAGCATTATAACAGGCTTTGCGATGAAGAAATTATCAGTGGCTTTCGCTTTGAAAATGTGCCCGTGTGGCTTTCGGCTGAAAATCAATTCAACTATAAAGCAGCCTTTGATTTAGCAGTACAGACGGCTGGGAAAAACCTGCCGGTCACTTTTAAGTTTGGGACGGCCACCGAACCGATCTATCGAAAGTTTTCAACTCTTGATGATTTGAAAAGTTTCTTTGCCGTAGCGATGGATTATATCAATAAAACGCTGTTGAAGTATTGGAGACTCAAGGATTCCATTAACTGGAAGGATTATGAAATCGAAGAATAGCAAATCGACAGATAGAGCTTGTGGAGCAATGAACGGGTGGTTGTCGTGGATACGGCCACCGCATTATAAATTTTTCAATGCGGCCTGCATTTTACATGATGAGCTTTACGATATTGGTGGTACGGAAAAAGATCGTCTTGCGGCCGATGCACGTTTATTTGCGGACATGGTACGTCATTGTACGGTGCATTATGGACGGAGAAAAGTACACACGCAGGCTTGGTTCCTCTGCTTGTCGTATTTTTATTACATCGCTGTACGACTGTTTGGACGATCGCAGTTCAATTATAGGCCTTAAGTTGGTGTATTTGTAGGATAGATGGAAGGTAGGACGCCCATAATAGCTCTCCTACCTTCCATAATATAGATTGTTACAGCACGCCCTTGTAATTTAGAAGCAGCTCATTTGCCTCCTTGATATCTTTTGGCGTATAAATATCTGTTATCAGAATAGAGGAGTGGCGCGCCTGATCTCTTACGCTGATAATATCTGTGTTTGAGCGTATCATATTGGTAATCCCGGTATCTTTCAGACTATAAAATTTATAGCGTGCTGTCATTTTCAAATTCTTGCGGACGTGATGATGCCAATAATCACGGAACGATTTTTCGCTTCGCCGCTCTGCTCCTGGTGCAAAATCCTTACCGAACAGATAGTAATTACTCGGGTTATCGAATATGCGTAAGTCTATCATCAGTTTGAGTACGTGATCCGGGATTGTCAGGAGCGCATCGTTATGATTTTTAGTGTTTGCTCCGTGTAGGAACAATGTTTTCTTCCTGATGTTGAAATCGCCGATCTTCAGATAGCTCATTTCCTTGGGGCGAACGAAGAGATAGTGTAGCATATAGCAGGCCAATAAGTAATGTTTGTGGTGCACCATCAGCCATTGTTTGAGGTCCGCCAATACATCATCCGGTATGACGTCTCTGTTCTTCAGCTGTCCCCTGCGTTGTGCGATAGAATAACTCGCCGTCGGGTCTGTAGATATATATCCTCGCTCGAGCAAGTATTTGCAGAAGATTTTGAGCCAGGCCAAGTAATTGTTTCGTGTGCAGATCGTATTGTTTCTATCCACAAAAACGTAATCCAGGAACTGTCCTACCAAGCGATTATCAAACTGGTATGTGTAGAAGAGATTGATTTTCTTCGATGCTTTCCATTCCTTCAGAATCTTGACTCTGCTCATATAAGCGACGACCGACTCTTCTCGTATATTGTTCTCTCTTAACAATTTGAGAAGGTATTCCTCATATTTCCTACACACATCATCAAAAGACGAGTATTCTAACGGTTGTACGATTTCTATCCACGGATTCCAGCCTTGTATCAGTTTTTCCGTAAGTCGTTTGATGAGTGCATCCCCATAGTGTTGTTGGTTGCGTTTTCCCTTAATATGCCCGAGCATAAACTTTTTTGTACGAAACTTTCCCCTTTCAGGGTCGAATGCTGAAAGAGACACATAACATTCCGATGCTTGGTGAAACTTCGGAGTTTTCCAGCCAACGATTGCATCAATCGCCTGCTGTTTTTTTGAAGATGGAAAATTCTTTTTTGGCATTTCAAAATTTTTGAGTGAAATGCCCTATTGAACAATGCTTTATGTCTTGCGGTGCTGTTCGCCGATTTTTCGCCGACCATTTTAGCCCCGACGAAGCAAAAGAGGCTGATAAACAGCCCCTTAAGCTCCTTTTTGTCGGAAAGAGGCGATTCGAACGCCCGACCCCTACGTCCCGAACGTAGTGCGCTACCAACTGCGCTACTTTCCGATTAAGCGTTGCAAAAGTAAGGAGAAAAACTTATACCGCCAAGGGTTTATCTTTATTTTTTTACGTTTATATCGATCACCATCTTGGGTTGCTTTGGATCGTTCGTGATAAGCAGAATGCGGTGGCGACCTTTGACTGTCTGTGCCGTAGCGCTGATCGTGATGCGCATGCGTTCTTGTGCGCCGGCCGGAATCTTGCGATGATTGATTCTTACGCTAATGCCCGGATTGTAGACCTGCAAGGCCTGAATCAAGAGGGGCGCAGTGCCCTTATTGGTGAGCCATAATTCTGTGGTTACCTTCTTCTTTCCCTGCATCGTCAGGTTGACCAGCGTGCTGTCGAGCACGGCTTGCGGCTGATTACCTCCTTTTTTCGTAGCATCTACTTTGGGTAGCAGCGTAGTAGATACGTTTATTTCGTTCGTCTTGCGGATACGGTCACCGGGATAAGCAGACAGATAGACGGCCGTTTGCGTTAAGCCCATATTACGTAGCAGGTTAGAGTTTAGGCGGAATATGATTTTACCTGCTCTGTTTGGATGAATAGACGTCGGAACAACCGTTGCGCTCAGATATTTAGGCAGGTGCATCACGGTGGGCCGCATACTTTTCGTTCCGGCATTGAATATGCGCACGACGGCTTCCGGCTGGTCGCCTCTGTTCACATCGTCAAATTCTATCTCGTCCGCGTTAAAACATAAGTTTCCGTCGCGGTAGGAGAAGTTGCTCACATCGTCGACGTCCTCCATCCTGACAACGCCGAAAATGGAAAGCAGAAACGGCGCAGTCCGTTCATTGGTATATATCTCAATGTCTCGCGTGAAATGGCCTAAGAGTTCTGCATCGTAGCGCACGCGAATCGTCGTCGAAGAGTCGGGCGCAATCGGCTTATCGTCCCATTGGGCAGCCGTACAGCCGCACCCCGTCTCCACCGCTTTGAGGATCAGCGGCGCATTGCCCTTGTTGGTAAGCGTAAAATTTGCTTCTTTGGCATTATGCCAAATCAGTTTGCCCAGATCTATTTGTTCTCGGGAGAAAACGATGCGCGGTTGGGCCTTTGCCGCCAAGCAGAGGGCAAAGACTATTGAGAATAAGGAGAGGATACGCTTCATCAGAAGTAGCTATTTTCGGCGAAGGTACGAAAAAAACAAGACTTTTGCCTCGTCCGAGCGCATTCTAAGCATAGGATGGGGCGAATTATGAGGTTTTCAACTCGTGTCGTCGCCCTTTCATCGGCCCTGCCGGCCGCCTTTTCGCTGAATCATAATGCGCAAGGCGGGACTTGCCTATCGTAGCTGCAAGTATCAGATGGCTACATCTTCATATTGTTCCGCATAGCGCGTAAAATACAATTCTACAAACGAACATTGGGGGCGTATCTTCTTACCTTTTTGGCGCGCATAATCGACGGCTGCGGCTAAAAGTTCTTTTCCCAAGCCCTCGCCTTTGTGTTCGGGGCTTACTTCGGTGTGGGTGATGACGAAGACGTCAGGGTTTTCCCAATGAAACTCCATAATCCCCACTTCTTCATCGTCGATCAGTAGCTTGAAAGCTCCCGTTTTGCCGTCGTCTGTCGTTTGAATGCTCAACATAGTCTTTTGTTTTTTCAGTAAATGACTGTTTGTTATCTGCTACGAATGTATCATTTTTTCCTGAGCTCTGCAAGAAATGTGCCGAGCTTTGTTTCTTCTGCTGCAAGAAACGCCATTCTGCACCGCCTTTCCCCATTGGAAAAGAGGAATGACGGACAAAAATAATGACGCTCCGGATTGGTAAAGGCAGAGGACAAACTATGCGATGAGGCAAAGATGGAAAACCGAGTATCAAAAGTTGACTTCTCGAGTGTGTTCTCGTGATAAAAAAGGCTTACGCTCGTGATAAAAATTGCTTCACCTCACGAGCGTAAACTCTTAACTTGGATTTTTCACCCCTCCATTACTTATACTTGTGCGTTTATTTTTCTGATTTTCTGAACTTTTATCCAAGTCTTGGGCGCTGCTAAAGACCGGGCCTAAAGACTAGCTCAAATGCGGCGTGCGCGGTCTAAGTTTGAAGCGCCTACGGCTGAAGCCTGCCGATAAAAAAGCCCGACAACGAAACTGTAGCTTCGTTGTCGGGGATGTATATTTTGCTGCCTTGGCAGCTGTTGTCAGCGTTTATTGCTCGTTTTCGGGCAGGTGCTGGCGGTAAGCCTCAAGCTGCTCGACCGTCGTATTGAGGATGAACGTATTGTGCTTAGCGATCTCAGCTTCAACAAAGTTGGCGTAGACGCGCACACTGTTGTCGAAGAGTTCCGGAGCCTCCGTCGCGTTGTGGAGCAAGAGGTGGAGCATAATAACATTGGCTGCAATCTCTACCAAGTGGCGCGCGCAGAAATCGAGCGCTTCCTGACTTTCCATTGCTTTGACATGGTCAACGGCTGCTGCGAAGGTGTCGGCCATAGCGCGAGCGCGTTCTTGGATAGGACGCAGTGCTTCGCTTACTTCAGCTTGCTCGAAGTCGCGCATTTGTTTGAGGTAGCTGCCGTTGGTTACGTAGCGGATGGCGGCTACTACCTGCAACTGTGTCGTACCTTCGTAGATGCTCGTGATGCGGGCGTCGCGATAGAAGCGCTGGATGGGGTAATCGAGCATAAAACCTGAACCGCCGTGGATCTGAATACTGTCGTAGGTATTCTGGTTGGCGTACTCGGAGTTGATACCCTTAGCTAACGGCGTCAAAGAATCGGCCAACTTAGCATATTCTTTCTGCTCTTTGCGCTCGTCGGCCTCTAACTTGCGCTCGCGACCGATGTCTTCGAGGGCTTTGTAAAGGTCTACGTAGCGGGAGCATTGATAGAGGAGGGCGCGACCTGCGTCTAATTTAGCCTTCATCAGGGCTAACATATCGTAGACTGCGGGGAACTCAATGATGGGCTTGCCAAACTGCTGGCGATCTGCGGCGTAAGCCAAGCCTTCGTTATAGGCCGCTTGCGAGATTCCTACGCTTTGGGCTGCGATGCCGAGGCGCGCGCCGTTCATCAAAGCCATCACGTATTTAATCAAGCCGAGTTTGCGGTCGCCACAAAGCTCTGCGTGCGCATTTTTGTAGACGAGTTCGCAGGTGGGCGAGCCGTGAATACCCAGTTTGTTTTCTATGCGGCGCACATTCACACCGCCTTGGCGCTTGTCGTAGATAAACATTGAAAGTCCGCGGCCGTCGGTCGTTCCTTCTTCAGAACGTGCGAGGACCAAATGAATATCTGCATCGCCGTTGGTGATGAATCGCTTGACGCCATTCAGCAACCAGCAGCCGTCTTTCTCGCTGTAAGTGGCCTTTAACATTACGCGTTGGAGGTCAGAACCGGCATCCGGCTCCGTTAAGTCCATCGACATTGTCGCGCCTTCGCAAACGCGGGGAATGAAGCGGCTGTGTTGGTCTTCATTACCAAATTCGTAAAGCGTTTCGATGCAGTCTTGCAGACTCCAGATATTGCTGAAGCCTGGGTCAGACGCGGCTACGAGCTCTGCACACATCGTGTAAGGCGTGATGGCAAAGTTTAAGCCGCCGAAGCGTCGGGGCATCGTCATACCGTTCATACCGGCCTTGACCATTGCCTCCATATTCTTTTCCGTACCTGAAGCGTAGCGCACGCGGTCGCCTTCGTGGTGCGGCCCTTCCAAGTCTACACCTTCTGCATTGTCGGCAACTATTGTCCCGGCAATGTCTCCTACGATGTCCAAAACGCGCTCGTAAGAGTCCATTGTGTCTTCAAAATCAAGCGGGGCATAGTCGTAGGTTTCTTTGTCGCGGAAATTGCGCTCCTTGAGTTCGACAATGCGCTTCATCAATGGGTGGTTCAGCTCGAAACGCAGTTCGGGGTGATCCGTATAATTGTTGGCCATAGTTTATTTGCTGTTTTCCTTGTAATACTTAATTAACTTCGGCACGACTTCTTCGACGCTACCCGTGATAACATAGTCGGCGAGCGCGTTGATCGGCGCTTCGGGATCCGTATTGATGGAGATAACGATGCCGCTCTCCTTCATACCGGCCACGTGCTGAATGGCGCCGGAGATACCGCAAGCGATGTATACTTTAGGACGCACCGTAACGCCGGTTTGTCCGATTTGTAGGTCGTGTTCGCAGAAGCCTGCGTCGACAGCTGCGCGACTGGCGCCGACTTCGCCGTGGAGTTCGTCAGCCAAATGGCGGAGCAAGTCGAAGCCTTCTTTAGAGCCTACGCCGTAGCCGCCGGCTATGACGATTGGTGCGCCCTTCAGATTGTTCTTCGCCTTTTGTACTTCGCGCTCGATTACTTTTACAACGTAATCTTCTGCGGGCACAAACTTGTCAACCTCTTCATATATGACTTCGCCCTTGTAGTTGGGGTCTACAATTTCTGCCTTCATCACGCCGCTACGCACGGTGGCCATCTGCGGACGGTGATCCGGGTTGACGATCGTCGCAACGATGTTGCCGCCAAAAGCGGGGCGAATTTGATAAAGCAGGTCTTTGTACGTCTTATTGTTCTTCTTGTCCTCAAAATCGCCGATCTCAAGATCCGTACAGTCGGCCGTCAAGCCGCTGGTCAGCGAAGAAGATACGCGCGGACCCAAATCGCGGCCGATAACCGTAGCGCCCATTAGGCAAATCTGCGGCTGCTCTTGCTTAAAGAGGTTTACAAGAATATCCGTGTGGGGCTTTGAGGTGTAAGGAAAGAGTCCTTCGCCGTCAAATACGTGCAGCTTGTCGACACCATAAGAGAGAATTTCCTTCTCCACCTTACCTTTGATGCCGGATCCTGCGGCAACCGCTTCAAGCTGTACGCCGAGGCGGTTAGCAAGTTTGCGACCCTTTGTCAGCAGTTCGAGACTGACTTCTTCAATGGTCGTCTTGTCTATTTCGCAATATACAAATACGTTATTCATAATGATAAGCCCTTCTTTTGCTCCCTTTTCTGCTTGCTGCCCGCCGAAGCTTGTCGGCGCCGCATACACATTATAATATATATAAGGAAGCGAGAGGTTTTGTTGTGATAGCTGAATGTGAGTATAAAGGTGCGCCGCGTCTCCTTGAACGGAGAAGGCCTTGCGAGCGCTTAACCAATAGTGTTGTTCTCTAAAAGTTCTTTGACCAGCGTTTCAACATCTGCGTCTTTACCCGTCAGACGTTTGCTCTCTTTAGCCTTAAAGACAATGTTGCGAACGGCCTTTACCTTAGTCGGCGAGCCTGATAAGCCGCATTGTTCCAGATCAGCGTCGACGTCAGTCGCACCCCATTGCGTAACGTTCAGATAAGGCTTCCGCTCATACTCTTCAGCGTAAGGCAAACCTTCTTTAGGGCGTTCCATCGGTGCAGAAGCGCGTTTGTACTTCATCACAAGTTTGGCGTTGCGTGGGCGGCAAGGCGCTGCGTCGCCGTTAACTGTGAGCAGAATGGGTAGCGGAGCTTTTACGCGCTCCACGCCGCCGTCGATGTGGCGCGTGAGCGTAATCTCCTTATCTTTCACTTCGTCAATGCTCGTCACATAAGTCACTTGATCCAAGCCGAGCTTCTGTGCCACTTGCGGGCCCACTTGCGCCGTGTCGCCATCGATAGCTTGGCGGCCGCCGATCACAATGTCGGGAACGCCGATCTTACGAATAGCCATAGACAAGGCATAACTCGTTGCCAAAGTATCTGCACCGGCAAAGGCGCGATCTGTCAGCAAATAGCCGCCGTCTGCGCCGCGGAAAAGTCCCTCGCGGATCACGTCAGTTGCGCGCGGAGGTCCCATCGTCAATACTTGTACAGTAGATCCCGGGTGAAGATCTTTCAGGCGTAGCGCCTGCTCCAGTGCATTTAAGTCTTCCGGATTGAAAATAGCCGGCAGCGCCGCTCTGTTCACGGTGCCTTCCGGTGTCATTGCATCCTTTCCGACGTTGCGTGTATCGGGCACTTGCTTAGCAAGCACAACAATTTTAAGACTCATACTTACGATTGTTCGTTTTTATATTCTAATAATCAACTTAATCGCCGCAAAAGTACGTAATTATTGCCGATGAACCAAGCTGCAGAGGGCTTTTTCTGCACAAAACTACCCGTATCTGTGCGAAATTCGCTTTCTTTTTTGCGCAGTTTTACAAATCTTTTGGATCGGTGATCACGACTTTCGCCGCCCGATGTGCGGAAAAGCATCAATAAATGATGGTGTCCTGCAAAAGAACCGCTGTCTCGTATGATTTTATCTTTGAAGCTGTAGAAAAAAGATGATGATCGAACTTACACACACGCAAACAATAGCCGCAATATACGTAAGTTTTGCGGCTACAATAATAAGTTTTGAAATTCAAAGGGTGGAGACAAAAATTCCAAAGGTAGGAACTAAAATCCGCACAAGTAGGAATTGAAATTCCAACAGGTCGGAATTTTACGCCCAACCCATAGCGGCGTCAACGATAAAGCATCCCATTGCGCCGCCTTGCCTTTGTTGGCGTGCGAAAGCCTATTGGATTAGGCCGTGGTCTGCATCTTTTCCCGATAGATACCGTGTAAAGTGGCAAGCATTAGCACTTTCTCTCAAGTCTGCGCTTTGTATCTTTTTCGGTCGGTTTCTTCGCCTCCTTATCGAAGCTAAAACTGCAAGGAAAGAAGTAGAAAAGCAAAAAGACTCACCGCAATAGTCGGCAAGTCCTTTGCATAATTTTTCGTTGAGGCCCTTTTTGTGCTCAATAAACCTCGATATATTCCGCCTTTTCCGGCAGTTTTTCATCTTTAAGTTGCTGTGCCGGCGCCATGGCTTCGCCGGAAGCCCCATCTTGCCGTTGTAGAAATTCGCCAAAGTGCTCATGGCGCAACCTTAACAGGCGGAAATACTCTTTGGGCTTCATTGTTTCAAAGTTTTCTTTTAGGACAGTGATAGATTGAGCCGTTATATTTTGAATGCCGGCACAGTCAAAATCATACCAGCCCGTATGGTCCGTTGCTTTGAGTATAAGTCCGGGCAAACCGCCCAGTTTCCACGGCCCGTTAGGTATAGGAATGTCTAAGGTAAACCAAGCTTTCCACGTCCTTCCGCGAAAGTTTGTCTCCGCCAGTTGGCAGGGATAGCCGGCGATGACCGAATCTTTTCCCAACATCTTCC
>ERZ772957.298-NODE-298-length-42158-cov-6.063938_pt1 | contig 42158 bp, 31 predicted proteins | sample MGYA00580682_ERZ772957 | MGnify/ENA primary metagenome ERZ772957 (study PRJEB29015, sample SAMEA2737921) | human oral metagenome | biome: human oral; feature: human-associated habitat; material: dental | place: China | collected 2025 ... | reverse complement strand
TTACAAAGACACACAAGATGCCGATAAGAAAATAAAAGATGTTAGGAAACAATACTATAGTTATAAGAATTATACATATTGTGGTCTAATGACCGATTGGGCTTTAGTAAGATTACTAAACATTGACTCTTTTTTGATTCGTTTAATCTCAAAATCTACAGCGATAGTATTTATTGTTTTATTTCACGGTAGTTGACTTCGATTATCTCTTTAAGATTATCGGAATCTTCTTCATTTTAAGAGACATTGATTTTGGGAATAAACAGGTCTTTTAGTGTTCAGTAAATCCGTAATGTGACTCTCCTTGTAATAACATTTGTGTTCAATCATTGAATAAGGAATTTTACCCACATCTCTGTATGATTTCAAGGTATACTTACTGATAATCAAACGCTTACATGAATCTTCGTTATCAAGCCAGCCCTCCGCATTGAGCGGATTGCCGATGAATTAATCGATACGATGAATAAAGTTTGCAGAACAAAACAATTTATTAAAAATATATTTTCCTGTCACTGATGTCATCTAAAAAGAGCCTATAAATCATTGATTTGCAGTACCTTTATATGAAGTGTTAAAAGTGACAGCAAAATAAAATTAAAATAACAATGGTTATATCACTAACTTTAGTCTGCTTTATTACTCCCCATATCGGAAACCTTAATTAAAATATTATAGCTGCATAATAGCTTTTTGGATATTATCTTTTGCAACGTTAGGCTTCATTGCTTCTGTGAGCAACATATCCTTTGGTGTAATACATTGAACTTGTGAGAAGCCTGCTTTAAGTAAAGCTGCCGCATCCTTTATCTTCCCAGCTATAAGCATAACAGGAACATTCTTGCGAAGACCATATTCTAAAACCCTTATCGGTATCTTTCCCATTAATGTCTGACCATCTGCGCTACCCTCCCCTGTTATAATCAAATCTGCATCTTCTATAAGCGAATTAAAATTGACAGTTTCTAAAAGTACATCTGCACCCGACCTCATCTTGGCATTCATAAACTGCATAAAAGCATAACCCAATCCGCCTGCAGCTCCAGCACCGTTATTCAAAGAACAATCAAAACCTAACTGAGCAGCAGCCATACGCGCAAAAGTATGTGCTCGACGATCCAAACAAACTATCATTTCTGGTGTCGCTCCCTTCTGTGGACCAAAAACGACAGCAGCACCACGTTCACCAAAGAGAGGATTATTTACATCTGAAGCTAAGATTATATCTAAATCTCGTAAAAATTTATCACGCCAGTTCTTCCCAAGAATGTCTTTCAAAGCAGCTAACATACCAAGTCCGCAATCGCTTGTAGCCGACCCTCCAAGTCCGATAATAAACTTTCTAAACCCTCTTTGAAGTGCATCTGCAAAGAGTTCACCTAATCCATAAGTGGTAGCTCGTAAAGGGTTCAAATCCTGCTCCTTAAGAAGATTTATGCCACACGACAAAGCCGTCTCTATGACGACCATATTATCTGCACATACAGCATAGCTTGCTTGAATGGGACGCATGAGTGCATCGTGGCAATTAATAGTAATCTCCTTACAGTCGAATAACTGTAAAAAGACTTCTAACATTCCATCTCCTCCATCCGTGACAGGTACCTTTACAATCTTAGCATCATGCCACCGTTCACGAAGTCCTTGCTCTACTGCATCTTCTGCTTCAACAGAAGAGAGACAACCTTTAAAACTATCAATAGCTAAAATAATATGCTTCATATTGACTGCAAAGTTATTAAGAATTCGTGAATAATTTGGTTTTTACATCTATTATATATATCTTTGCAAGATAAACTGTAATTATATACCTCTTTATGAAACAATTTTTCAAATTTGTTTTTGCTTCTTTCTTTGGAATGATGTTGTTTAGCATCGTTACAGGACTCTTTGCACTTTTTACTATTGCTGGTATGATTGCATCGCAGGATACAACCAAAGAACCTGAAGACAACTCAGTACTTGTATTGAATCTTTCAGGACAGATGTCAGAGAGAAGTGAAAACAATTTTCTTAGTCAGCTACAAGGTTCTCAAATAAATAGTTTGGGTCTTGACGATATGCTTGAAGGAATCAGAAAAGCTAAAGACAACGATAAAATAAAGGGTATATACATAGAAGCTGGTGCGTTTGCGTCTGATTCATATGCTTCTATGCAGGCATTGCGTAAAGCACTACTCGATTTTAAGAAGAGTAGAAAGTGGATTATTTCTTACGCTGACACCTATACACAGGGTACATACTATTTGTCGTCTGTTGCTGATAAGGTTTATCTTAATCCACAAGGACAGATTGACTGGCATGGATTAGCTTCTGAACCAGTTTTCATTAAGGACCTCTTGGCGAAATTCGGTGTAAAGATGCAGGTAGTAAAGGTTGGTGCTTACAAGAGCGCAACCGAGATGTTCACAGGTGACAAGATGAGTGATGCTAATCGTGAACAAACATCAGCCTATTTAAACAGTATTTGGGGCAATATTACAAAGGAAGTTGGCGCAAGCAGAAGTTTGTCAGTAGCACAACTGAACGCATACGCTGACAGTATGATAACCTTTGCTGACCCACAAGAATATGTAAAATTAAAGCTCGTTGATGGCTTAGTTTATACAGACCAGATAAAAGGAATCGTCAAAAAACAGTTAGGTATTGAGGCTGACAAAGACATTAATCAGGTTACAATTGCTGACATGGTGAACACTGAGGACAAAAACCAAGGTGATAAGGAAAATGAAGTTGCAGTCTACTATGCTTATGGTGACATTGTTGATGGTGTTGTAGGAGGTCTTTTCTCACAGGATCATCAGATTGACGCACAAGTTGTTTGCAAAGATTTGGAGAAGCTGGCAAAAGATAAAGATGTTAAAGCTGTTGTCGTACGTGTCAACTCTGGCGGTGGTTCTGCTTATGCATCAGAGCAAATCTGGCATCAGATTATGGAACTGAAGAAGTTGAAACCTGTCGTTGTTAGTATGGGTGGAATGGCTGCATCTGGTGGCTATTATATATCAGCTCCAGCCAACTGGATTGTTGCTGAGCCTACTACAATCACAGGCTCTATAGGAATCTTTGGTATGTTCCCTGATGTGAGCGGTCTGCTAAGAGAAAAATTGGGCTTAAAGTTTGATGAGGTGAAAACCAACAAATATGCAGACTTTGGCACACGCGCTCGTCCTTTCACAGAAGAGGAAATGTCATATCTTAGCCAATATGTAAATCGTGGCTATAAACTCTTCCGTCACCGTGTGGCAGAAGGACGTAAGATGACTGAAGAACAGGTTGAGAAGGTAGCACAGGGGCATGTGTTTACAGGTCAAGATGCACAAAAGATAGGACTTGTCGATCAGCTTGGTGGATTGGATGTTGCTGTAGCAAAAGCTGCACAACTTGCTAAACTACCAAATTATAGAACATGTGCTTATCCAAAGGAGCCTAACTTAGTGGAGCAAATAGTGGAGCAAACCAATCCTAATAATTATCTCAGCCAACAGTTACGTGCTAACTTAGGTGACTATTATGAGCCATTCACACTCTTAAAGACCATTGATCAACGGAGTGCAATTCAGGCACGTTTGCCATTTTATCCTAATATCCATTAATCATATATGGAAGGAGACCACATCAAAATAAACAAATGGCTATTGCCTTTCAGCTGGCTCTATGGGCTTGGAGTAAGACTGCGCAATGAGTTATTTGAACTGAACATTCTCAAATCCCGACAGTTTGACATCCCAGTCATATCTGTTGGTAATATTACCGTGGGTGGTTCTGGCAAAACTCCCCACGTAGAATATCTTATCCGATTACTGAAGGATAAAATGAAGGTGGCTGTCCTCTCACGTGGCTATAAACGTAAGAGTCGTGGATACGTATTAGCAAACGAGAATACTCCTATGCAGGAGATTGGTGATGAACCCTATCAAATGAAGACAAAGTTCCCTGATATTCGTGTTGCAGTTGATAAGAAGCGATGTGAGGGAATAGACCGATTAACATCTGATGAGGAAACAAAAGATACAGATGTAATCCTTTTAGATGATGCTTTTCAGCACCGATATGTACATCCTGGTATCAATATTCTGTTAGTTGATTATCATCGGCTTATCATCTATGATAAACTACTTCCTGCTGGTAGATTACGTGAACCACTCTCAGGAAAAAATCGTGCAGATATTGTGATTATCACAAAGTGTCCTAAGAGTCTAAACCCAATAGACTATCGTGTGTTGAGTAAAGCTATGGAACTCTACCCTTTCCAACAGCTTTATTTTACGACGTTAGACTATTGTGATTTGGAACCTATCTTCAGTAAGGGAAGAAATATACCACTCACAGAGATAAGAGGAAAAAACATCTTGTTGCTTGCTGGTATCATGTCACCAAAGCAGTTAGAATTGGATTTGAACTCTTTCACAGGAAACAATGCACTGACAACACTCTCGTTCCCAGATCATCATGCATTCACAACAAAGGATATTCATCGTATTAACGAGACCTTTGCTAAAATGCCTGAACCTAAATTGATTGTCACAACAGAGAAAGATAAGGCACGTCTTGTTGATATTGATAAATTATCAGACGAAGTAAAAGAAAACATTTATGCGCTTCCTATCAAGGTAAGCTTTATGCTTGACAAGGAAGAGACATTCAATCAAAAAATAATATCCTATGTACGAAAAAATTCAAGAAACAGCATCTTGGCTAAAAGAGAGGATGACCACAAGTCCAAAGACAGCCATCATTCTGGGCACAGGCCTCGGACAATTAGCTTCAGAGATAACCGATAGCTACTCATTTTCTTATCAAGATATACCAAATTTTCCAGTTTCAACAGTAGAAGGTCACGCTGGTAGCCTTATCTTTGGAAGACTTGGCGGTAAGGATATCATGGCAATGAAAGGTCGCTTCCACTTCTATGAAGGATATAACATGAAGGATGTTACCTTCCCAATTCGTGTGATGCACGAGTTAGGCATTGAAACATTATTTGTTTCAAATGCTTCTGGCGGTATGAATCCATCATTCAAGATTGGTGACCTCATGATTATTACAGATCATATTAATATGTTCCCAGAACATCCGCTACGTGGTCGTAACTTCCCTACAGGTCCTCGTTTTCCTGATATGCACGAGGCATACGACCATAAATTGGTTGAATTAGCAGACTCTATTGCTAAAGAGAAGAACATTGAAGTTCAGCATGGAGTTTACATGGGCGTACAAGGACCAACCTTTGAAACACCTGCAGAATACCGTATGTACCACAAGATGGGAGGTGATGCTGTTGGCATGAGTACCGTACCAGAGGTTATCGTTGCTCGCCATAGTGGTATTAAGGTGTTCGGCATCAGTGTAATCACTGACCTTGGTGGCTTTGATGTTCCTGTAAAGGTTAGCCATGAAGAGGTTCAGGAGGCTGCAAACGCTGCACAGCCACGTATGACTGAGATTATGCGTGAGATGATTAAACGCTCATAAGACATATAAATATAAAAAGAAACTAAGGCGTTCTTTATTCTATAATTCATAGATAAAGGACGTCTTAGACATTATATCAATAAGCTATTAATAAAGTAAATGGAAATAAAAGACCTTGGTGAATTCGGACTAATCAACCGTCTCACAAAAGATATACAACCAATCAACAACTCTACCATTATGGGCGTGGGTGATGATGCTGCTGTTTTACATTATTCAGATAAAGAAACACTTGTCTCTTCACAGATGTTTATGGAGGGTGTACAGTTTGATTTAACTTACATAGACATGGAACATCTTGCCTACAAGGTGGCTATGATAGCTATGAGTAACATCTTCGCTATGAACGGACAGCCACGGCAACTCATCGTTTCATTAGGACTTGGCAAACGTTTCAAAGTAGAAGACCTTGATCAGTTCTATGCTGGATTGAACAAAGCTTGTACTAAATGGAATGTAGATATTGTTGGAGGTGACACGACTTCTTCATATACGGGACTTGCTATTAACCTCACTTGTATTGGTGAAGCTGCAAAAGATGATATCGTCTATCGTAGTGGAGCAAATGAGACTGATCTTATCTGCGTTACCGGTGACCTTGGTTCTGCCTACATGGGCTTACAGATTCTCGAACGCGAAAAGACAGTCTACTACCAGCAAGTCCAGGAATATAATAATAAGGTAAAAGAAGCACAAAGCAATAAAGATGAGAAACGACTTGAAGCTTTGCGTCAAGAACGTGCAGCCATTGAGGATTTTCAGCCTGATTTTGCGGGTAAAGAATATCTTATTGACCGTCAGTTGAAACCTGAAGCACGTGGTGATGTTCTCAACCAACTGCGTACAGCAGGCATACACCCAACCTCTATGATCGATATTTCAGATGGATTGGCAAGTGAGTTAAAACATATTTGCGAAAAAAGTCACTGCGGCTGTAGAATTTATGAAAAGAATATTCCTATCGATTATCAAACTGCAGCAACCTGCGAAGAATTCAATATGAACCTTACAACAGCAGCTTTGAATGGTGGAGAAGACTATGAACTTCTTTTTACAGTACCTATCGGCGATCATGAGAAGATTGATAAGATGGAGAATATCAGACAGATAGGTTATATAACAAAGGAAAGCTTGGGTGCATTCCTTATTGCTCGTGATGGTAACGAGTTTGAGTTGAAGGCACAAGGTTGGCCTATAAACGAAAAATAGTCAACCTGTTAAAGGATGTAAATAGAAGTATTTTTTTTAGAAAAAACTTGGAGGAATAAAATAAAAGTACTACCTTTGCATCGCAATTGAGAAAGCAACACAAACGCTACAAAAATTGATTGCAAATAACGATGGTGCCATAGCTCAGTTGGTAGAGCAAAGGACTGAAAATCCTTGTGTCCCCGGTTCGATTCCTGGTGGCACCACAAAGACGAAGGAGGGTTACTAAGCATAAGCAAGTAATCCTCCTTCATCGCTTTCTCAAGGGAATGCTTCGGCGTTGCTTTCGTCGAGCGCCAGATGCTGCGGGGGTGGAGCTAGAGCTGGGAAGTTTTGGCACATTCGAAAAATGTAGTATATTTGCAACCGAATTAGAGGAGAGCCCCCTACTTAAAGCTCTCGCTTAAAGGACGGAAGAGGCGTCTTCCCCCGCATACGTAGATAAACAAGCCAATGTAGCTCAGCGGTAGAGCACTTCCTTGGTAAGGAAGAGGTCCCGGGTTCAAGTCCCGGCATCGGCTCACTGGTGGTCGACGTAGAGATACGCAACTCAGCACAACAATAGAAGTATTTCTTAAGAATAGATAATTTTAGTTATGGCTAAAGAAACATTTAACAGATCGAAACCACACGTAAATATTGGTACGATCGGTCACGTCGACCACGGTAAGACGACCCTTACCGCAGCAATCACGACGGTGCTTGCTAAGAAGGGTCTCTCTGAACTCCGTTCGTTCGACTCCATCGACAATGCTCCTGAAGAAAAGGAACGTGGTATCACGATCAACACCTCACACGTTGAGTACGAGACGGCTAACCGTCACTACGCTCACGTCGACTGCCCAGGCCACGCCGACTATGTGAAGAACATGGTCACGGGTGCTGCTCAGATGGACGGTGCTATCATCGTAGTAGCTGCTACCGATGGTCCTATGCCCCAGACTCGTGAGCACGTACTGCTGGCTCGTCAGGTGAACGTACCTCGTCTCGTCATCTTCATGAACAAGTGTGACATGGTTGACGACGAAGAAATGCTCGAACTCGTAGAAATGGACATGCGCGAGCTTCTCTCCAGCTACGACTTCGACGGCGACAACACTCCTGTTATCCGTGGTTCTGCTCTCGGTGCCCTCAACGGGGAAGCTCAGTGGGAAGATAAGGTCATGGAACTGATGGATGCTGTTGACACCTGGATCCCACTGCCTCCACGTGACATCGATAAGCCCTTCCTCATGCCTGTCGAAGACGTCTTCTCTATCACGGGTCGTGGTACCGTCGCTACCGGTCGTATCGAAACGGGTGTCATCCACACGGGTGACGAAGTCCAGATCATCGGTCTCGGTGCAGATGGTCTTAAGTCCGTCGTAACGGGTGTCGAAATGTTCCGTAAGATCCTCGACGAAGGTCAGGCTGGTGACAATGTCGGTCTCCTCCTCCGTGGTATCGACAAGAACGAAATCAAGCGTGGTATGGTCATCGCTAAGCCTGGTCAGGTAAAGCCCCACTCTCGCTTCAAGGCTTCTGTCTACGTCCTGAAGAAGGAAGAAGGTGGTCGCCACACTCCTTTCCACAACAAGTATCGTCCTCAGTTCTACATCCGTACGCTCGACGTGACTGGTGAGATCACTCTCCCCGAAGGTGTAGAAATGGTGATGCCTGGTGACAACGTTGAGATCCTCGTCGAACTCATCTACCCAGTAGCTTGCAACGTAGGTCTGCGCTTCGCTATCCGTGAAGGTGGTCGTACGGTAGGTTCTGGTCAGATCACCGAGATCCTCGACTAATCATCAGATAGTCCACTCTTAAGTAGGGGATAGACGAGACGCCTCGTCCCTGTCTATCCCCTCTTCCTACGGGTTTAGCTCAGTTGGTAGAGCACTGGTCTCCAAAACCAGGTGTCGGGAGTTCGAGTCTCTCAACCCGTGCAAAATAAAAGACGATAATGAGTTTCATAAAGAGAATAGGGGGCGCTTTCAACGCCTCGTATGTCGAGCTTACACAGAAGGTGTCCTGGCCTACGAGCTCAGAGCTCACCAATAGCGCTGTGGTGGTGATGGTTGCTTCCCTCATCATCGCTCTAGTCGTTTTAGGGATGGACAAGACGTTCGAGTCGATCCTGAACTTTGTGTATAGCTATATCGGAGCTTAGAGATAAGCTCTGCTTTGATTACCCTCTATCATGACTGAAGTAGCAGAAAAGAGATTCTATGTACTCCGTGCCGTCAGCGGCAAGGAGGCTAAGGTGCGTGAGCTCCTGGAGGCAGAGATGAAGAATACTAATCTTGGTCAGTACGTCTCCCAGGTGGTCATCCCTACAGAGAAGATCGTTACTCAGCGAGGTGGTAAGAAGGTCATCAAGGAGCGTCCTTATCTACCAGGCTATGTGCTCGTAGAGGCTGCATTACTCGGTGATGTAGCTCATACGCTACGCAATATGCCTAACGTCATCGGCTTCCTCGGAGCGAACAAGGGAGGTGAACCCGAGCCGCTCAAGAGAGGCGAAGTGGAGCGCATCCTCGGTCGTGCTGACCAGATGGCTGATTCGGATGGTGTCTACGACATGGAGCTCTTCGTGGGCGACGTGGTGCGTATCATCGATGGAGCTTTCGCTAACTACGAAGCTAGCGTCGAGGAGGTGACCCCAGAGAAGCAGAAGCTTCGCGTGATGGTGAAGATGTTTGGACGTAAGACTCCGCTGGAGCTCAATTATTCGCAGGTGGTCAAGGAGTAACTTGGTTACGCAAGGTCGCTCCCAGTCACCTATTTTCCAGTGTATAACACTTAAGATTCAAGACAATGGCTAAGGAAGTTGCTGGACAACTAAAATTGCAAATTAAGGGTGGGGCTGCAAACCCCTCACCTCCCGTAGGACCTGCTCTGGGTGCTAAGGGGATCAATATAATGGAGTTTTGCAAGCAATTCAATGCCAGAACTCAAGACCAGGCTGGTAAGGTCCTCCCTGTAGTGATCACCTACTATGCCGATAAGTCTTTTGATTTCATCGTCAAGACTCCTCCTGTGGCAGTACAGCTCAAGGAAGTAGCAAAGCTCAAGGCGGGCTCTGCACAGCCTAACCGTAACAAGGTAGCTGAACTGACGTGGGAACAGGTCCGTGCGATTGCACAGGATAAGATTGTCGACCTCAACTGCTTCACTGTCGAAGCTGCGATGAAGATCGTAGCTGGTACGGCTCGTAGCATGGGTATCACTGTAAAGGGCGAATTTCCCGGTAACTAATCAATAGAAAGATGAGTAAACTTACGAAAAAGCAAAAGATCGCTTTTAGCAAGATCGAGCCCGGGAAGATCTATTCACTCCGCGAAGCTTCGGCTCTGGTCAAGGAAATCACCGACACCAAGTTCGACGCATCTGTGGATGTAGACGTTCGTCTCGGCGTCGATCCTCGCAAGGCAAATCAGATGGTTCGTGGCGTCGTCACCCTCCCTCATGGTACGGGTAAGCAGGTGCGTGTGCTTGCACTCTGTACTCCTGACAAGGAAGCCGAAGCTCAGGCTGCTGGCGCAGACTACGTCGGTCTCGATGAATATATCGAGAAGATCCGTGGTGGCTGGACCGAAATCGATGTCATCATCACCATGCCCGCTATCATGGGTAAGATCGGTGCTCTCGGTCGTGTCCTCGGTCCTCGTGGCCTCATGCCTAACCCTAAGAGCGGTACGGTGACCAATGACATCGCTGCTGCTGTCAAGGAAGTGAAGTCTGGTAAGATCGACTTCAAGGTAGACAAGACGGGTATCGTACACACCTCTATCGGTAAGGTCTCCTTCTCGGCAGATCAGATCTATGATAATGCCAACGAGATCATCACGACGCTCCTCCGCCTCAAGCCATCCGCTGCTAAGGGTACGTATGTCAAGAGCATCTACCTCTCCAGCACGATGAGCCCAAGTATCAAGATCGATCCTAAGTCAGTAGAAGAATAATAACCCAGGAAGAAATCATGAGAAAGGAAAATAAAGGCACCGTCGTAGAGCAGCTCAAGGGCTACCTCAACGAGTACCCACACTTCTACCTGACGAACATCGAAGGTCTGGATGCAGCTAAGACTGCTCAGCTCCGTCGTGCTTGTAACAAGGGGGGTATCCGTCTCGTTGTAGCGAAGAACACCCTTCTGCGTAGAGCTCTCTCCGAGTCCGAAACGGACTTCGCTACGCTGTACGCAGCGCTCAAGGGGAATACCGCTATCATGTTTACCACGGTAGCCAACGCTCCTGCCAAGATCATCAAGGACTTCGCTAAGGACAAGAAGGAAGAGTCGAAGCTCCGTCTCAAGGCAGCTTATGCTGAGACTGGCTTCTACGGTCCCGATCAGCTTGCTGAGCTTGTCTCTATCAAGAGCAAGGAAGAGCTCATCGCAGACGTCGTGGCTCTCCTCCAGTCTCCTATCCGCAACGTCGTCTCCGCCCTTGAAAACAAGGACAGCAAGGAGGCAGAAACCGCTGCTGAATAAGAGCGTCCCCACTATCCCGAAAACAAGAATAAAAACTAAAGAAATAACTAATCGACATGGCAGATATCAAAGCAATTGCCGAGCAGCTTGTAAACCTGACGGTAAAGGAAGTAAGCGAACTTGCAGCTATCCTTAAGGACGAGTATGGAATCGAACCAGCAGCCGCAGCTGTTGTCGTAGCTGGCCCAGCTGAAGGCGCTCAGGAAGAAGAAAAGACTTCCTTCGACGTCATCCTCAAGAGCGCTGGTGCTGCTAAGCTCCAGGTAGTGAAGGCTGTCAAGGAACATTGCGGTCTCGGGCTCAAGGAAGCTAAGGACATCGTAGATGCTGCTCCTGCTCCTGTAAAGGAAGGCGTAGACAAGGCTACTGCAGAAGCTCTCAAGAAGGCTCTTGAAGAAGCTGGTGCTGAAGTAGAACTTAAGTAAGCCCACCTATAGCACCTCTAATCAGGTGATTATGGTTAAGATCCCCCGACGAGGGGGGTCTTAACCATTTCGTGTCTAATAATTCCCGAACCCTCCTTTTATTCAAAGAATCAATAGATGGCTTCCATTCCACAATCAGGGAGAATCAACTTTGCTTCGATAAAGAATCCTCTAGTCTTCCCAGACTTCCTAGAGGTGCAGCTGAAGTCCTTCCGAGACTTCTTCCAGCTGGACACCGCTACGGAGAGCCGTAAGTCAGAGGGTCTATATCGAGTCTTCAATGAGAACTTCCCTATCGCAGATACGCGTAATAACTTTGTTCTCGAATTCCTCGATTACTATGTCGATCCCCCCAAGTACACTATCGAGGAGTGCCTGAGCCGTGGCTTGACCTACAGCGTCCCTCTGAAGGCTAAGCTGAAGCTGTCTTGTACAGACCCTGACCATGAGGACTTCAGCACCGTCGTGCAGGATGTCTTCCTGGGCTATATCCCTTATATGACGGAGTCGGGGACGTTTGTCATCAACGGAGCTGAGCGTGTCGTGGTCTCGCAGCTGCACCGCTCTCCGGGGGTATTCTTCGGGACGAGCACGCACACCAACGGCTCGCAGCTTTATTCGGCACGTATTATCCCCTTCAAGGGTTCTTGGATCGAGTTCGCTACGGACATCAATAACGTGATGTATGCTTATATCGATCGTAAGAAGAAGCTCCCTGTCACTACTCTCCTGCGTGCTATTGGTTTCGAGTCGGATAAGCAGATCCTCGACCTCTTCGATCTATCTGAAGAGGTGAAGGTGACTCGTGCTAACCTCGAGAAGCACCTAGGACGACGTCTGGCCGGACGTGTCACCAAGACCTATATCGACGACCTCAGTGATGAGGATACGGGCGAAGTCGTCTCCATGGAGCGTATCACCGTCCTCGTCGAACGTGAGGCAGAGATCACCGAAGACAATATTGATCTCATCCTCGAATCAAGCAACAAGACCATCCTTCTACATAAGGAGAAGACCGAGGACTCTCTGGACTTCACCCTAATCTTCAATACCCTCCAGAAGGACCCTTGTAATTCAGAGCACGATGCGCTCTACTACATCTATCGTCAGCTACGTAATGCCGATCCTGCTGACGAAGCTAACGCACGCGAAGTCCTATCGAACCTCTTCTTCTCGGATAAGCGCTATGACCTCGGCGAGGTAGGTCGCTACCGTATCAATAAGAAGCTAGGTCTCGACATCGATCCTGAAGTACGTGTCCTCACCAACGAAGATATCGTAGCGATCATCAAGTATCTGATCGCTCTTGTCAATTCGAAGGAGATCGTCGATGATATCGACCACCTCTCCAATCGTCGTGTACGTACCGTTGGGGAGCAGCTCTACAATCAGTTCGGTGTCGGTCTGGCCCGTATGGCTCGTACCGTCCGTGAGCGCATGAATGTCCGTGACAACGAAGTCTTCGTCCCCACGGATCTGATTAACGCTAAGGCACTCTCTTCGGTCGTCAACTCCTTCTTCGGTACGAATGCGCTGTCGCAGTTCATGGACCAGACGAATCCTCTGGCAGAGATCACACACAAGCGCCGTCTCTCAGCCCTTGGTCCTGGCGGTCTCTCTCGTGAACGTGCAGGCTTCGAAGTACGTGACGTACACTATACCCACTACGGTCGTCTCTGTCCTATCGAGACGCCTGAAGGGCCAAACATCGGTCTGATCTCCTCGCTCTGTGTCTATGCGAAGATCAATGACCTGGGCTTCATCACCACTCCATATAGAACTGTAGAGAATGGTAAGGTAGACTTCTCTGACGAAGCTCTGAAGTACTACACCGCTGAGGAGGAAGAAGACCTCATCGTAGCTCAGGGGAATGCTCCTCTGGACGAAGAAGGTCGCTTCATCCGTGACGCTGTCAAGGCTCGTAAGGAAGCAGACTTCCCTGTTGTCACGCCTGCTGAAGTCCAGCTCATGGACGTCGCTCCTACGCAGATCGCTTCGATTGCCGCTTCGCTCATCCCCTTCCTTGAGCACGATGACGCTAACCGTGCACTCATGGGATCGAACATGATGCGTCAGGCTGTACCTCTTCTCCGCCCCGAAGCTCCTATTGTCGGGACGGGTATCGAAGGTCAGCTGGTGCGTGACTCTCGTACGCAGATCGTCGCAGAGCGTGCTGGCGAAGTCGTCTTCGTCGATGCTACCTGCATCAAGATTCGCTACGATCGTACGGATGATGAGCTCTTCGTCAGCTTCGAAGACCCAATCACGACCTACAGCCTGCCTAAGTTCCGCAAGACGAACCAGAGCACGACCATCGACCTGCGTCCTATCTGCTTCAAGGGGCAGCGTGTCGAGGCAGGTGATGTACTGACAGAAGGATATTCGACACAGGCAGGTGAGCTTGCTCTTGGCCGTAATGTCCAGGTCGCTTACATGCCGTGGAAGGGCTATAACTATGAAGATGCGATCGTGCTGAACGAACGTCTCGTCCGCGAAGACTTCTTCACCTCCGTCCATGTCGACGAATATACGCTCGAGGTACGTGAGACGAAGCGTGGTCTGGAAGAACTGACCAACGACATTCCTAATGTCAGCGACGACGCTACCAAGAACCTCGACGAGCACGGTATCATCCGTGTCGGTGCTCGTGTAGAGCCCGGTGACATCCTCATCGGTAAGATCACTCCTAAGGGTGAGTCAGATCCTACGCCAGAAGAAAAGCTTCTACGTGCGATCTTCGGTGATAAGGCGGGTGACGTGAAGGATGCTTCACTCAAGGCTACCCCTTCGCTCCGTGGGGTTATCGTCGATACCAAGCTCTACTCTAAGGCAACGAAGAAGAATCGTACCGAACTGAAGGATGCGATTGCTTCTCTCGAAGAGAAGGCTGAGCGCAAGCAGGCTGAACTTCGTGAGCTCTTCCTCGACAAGCTTCATAAGCTCACCACCGGCAAGACGTGTAAGAATAGCGTGAAGGACTTCCTTGGGGTCGAGAAGATCCGTAAGGGAGCGAAGTTCTCTCGTACAGAACTCGAGGCGCTGAACTATAACGAGATCATCTTCTCTGGCTGGACGGGCAACGAACATACCGATAAGCTCATCACCGAAGTCATCTCCAACTACCTGAAGAAATCTAAGGAATACGAGTCTGATCTTCGTCGTAAGAAGCTCGACGAAACGATGGGTGACGAACTTCCCTCTGGTATCATCCAGATGGCTAAGGTCTATATCGCTAAGAAGCGTAAGATTCAGGTCGGGGATAAGATGGCAGGTCGACACGGGAATAAGGGTATTGTCTCCAAGGTCGTACGTCAGGAAGATATGCCCTTCCTCGAAGATGGTACGCCCGTTGACCTCTGCTTGAATCCTCTTGGTGTGCCTTCGCGAATGAACCTTGGGCAGATCTTCGAAGCAGTCCTAGCTTGGGCTGGTCGTCGTCTCGACTGCAAGTTCGCTACGCCTATCTTCGACGGCGCATCTCTTGACGATATGCACGCCTGGACTGATAAGGCTGGCCTACCTCGCAACGGTAAGACCTACCTCTACGATGGGGGTACGGGTGAGCGCTTTGACCAGCCTGCGACGGTCGGTGTCACTTACTTCCTCAAGCTCGGTCACATGGTCGACGACAAGATGCACGCTCGTTCGATCGGTCCTTACTCACTCATCACGCAGCAGCCACTCGGTGGTAAGGCACAGCATGGGGGCCAGCGCTTCGGGGAGATGGAAGTCTGGGCGCTCGAAGCCTTCGGTGCTTCGCACATCCTGCAGGAGATCCTGACGATCAAGTCAGATGATGTCCATGGTCGCTCCAAGGCTTACGAAGCGATTGTCAAGGGTGATCCTATGCCTACTCCAGGTATCCCAGAGTCACTCAACGTGCTCCTTAACGAGCTCAAGGGCTTAGGTCTGAGCTTCTCTCTCGAATAAGATCCCGAATTATTTCCCATATCGATTATGGCTTTCAAGAAAGACAATAAGATAAAGAGTAACTTCTCCCAGATTCGGATTTCTCTGGCATCCCCAGAGGAGATCTTAGAGAACTCGAGTGGTGAAGTACTCAAGCCCGAGACCGTCAATTACCGCACCTACAAGCCTGAGCGTGATGGGCTCTTCTGTGAGCGCATCTTCGGTCCTGTGAAGGACTTCGAATGCCACTGCGGTAAGTATAAGCGTATCCGCTATCGTGGTATCGTCTGTGACCGATGCGGTGTCGAGGTCACGGAGAAGAAGGTACGCCGTGAGCGTATGGGGCACATCAAGCTCGAAGTACCCATTGCACACGTCTGGTACTTCCGCTCTCTGCCCAACAAGATGGGGTATCTCCTCGGTCTCTCGACCAAGAAGCTGGAGTCCATCATCTACTACGAACGCTATGTCCTCATCCAGCCCGGGGTGCTGAGAGCTCGTATCAACGAGGATCTCACCAAGGAGTCTGCTGCTAAGTCTCTAGACAAGGATCCTAATCCTGTCTTCACCGAAGAGCAGTACCTCGACTACCTCGACTATCTGGATCAGGAATACCCAAGCAATGCACAGCTGGACGACTCCGATCCTGAGAAGTTCATCTGTAAGACGGGTGCTGAAGCGATCTACGACATGCTGGCTCGTCTTGACCTCGATGCTCTGTCCTACGAGCTACGTCACCGTGCTAGCACCGACGGCTCACAGCAGCGCAAGAACGAAGCTCTGAAGCGTCTGCAGGTCGTCGAAAGCTTCCGTGCTTCGAAGAATGTCAATCGCCCCGAGTGGATGATCATGAAGGTCCTGCCTGTCATCCCACCCGATCTGCGTCCGCTCGTACCACTGGATGGTGGTCGCTTTGCTACGTCTGACCTCAATGACCTCTATCGTCGTGTGATCATTCGTAACAACCGTCTCAAGCGCATGATCGAGATCAAGGCTCCTGAGGTCATCCTTCGTAACGAGAAGCGTATGCTCCAGGAGGCTGTCGATTCACTCTTCGACAACTCTCGTAAGTCAAGCGCTGTCCGCTCGGATAACAATCGTCCTCTGAAGTCGCTCTCCGATAGCCTCAAGGGTAAGCAGGGGCGCTTCCGTCAGAACCTCCTCGGTAAGCGTGTGGACTATTCTGCTCGTTCGGTCATCGTCGTCGGTCCCGAACTGAAGATGCACGAGTGTGGTCTGCCTAAGTACATGGCCGCTGAGCTCTACAAGCCCTTCGTCATCCGTAAGCTCATCGAGCGTGGTATCGTCAAGACCGTCAAGAGCGCTAAGAAGATCGTCGACCGCAAGGATCCTGTAGTCTGGGACATCCTTGAGCATGTGATGAAGGGCCATCCCGTCCTGCTGAACCGTGCTCCTACACTTCACCGTCTCGGTATCCAGGCCTTCCAGCCCAAGATGATCGAAGGGAAGGCTATCCAGCTACACCCACTGTCCTGTACCGCCTTCAATGCGGACTTCGACGGTGACCAGATGGCTGTGCACCTCCCCCTAGGTAATGAAGCTATCCTCGAAGCACAGATGCTCATGCTGGCTTCGCACAATATCCTCAATCCTGCTAATGGTGCGCCTATCACTGTCCCTTCACAGGACATGGTCCTTGGGCTGTACTACATCACCAAGCTTCGTCCCGGGGCTAAGGGTGATGGCTATACCTTCTATGGTGTAGAGGAAGCAACGATTGCTTACAACGAAGGTAAGATCGACCTTCATGCTCCGATCAAGGTCTATGTCGATGATGTCAAGGATGGCGAACCCATCCGTCACATGGTCGATACCTCTATGGGGCGTCTGCTCGTCAATGAGTATGTACCTAAGGAAGTAGGCTACGTCAACGAAGTCCTTGGCAAGAAGAGCCTCCGTGATATCATCGGTCGTGTGATCAAGGTCTGTGGTGTGGCAGTCACGGCACAGTTCCTCGACGATATCAAGAATCTCGGGTACTACATGGCCTTCAAGGGTGGTCTTTCCTTCAACCTCGGTGACGTCATCATCCCTGAAGAGAAGGCTAAGCTCATCGCCGAAGGGTACGAAGCTGTCGATGAGATCATGATGAACTATAGCGGTGGGTTCATCACGAACAACGAACGCTACAATCAGATCATCGATACCTGGACCCATGTCAATAGCCAGCTCACCGGCATCCTGATGAAGCACCTGAGCGAAGACAATCAGGGCTTCAACTCGGTCTTCATGATGATGGACTCGGGGGCTCGTGGTTCGAAGGAACAGATCCGTCAGCTCTCCGGTATCCGTGGTCTGATGGCTAAGCCTCAGAAGAGCGGTAGCGAGGGCGGGCAGATCATCGAGAACCCAATTCTCTCGAACTTCAAGGAAGGGCTTTCCGTGCTAGAGTACTTCATCTCTACCCACGGTGCTCGTAAGGGTCTTGCCGATACTGCTCTGAAGACGGCTGACGCAGGGTATCTGACTCGTCGTCTCGTCGACGTCTCGCAGGATGTCATCGTCACCGAAGAAGACTGTGGTACGCTACGTGGTCTCGTAGCTACTGAGCTCACTAAGGAAGACAATGATGACGAAGTAGTAGCCACGCTCTATGAGCGTATCCTCGGCCGTGTCTCCGTCCATGACATCATCCACCCCTCTACGGGTGAAGTGATCGTCCGTGCTGGCGAAGAGATCCGTGAGGCTGCCGCTGAGATCATCCAGGCGTCTCCTATCGAGCAGGTCGAGATCCGTTCTGTGCTCACCTGTGAGTCTAAGAAGGGTGTCTGCGCTAAGTGCTATGGTCGTAACCTCGCTACCAATATTCTCGTCCAGAAGGGTGAAGTCGTCGGGGTCATCGCTGCTCAGTCTATCGGTGAGCCTGGTACACAGCTTACGCTCCGTACCTTCCACGTCGGGGGGGTAGCTTCGAATGTCGCTACACGCAATAGCGTCGCTGCTAAGTACGATGGTATCGTCACCTTCGACGACCTTCGTGTCGCAGAGGTAGCGAGCGAAGATGGCGGTAAGCCCGTCAATATCGTAGTCAGCCGTATGACCGAACTAAAGATCTCCGACAAGAACACGAAGATCGTCCTTCGCTCGGTCAAGGTGCCCTACGGTGCTAAGCTCTTCTTCACCGAAGGAGAAGAGGTCAAGAAGGGACAGACGCTCTTTGAGTTCGACCCCTTCAATGCCCTCATCATCTCAGAAGTCTCGGGTAAGGTCTGCTTCGATAATCTGATCGAAGGCTCTACCTACCGTGTCGAGTCCGATGAAGCTTCGGGTCTGAAGGAAATGATCATCATCGAATCCAAGGACCGTAACGTAGTACCTGGTATCCACATCGAGGATGAGAACGGCAACATCATCAAGAGCTACAACCTCCCTGTGGGGGCTCACGTAGTCCAGGAGAATCACTCTGAGATCCACATCGGGGAGACACTGGCTAAGATCCCTCGCTCGATGAGTAAGGCGGGTGACATCACTGGGGGTCTTCCTCGTGTCACTGAGCTCTTCGAAGCACGTAATCCATCTAATCCTGCTGTCGTGGCAGAGGTCGATGGGGTCGTATCCTTCGGTAAGAGCCTCAAGCGTGGTAACCGTGAAGTCATCGTCACCACCAAGCTCGGTGCAGAGCGCAAGTACCTTGTGCCTACCTCCAAGCAGATCCTGGTACAGGAGGGTGACTCCGTCTATGCTGGTATGCCTCTCTCCGATGGGGCTATCACGCCTACCGACATCCTTGAGATCAAGGGCCCAACGGCTGTACAGGAGTACATCGTCAACGAAGTACAGGACGTCTACCGCCTACAGGGTGTGAAGATCAACGATAAGCACTTCGAAGTCATCGTCCGTCAGATGATGCGCAAGGTCGAGATCCTCGATCCAGGGGATACGCTCTTCCTCGAGCAGCAGATCGCCGACAAGCTCGAAGTCATGGATGAGAATGATCGTCTCTGGGGTAAGGTCGTAGTCGTCGATGCCGGCGACTCTGAGACCCTGAGCCCAGGGCAGATCGTGACGCTCCGCAAGCTCCGTGATGAGAACAGTCAGCTCAAGCGCCGTGACCTACGTCCTGTAGAGGTGCGTGAGGCTAAGCCTGCTACAGCACGCCAGATCCTGCAGGGGATCACTCGTGCTGCACTGCAGACCAAGAGCTTCATGTCCGCTGCTTCCTTCCAGGAGACGACCAAGGTCCTCAACGATGCTGCCATCAACGGTAAGGTCGATACCCTCGAAGGGCTGAAGGAGAATGTCATCTGCGGTCACCTGATCCCTGCCGGTACGGGTCTACGTGAGTACAAGCGTCTTGTGGTCATGCCTGTGAGCGAACATGAGAAGGCACTCGCTGCCTCGGCAGACTTCGAGGACGAAGTCGCTGATCAGTTCGAGGTCGCTGGCTAGTACCTTCCTCCACTAATTATCCGCCCCGCCCTAAGGTGTCGCCTGACACCTTAGGGCGGGGCTTTTTGTGTATCTGCCGTACCTTTGCACTATAGATCATATAGCATTAGATTATGGCTACACTACCCACCTCTACCGAACCTCTCCTACTCTACGAGTCCCAAGATGGGACGATCCGGCTTGATGTCCGTATGGACGACGAGACCGTATGGCTCTCGCTTGACCAGATGGCTACTCTCTTCGGGAAGTCACGCACGACGGTCAATGAGCATGTCCTCCATATCTATGAGGAGGGGGAGCTTCAAGAGGAGCAGACGAAGAGAAAAATCGGAATTTCCGATTTTTCTACTAAGCCCACGAACTTCTACAATCTTGATGTCATCATCTCCGTCGGCTATCGGGTGAAGTCTCAGCAGGGCACGAGGTTTCGTCAGTGGGCGACACAGCGCCTGAGGGAGTACCTTATCAAGGGCTTTACCCTGGATGATGAGCGTCTGAAGACCGGCTCTTCGTACAACTACTTCAAGGAGCTCCTTGATCGTATCCGTGAGATACGGCTCTCCGAGCGGATCTTCTACCAGCAGATCAAGGATATCTACGCTACGAGTATCGACTACGACCCTCGGAGCGAGGCGACACTGACCTTCTACAAGGAGGTGCAGAATAAGCTCCTCTTCGCCGTCAGTGGACAGACGGCAGCCGAACTCGTCTACTATCGGGCTAATGCTTCGCTCCCGATGATGGGGCTGACCACGACGAAGGTACCAGGCAAGGTGCGGAAGACAGATGTGACGACTGGGAAGAACTACCTCACCGAGGAGGAGCTCCAAGCGCTGAAGCTGATCGTCGAGCAATATCTGGCCTTCGCCGAAGCCCAAGCTCGAGCTCAGCGACCGATGTATATGAAGGACTGGATCGAGCGCCTAGGGCTCATCCTCACGATGAATGAGTATACCATCCTCGACCATGCTGGCAAGATCACTCATGAGCTTGCTGTCCATAAGGCTGAAGAGCAGTATGCACTCTACCGAGAGCATGAGCGTGAGGCTGAGCGTCTGGAGAGTATCCTTGAGCTCGACCGAGACCTCAAGGCGCTGAAGGGCTAAGTCCCCTCACAATGTCTCCTATTCCTAAAGCCCCTCCTGAAGGCGTCTGATGATGCCTTCAGGAGGGGCTTTGCTATATTCGTATCGTAGGAGCGTCGGTAGCTCTACCTCCGAGAATTATTCCCCCTCGATTTGACTTTGGGACATTAGGCAGGTCTTAGGGGTATAGAGATCGATAAACCGAGAACGAATGACTAGACTGCCACTAACCGACGAAGAGCTGACTCGCACCCTGGAGGAGTCGCTGGAGCAGGGCTTCCTCTTGCTGATGCGGTCCTACAATGAGCGTATCTACTGGCATATACGTCGCCTCGTTGTCGTACACGAAGATGCCGAGGATGCAGCTCAGGAGACTTGGATCCGTGTCTATCGTGCCCTCCCGAAGCGGGATAGGGCAGGGAGTCTCAGGAGTTGGATCTATACGATCGCCACGGGGGAAGCCCTTCGCTCTCTGGGGCGCCGACGAGAGCCGATGACCGCTCTGGAGGACTTACTCCCCAGCCAGCTCCCCCATGCTCCTGGCGGTGGCGGGCAAGCCGTCAGCGAAGAGGAGATCCTCCTTCACCTACAGCAAGCCATCCTTAGACTCCCGCAGAAGCAGCAACTAGCCTTCAACCTCCGCTACTACGAAGAGATGAGCTACGAGGAAATCGCTCGAGTCATCGACGGCACTCCTAGCAGTGCCAAAGCCAACTATCACTTGGCGAAAGAGAGAATAATGAAGTACCTCAAAGAGAATGATTAGCCCAATGGAAGAACTAGATCTAGATAAGCTCCCTCGTCGAATGCCTTACTCCGTACCCGAGGGGACGTTTGACGCTATCGAGAAGGCGGTGCTTGCCTCGATCGCTGGAGAGCGAGAGGCGAGCGTTGCGCCCCCCGATACGGTGCCAGCTCGCCACATGCGAGCTCGGCGTATCCTCCCGTGGGTAGGCGGAGCGGTGGCGATGGTCGCCGTAGTGCTCTGGGCGATCATCAGCTTCGCTCCTCTCCGAGAGTCACCTTCGCCTGCCCCCCCTTCTCCCGAAGATATCTCCCTTGCCTTCGAGAAGCTCAGCCCCTCAGATCAGGCCTTCATCCTGAGCGTCTACGAAGACGAAGCCTACACAACTAACTAATCCAATAAGATCATGATGAGAAACCTAATGAAGCTGGTCCTAGTGACCCTGACGCTCCTCGTGAGTCCTGCCCTATACGCCCAATCACAGGGCGAGAAGATCCGTATATCACGCCAAGAGCTCAGCGAGGCACAAGCCATGTACATCTCTAGGATGCTCGGCTTTGATGAAGAGACGGCACGTAAGTTCGAATCCCTCTACCTCATGCAGCAGCGAGAGATCTGGGCGCTCTCTCCCGAGGAGGCTGTGAAGCCCTCTGATCGCACGGATGCTGAGGTCGACCGGACGATCAGGGAAGGCTTCGAGCGTAGCGAACAGATCCTAGCCATCCGCAAGAAGTACTACAAGGAGTACCGTCGCTTCCTAAGCCCCCAGCAAGTCGAGCGTATCTACCAGCTGGATCGCCATACGATGGTGCGTCTCGGGCGGCCTCCTCATATCAACTGGGAGTCTGTGGATTCGATCCTGCGCAACAATAAGTTCCTACGAGGTGTACGCATCCCTAATCATCTTAGCCGGGAGTCCGTGGATTCGATCCTGCGCAATAATAAGTTCCTACGGGATGTACGCATCTATCGACATCGGCGCTAGCTGAAGGCGCTTACCTGAGGAAGATCTGTGCGGACTACCGAGTGGTAAGCTTGGTGTATCTTCTTCTCCTCGAGAGGGGCTACTCATCCGACCTGCGGGGTGGAGGGTAGCCCCTCTGTCGTTTCTGCTTCGGCTGAGCGGTGCTGGAGGGAAGCGCCAGCTAGTGGCAGGGAAGGAGGAGGTCCGATGCCTTCCCATTTTTAGGTGGAGTGGGGAGGAATAGCGAATGAAGGCGAGTGGAGAGAAGGCTTTAAGGAGGGAGAAGATGGGGGCGGAAGTAGGGGAGAGAAGAAGCCCTAGTATAGCCCCTTTGGCGACCCATTCATGGGGCACCGAGACGACCCATGAATGGGTGACTGAGGTGACCCATGAATGGGTCGCTTTTGTGACCTATAGTAGGGCGACCTCCTCCACCAGATTTGGTGATGCGGAATTGAGATAGGAGGGAGTAGGGTAGATGATTTGTATTTTTCTCTTCTTCTCTAGGTTGTATTTCAAAGATGCTCTATATTACTTGTTAATTTGGATATTTTGTGAGACTTGACGAAGTGTAAGGGTGGATTGTATATAAATGTTATTCTATAAACTTATGTTTTGTATTGTATGCGGGATAAATATCCTTTGTGTAATTGTATATTACTTACATTTGTGGGGTGAATGTGAGATTACTTTGTCCTAAAAGGTAGGCCTATTCTGATAAATATAGATCTTCCTAGTATGGGAGAGACCGTATACTTCTATATGGACTCAGTGTCTCACATTGTTGTTTGTTTCATAATACAAGCCTATGAAGAAAATTTTACTACTTCTTGCCACGATGTTGGCATTCACGGCGTGTCAGAGGGATGCTCAACCATCCATCCCAGAGCCTGACGATGCTTCGGGTGAGACACGCCAAGTTGCGCTCGATCTGGAGGGGGATATCAGTGATCCCCTCGATGAGTTTGCTCGGGCCCTAGAGCTCGAGCCTGGTACTTCTGGGGGGCGCTCTACGCTTGCTCCCAAGTTTACCGATGGTGAAGAGGTCAATGCTCTCTTTGCTGTCTCCTCGCAGGATGGGACTAGAGGCTCAGACCTCACCCCGATTAAGCTGAAGGTGAGCGGAGGAGGTAAGAAGCTCTCTTTCAAGGGGGATGTCTTAGTCCGAGCCTCGGTTGTTGCTAACCCTCAGGTTCGCCTCTCTGTCTTCATCGGCTTCAGTACGGCTGCTGGGCCTAAGACTCTAGAGGCTTATCCTACTACGGCACCTCACTATGCTGAGACAGGGCCTCGTACGGCAATCAAAGACTTCCCGGTCGCACTCCAGGCAAAGGCAGAGGTGTCTGTCGAGACAAGCGATAACAAGAAGTTTTGCAAGGAGAAGGCTATGAAGTTCCGCCTTATAGGGAGCCTCATCCGCTGTAAGATTACCAATGACACAGAGCAGTCTCTGACGATCACTGGACTCGAACTCCATGGTCTCGGTGCGACGGCTCTTAAGCTCGCTCGCCCTAAGGATAGCAGGGAGTTCTTCGCTACCAGTGATGATACCAGCCCAGAGTACTCTATTCGTACCTATATGCTTCCGTCAGCACTGACACTGCAGAGCAAAGCTAGTGCCGGATCCTATATCGTCTATGCTCCATTGGTCTCCAAGGAGGATGGTAGAGACCAGGACTATGAAGGGTATATCCGTCCTGTCTTCAGTGACCCTACTCTTCAGGCGAAGTATCTAGCTGAGGAGACCTCCAAGGTGTTCCCCCAGAATAAAGCAGGCAAGCTCGCTCTGACTACGATCTTGATCCGAAAGAGTACGAGCCCCATCCGTCCCAATGCTATCCCTCTGCAGTACTGGAACTACAGTATGTACTACAAGCCCCAGGGAGGCTCTGCTTCGGTCATCGCTGGCACAGTCCGTCCAGGGATCAAGTTCCCCCTTATTGACGGGGAGTTCTACAAACCTTTCTGGAATAATGTACCGACAGCATTTGTCCGCGATTCAGTAGGGTTGTTCTTCCGAGCTAATGATGTCTCTGTCTCCCACGAGCAGATTAAGAATCTTGAACTCAATGGTAAGAAGCTAAACCTCCATATCCCGACGATCGAAGAGGTGGCAGGTATCTTCCCTCCAGACCTCATAGCTACCAATAATCATCCAGTCTACTATCGGAGTACGGCTCCCTATTCAGGAGAGAAGACTGAGACCGTCGAGGTCGCAGGTCAGCGCTTTGCTGGCAAGAGTTCCTTCTGGAGAGGCTCTATCAATGGAACCCTCCCTGAAGACCTTTTGAATATCCTCGTAGGGCAAGGGAACCTATCTCGTCGTCACCCGATCTATGCTCTCCGCTTCGGGAAGCCTACGACCGCTGAAGTGCAGGCCTACAAGGCTGCAGGAGGAGATGAGTCTCTATTGGTCAAGGATAACAAGAGCCGAGTGGCCTATATGTATGTCTTTGAGTTAGGGCGACTCCGTATCCACTCTTGCTACATAGGTGAGAATAGTGAGATCAATACAGCACAGGATCTCGAAATGAAACAGGTCTTCCGTAATGCATCAGGAGATGATCAACTCAAGTTCAATGGTCATAAGGTGATTGGGCGCTTCTTCCTCCTCTATGGTCCTACTTATACGGACCCCAATGTGGAGGGGGGCAAGCCACAGTTCCCAGTCGTCATGCGCTCAAGTGAGCTGAGGTATGCTAAGCTTCTTAAGGGTGCTTATCCCTCTGCCACTCTTCCTGCAGAGTATGACCAGAAAGCAGTCGCCATTACTGGCCCTTCGGGTCTTCTATGCCGTAAGTCAAGTACGGATAATTCCCTGGTGGGTCACTGGATCGTCCGCACTAAGGAGAACTATGGGGCTAGTGAGAAGGTCTTCAGCTACGTCTACAAGACAGGCTCTACGACCACAGCGTACATCAAGGATCTCCCCCAGGATGGGACGCGCTACTTCTCCTTCCTGCTCTGTCTCTTCTCTGACATTGCTTCTCCGTCTGCTACGATCCCAGGGAACTAACCTCTTACCAGCACTGAATCATGAATAAGGAAAAGACAAAGGAGCTCTATGTGGCCCCTCGTATCACCTGTGAGTCTCTAGACCAAGGGCAGAGTATACTCATCTCCTTTTCCCTAGAGGGAAGTATTGAGGACATTGCCGAGGACGATACTGAGTGGTAAGTCTGGGTCACAAGACCTCACTCTAGTTCTTTGAGGGGCTACCCATCCGACCTGATAGGCGGAGGGTAGCCCCCCTGCTATCTATCCCCCAGCGTGCTGGAGGGTAGCCCTACTCGGAGTGGGGTCGAGGAAGGACGCTTCGACGGGTGATAGCGGGTGATTTGTAAACAGTCTTTTAACGAAAAGCGTTGTATCTTTGTCCCATTAAACGTCAAGTAATTCAACATCCGAGTAATCCTGCTACGCTAAGCCCTATGACCTCACTCGAGTTCGCCCCCAGTCGTCTCATGGTCCGCATGGTCCTCCGGGGGCTCCTCTGTCTCGTCCTCTTCCTCCCCTTCACCGCTGAGGCACAGCGCCTCTTCACCGTCGTCATCGATGCGGGGCATGGTGGGAAAGACTCAGGGACTGTGGGCAACGGAGGGAAGGAGAAGGATATCACCCTAGCGGTGGCGAAGCTCGTCGGTGCGAAGATCCGTAGGGCTCACCCAGAGGTGAACGTCCTCTACACCCGCACTACGGATGTCTTCGTCGGTCTACAGGCACGTGCCGACTACGCCAATAAGCATAAGGCCTCGCTCATGCTGAGCATCCATGTAAATAGCGCCCCTTCGAAGGAGGTGCACGGCACGGAGACCTACGTGCTGGGGATAGCGAAGTTCGCCAACAACCTCAGCGTAGCCATGCGGGAGAATAAGGCGATGCTTCTGGAGAGCGACTACAAGACGACCTACCGAGGCTTCGACCCGACGTCGACGGAGAGCTACATTATGTTTGACTTGATGCAGGATGCTTACTTCAATAAGAGCATCGATCTGGCGAACAAGATCCAGCGTCAGTACCGATCTGCTGGACGCTACAGTCGTGGCGTCCGTCAGGATATCCTCTGGGTGCTTAGCCAGTCAGCTATGCCCAGTATCCTCACCGAGATCGGCTTCCTCTCCAACCAACAGGAGGCAGCCTTCATGCTCAGCGAAGACGGTCAGCAGGCCATCGCCTCGGCCATCGCTCTAGGCTTCACCTCCTACTACCGAGCCTACCGAGGTAAGAGCTCGGGGGACAAGAAGCAGAGCGACTCGGCAGATACCAAGACGAAGTCCGAGTCCGAGGCTGATACTACGGATCAGGACTCCACACCAGATACTTCGAGTCAAGAAGAGACCCAGCAGACTTCTCCCAGGGAGCAGGTCGAGCGGGCACTTAATAAGGGCGGAGGGAAGTCCTCCTCTAAGCAGGGCAAGACTTCTACTGCCGAAGGGAAGACAAAGGCAAGTGCCGCCAACTCCAGCGACAGCGCTTCGGACGAGGGGATCACCTACCGAGTGCAGTTCCTCTCCTCACCGGAGAAGATCGACGTCAAGGATGCTCGCTTCCGCAAGCTCCCCACGCCCGTGGAGCGGGTGAAGGTCGGGAAGGCCTACATCTACCTCCTCAGCCCCACGCCCTCCAAGGCCAAGGCACAGCAGCAACTCTCCTCCCTGCCCCGCATCTACCGAGATGCCTACATCGCCCGCTACCGAGGCACTAAGCGCCTCTAGCGCTCCCCACCCCGATCAATAGAGACATCCATACAGAGCTATAGATATTTATGAAACGAAAGAAAGAGGTACAGATCGGCCTACTGGCCATCCTGGCGATAGCACTCGCCTACGTCGGGATCAACTTCCTCAAGGGTATCGAGATATTCAAGAAGAGCACGACCTACTATGCGCACTTCGACAACCTCAGTAGTGTCACCGTCGCTACGCCCGTCCTGGTGAGTGGCTTCAAGGTAGGCACGGTCCGCTCCGTGAGCTTCGACTATGCTCGTGGCTATGGGGCGACGGTGGAGCTCTCCCTCGACCCACATGTCCGCATCACACCTGAGAGTCAGGTGCGCATCAAGATGAATCCCTTGAGTGGCTCGGAGCTGATCCTTCAGATCGCCCCCAAGGGTACCCAGTATCTGGCCGAGGGGGATACGATCCCCAGCATCAGCCCCCAGGGGGATCTACTCTCTGTGGCTACGGACAAGATCCTCCCGGAGGTAGCGAACATGATGCCTACCATCAACGCTACACTGGAGCGCCTCAATGCCCTCTTGAACGATAAGAACATTGATAGCACCCTCCTCGGGCTCAATCTCGCTAGCCAGCAACTCCACGGCATGGTCGCTGGGCTCAACCAGACGACACACCGACTCGACCCCGTGATCAGTAATGTCGGGCAGATGACGTCTAACCTCGCCACCTTCTCTGGCCAACTCTCCTCGATGCACCTAGACTCGCTCATGCTGAGCCTACAGTCGACGACGGCCCAGCTCCAGCAGGTATCCCAGCAGCTCCGTAGCAAGGACAATACCGCTGGCCTTCTGCTCAATGACCCTGCGCTCTACATCCGTCTGGACAGCCTCGTACGTAGCGCCGATCATCTGATGCGTGATCTGAAGGAGAACCCCAAGCGCTACGTGCGCCTCTCGATCTTCTAGTCCCGCTCCATCCTCCCCTCCCTATCTATGGAGCGCATACTCATCACGGGAGCCTCGGGCTTCATCGGTTCGCACCTCATCTCTGAGGCCCTCGCTCTAGGCTACGAAGTCTGGGCGGCTGTACGCAAGGACAGCGATAGGAGGCGCCTCACTGCTCAGGGTGTCCACCTCCTCGAGGTAGACTACTTCGACGAAGATCAGCTCTTTGGGGCGCTCTCGTCGGTCGCCCCACTGGAGGAGGGTGCTCCTCAGTGGCACTACGTCATCCACAACGCTGGGATCACGAAGACTGCCCACCCGGAGGAGTTCGCCGAGGTCAATGCCGAGCATACCCGTCGCCTCCTAGGAGCCCTCTCCCGCCTCCCTCTGCCTCCCCTTCGCTTTGTGCTGATGAGTAGCCTCAGTAGCTACGGTGCTGTGGCGGGGGCTACCGAGCCTCTTCGTGCCACCCACCCACAGGAGCCCCACACGCTCTACGGTCGTAGTAAGTGTCTGGCCGAGCACTATACCGAGCGCTCAGGACTGCCGTTCACGATCCTTCTACCCACGGGCGTCTACGGCCCTGGGGATAAGGACTACCTGATGGCACTCCAAGGGATCGCCCGGGGCATCAATGCCATGTCGGGCTGTCAGACGCAGTATCTGACCTTCGTCTACGGGGGCGATGTCGCTCGGGCGGCACTCTTCGTCCTCACCTGTGAGGAGGCACGTGGCGAGCGCTATGTCGTAGCTGATGGAGCGACCTACACGGATCTAGAGTTCGGGCGGATGGTCCAGCGTCTCCTCGGACGCAAGCATGTCCTGCATATCCGCATCCCGCTCCCGCTGGTGCGACTGACCTGCTACGTGGGTTCGCTCTCGGCACGCCTGACGGGTCGGGTCTCACCCCTCAATAGAGACAAGTACCCCATCCTGGCGCAGCGCAACTGGCGGTGCGATCCTTCCCCGCTCTTTGCCCTGGGCTTCCGCCCCTCGATGACGCTGGAGCAAGGCCTCGAGGCGACCATAGCTGACGCCCGAGAGCGCGGCTTACTTTAGCCCGCCTCTCTCCCATAGCGCTCCCTCCATCGCTCCCCTCGGGAGGATGGAGGGAGCGCTGTCTATTTTCGAGGAGGCCGACAGCCCGTATAAACAGCGGTCTTGGGAGGGGGCAAAAAGGGATCTACGGTAGGTCGTCGAAAAAACCTACAGTAGGTCGCACTTGCGACCTACGGTGGGTCGTCGAGGCGACCTACCGTAGGTCGTATTTTGGGTGCTAGAGAGAGCATCAAATAGGAGGGGGTAGGTATTCTCCAAAAGTGTATATATTTGTGAAGTCAGTTTCTTAGATAAATGTCTATGCCAAACGTAGTAAATCAAGGCTATCGTCCGCTCACAGAAGCGGAGATCGCAGCACTGAAGGATCATGCCAATTCGGCTGATGACTGGGCTCAGGTCTGGGTCAAGGAAGACTTCGTGCCCAAGTACATACTCAATACCCACTTCTCAGGCTGGGTGCGTCTGGGGCTCTTCGAGAAGACCTTCGACCTCCCAGGGGGGATCTCCAAGCATTCGGGCCTCTACTATACCTACCTGCACAATGTAGAGGTGGGGGACAACTGCTGTATCGAGCATGTCAATAACTATATCGCCAACTACACCATCGGCGAGGAGACCTTCATCAGCAACGTCGATACCATCCTCGTCCAAGGGGAGACTACCTTCGGCAACGGGGTAGAGGTCTCTGTCCTCAATGAGACCGGTGGGCGTGAGGTGCTGAGCTATGACCAGCTCTCGGCGCACGAAGCCTACTTCATGGCGATGTACCGCCACAGACCCGAGTTCATCCAGCGCCTTCGTCAGCTCATCATGAGCTATATCGACGGTCTTCGATCCTCGCACGGGACGATCGGCTCCCATGCCCATATCACGGACGTGGGGAATATCACCAACGTCAAGATCGGCGACTATGCAGAGATCGTCGGGACACGTCGCCTCTACAACGGTAGTGTCAATAGCGTCCGAGAGGCGCCCGTCACGCTGGGCTATAGCGTCATCTGTACCGACTTCATCATCTCCTCCGGCTCTCGGGTGGAGAGTGGCACGGCGCTCTCTCGTTGCTTCGTCGGGCAGGCCTGTACCCTTGCCCATGGCTATTCGGCGTCGGACTCGCTCTTCTTCAGCAACTGCCATGGAGAGAACGGCGAGGCGTGTGCCATCTTCGCTGGTCCCTTCACCGTCACGCACCACAAGTCGACCCTCCTTATCGCTAGCCAGTTCTCCTTCATGAATGCAGGATCGGGGTCGAATCAGAGCAACCATATGTACAAGCTCGGTCCTATCCATCAGGGGATCATGGAGCGAGGGGCGAAGACCTCTTCGGACTCGTACATCCTCTGGCCTGCTCGTATCGGAGCCTTCTCCCTAGTGATGGGACGCCATACCACACATCCCGACCTGGCGAACCTACCCTTCTCCTACCTCATCGAGTCCTGTGACAAGACCTTCCTCATCCCTGGGGTGAACCTCAAGAGTGTAGGCACCATCCGAGATGCGCAGAAGTGGCCCCGACGGGATGCTCGTACCGATCCTCACCGCCTTGATCAGATAAACTACAACCTCCTGAGCCCCTATACCATCCAGAAGATGATCAATGGGCGTCAGATCCTCGAAGAGCTACAGCGGGTAGCAGGGATGACCTCAGAGATTTATTCCTATCAGAGTGCTAAGATCAAGGCTTCATCTCTGAGGAAGGGGATCCACTACTACGATCTAGCGATCCATAAGTTCCTCGGCAACTCCCTGATCAAGCGCCTAGAGGGTCTCGCCTGTACCAGCATCGAAGCCGTCCGCTCTGCCCTCAGACCTACGACCACGATAGGCCTAGGGGATTGGGTGGATCTCTCGGGCTTGCTCGCTCCGAAGGCTGAGGTCCTTCGTCTGGTCGAGGCAATAGAGTCGGGGGCGATCCATGAGGTGGGTGAGATCCACGAGACACTCTCCGACCTGCACCGTCACTACTATGAGTACGAGTGGACTTGGGCGTACGACAAGATCAAGACCTACTACGGGCTGGATCTCGAAGGCGCTACAGCCTCCGAGATCGCCCAACTAGTAGAGCGCTGGCGAAGCTCCGTCGTCGAGCTCGACAGAGAGGTGTACGCCGATGCCAAGAAGGAGTTCTCCCTCTCGGCGATGACTGGCTTCGGTGCCGACGGAGATGAAGTACAGCAGGCACGGGACTTCGAGGAGGTGCGGGGCGCCTTCGACAGTAATCCCTATGTCAGCTCCATACTCAAGCATATCGAGGACAAGAGTGCTCTGGGGCAGGAGCTACTAGATCGCCTTGCCCCTTTGCTCTAGCTCTTAGCCGATTGCCTTCCCCTCGTAGGGTGGAGGCTTTCCCCACGGGCTAAACGAAAGGCTTCCTTCTGCTGTTCGTAGTATGAAGTCTCTTAATTATCAGGAGGGGAGCGCCTCAGGAGATGCTCCCCTCCCTCTTTATATCACTATGACTAAGCAATCTTTCCCCCTCCTGGGGCTACACTGTGCGGCCTGTGCTGCCCACGCTACTCGGGCACTGGAGGAGACGCCTGGAGTCTCCTCTGCTAGCGTCAATCTTGCCTCGGCTTCAGCCTTTGTCGTCTATGACGAGACGAAGTGCTCCCGAGAGGATCTCCGCTCGGCAGTTGCCTCCATGGGCTATGACCTTCGGATCGACGAGCCCGATGTCGATGAGGTCGAGGCCCTCCGTCTAAGGGAAGAGAAGAGCCAGCAGACGAAGATGCTCTTCTCCGTAGTGCTCTCCCTCCTTGTCATGGGGCTGATGATGTGGCCACCTATGACTCTTCCCAAGGCGTTACTTTCGGCACTCCTCTCGGCCATCACCTTAGGCTGGGCTGGCTCGGGCTTTTTCGTCCGAGGCTGGCGCCAGCTACGCTCGGGCGCTGCAGGTATGGATCTGCTGGTGATGCTCAGTACCTCCGTCGCCTTCGTCTACAGTCTCGTTCTCCTCGGGGAATACCTCCTCGGGGGAGCGTCGGAGCACGCCCTTCATCATCTTTACTTCGAAGCTGCCTCGATGACGGTAGCCTTCGTCCTGGTGGGGAAGGTCATCGAAGCTCGTGCCCAGCGACGCACGTCGACGGCCCTCCGTCAGCTCATGGGTAGCCAGCCGAAGACAGTACAGCAAGTCTTGCCTTCGGGGGATACTGTCACCCTTCCCATAGCAGAGGTAGAGCCGGGGATGACCTTGCGTGTCCTTCCCCATGAGCTCTTCGCCGTGGATGGGGTAGTCCTCTCGGGAGAATCCTACGCCGACGAGCAGCTCATCAGTGGCGAACCTATTCCCGTGGCGAAGGTGGCAGGCGCCCGGGTCTATGCCGGTACGCTCAATGGCTCAGGATCGCTCCTCTACGAGGCTCGTGAAGTTGGTCGTGCCACCATCCTCTCCCGCATCATCCGTCTGGTGCAGGAGGCTCAGTCCTCCCGTGCTCCTATCCAGAAGGTCGTCGATCGGGTAGCACGTGTCTTCGTTCCCGTCATCGTCATCATTGCTCTCCTGACGCTCGTGGCGTGGGGCTTCCTCGTCCCTGAGGGAGGCTGGCAGATGGGGCTCGTCGCTGCCGTGACGGTGCTGGTCATCGCTTGCCCCTGTGCCCTAGGGCTTGCCACTCCGACGGCTATCATGGTCGGCATCGGACGAGGCGCAGAGGAAGGGATCCTTGTCCGCAATGCTGAGAGCCTCGAAGCAGCGCAGCATATCGACACCATCCTCCTGGACAAGACCGGGACGATCACCGAAGGTCGCCCCGAAGTGAAGTCTATCCGTTGGACAGCTTCTGCTGGCGATGCCTCCGCCACGCACCTTGCCGAGCTGGAGAAGCTCTCTACGCACCCCTTGGCTGGAGCGATCGTTCGCTACCTCGAGGGAGCACACGAAGGCGAAGCTCCCGTCACGGCCTTCTCCGAAGAAGCAGGCCGAGGACTCCAAGGTACGATCTCGGGGAAGACCTATCGTGTAGGTCAGCGTGCCTTCGTTGAGGAAGGTGGGGCGGTGCTCAGTGAGGAGGCTCTTACCTCTCTGGAGGAAGGACAGCGAGCCGGAGCTACCTGCAGTCTCTTCGCCGATGAGCGGGGAGTGCTTGCCGTCATCTGGATCGCCGATACCCTCCGTCCTTCGTCCCGTGATGCGATCGCCGAATTGCAGGCTCGAGGCCTCGAAGTCATCATGCTTACTGGTGATGGACCAGGCGCAGCACGTGCCGTGGGCGAAGCTGTGGGCGTCGATCGGGTCGTCGATAGCGTCCTTCCCGAGGGGAAAGCGTCCTTTGTCGAGGAGCTCCAGCGTCAGGGGCGTCGTGTGGCTATGGTCGGCGACGGCATCAATGACGCAGCAGCGCTAGCCCGTGCCGACCTCTCCATCGCCATGGGTAGCGGAAGTGATCTAGCGATGGAGACAGCGATGGTGACCATCCGTACCTCGGAGCTCGGCTCGGTCGTGAAGCTCTTTGATCTGGCACACCGCACCCTACGTACGATCCATCAGAACCTCTTCTGGGCCTTCATCTACAACCTCATTGCCATCCCCGTGGCAGCAGGCCTTCTCTATCCCTTCACCGGCTATCTCCTTAATCCCATGATCGCAGGAGCGCTGATGATGCTCAGTAGTCTCAGCGTCGTCGCCAACAGTGTCCTCAGCTTCCGCCGAGGACGCTAGCCCCTTCTCCCACCCCCATCTCCGTCCTCGGGCCTCCCCACGGGATGCGCCCGAGGACTTCCCTTTTTAAGCCGAGGGAGGCGCTACTGCTCCCTCTCTCGAAGCGCTACTGTCGCCTCCGAAGAGGCACTACTGCTACCTCTATGGTGCTAGCTTCGCCCCCGCCCTCCCAGCCCACTAAGGCGGACTAAAACGGCTTTTCCGTATCTTTGTCCGTAATAGCATAAATCCGTATACATCGATCTCAAAGTACATTCACTATGTCAGATATGCCTCATAGCGTAGAGCCCCTCATGGAAGGAGGGGAAGAGAAGAAGAGTCTCAACTTCGTCGAGCAGATCGTCGAGGGAGACCTTCGCCAAGGGAAGAATAATGGACGTATCCAGACCCGCTTCCCTCCCGAGCCCAATGGATACCTCCATATAGGACACGCGAAGGCTATTTGCATGGACTTCGGTATCGCCCAGAAGTACGGCGGTGTTTGTAACCTCCGCTTTGACGATACCAATCCTACCAAGGAAGACACGGAATACGTCGACGCTATCCGTGAAGATATCCAGTGGTTGGGCTTCCACTGGGGGGAGATCTTCTATGCTTCGGACTACTTCGATCGCTTGTATCGCTTCGCCGAGGAGCTTATCCTCTCCGGTCACGCTTACGTCGATGAGCAGACAGCCGAAGAGATAGCGGCTCAGAAGGGTACACCCACTACCCCTGGGGTGGCAAGCCCCTTCCGTGATCGTCCTGCTGAGGAGAGTCTAGACCTCTTCCACCGGATGAATGCGGGCGAATTCGAGGAAGGTGCGATGATCCTACGAGCGAAGATCGATATGGCTTCGCCCAACATGCACTTCCGTGACCCCATCATCTACCGCATCATCAAGGTACCGCACCACCGGACGGGGACGAAGTGGGGCGTCTATCCTATGTACGACTTCGCCCACGGGCAGAGTGACTTCTTCGAGGGAGTGACACACTCTATCTGTACGTTGGAGTTCGAAGTGCATCGTCCGCTCTACGACTACTTCGTCGACCTGCTGAAGAAGGTCGAGCCCGATCATGAGGCGAACTATAGGCCTCGACAGATTGAGTTCAATCGCCTCAACCTTACCTACACGATGATGAGCAAGCGTAAGCTACTGCAGCTCGTGCAGGAAGGGCATGTCGCCGGCTGGGATGACCCACGTATGCCGACAGTCTGTGGCCTTCGTCGCCGTGGCTACACTCCCGAGTCTATCCGTGGCTTCATAGACAAGATCGGCTACACCAAGTATGATGGTATCATCGACATGGCTCTGCTAGAGCATGCCGTGCGTGAAGACCTCAACCGCCGTGCCCTACGTGGCTCTGCCGTCCTCGACCCGATACGCCTGGTGATCACCAATTACCCCGAGGGACAGACCGAGGAGATGAGTTTCCTCAACAACCCCGAAGACCCAGAGTCGGACAGTCATATCATCCGCTTCTCCCGTGAACTCTTCATCGAAGCCGAGGACTTCATGGAAGATGCGCCTAAGAAGTACTTCCGTATGACTCCTGGTCAGGAAGTACGTCTGAAGAGTGCCTATATCGTCCGCTGCACCGGATGCAAGAAGGATGCAGACGGCAGGGTAGTAGAGGTATATGCGGAGTACGATCCAGAGACGCTCAGCGGTCGACCCGAAAGTAATCGCAAGGTCAAGGGCACGATCCACTGGGTCTCCGCCACCGATAGCGTCGAGGCCGAAGTGCGCCTATACGACCGCCTCTTCGTCGATGAGAATCCTGCCGAGGCAGGCAAGGAGAAGTCCCTCTCGGAGCTCCTCAATCCCGACTCGCTACGTATCGTCACCCACGCACGGGTAGAGCCCTTCCTAGCTGAGGCGAAGCTGGGCGAATACTATCAGTTCCAGCGTGTGGGCTACTTCTGCTTAGACCCAGACAGCCGTCCTGATCACCTGGTCTTCAACCGCACCGTCTCCCTCAAGGATACGTGGAAGAAGGTCAATAAATAGTCACCACTTCCCCCTTACTCTATGATCGAATCACTAGGCTTCGTCCAAGATATCCTGCATCACCTGAGCTACTTCTGGGTGACGCTACTTATGGCGATCGAATCGTCGTTCATCCCCTTCCCTTCGGAGGTAGTCGTCCCCCCAGCTGCCTATAAGGCTGCCACAGGAGAGATGAACCTCTTCCTCGTCATCTTCTTCGCTACGCTGGGCTCGGACATCGGGGCGCTGGTGAACTATTACCTAGCTAGGTACCTAGGTCGTCCGCTGGTATATTGCTTCGCAGACTCCCGTCTGGGGCACCTCTGTCTCCTCAGTAGGGAGAAGGTCGAGAAGGCTGAAGCTTACTTCGTGAAGAACGGGGTGACCTCGACGCTCGTCGGGCGCTTAGTGCCTGGTATCCGCCAGCTCATCTCGATCCCTGCAGGCCTGTCGGGCATGCCGTTGGGTAAGTTCCTCCTCTATACGACCCTCGGTGCTGGAGCGTGGAATGTCGTGCTGGCACTCCTGGGGTGGTTCATCGGTAAGACCGTCCCACCCGAACTCTTCGCCGAGACGATCCAGCGCTATAGCTCGGCCATCGGACTCGCTATCCTCGGCGTCCTCGTCGTGGCTGGCCTCTTCTACTGGCTCTACAAGCGTCGCACCAAGCACGCCTAGTGGCTTGCCCTCTGTAGACCTCTAGGGAAGGCTCGGTTAAGCCCCGTCTTCCCTAGAGGTCTTTTCTGTATTCACCCCACCAAATCCTCCCTTTGTGACTACCCTCACCCTTACGCTTAGTCCCCAGCAAGCCGCCTCGGATGCGGAGCTCCGTCGCCTCGTCGGCCGTGAGCTAAGCCTCGAGCCCGAGACGATCCACTCGATCCAGGTGCGTCGGCGCAATATCGACGCACGTCAGCGTCGTATCCTCGTGAACCTCACGCTGGATGTCTACCTCGAGGGGGAAGCGCCCGCCGTGGATGACTTCTCGGACTTGGTGTATCCCGATGTCTCCTCTTCGCCCCAAGCTGTCGTCGTCGGAGCAGGGCCGTGTGGGCTCTTTGCTGCCCTAAGGCTCATCGAGCTCGGTGTGCGTCCCATCGTCGTGGAGCGAGGGCAGGATGTGATGCAGCGCCGCAAGGATCTCGTCCAGCTTGAGAAGACAGGTCTGGTCGATCCCGAGTCGAACTACAGCTTCGGAGAGGGCGGTGCAGGAGCCTTCTCCGACGGCAAGCTCTACACCCGTAGCCGTAAGCGGGGGAGTGTGGAGAAGATCCTTCGGGTCTTCTGTCGCTTCGGGGCAGATCCAAAGATCCTTGTCGATGCCCACCCCCATATCGGTACGGACAAGCTCCCCATCATCATACGGCGGATGCGTGAGCAGATCCTCGCCTCAGGCGGGGAGGTTCACTTCGGCTGTCGTATGGAGGAGCTACTGCTGGAGCGGGGCGAAGTACGAGGGATCGTCACTGCTGACGGCCGTAGCTTCACGGGCCCCGTCCTACTGGCTACGGGGCATTCGGCGCGTGATGTCTACCGCTACCTACATGGGGCAGGTGTCCTCATCGAAGCTAAGCCCATCGCCGTAGGGGTGCGCCTAGAGCATCCCCAGCAGCTCATCGACCAGATCCGCTACCACAGCCCTGCGGGTCGGGGCGCTTACCTACCTGCCGCCGAATATGTCTACAAGGCGCAGGTCGGGGGAAGAGGTGTCTATAGCTTCTGTATGTGCCCTGGGGGCTTCGTCGTACCCGCTTCGACGGGTCCGGAGGAGACGGTAGTGAATGGTATGTCGCCTGCCAACCGAGGCTCCCGCTGGGCGAACTCCGGAATGGTCGTCGAGCTTCACCCTGAGGATATCCCCGAGACGGGTATTGCGGTCGAAGATCCGACTTCCCCACTTGCCCTGATGCACTGGTGTCAGGAGTTCGAGCGAAGGAGCTATATCGCCGCCGAGAGTAGCCTGAGGGCGCCCGCTCAGAGGATGACGGACTTCGTGAAGGGGCGCTTCTCTCAGTCACTGCCCTCTTCCTCCTATTCGATGGGGCTGACCCCAAGTGCCCTCCATGAGTGGATGCCTCACTTCGTCGCCCAGCGCCTTGCTGAAGGTTTTCGAGCCTTCGACCGATCGACCCGAGGCTTCTTGACCGAGGAAGCCCAGCTTATCGGAGTGGAGTCCCGCACCTCTTCGCCCGTACGTATCCCTCGGGATCGTGAGACCTATTGCCATCCCGTAGTCTCGGGGCTCTACCCCGCAGGCGAAGGTGCTGGTTTCGCCGGTGGGATCGTCTCGGCAGCCATCGACGGAGAGAACGCTGCCCAGCAGATCGCCCTTGCCCTCGGACGCTAAGTCTTAGCACCCCCAAAAAGGGATGCACGGTAGGTCGTCTTGGCGACCTACCGTGGATCGTCTCGACGACCTACAGTAGGTTTTTTCGGCGACCTACCGTAGGTCGTTTTTTGCCCCTTCTGTAGGCCCTCTTCCGAAGAGGCAAATATTCCCGGGTTTTTATGCTAGGGAAGGTCCCTGTCGAAGACCTGTGCCGCCCCCTCCAAAATTATCCCGATTCTGCCCCCATTTTTAGGTCTCTTCGACGGGTGTCTTCGCCGAGCGGGGAGATCCCTCCGAATCATCCGCCTCCGAGGCGACGTAGCCTAGCGTCCCCTTATCTAATTCTTAGCTATCTTTGCAGGCGCCTAGAGGCTGATCTTGTGGGTGCTAGGATACCTGTACGAGACCTTTTAGGCGTTATCTCATCGATGCGTAGACAGACGAAGCACAGCCAAGTAGCAGCTCTAGTGGTGATCACCCTCCTGATCCTCGCTGCCTGTGGCACCAAGCATAAGACTCCCTCGCGACAGGTCAGAGCTCCTCAGGGCGCCTTGGCGAAGGACTCTTCGTCCCTAGAGCGTGATACGATGAGCACACTGGCTCAGCTGAGCTCCTTCCTCCCTGATTCTTCATTATTAGATTCGCTGGCCCTTGATTCGACTGGGCGAAGAGGTCTTCGCTCGCTCGACAGCACGGCGGGGAAGGATAGCCTCTTCCTCCGCCTGGATACCCCTACGGACAGCCTGCCTGCCGATAGCCTCAGTGCTGAGGAACTTGCACGGCAGGAGCGTCGTCGTAGAGCAGCGGAGGGCTTCGACGACATCATCGCTTATCAGGCGCAGGACTCCCTCGTCCTCATCGGCCAGAGTATGGCCTATCTCTTCGGCCCCAGCAAGGTGGACTACAAGGACAAGGGACTGGACGCAAACTTCATGCGCCTCAACCTCGACAGCAATCAGGTCTATGCCCACTATGTGCTCGATAGCATAGGGAAGGGGACGGCCTATCCGAAGTTCAGAGACGGAGGTGAGAGCTACGAATCGAAGAGCCTTAACTACAACTTCAAGACGAGTAAAGGCTTCATCACCGGGGCGGTCACCCAGCAGGGCGAAGGCTATATCACGGCAGAGCGCACCAAGATGGTGAGCAACAACTGCCTCTTCATGGAGAATGGTCGCTACAGCACCTGTGACAATCATGACCATCCGCACTTCTACTTCATGCTCACCAAGGGGAAGGCTCGTCCGCAGAAGAATGTCGTCGCAGGTCCTTCGTACCTAGTGATAGCAGACGTGCCGATGCCTATCGGTCTACCCTTTGGCTTCTTCCCCTTCAATAAGAGCTATTCCTCAGGGATCATCATGCCCAAGTACGGCGAGGAGACCCAGCGGGGGTTCTACCTACGTGAAGGGGGGTATTACTTTGCCTTCAGCGACTACGTCGACCTAGCGGTCACGGCCGACTGGTACAGTCTCGGCTCGTGGGGAGTCAACGCACGATCCAACTATAAGAAGCGCTACCGCTATGCTGGTAACATCAACCTGAGCTACCTCTCTACCAAGACCGGGGAGCGAGATGTCGCAGGGGACTTCTCCGAGAGCCGTGACTTCCGTATCAATTGGTCACATTCGCAGGACAGCAAGGCGAGCCCCAATGAGACCTTCTCAGCCAGTGTCAACTTCTCGACCAGCTCCTACAATCACAATTCGCTCAATACCCTCTACAATCCCCGTGTAGCAGGGCAGAACACGAAGAACTCCTCCATCAACTATAGCCGAAGCTTCGCCGGTACACCTTTCCGTATCTCTGCTTCGATCGATGCTACCCAGAACTCTGCAGACTCGATGGTCACGATGAGCCTGCCGAATGTCTCCATCAGCATGAACCGTCTCTATCCCTTCAAGCGCAAGAAGCGTGTCGGGGCAGAGCGTTGGTATGAGAAGATCAGCATCAGCTACTCGGGGCAGTTCCGTAATAGCATCTCGACGAAGGAGAACCTCCTCTTCAAGTCCAACCTTATACGAGATTGGCGCAACGGCTTCTCACATAATATTCCGATCTCAGCGTCGTACAAGCTCTTTGGCTACGTGGATCTGACCCTGAGCGCTAACTACAATGAGCGCTGGTACACCTATAAGTCCCGCCGAGAGTACGATGCTACGACGGACCGCACCGAGACGAAGCGGGTCTATGGCTTCAATCGTGTCTTTGACTTCTCCACCTCGGCGAGCCTCAATACGACGCTCTATGGTTTCTTCAAGCCCTGGCGTATCTTCGGCGACAAGGTGCAGATGATCCGTCACCGCATGACCCCTCGTGTCGGGGTGAGCTTCACCCCAGACTTTGGGGCGCCTATGTGGGGCTACTACGATCGCCTGAGCTATACCGATAAGAATGGTACGCCCCGTGTCGAGGAGTATTCCCTCTATTCGGATGGGCACATCTTCGGTGCTCCTGGCCGAGGGAAGTCTGCCTCGATCAACTTCGGTATCGATAATAATCTGGAGATGAAGGTGCGCACGAAGACCGACAGCACGGAGACGTTCAAGAAGATCAGTCTCATCGACAACTTCTCCCTCAGCTCTAGCTATAATCTGGCTGCCGACTCCTTCCAGCTCGCAGACATTAACGCCGGTATTACCCTGCGTCTCTCGCAGTCGCTTCAGCTTTCGCTCAGCGGTTCCTTCGACCCCTACCTCTACGGGCATACCACGACGTCCGACGGGCGAGTCATCGAGCATCGTGTCAATAAGCTCCGTGTCTTCAATGGTAAGGGCTTCGGTAGCCTCCGTGGGACGGGGACGTCCTTCAACTATACGCTGAGCAACGAGACCTTCAAGAAGATCCGTGAGTTCTTCGGCGGTAAGAAGAAGGAGAAGGGGCAGGAGAATAAGGAGTCTAGCTCCAATCCCAATGAGCCGACAGCACCGACCGATGGGCGTGATACCTCGCTGGCGGACATGGCGGCTAAGACCCAAGGACCGAAGAAGAGTCTCTTCGATACCGGCGGCGATGACGCAGAGTATGACGCCGATGGCTACCTCAAGGTATCCATCCCCTGGAGCCTGTCGCTTAGCTATGGGGTGAACCTACAGCGTACGACCTTTGACCCCAAGCGTGACGAGTATAACTATGGGCTCATGCACAGCCTGATGTTCTCGGGGAGCATCCAGCCCACCAAGTACTGGTCGCTGAACTTCAACGCCAGCTATGACTTCATCGCCAAGAAGGTGGCGAACATGACCATCGGGATCAGCCGTGACATGCACTGCTGGAGTCTTTCGGCCAATGCCATCCCCTTCGGTCCTTATCGTAGCTATAGCATCACCATCGGCGTAAAGAGTTCGCTCCTCCACGACGTCAAGTGGGACAAGCACGGCTACTCCTCCAGCACAGACTGGTAGACTACCTTATATATACTAAAATTACGAGGCTGCATTCCTTTGGGATGTGGCCTCGTGGTTTTTCTTCTCCTTGCGAGCCCTCTTCCGGACTATGCTCAGTGGGTTGAAAAAGGGATCCACGGTAGGTCGTCGAAGCGACCTACCGTGGGGCGTCTCGACGACCCACAGTAGGTTTTTTCGGCGATCTACGGTAGGTCGTTTTTGGGGTCTGTGGAAGGGGTAGGTTTCTTTGGGTAGGAAGGGTGGGTGTCGGAAGACGAGGGCGAAGGAGCCCGAAGAGCGGGGGAAGTCGATCGATTTTCATCGGGTAGGGGGAGGTGATTCTGCCCTAGAGCCTAAAATTTTTTCACCCTTTGTAAGTATCTAATTTAAGGGCAAGTGAAGGTAACTCAGGACGGGTGTGAATGAAATATTTCG
>ERZ772957.296-NODE-296-length-42182-cov-10.105680_pt1 | contig 42182 bp, 40 predicted proteins | sample MGYA00580682_ERZ772957 | MGnify/ENA primary metagenome ERZ772957 (study PRJEB29015, sample SAMEA2737921) | human oral metagenome | biome: human oral; feature: human-associated habitat; material: dental | place: China | collected 2025 ... | reverse complement strand
TTCGAAGTAGATGTAGTTTGTCCTGCTTTGTAGGATTCCCACCAAATATTATTATAGAAGTCTGAGAAAAGAATATCTTCTTTTCCTAGTCCCGAAAAGACGTTGTCTTCAATTTGGTTTAGCTTCGTAAGTAAGTCTATCTCTGCTTGTCGTGCCTCCTTTCTTGTTTTAAATCTTTTATCATAATAGTTATTATTAACGATGCCAAGAGGCATTCGTGCTTCTATTGGTATATAGACTTTTAAGCGGTAGGTTCCGTTTTTTGTCTTACTGATAGTCATGATATTCTCCTTTATATCGAACCAGAAAATATCATGACCATTATAAAATAAAAATCTTGATTTTTCTAGTTGTTACCGTTTAGCCAGCAGTCAATAGAGTCTTTGTGGAATCGAATTGTTTTTCCAATTTTGATAGATGGAAGCCCCTTTTGAATCCATGAATCAAGAGTATTGTTGGAAATTCCCAAATAGTCGCAAGTCTGTTGTTTGTTGAAATAGGGACAACTTAAAGGATTTTTTTCTAATTGTTGTTTAATTTCTTTTTGAATAAGATTGGATAGTAATAGTTGGATTTGGTGAATTTGTTCATCTGGTAGGATTACTTGCATTCGTTATCCTCCTTCCCATATCTAGAATGACGGCGTGAGTCCAGATATTTTGCAAAGAAGTAAGTTTTATCCATAACTAAACCTAGCAACTGCTGATTCTCTTTTCTAGCGTATCTGACTAAGTTGTTAAATTCTGTAAAATTATGTTCCTCTATCATATCAATTACCATTGAAAGAAATTCGTCACTGTTGTTGCTGATAAGAAATTTATCTAGCTCAAAGCCGCAACCAGTTTCAATTTGATTGATATCGTACAGAGTCTTTTCAGGATTTTCTGCATGAGTGAAGTAGTCATACATTCCTTTAGGAGACATAACAGGTTCCACATGGGCAGGTGTATTGAGGTTCTTAGTTAGTAATTCGGAAACTTGAGAATAGCTTTTAAGTGAATCAAAATATAATGCTCCATGCTTGTGAGTTTTTTTAAATTCTCCCGTTTCCTTGTTGATGTCTTTGTCGTGCCATGGGCTGAGAACAAAGGGAATATGCATGTTCTCTAAAACATCCAGATAATGCTCAGGGGCACTTTCCTGATAGAGAAGGAAAGCCCACTTGTTCGAGCGTTTTTCTTTAGCCATTTATTTCCTTTCTATGATTGATGATTATTGGTGTAATGGGGGTCGTAGTAACCCCATTACACGTGCATAGATGATTTTGAAAACACGGGGCTTTTGGCTTTCACTTTGTGAGCCAAGTCCCATATTTTCCCTTATCTCTTAGTTCCTGTAAACCAAAGCTTATTACCTTTTCGATGTGGTGAAGAAAAATAATAGTTTGGATTTCTACTTGAAATTTCTTCCTTGATATCATCTTCCATTTCTTTCAGTAACTTCTGAGCCTGTTGAGTTCTTGGAATGGCAAGTAAAACAGTGACAGTTTCTTTTCTTACATCTACCGTACACCCTAAGACAGAGTGATTGAAGCTTTTTAAAATAGGGTTGATGCGAGTAACAGTCTGATTCTCAATTGTATTCATTGGTTCAGATTGTTCATCTTGCTTCAGAAATTGTCTCATTCTAGAAGTCTGGTAGATAGACTTGAAATAGTTCCATAATGAATCTTTTAAAAATCTTTGAACTAACTCAATGATAACCAAAAGAGCAGGAACGAGAATAAGGCAGAATGACAATACTTGAATGTAATGTTCAAGAGCAGTCAGCTTATCTAGTATTGTTGTAAAAAGTCCTTGCATTCCAGAGAGTTTGGTGGTTTCTAACATTTGAATAAGTAAGTTGATTCCAATCTTAAAGAGAAAGCTAAACAAGGCAAGGACTATTAAGTTAGCATTTAGGTTGTAGGTTGTTTGAAAGAAAGTTTTTTTCATAGGTTACAGAATACCTTTCTTTGTATAATAGGTGGGGCAAAGGAGAGGTAAAACTTGATAAGGATGTTCATTATCAATAATCTGAATAAGTCCAGTTCCTTTTCCTATAGGGATAACAATGCCTTCAGGATCTAGGTCAGGAAAGAGAAATTGTGTCGTCTTCTTGTTGATATTACCAATTTGAATTAAGACATTTAACTGTTCCCGAACAGAAATTGGAATAGATGTATGGTCGAAACGCTGACTGACTAGAAAAAGATGGACTTTTGTAGCTCGCCCAAGTAAAGCAATTTGAGATAGAAGCGAAAAGAAAGAGTCCTTGATGGTTTTATTGACTCCCTCGGATAATGCCAGAACTTCATCAATGACGATAGTCAAATGTTCAAATGGATGGTCTGGCTTATCATAGAGAATTTCTTGTCTCTGTTGAATAAGATTCAAGCAGGCGCTTAGGTTCTCATTGATTTCTGAAACAAAGTCTGATTTAGAGCGATTCCTTTTGGGTGATAAGACTGGAAGATTGTATTCTTTACCAAATCGTGCAGGTAGGTCAACCTTAGGATCAATGATAATCATTTCCGAAATATTTTTTAGAATACTTAAAAAATAAATTAAGGCGTAAGATTTTCCAGCACCACTATTTCCGGCTATAGCTATATGTGTAACCTTATTATAATTGAGTATAAGATTCTTCATGATAGGGATGAGATTATCTTTTTGGGTGGTTGAGAAATCTTCTAAATTAGGAATTACCAGACGTTTAGCTATCCCTTTTTTCCAAGGGAAGAAAAGTCCACGCTGGACATGAATATCATCTGTATCTAGTGCCATAAAATAGGCTGAATTCTGCTTGAGAAGAGTAAAGCGAGGGTAGAGAGCGGCGTTAGCGATTAGGAAGATTTTCTGATAGAGTTCATCATCAATGATATAGCCAGCTGGTAAGCGAGGAAGAAATAGGAAACCTTCTTCCATAATCTTACAGTCAAAGCTGTTAGTATAGCTAGTTTCTCCTTGCATAATGCTTCCAAGTCCCATATTGAGGCTTTGGAGCAGGTATTGTCCTAGTTCTCGATTTGTCATTATTTAACCTCCTTGAGATTGTCAGCTTTGAAGTAGACGTTAAAGCCAACTTCGCAGGCTTGAAGATTATCAAACTGTACCAATGCCATATAAGGTGGTAGCTCCACTTCGGATTCAAATTTGACGGTAAAGGGCGGAAGTCCTTTTTGTGAGAACCAAGCTTTATAAGAGATAATTTCCCCTGTTGGTTGACCGTTTTCAAATTTAATTTGTGCTTCTAGTTCGGTACTTAAGCAGAGAATGCCCTGCTTGTTGTCAATATATTCATTGGCAGTATTGACTGAGTAGCCACCTTTGCGATTGCGTGTTTTCATTAGATTTACCTCGTATTTGATTATTTGTCTTAGCTAAGAACAATTTTAGTTTAACGTAATTTCATGAAGTAGACTGTCAGTTTTCCTGACAGTCTACTTTTAAATTTTTGGTATGAGACAGGCTAATTCGGATAACCAATAAGTTAATTTCTCAGCTATTTGATGCGAAGTTTCTTCCTCTGAGAAATCTGAAATAAAGCTTGATAAGGAGTCTAGAAAAATTTCTTTATTTTTTTCAATGATTTGCGCTACTTCTTTCTTTGAGACATTAGAAAATTTTTTTGTTATTAACTTTTTTAAAAAAGTATTTTCAAACGTAGGATCTGTCAAAATTGTAGATATTATGTTTTCAATAAGTAGTAGTTCGAATTCAATACTCGGGAAAAATAATTCCCTAGGATTTTTAAAATCTAAACTGGTCTGAAAAGCTAACGAAGCATTAAAACTAATATTCCTTTTTCCCTTTAAAATTTGTCCAACTGTTGTTTCGGATAATAACTCAACTTCCCCTTCAGCTGTTTCATATCCAATTTGATTTTGGAAGATTTGTAACTCTCTGAGACGCTTGTGTATTGATTCTCCGAGTAGCTTACAATATAATTTTGTCATCACACTTTTATAAGTCATTATTCTTCCTTCTCGCCCTAAGACAGAAAGAAACTAGATTGGATTCAACCGAAAGGTGTGAAAAAAAGCACACCAAATAAACGGTGAAACTCTATATAGTACATTTATTTTATTAAATATTATCTATATTTTTAGTTTCAATCCGTCCATTGATGCGCATCAGCTTGGACTATAATAAATGTTTACTAGGAAACTTCTTAGTAACACCATTAAATCAAATTTTCTAATTGCTGTAATTAGAAAGAAATGGTAGAATTCTTAGTGAAAATCCACCAACTTTTGAGGTGTATATGGATTTTGAAAAAATGAATGATTTAATCATTGCAGAAAGACTTCTTAATGTTCGTCAGAATTTAAATATGACTCAAGAACAATTTTGTGAATATTTTGATAACAAAGTTAGTATTGACAAATATAGGTTATCAAATTTAGAAAATGGTAAGCGGAGTAAAAAGAAAACCCCTCATTTTTTGACAGAATCGTATATTGAATTTTATTCATCCATATTAAACGTATCTAAAGAAGAGTTGCTTTTTGGAAATATTGAAAGTAAGAAAGAGCTTATCAAGTTAATTCTTTTGAGTGTTTTTATGAATGCAAATTCGCAGTCGTATAGAACAGATATTCCCCAAACAGAGCAGTCACCATTTTTTGACCTTGCTTTTGATTCTGATGAGGAATTTTTTAGATTAGCTATGTCAAATTTACACAATGAGGAATATAAAGAATATAGAGAAATTGCTAATCAGTGTCTAGTTGATGTTGCAATCAGAAGGAGGAATAATTTTTCTGATATAAAAAAATATCGGGAAGAAATTGCCATTATTTTAGAAGGATTTGATTCGTTTTTTTATAGTAAAAAGTTTGCTAATTTATATAAACTTTCGATGGATGGACAAGAAATTTTTTCAGAGCAATCTTCTATATTGTTAAGATGTCTGTTTGGAAATTTTGATTTTGCTAGTGATTTTTTAAAGAGGAGAAACAATTATGAAACTATAAGATGTAGTGGGATTGATTTAAGAAAGCCGAGAGTAAAATGTTTCTATATAGACAATTATCTCAATAATTTAGGAAATTTTTCAGCCAGTGCAGTCCAATGGAAAGAGACATCGTATCAATTTTTTATTACAGCTTTTAATGAATTTATGGAACTGCATTTTGAAATGTTTATAAATTTTTTTAATAAACATATTTTTAGTAAGACATTGAAAGAATTATCAAATAAGTATGTTAACAATATATTCTCTTGTGAAGAATTTACAAAGTTACTTAATGAGGTATATTTAAAAGATCAATTTTTAATGCAACGCATGGTAGGACACAATTTTGCAAGAGCAATGATTCAAAAATTTGCTTTGGTTCGAAATAACTCTGCTAAATTACAAAAAGTGGGAATGAGCTATCCTTCTGAGGTAAATTTGGAAGACTTTTATAATTTAGAAAGTTTAGAAAGTCAAAGAGAAGAATATAATTTGGACAAATATTTATATGATTTTGAAAACATGACAGTTTTATTTGCTAATAAGGGGCAGAAATATAAAAGTGGAGGTCTATTTTTACCATCTTATTTTGATATCTCTTCACTCAAATAGTTATCGTAATAAAAAAGATAAATTTAATTTTAAATATTTATGTAAGGAGACTTTAGTGAGCAAAAGAAATTATCAAGCTAAGGAAATATCAAATAGTTTTTTAAATACTCAATCTCAAATAACTACTAATGTACTATGCTTATTTAAAAGATATTTGACGACTTTATATCCTATAAAATACAAAAAACGGTCGGAAAATTATTCTAATTTCCGACCGTTTTTTGAATATAATTATTTTGTTAGTGTAACTGTATCTCCATTTACTGCATTTCCTGCTAAGTCTGGTACTATGACAGAATCTCCTGATACAGTATATTTGAATTCATGACCTTTAAAATCTTTTATGACCTGCTTTTTACTATCTATAGTGACCCTCTCACCATAGATGTATTGTACAGTTTCACCATCTTTATCTTGAGCCACTATTCGATAAATGCTTTTTGTATCATTAACATCTAATTCGTAATATAGTTTCAGTTGACCATCGTGGTTTTCATCAGAAAAGGTCTTTCCTGTATATGAATATATACCTGAAAGTTTGGTGTTATTAGAACTCGTTCCACATGCTACGAGAATCGTTGTTGTTAATAAAGTTAATAAAAGTATAATTGCTTTTTTCATCATTTTCTCCATGCTTTAAAACTTAATTTTTAGATAAGATTTCTTTTAATTCTTTATCTGAGGGAGCTGTTGATGGGAATTTATCAAAAGTCAACTTCGGTACAATATAGATATTGGCTTGATTTGATAAAAGAAAATCTTCAGAGACCTGCTCATTAGCTGTTTTATCCCATAGTTCTGTGCTATAGTCAGTAGAGAGTAGATAATATTTTGAATCTAGTTCTGGATTTTTAAAGCCAAGTTCTTTATCTTGATAATATTTAGGAAGAACTTCTAAAGTGATTGATTTTCCCGCTTCTAAGTCATTAGCGAGAGCTAATTGCATGATATTAATATTGCCTGCTCTACCAGAAGTGGTTGAATAACTACGCAAGGTAAAATAGGTTCCATAGTCATAAAGATTGTTAGAAAAGCGAGTACCTCTGAGAGTCGTATCATAGTGATTGGTGACAGTCAATTTTAAGCGTCGTGTACTTTCATCATATCCATCTATTTTTACTTCGAGTCTCTTCAGTTCGTCGTTTTCTAAATAGTCATCGTGGCTTTTTAGACTAGCTTGACCAGCAAAAATATTTGGCTGGTCATTATTCCAAGCTTTTTCGCTTCGTTCATCTATAGTACCTTGGTAGCGAGCAGCTTGGTCTGCTGGAAATTCTTCATAAAATTTAGTTAAGCTTCTCTTGCGTTTTTCTTCTGATAGAGCATTGTCATCTGTTTTGCTTGAGGACGTTTTAGTTGAGCTTTTTTCTACAGAGGTTGTGGAGTTAGGTTTACTTTGACACGCAACTAACAGAGTTGCAGAAGCTAGTAATGTGATACCTAAAAGGAAACGTTTTTTCTTCATATTATTAACCACCTATATTTTATCATTTCGTGCTAAAAGCTACTTATATTATAACTTATAAAATCGCAAAAAGCAATACAGAATGCAATGCATAATTATTGTGCAATATGCTTTATCCTATAAATAGAATGAATAGGAGGGCAGATATGGCATTCCAACTAAAATCTAATCGTAAAGAGACTGAGAATAAAACGATTCGTTTTCCTCTTCCACTAATAGAAGAAATTGAAAAGGCTATTCAAAATGAAGATGTCACTTTTTCAAGTTTTGTAATTCAAGCTTGCGAGTATGCACTAAAAGATATGAAAAAATAGACAAAGTATTAGTTTGAAATTAAATTTTAGAGATTCTAGCAATCTAAAAAGGAAATTAATATTGGTAGAAACAGAATTAAAATATTTGGTTGGGGGGAAATATGGAATATGATTTTAAATATTTAGTCGATAAATATACATTACCAGGAGCAAGAGAAAAATTTGAAAAGATATGTATTGAGGTATTTCAAGAAGAATTTGGACCTTTAACGAAGGAGGCTGCGGTATCACAAGGAGATGATGGCATCGATGTTCTAGTTGGTGACTTAGATGACAGACCATCAATTTATCAGTGTAAATTTTTTATTGATGGGATTGGAGATTCACAGAAACAACAAATTAGAGAATCGTTTAGAAAAGTGATTACCAAGCATCCCAATATTTCTTCTTGGTATTTATGTGTACCAATAGGCCTAAATATAAATGAGCTATTATGGTGGTCAAGATGGAAAAGTAAAATGAAGGCTGAACATAAAATAAAGATAGAGTTGTGTGATGGAGCTTTTTTACTAAAAGAATTTAAGAAATGCAGCAGTTATAAATCAACATTTGATGATGATATCAGGAATGATTTAGAACAGATTAAAATGTCTATTGAAGCCAGTAATAAAAGGGTTTACGAAGAAATATTATATGGAGAAGATGAGATAGAAGAAATCTCAGAAATGTACAATGATACTATATTTATATCAATGTTGAAGAGTGCGCAAATAGCCGAAGTTGACGATTTCAAAGTTGATTTTTATAATGCAGAAATTGCTAGACATGAGTCTCTTAGCAAAGATGACATCAATGGGAAAAAACAGTATGATAATTTAAGAAAGAAGATACATTCTATTTGGAAGACCCAATATCGTCTATACAAGCAACCTAACGATGGTAATTGTTTAATAAATCAAACTTATCTTAGAATCGAAGATTTAGATTCTAGCACTTTAGGGAGCCCGATAAGTGATTTTAATTTATTAGCTAAAAAGGGCATCTTACATCAGCTTGCTGATGATAAGGAATTAGGTTGGGTTGATAATTTTATAGCAGTGTTGGAAAAATATATGGAGGGAAATGATGTTGGAGATAATTGAGAATATAAGTTTCCAAGAATATTGTTTGACCCGAAATAGGGTTGCGATACTGTTGAATATTTTAGGAAAAGAGCACAAAAAAGATATAACTCAAGAAAAATTGATTATTAGTGATTTTTTTCTAAAATTTCCAGAATTAATATCTGATGAAATAGAGCTTGGAAGATTTGATATAAAGTACTCTTATTTCCATTGGAAACCTAATTATAAACTGTATAATGCAGTTCTTGCAGATTTATTGGCTAGAAATATTATTACATTTAACTCTTTGAATAACAGATATTTCATTACAGATAAAGGAGAGAAATTTGTTATTGAACTATTTAGTGAAGAAGGGATAGATTGGAGCAAGATACTACAGTCTTGTGATTTTATAGTTTCTAAAGTGTTAAATAAAACAGTATCAGCTGGACAGACCATGATACAGAGTAAATTAGATTGTATACGAGGTAATTAAATGAAACTATTGTTAAAGACACTTAGATTAATAGGTGTGAGAAAAAATTATGAGGTTCATTTTCATAAAGGATTAAATTATATTTCGGGACCAACTTCAACGGGAAAAACTGCAATTTTAGAATTAATAGATTATGCTTTTGGGAAAAAGAATCATAAATCGTATATAGAAATTGGAGAAAGTTGCACGGATGTGGAATTGGAATTTTATATATCAGAGAATCTCTATAAGATTAAAAGACCATTATCAGCTTTTAAAGAACCTGTTCTTTTACAGACTTACGATAGTGTCAAAGAAAAATTTACACAAGCGCGTACCTTGGAAATTGATATTCCTTCAAATGAAAAATCATTATCATACTTTTTGTTATCGAAGCTTAATCTAACTAATTTAATCATTAGAGGAGACGATTTTAGTTTTAGAGATTTATTTAAATTTTCATATTTAAAACAGACAAATATTGATAACGAAAACATTCTTAATGAGCAGAACTGGGCGCTTAATGGAAAAGAAAAAGCAACATTTGAGATTATTTTAGATATCTATGATAGTTTACTAGGTGACCTACAACAGAGTCTTAAAATTGAAAAAGAGAACTTAAAGGTAAAAGAAATTAGATACGAAGCTGTAAGAGAATTTCTAAAAACTGCAGAAGTTGAGAATTATGAAACAGTGCAAGTGAAATCTGTTGACATTGATTCTAAATTAGAGGATATTAATTCTAAAATAGAAAACTATAAATCTGATATTCTAAAAACAGAAGTGGGAAATGATGTTAATGAATTGGTAGTACTTATTAGTGACCAAAAAGAAAAGTTAAGTAATCTAAGAAACAAATTTTCAGATCAAGAACAGTATATACAAAAATTACAGTTACTGGAAAATCAATATTTTGCTGATATTGAAAAAATTAGTGAGCAAATAGCAGGTATTAAAGCTATTAATAAATACGAATACTTATATTGTCCAAATTGCTTACGTCCGATTTCACTTCACGAAGAATCAAGTTGCTTATTGTGTCATCAGAATATGGATGATATTGTAATTGAAATCAACGATTTGAAAAAGGAACGAAAAAAACTTACAAAAAAGAAAAATGAGCTTCACACTTATATTGATTCAGAAAAGGAAAAAAATATTAGAGTAGGCCTAGAAATAAATAAGTTACAGGATAATATTAACTCAGATGAAGAGAAATTAGATAATTTAACTAGACAATATATTAACCCCTTGGCTACAGAAATTAGTTTACTATCAATAAAAAGCGGTCAATTATATGAAGAAAAGAAGTCTTTAAATGAGAGCCTGAAATTTATTGAGGAACTTACAAATTTGGAAATGTTGCTTTCTGAAAAGAGGATAGAAGTTGAGGGGATAGAAGAGCAAATTGAACGCCAAAAACATAAAGCTGCCAAAGAGGACAAATTGAAACAACTGTCTGAAATATTTTCAACTATATTATTATCTTTTGATTTTCCAAATCTATATGAAGCCTATATTGATACAAAGAGTTACTTACCTCATGTTAGGGGACGTAAATACCGTGATTTAGGTAGTTTAGGAGCTGTGACTCTGATAACAATGGCATACTACCTATCAGTAATGATTTGTTCAGAAGAGCAAACTGGTAACCATTTAGGGTTGTTGATGATTGATACACCTAGGAAAAACTTAGGGGCTTCCTCGACAAGTACAGAGTTTAGAGACGAAAAAATCTACGAATCTATAATTAATTATTTTCTTCAACTTGGAAAAGAATGTGAAAATGATTTTCAGTTAATTATTGTAAATAATGGTTATCCATCAGATTTTCCACGGGATTATGTTGTTAAAGAATTCTCTTTCGATGGTCATGATGGGTTGATTGATGATTATAATGTGACTGATGAATAGGGAAGAGTTTGAGACAGATACCCATAATGGCTGAGAATTTACCCGAAATGCAATGTTATCATAGAAGATTACGTATAAAAAAGTTCCAACCCAAGGAAAACGGATAAGCCCAGTTTAAGATCTTATCCGTTTTTCTAGTCTTTAGTCATTATTTTGTTTATTTCTTGAGATCTATTCTTTGTTTATCAATTATTATGCGAGTCATAGACTTGTTTTACCATAAAATAAAATATCGGGCATCTGATGTCTTCTATTTATAAAAACAAACTTCCTCGAACATTAACTCCGAGGAAGTTTTGAGTTAGAAAAGAGAATTTTTATTCTTCTTTTTTCTTTAAGTGGAGCAAATAACCGCTGACAAGAATGAACATGCTAGCAATAACCAAGCTGCTTTGATTTTCTTTGCTTCCTGTTTGTGGAAGTTGAGCTTTTCGAGTAGCGTTCATGATTTGAGGTTGAGGAGTATAGCGTAGGGTTGTAGCTTGACCAGCCTGAGGTTTTTGATTGATGATTTCAACAACTTCAGTAGAAGGTTTTTGTTCTTTCTCAAGATCTTTCAGTTGAGCTAATTGACTGCCAAAGATAGCATTGGATACCCAACGGTAGAAATGAATCGTGTGAAGACGGTTTGTTGGGTTGCCAGCATAAATAAAGAGTGGTTGTTCTTTGTAGCTACCAGAAATAGCTACAATTTTATTGGCTAACTGTTCATTACCTGGCCACCAACCAGCGATATAATAGTCACTGCCAGCAATCGAAGCTAATGTCTTGAAATTTGCAGGTATCTTAGCAATCCAATTTCCAGAGTTAGAATAGAAAAGATCATTCTTATTGTAACCACTAGTCAACGGATCTTTGTCATCAATGATCGCTTTCATCAAGCCTTCATAATCACCACCATTTTTGAGTTGTTCTGCGTCAAAGCCGTCAACCACACCGAGTTCTTCAAGGCGTTGCATAGCAGTTCCACCAACTACAATGGTTGGTTTCAGACCAAGGAGAGACTTGTCAAAGTTGTCACTTTCTAAAACAATCACATCAGCTTCTTCAGGGGTATTGACAATGTCAAATCCTAAATTCTTCAAAGCAAGAGCGGTATGAGCAGGAGTATCCACACCAGCCCAATAGTATTGATGAGGCGGTGCATAAACTTTTAGAGCTTTTAAGGTTTGCCCTTGAGGAGTTTTATAAAGGGCATCTCCATAGATTGCATAGTTTTTCAGCAGGTTGGCAAAAGTAGGTGTATCCACGATGTAGCCATCGTCTGTCAAATAAACTTTCTTACCGTCTCGGATTGCACGATTGACAGCGCGAACGGCACTTTCTGAAGTATTGGCAATGACATAATATGGTGCTTTGTGGTCAATTTCGCTAGTCCGAGTAGCACGAAGAGCAGTTACTTCACCGAGTTTACCGTCAAAGAGTTTTTCTTTAAAGATTGCTACTGCTTTGAATCCTCTCATATCTGGGAAATTAACCAGCAATTCTGCATACATAGCGGCCCAAGCAGATTCGTTGGAGCCCTTGTAGAGGATATGGTTGGCATAGCCACGTTTAGCTTGTGCCATGTCAACAACCAAATCCCCCTTCTTATAACCGCCAGTGTCTTCCTTCAATTCTTGAACGACAACGCCGTTTCTCTTGAAGTATTCAATCATATTATAGGCCTGTTGGGAGTCATTGCTCTTATCAAGTCCCATTGGAATCACATAATAATCGGGGAAGAATTTCTTTTGTCCATGTTTGATACGACCGACTACTTTACCGTCTGGTCCAACTAATTCATTTTCAGCTTTTGGATCTTCAACCTTGTTGATGCCACGGAGATAGAAGTTGAGGCGCATTTCCATGAGTTTATCAGGATTTTGAGATAAGTAGTCAATTCCTCCCAAAACAGCATGGAAACCAGCCTTGTAAGATTCTTGATTTCCTTGAGGGATTTCAATAGTGTGTCCTAGAATGCCATGATACATGCCATAAACACCAGTATAACCAGAAAAAGAGTCGTCCCAACCGTCGCCCCAGTCTAACTTCGGAATGATGTAGTGATCATAGTTAGAATTGGCAACACCAGCACGTCCCATGTGATGAGCATTTTCTAGCATGAGGTCTGCCAAAAGGTCATACTCAAAGTTTGGATCGTGCGGAGGTGTAGCTGGTTCGATGAGGAAATCTTTGACAAAGCCATGAATGTCATAAAGTGCAATTGGATTCCATTTATTGATAAGTCCAGCAACCGTGCGAGTTTCAGGGTTTGTCTGATAGCTCGTATCGCGGTTAGGATCCAGACCATTTGCAAGTGCACGTGTATTGGCAACATCTCCGTCAGGATTTTCTGTGAAATCAAAGAGGAAGATGAATTTCTTGAGAAGGTCTTTAACGGAGAGGGTTACAATTTTTTGAGTTCCATCTGCTTGAGTTGTTTTAAAGCTGATTTGGTCTTGGGTTGCGAAAGAATTGAATAAGCCGGTAATAATATCGATAGCAGGTTGCTCATCCGCATGTGTATTGTTAATGAGGATAGGAAGTTTGTAGTCTAATTTGCCGTCTTTGAGGGCAGCTAACATTTCAGCAGGTTTGGTTAGCGCCATTTTATTGGTTGAATTGAGGTAATCATCAATGCTTTTTTGATCAGAACTGATAATGCCTAACTTAATTTTCCGTCCTTGAGCGCTGGTACCAATGTTTTCGATTTTAACAAGCCGATCATTTTTAGCTTCTTGTCGACTTTTTTCAATAGCAGCTAACATTTCTTCGTGAGTATGGAAGTTTTCATACGGTCGGAAAACAAGTGTTTTTCGAATCGTTAGACCGGACTCTTCATCTATTCCAACGAGCTCATGATTTCCTATGAATTGTCGATAGGTTCTGCGGATATTGTTTGGTGTCCGAAGACTTAAGTCATTTCCAAATAATTCATTGAATTTGAGAGAAAGTTTGAGGTCAGAACCATTAGTTGTTTCCTCAATGGTGACAAAGGAATCTCCTGAAAAGTCTCCTTTTTCCATATTCCAAGTTTTCCATTCAGCGATTGGCTTATTATCTAATTTCCAAGTCACCTTGCCAGCAGCGGCTCCTTGTTCCTGTACAGTCTCAGTAATGGTAGCTTTTTCAGACATATGGACTGTACTATCAGCTAATTGAACCTTCTTTTCTTCTGTTCCAGCTGCTCGTGTTTCTGGTTTTGCAGGTGTTGCAGGAGTCACTGTTTCGGATTCGTTTGTAGTAGAAGTCGAACTGTCTATTGAAGGAGCACTTTCTGATTTCTGTGCTTCTTCTTGATTGATTGTTGTGGGAAGCTGAGCTTCAGCTGATGAAGAATCTGGCGTTGCCGTTGCTTCTGTTGCATTTGTTTCTGTACTTGACTTTTCGGCAGGGACTACTGTTTCTGTCTTGTTAGTAATAGGCTTCTCCGTGCTATCTTGCGTATCTGCAGCAGCATTTCCTTGCGTTAAAACTGCAACAAGAACGGCAGCTGATAAGCTGAGAACATTTGTGTACAACCGTTTCTTATATGAATTTTTCATAAGAAACCTCCTTTATGAAATTGAGGGCAGCAAAAATAACGAAAATAGCTCTTAGTTATTCTCTGTTATTTTTCCCCCGTTATTATTTTAAGTATACAAAGATAGTATACCAGAAAGTGTAAACGGTTTCAATCAAAAGTGTAGACAAAAAATAGAAATATATCAAAATAAATAGATATGTAATGAATTTTGGTGGGAATTGAATGGCAGAAAATCTCAAAGCACACACTAAAGACTATCAAAGAATAAACTTCACCTCGAAAGTCTGACAATGTTCTAACGAAGAAAGTTAGAGGTAAGACTTTTGCAACTGAAATATTCTTTAATCCCTAGAGAAAGGAAACCTTTTAAGACAAGTTGTTAAAGGTAAGATATTTTGAAAAGAATGAAGAAAAAGTAGGTTGTTTTTGTATCGATTTCTGGGAGTGAGTAGGAAATTTGACGATGAGGAAATTGTCTTAAAAGTGGTATAATATCATATATATTAAAGATTTTAGGAAGGTTGAATATCATGAGAAATTCACTATGTGAAAAAATAGTATGGTATGACTCTCGGTTTTAGAGTTGACAGCAATCAATAAAGAAGTAATAGTGAAGCGGCGTAAATAAATTAGAATTTGTGGGAGGAATCATAGTGAATGAATTTAACGAATATGTACGTGAATGTTTTTCTACAGTTGGTGATATTGCCATAAAATCCATGATGGGTGGATACCTTGTATATTTTAATGGTAAGCTGATAGGTGACATTTGTAATAATGAACTGTTTTTAAAGAGAACGCCGACATCGGACAGACTTCTTGCAGATTCAGAACTGTGTTATCCGTATGAAGGGTCAAAGACCCTGATGCACGTATTCGACAAATTTGAGGATGCGAATTTGATTGTAGGATTACTGGGAGGAATGTATACGGAACTGCCCGAGAAGAAACCTAAGAAAGCCAAATGAGATTGACAAACTTCAGTTTGTTGAAATTAAATAATTAAATAAAAACAATAATATAGCAAATTACAAAACAGTAAATCAAAATAGGTTTGCTGTTTTTTTGTTGCTCAATTTTCAAAAAATCATCCATAAACATAAAAAGGTACTTGACAAAACGCTTTAGGGCAGAGCACATCAGTTTTCAGTCAGACTGTCCGACCCTCAGACGAAGTAAACGAGTTTTCGTTCAGTCCGTTGACCGAGATGACGAGCTTATCTTCGCCGAGTATCACGACAAGGCCAACCAGCTTTTGAAGAAGGCCAGCAGGCAACCAAGATTTTGATTGACCAGATTGAGGGGCATCATCAAGAAGAAAAACAACAAGTGCTGGATTGTAGTGTTCATTGGAAAGAATCAACAATCAATTGATAACGATTAGGCAGAGCTTAAGGGATAAAAGTCGTATTTTTCTCTTTCGGTTTATGCAAATTTCCTTTACTTATGCTACAATAGGGAAAAGTATGTTGATTGGAGTAAAAAATGAAAGCAATTATTACGGTTGTTGGTAAGGATAGAACAGGGATTGTGGCAGGAGTTTCGAGCAAAATTGCAGAGCTTGGTTTGAATATTGATGATATATCACAGACTGTTTTAGATGAATTTTTCACTATGATGGCGGTTGTTTCTAGTGAAGAGAAGAAAGATTTTACAGAATTGCGCAATGAATTTGAAGCCTTTGGCAATACACTCAATGTTAAAATTAACATTCAAAGTGCAGCAATTTTTGACGCTATGTACAATATCTAATAGAGGTGAAAAATGGATATAAAGCAAGTTACTGAAACCATTTCCATGATTGAGGAGCAAAATTTTGATATTCGGACGATTACCATGGGGATTTCACTTCTCGATTGTATTGATACGGATATTGAGCGAGCAGCAGAAAAAATTTATCAAAAGATCACAAGGAAAGCTAAAAATTTGGTGGCAGTTGGTGATGAAATAGCTGCGGAGCTGGGTATTCCCATCGTGAACAAACGTGTATCGGTGACCCCGATTTCCTTGATTGGTGCTGCGACAGATAGTGATAACTATGTGCTTCTAGCAAAAGCGCTGGATCGAGCAGCAAAAGAAATCGGTGTTGATTTTATCGGTGGTTTTTCTGCACTGGTGCAAAAGGGCTATCAAAAAGGGGACGAAATCCTCATCCGCTCCATTCCGCGAGCTTTAGCGGAGACTGATAAGGTTTGCTCATCTGTTAATATTGGATCCACCAAGTCAGGAATCAATATGACAGCAGTTGCAGATATGGGACGTGTCATCAAGGAAACTGCAGAACTTTCTGACATGGGGGCAGCGAAATTAGTTGTTTTTGCCAATGCGGTCGAGGATAATCCTTTTATGGCGGGTGCTTTTCATGGCGTTGGCGAAGCTGATGTCGTCATCAATGTAGGCGTTTCTGGTCCTGGTGTCGTCAAACGTGCCCTTGAAAAAGTTCGTGGCGAAAGTTTTGATGTAGTGGCGGAAACAGTCAAGAAAACAGCTTTTAAAATCACTCGGATCGGTCAGCTTGTCGGACAGATGGCTAGTGAGCGGCTGGGTGTTAAATTCGGGATTGTTGATTTAAGCTTGGCGCCAACACCTGCTGTCGGCGACTCTGTTGCCCGTGTTCTGGAAGAAATGGGCTTGGAAACAGTCGGTACGCATGGCACAACGGCAGCCTTGGCTCTACTCAATGACCAAGTGAAAAAAGGCGGTGTTATGGCTTGTAATCAAGTTGGCGGTTTATCTGGTGCTTTCATTCCAGTTTCAGAAGACGAAGGTATGATTGCAGCGGTTCAAAACGGATCTCTCAATTTAGAAAAATTAGAAGCCATGACCGCGATTTGCTCGGTTGGATTGGATATGATTGCCATTCCATCAGACACGCCTTCTGAAACGATTGCAGCTATGATTGCGGACGAAGCCGCTATTGGGGTTATCAATCAGAAAACAACAGCGGTACGGATTATTCCTAAAGGAAAAGAAGGCGACATGATTGAGTTTGGAGGTCTTTTAGGGACTGCGCCAGTGATGAGAGTCAATAAAGCTTCATCAGCTGATTTTATTGCGCGTGGTGGACAAATTCCAGCACCGATTCATAGTTTTAAAAATTAAAATGAGAGTGGGACAGAAATCAGTAGTTTCGTAGAAACTTGATTTCATCGTCCCACCTCTGCACGGTTGAGTAGGGTTGTAAAAGTTGATTTATCAACGTATTAGAGTCCACTCAGCCACTGCGTCTTATAATTATGACTATATAAGCAAAGGAAGCTGAGCACTTTTGTCCCAGCTTCTTCTTTTGAAAAGGGGGATTGAAATGGCAAAAACGAAATTATATATTATTCGTCATGGAAAAACGATGTTTAATACAATTGGTCGGGCGCAAGGTTGGAGTGATACGCCGCTTACGGCTGAAGGGGAACGTGGCATTCATGAATTAGGAATTGGTCTGCGAGAATCAGGACTTACATTTACAAGGGCTTTTTCTAGCGATTCTGGGCGGACGATTCAGACCATGGGGATTGTCCTTGAAGAGCTCGGCTTAACCGGCAAAATTCCTTATACCTTTGATAAACGGATTCGTGAATGGTGTTTTGGCAGTTTTGACGGTGCTTATGGTGGCGATCTGTTTCATGGTGTGATTCCACGAGTGCTGGATGTAGAAGACTATAAGAAACTAACCTTGCAGGAACTGGCAGACGGTCTAGTCGAAGTGGATACAGCTGGCTGGGCAGAGCCTTGGGAGCAATTGAGCGGACGCATTTTAGAAGGTTTTACAGCCATTGCAAAAGATGTAGAGGCTTCTGGCGGGGGCAATGCTCTTGTCGTCAGCCATAGTATGACAATCGGTGCCTTTGCTTGTTTGATTGATCCGTCTATTATTTTAAATCCTGGCGTACAAAATGGCAGTGTAACGGTCGTGGAATATGAAAATGGGAAATTTACCATTCAAGCGTTAGGAGACATGTCTTATCGCCAAGTGGGTGCTAAGATACTGGAAAAACAAAACTAATCATAAAAACGGGAATGTGAGAAAAGTTATTTTTTACGAATGGTGACTTTTATCTTACTCCCGATTTTTCTTTCATTCTTAAATGCTTCTCTGCAAAAAATGATATAATATAGTAAGAAAAACGGAGGTAAAATATGGCAAAAACAAGATTATACATTGTTCGCCATGGGAAAACCATGTTTAATACCATCGGTCGGGCACAAGGGTGGTCTGATACGCCTTTGACCGCTGTGGGAGAACGTGGAATTCGTGAGCTAGGAATTGGACTTCGCGAGTCGGGGCTGCAATTTGCAAAAGCTTTTTCTAGCGATAGCGGGCGGACGATTCAAACCATGGGAATTATGCTAGAGGAACTCGGATTAACCGGACGCATTCCTTATCGCACAGACAAACGACTTCGCGAATGGTGTTTTGGTAGTTTCGATGGAGCTTACGACGGTGAGCTGTTTATGGGAGTGATGCCCCGTGTTTTCAATGTAGAGCATGTTCATCAATTGAGTTATCCTGAGTTGGCTGAGGGTCTGGTAGAGGTTGATACAGCTGGTTGGGCTGAGAGCTGGGAAAAATTGAGCAGCCGCATTTGGGCAGGATTTTCAGATATTGCCAAAGAAATCGAAGCTGCTGGTGGTGGCAATGCACTGATTGTTAGCCACGGTATGACCATTGGAACATTTGTGTACCTCATTGACCAAACAAGACCACATGGTTTAGACAATGGTAGTGTGACCGTCATTGAATACGAGAATGGTCGCTTCACAGTTGATTGCATCGGAGATATGTCTTACCGCACTGTTGGCAAAAAATATTTGGATGACGGTGAGCAAGAGTAGTTTTTAGTAGTGCAATTCGTGTGAATTTGCTGCGGTTTTATTTAACATTGAGGAAAGCTTAAGATTTATAACATCTTCTATAAGATATTTTGTAGGTCCTCGGACCGATTTTTAGCACTCTTGCAAAAAGAGTGCTAATTTTTTGAGTTTTTGTCTTGACTTTGGTGTGGAAGAGTGTATAATAGAATCATGAGTTAGCACTCGGGTGTGTAGAGTGCTAAACAAAAAATCTCATATTCCAGCTCAAAGCTGAAAGGGGTGATGTCATGGTAACGGAACGTCAGAATGAGATTTTAAACTTGATCATTGACATCTTTACAAAGACCCATGAGCCAGTCGGCTCCAAATCCCTACAAGAATCAATCCAGTCTAGCAGCGCGACGATTCGTAATGACATGGCTGTTCTTGAAAAACAAGGTCTTTTAGAAAAAGCACATACATCAAGCGGGCGCAAACCCAGTGTGGCAGGTTTTCAATACTTTGTCAAACATTCCCTTTCCTTTGATCGTCTTGCTGAAAATGAACTCTACGAAGTAATTAAGGCATTTGACCATGAATTCTTCAAATTAGAGGATGTTCTTCAACAGGCAGCAGACGTTCTTTCAACGCTAAGTGGATGTACGGTGGTAGCACTTGATGTAGAACCAAGTCAACAACGCTTGACGGCTTTTGACATTGTGATTCTCAGCCAGCATACAGCTTTAGCAGTCTTTACTTTGGATGAGTCCAATACGATTACCAGTCAATTCATGATTCCCCGTAATTTCTTGCGAGCTGATTTGATTCAGCTGAAGGAATTGATACAAGAGCGTTTCTTAGGACAGACAGTTCTTGATATTCACTATAAGATTCGGACAGAGATTCCACAAATTATCCAGCGTTATTTTACAACGACCGATAATGTTATGGATCTTTTCGAGCATATCTTTAGTGATATTTTCAAAGAAAATGTCATTGTATCTGGTAAGGTGAAGTTGCTGAATTTTTCAGATCTAAAGAGTTATCAATTCTTTGATCAACTGCAAAAAGTGGCTTTTGAAATTCGAGATAGTTTAGCTGAAGATCAAATGCAGACGGTGCGCGTGGCAGACAGCAGAGAAAGCAGTCTGGCGAATTTGACGCTCATCTCTAGCAAATTTCTCATTCCTTACCGAGGATTTGGCATGCTAGCGGTCATTGGACCAGTCAATTTAGATTATCAGCGAGTTGTCAGTCAACTCAATGTTGTCAATCGCGTTTTAACGATGAAGCTCACAGATTTTTATAGATATCTGAGTAGCAATCATTATGAAGTGCATTAAGGCGACAGAGCTGATAGTTATAGATAGAAAAATACTTAAAATACCATAAGGAGGTGCCTAGTGGCAGAAGAAAAACAGCAAGAAGAAGCAAAAAAAGAGGACGTTTCGGTAGAAGAAATGTCTGAAGAAATAACAGAGGTAGCTCCTGAGAAGTCCGAATTGGACTTGGCGAATGAGCGCGCAGACGAATTTGAAAACAAATATCTTCGTGCAGCTGCTGAAATGCAAAATATTCAGCGCCGAGCAAATGAAGAACGTCAACAATTGCAGAAATATCGTAGCCAAGACTTAGGGAAAGCAATCCTTCCTTCGTTGGACAACTTAGAACGCGCCTTGGCTGTTGAGGGATTGACTGAGGATGTCAAAAAAGGCTTGGAAATGGTTCAAGAAAGCTTGATTGCTGCTCTTAAAGATGAAGGAATTGAAAAAGTTCCGACAGACGGTGAGTTTGATCACAACTTCCATATGGCTATTCAGACGGTGCCGGCAGATGATGATCACCCAGCTGGAAGCATCGCACAAGTCTTCCAAAAGGGCTACAAACTCCATGAACGTCTCCTAAGACCAGCTATGGTAGTAGTAGCAGAATAAAAAATCTCGTCCGAAACGACGGTAAACTATGAAGAAAGAAAATATATTTTCGCTCTGCTAAACCGTGAGCGAAGCGAACAATTGGCGACACTCTTCATCGTGGTGCTCTCTGCGCAAACTTTAATAAAGAGATTGACATAGTCAAGCTCTGATGGCGCCGCCACTTAAGAAGAGTATCAAAAAAGAAATTCTAAATAAAGAGGAAAAAATAATGAGCAAAATTATTGGTATTGACTTAGGTACAACAAATTCAGCAGTTGCAGTTCTTGAAGGAACTGAAAGCAAAATTATCGCAAATCCAGAAGGTAACCGGACAACACCGTCAGTTGTGTCTTTCAAAAACGGTGAAATCATCGTTGGTGACGCAGCAAAACGTCAAGCAGTGACAAACCCTGATACGATTATCTCCATTAAATCAAAAATGGGAACTTCTGAAAAAGTTTCAGCAAATGGAAAAGAATATACTCCACAAGAAATCTCAGCTATGATTCTTCAATACTTGAAAGGCTATGCTGAAGATTACCTTGGTGAAAAAGTAACCAAAGCAGTTATCACAGTTCCTGCTTACTTCAACGATGCGCAACGTCAAGCAACCAAAGACGCTGGTAAAATCGCTGGTCTTGAAGTAGAACGGATTGTCAACGAACCAACAGCAGCAGCCCTTGCTTATGGTTTGGACAAGACAGATAAAGAAGAAAAAATCTTGGTATTTGACCTTGGTGGTGGTACATTTGACGTGTCAATCCTTGAATTAGGCGACGGTGTCTTTGATGTGCTAGCAACTGCAGGGGACAACAAACTCGGTGGTGATGACTTTGACCAAAAGATTATCGACCACTTGGTAGCAGAGTTCAAGAAAGAAAACGGTATTGATTTGTCAACTGACAAGATGGCTCTTCAACGTTTGAAAGATGCGGCTGAAAAAGCTAAGAAAGACCTTTCTGGTGTAACGTCTACTCAAATCAGCTTGCCATTCATCACTGCGGGAGAAGCTGGACCTCTCCACTTAGAAATGACCTTGACACGTGCGAAATTTGATGACTTGACTCGTGAGCTTGTGGATCGCACAAAAGAACCTGTTCGTCGTGCATTGTCTGACGCTGGTCTTAGCTTGTCAGAAATCGATGAAGTTATTCTTGTTGGTGGTTCAACACGTATCCCAGCCGTTGTGGAAGCAGTAAAAGCTGAAACTGGTAAAGAACCAAACAAATCTGTAAACCCTGACGAAGTGGTTGCTATGGGTGCTGCTATCCAAGGTGGTGTGATTACTGGTGATGTTAAAGACGTTGTCCTTTTGGACGTAACACCGTTATCACTTGGTATCGAAACTATGGGTGGTGTATTTACAAAACTTATTGACCGCAACACGACTATTCCGACTTCTAAGTCACAAGTCTTCTCAACTGCTGCTGATAACCAACCAGCTGTGGATATCCATGTTCTTCAAGGTGAACGCCCAATGGCAGCAGATAACAAGACACTTGGACGTTTCCAATTGACAGACATTCCTGCTGCACCTCGTGGTATCCCTCAAATTGAAGTAACATTTGATATTGACAAAAATGGTATCGTGTCTGTTAAGGCTAAAGACCTTGGTACGCAAAAAGAACAACATATCGTTATCCAATCGAACTCAGGTTTGACAGATGAAGAAATTGACCGCATGATGAAAGATGCAGAAGCAAACGCCGAAGCAGATAAAAAACGTAAAGAAGAAGTAGATCTTCGCAACGAAGTGGATCAAGCTATCTTTGCGACTGAAAAGACTATCAAAGAAACAGAAGGCAAGGGCTTTGATGCAGAACGTGACGCTGCTCAAGCTGCTCTTGATGAATTGAAAAAAGCCCAAGAAGACAACAACTTGGACGATATGAAAGCAAAACTTGAAGCCCTCAATGAAAAAGCTCAAGCCCTCGCTGTGAAACTTTACGAACAAGCGGCTGCAGCCCAACAAGCTCAAGCAGGAGCAGAAGGAGCAAGTCAAACAAATACAGACGACAACAAAGGTGATGATGTCGTAGACGGTGAGTTTACTGAGAAATAAGACGCCAAAGCAAAATGGCTACTCGAAGCAGTTCATCTGCTAACGCTTGCCACTATAAGGCGGTCGAACTAGGCGGCTTACTAGCTCGAAAACAAAGAAAAAATCGTCTTTGTCTTCTCCCGTCGTAACGATGAGATGGGAGTGCCTCAGGAAAATCCTAAAGCCTCCTTTGTCACATCTTGGAAAGAACGATTGCGGATTATAATTTAGTGCTTGCTCAATCTTACTTGTAGCCGATTTGTAACAGATAAATTCAGGGGTTGATAAACCAACCTCTGTTTTTGGATAAAGAGGAACTGAACCCGATATAAATATCGGTTCGTTTCGTAACAATAACAGAAAGGAACAAAAAGTGTTCGTAACTGAACACGGGCTACGGACTGTGCCAAAAAGATAGTTTTTCCTAGAATCTCTGGATTCTTCGTCAAAACTCCTATTTTGGCTGTGCCCGCTTAACGCCCTTTGTATCTTATATTATGAACAATACAGAATTTTACGACCGTTTAGGCGTTTCTAAAAATGCATCTCAGGATGAGATTAAGAAAGCCTATCGGAAATTATCAAAAAAATATCATCCAGACATCAATAAAGAACCGGGTGCTGAAGAGAAATACAAAGAAGTCCAAGAGGCTTATGAAACCTTGAGTGATGAGCAAAAACGGGCAGCCTATGATCAATATGGTGCTGCGGGTGCTAACGGAGGCTTCGGCGGTGGAGCTGGCGGTTTTGGTGGCTTTGACGGTTCTAGCTTTGGTGGCTTTGAAGATATTTTCTCTAGCTTCTTTGGTGGAGGTGGTGCAAGTCGCAATCCCAACGCACCTCGTCAAGGAGATGACCTTCAATATCGGGTCAACCTTAAGTTTGAAGAAGCGATTTTTGGTACAGATAAAGAAATTAAATACAATCGTGAGGCGACCTGCCATACTTGTCACGGTTCGGGTGCGAAACCAGGAACTAGTCCAATAACTTGTAGTCGCTGTCACGGATCTGGTGTCATCAATGTGGACACGCAAACTCCACTTGGCATGATGCGCCGTCAGGTGACATGTGATGTCTGCCATGGACGCGGACAAGAAATCAAAGATCCTTGCCAAACCTGCCATGGAACAGGGCATGAAAAACAAGCTCATAGTGTTCATGTGAAAATCCCTGCAGGTGTTGAAACTGGTCAGCAAGTTCGTTTGTCTGGTCAAGGTGAGGCTGGTTTCAATGGTGGACCGTACGGAGACCTATATGTTGTCGTTCAGGTGGAGTCAAGTGATAAATTTGAGCGGGATGGCTCGACCATTTATTACAAACTGAACCTCAACTTTGTTCAAGCAGCCTTAGGTGATAGCGTTGAAATTCCGACTGTTCACGGAAATGTGGAATTAACTATTCCAGAAGGGACGCAGACAGGCAAACGATTCCGTTTGCGGGGCAAAGGAGCTCCGAGCCTACGCGGTGGCAGTATGGGAGACCAATATGTCACGGTCAACGTTGTGACACCGACAGGACTTAATGACAAACAAAAAGCAGCCTTGAAAGATTTCGCTGCTGCTGGAAATATAACCGTTACTCCTAAAAAGAAAGGCTTCTTTGATAAAATGAAAGATGCCTTTGAAGGAGAATAAAATAAATGGGGATCAGTTTTTCTGTTCTCCATTTTTTGTAATGATATGCTGTATTCCCATATCTAATCCTTTTAAAATCTGTGGAATGAAGGTTGGAAATACCCTGTGGTTTTCTAATTCTTGAATAGGAATCCAGTGAACTGTTTCGTCCTCTATTTGACTTTGGAATTGTTTCCCTTTTGGTTTCATAAGATAGTATAGGCAAATTTCATGGCAATCTAACCCTCTTAAGACACCGTTTGAATTTGAAAAGAAATTTTCATGAAGACAGACCAAGCGGTCAATTTCATATTGCTGTCCAGTTTCTTCTATAACCTCTCGAAGAACAGCTTCTTCGGTTGTTTCGCCAAATTGAACAGCTCCACCAACGGAGTAATGATAGTCTTCGGAAGGACTGCTCATGAAGCAAATAGCTCCCTCTTCAATAATGATAGCGGCTGATCGATAGCGAAAGCGTTGATGCCCATTTGTGTAACTAATATCTTCTGCCATTTGGTTCCTCCTTAGCTAAAGCTAATTAAGTGTATAGTCTTTCGTCAGTCTTGTCAAGCCCAATCTGTACCCGGACAGTTTTGTTTTTACAGTCTTGCGAGGGGCTTTTTTTCTTGTTACAATAAACACATGACACGATATAAAGCGATTATTTCTTATGACGGTCATGATTTTGCTGGTTTTCAGCGGCAACCTCATGCTCGCAGCGTCCAAGAAGAGATTGAAAAGACTTTAACCAAAATCAACAGGGGAGAACTGGTAATCATTCATGGGGCTGGACGCACCGACAGCGGTGTTCATGCTTTGGGGCAGGTTATTCATTTTGATTTGCCGCAAAAAAGAGATGAAGAAAAGTTGCGTTTTGCGCTTGATACGCAAACACCGGAGGACATTGATTTTATCAGTGTAGAAGAGGTGGATGAGGATTTTCATTCCAGATATTGGAAGCACAGCAAGACCTATGAATTTATAGTAGATATTGGGCGCCCTAAAAATCCCATGATGCGCCATTATGCAACCCATTATCCTTATCCGCTTGATCTGAGTTTGATTGAAGCAGCTATTGCAAAGTTAGAAGGAACCCACGATTTTACAGGTTTCACAGCTTCAGGGACTAGTGTGGAAAATAAAGTTCGGACGATTACAGAAGCACGCTTAGACTTTGATGAGAAACGCAACTTTCTGATGTTTACTTTTTCTGGCAATGGATTTTTATATAAGCAAATCCGCAATATGGTCGGAACGTTGCTGAAGATCGGCAACGGTCGAATGCCAGTTGAGCAGATTGATAGAATTTTAACAGAGAAAGATCGTCATTTGGCTGGGCCGACTGCAGCACCAAACGGACTTTATCTAAAGGAGATACGATATGAAGAATAACTTTATTTTAGCTATATCAGGAAATGATATTTTTAGTGGTGGCGGACTGCATGCTGATTTAGCAACCTACACGGTCAACCAACTGCATGGTTTTGTGGCGGTGACTTGCTTGACCGCTATGACAGAGCAAGGTTTTGAGGTTATTCCTGTAGACACGACCGTCTTTGCTCAGCAGCTCAATTCTCTTAAGGATGTACCTTTCTCAGCCATTAAATTGGGGCTTCTGCCCAATGTAGAAGTGGCAGATTTGGTTTTAGATTTTGTGAAAGCTCATGCAGAAACTCCTGTTGTGTTAGACCCTGTCTTAGTTTGCAAGGAAACCCATGATGTGGAGGTTTCGGCACTTCGAGATGAGCTCATCAAGTTTTTTCCTTATACAAACATTATCACGCCTAATTTACCAGAAGCTGAACTCTTGGCTCAAAAAGAGTTGCGAACATTGGAGGATGTCAAAGAAGCGGCTAGACATCTCTATTCTTTGGGGGCTAAATCCGTTGTTATCAAAGGAGGAAATCGCTTAGATATTCAAAAAGCAATTGATGTTTACTATGACGGAAAACAATTTAAAATTTTGGAATCGCCTGTTTTAGACAAAAATAATACCGGAGCGGGTTGCACCTTTGCTTCCAGTATTGCCAGTCAGTTATTACTGGGAAAATCAACTTTTGAAGCAGTTCAAATTTCAAAAGAATTTGTTTACCGAGCTATCCAACATTCAGACCAATATGGAGTTGTTCAATATGAAAAAGAATCAGACGCATAAACTTGTCCTTTTATCTATGATTGCTGCTTTGACAGTTGTTTTGGGATATTATTTAAAAATTCCAACCCCAACAGGAATTTTAACTTTTCTTGACGCAGGAATTTTCTTTACCGCCTTTTATTTTGGCAGAAAAGAAGGAGCAATTGTTGGCGGTTTAGCCGGATTTCTTATTGATTTGATTTCGGGTTATCCACAGTGGATGTTTTTTAGCTTGTTCTTCCATGGTTTGCAAGGCTATTTTGCGGGTTTTAAAGGGAAAAGTCGTTATCTTGGTTTAGTATTGGCGACGCTTGTTATGGTAGGGGGGTATGCTGTTGCTTCCACAATCATGCATGGTTGGGGAGCAGCTTTTCCAGAAATATTTCCTAACTTATGTCAAAATACTTTAGGAATGATTATTGGGGTGATCTTGAATAAACTGTTGGTGGATGTTTTGAAAAAATAAAGTAATAAGGGGCGTTGTGCCCTTTTTACTTTTAAGAATTTCAGTTTGTAAAAGCAATAAAAATCATTTATAATACAATTAAAACGAGGTGAAATCATGAATTTACAAAAACTTAGAGAACAAACACAAACAATTTTAGCAGATGTTTTAGAAAAATCAGTTCTTTCTGCTGGTGATATTTTTGTGCTTGGACTTTCTTCCAGTGAGGTGATTGGAGGGCATATTGGAAAAAATTCCAGCCAAGAAGTGGGAGAAGTTATTGTCAAAACCATATTGGATATGTTATCCGAGCGTGGTCTTTACTTAGCTGTTCAAGGCTGCGAACATGTTAATCGAGCCTTGGTTGTGGAGCGAGAGTTGGCTCAAAAACGAAATCTAGAAATTGTCAATGTCTTGCCCACTCTGCATGCCGGTGGAAGCGGGCAGTTAGCTGCTTTTAAATATATGAACGATCCAGTTGAGGTGGAATTTATCACGGCTCAAGCGGGGCTAGATATCGGAGATACGGCGATTGGTATGCATGTTAAACACGTTCAAATCCCAGTTCGACCAATTTTGAGAGAATTAGGAGAAGCGCATGTGACTGCGCTCGCTAGCCGCCCTAAGCTAATCGGTGGAGCACGTGCTGCTTACCAAAAGGATAAAATTCGGAAAGCATAAAGAGCAAAATCAGCAAATGGACGGAAAAATCATTAAAATTTCATTAGAAAATTTGTGAATTAACGTGTATTTATGGTATAATTGATTGTATTCAATAAATTTTAAGGAGAAATGACAGAATGTCTGTATCATTTGAAAACAAAGAAACAAATCGCGGAGTTTTGACATTTACAATCAGTCAAGAACAAATCAAGCCAGAATTGGATCGCGTGTTTAACTCAGTTAAGAAAACTCTGAATGTACCAGGTTTCCGTAAAGGTCATCTTCCTCGTCCGGTGTTTAACCAAAAATTTGGGGAAGAAGCTCTTTACCAAGACACACTGAACGCCCTTCTCCCAGCTGCTTATGAAGCTGCAGTTAAAGAAGCAGAAATTGAAGTTGTTGCCCAACCACAATTTGACGTGGCTTCTATGGAAAAAGGTCAAGATTGGACCATTACCGCTGAAGTAGTTACAAAACCTGAAGTAAAATTAGGTGAATATAAAAATCTAGAAGTATCTGTTGATGTCTCTAAGGAAGTATCTGACGCAGATGTAGACGCAAGAATTGAACGTGAGCGCAACAATTTAGCAGAGCTTGTATTGAAAGAAGACAAGGCTGCTAATGGCGACACAGTTGTGATTGACTTTGTTGGAACAGTTGACGGTGTTGAATTTGACGGTGGTAAAGGAGATAACTTCTCACTTGAACTCGGAAGCGGTCGATTCATTCCAGGTTTTGAGGATCAATTGGTTGGACATGCTGCTGGCGAAACAGTAGAAGTAAACGTGACATTCCCAGAAGACTATCAAGCAACAGACCTTGCAGGTAAAGATGCTAAGTTTGTTACAACCATTCATGAAGTCAAAGAAAAAGAAGTTCCAGAACTAGATGATGAACTAGCGAAAGACATTGATGAAGATGTTGAAACACTGGATGAATTAAAAGAAAAATACCGCAAAGAATTAGCTGAATCAAAAGAAATTGCTTTTGATGACGCAGTCGAATCTGCAGCACTTGATCTTGCAGTAGAAAATGCAGAAATCGTTGAGTTGCCAGAAGAAATGGTTCATGAAGAAGTTCACCGCTCTGTAAATGAATTCCTTGGAAACATGCAACGTCAAGGTATTTCACCAGATATGTATTTCCAAATCACTGGTACAACGCAAGAAGACCTTCACAAGCAACATGAAGCTGATGCTGAAAAACGTACTAAAACCAACCTTGTGATTGAAGCTGTTGCGAAAGCAGAAGGATTTGAAGCAAGTGATGAAGACATTGAAGCAGAAATTGCTTCACTTGCCGCTGATTACAGCATGGAAGTAGAGCGCGTTCGTCAACTTCTTTCAGCAGATATGTTGAAACATGATATCGTGATTAAAAAAGCCGTTGAATTGATTACAAGTACTGCAAAAGTAAAATAATCGAACGATAACATAAGGCAAGTTCAGTCGGAAATTCGGCTGAATTGCCTTTTTACTTCTTTTTATATAAAAGCGGAAGTCATTTTGGTAAAAATGGTGATTTTCTTGAATAGAGGATAAAATTCTTTTGACGAAAGAAGATTTTTATCGTACAATAAAAAGTAGCGAAAAATTCAATAAATTAAATATTTGAGAGCCAACAGGGCGGAAGCCCTCAGACTTAAAAGGAGATTGACTTTGGAATTAGAAGTATTTGCTGGACAAGAAAAAAGTGAACTTTCTATGATTGAAGTAGCGCGTGCTATCTTAGAAACACGTGGTCGCAATCATGAAATGTATTTTAATGATCTTGTCAATGAAATTCAAAATTACCTTGAAAAATCAAATAGTGATATTCGTGAAGCCTTGCCACTTTTTTATACAGAGCTAAATGTAGACGGCAGTTTCATTCCTCTTGGAGATAACAAATGGGGCTTGCGTTCATGGTATGCGATTGACGAGGTGGATGAAGAAATTATCACACTTGAAGAAGACGATGAAGAAACTCCGAAGAAACGGAAGAAGAAACGTGTGAACGCCTTTATGGACGGTGATGAAAATGCTATTGATTACAGTGATGATGATCCAGAGGATGAAGACTCATACGAAGCTGATCCTGCTCTAAGTTACGACGAGGACAATCCGGACGACGAGAAGAGTGAAGTTGAAGCGTATGATGCTGAAATCAATGAAATCGCACCTGATGATTTAGGTGAAGAAGTCGAACTCAATGAAGAGGACGAAGATTATTCTGACGATGAAGTAGATGGAGAAGATGAAGAATAGTCAAATTTAATGATGTATTCTTATTTTCTTATTTGACAAAAGTTTTATTCTGCGATATTATAATATCGGGCACTTCTTTTAAGAAGTCGAAGCTCCCTAGCTCTAGGGAGCTATTTTTGTTTTGCTATTCATGAACACGTCTTAAAAAGCAATGGACGTTGTATTTTAGATAAGGAGTATTTATGGCAACAAAATATATTTTTGTTACAGGTGGTGTAGTTAGTTCGATCGGTAAAGGGATTGTGGCAGCAAGTCTTGGTCGTCTCTTGAAAAACCGTGGCCTTAAGGTGACTATTCAAAAGTTTGACCCATATATCAATATCGACCCAGGAACGATGAGTCCTTACCAACACGGGGAAGTATTTGTGACGGACGACGGTGCAGAGACAGACTTGGATCTGGGGCACTATGAACGTTTTATTGACATTAACCTAAATAAATATTCAAATGTCACAACTGGTAAGATTTATAGTGAAGTTCTTCGTAAAGAGCGCAAAGGTGAGTATCTTGGGGCAACTGTTCAGGTCATTCCACACATTACAGACGCTTTAAAAGAAAAGATTAAACGTGCTGCAACGACAACAGACTCTGATGTGATTATCACAGAAGTAGGAGGAACGGTTGGAGATATCGAAAGTTTGCCATTCTTAGAGGCGCTTCGTCAAATGAAGGCAGATGTCGGAGCAGACAATGTGATGTATATTCACACGACCTTGCTTCCATATCTTAAGGCAGCTGGGGAAATGAAAACCAAACCAACTCAACACTCTGTAAAAGAATTACGTGGTCTGGGTATTCAACCGAATATGCTGGTCATTCGTACCGAAAAGCCAGCCGGTCAAAATATTAAGAATAAATTGGCACAGTTTTGTGATGTAGCACCAGAAGCAGTGATTGAGTCGCTAGATGTGGAACATTTGTATCAAATTCCGCTGAACTTGCAAGCACAAAACATGGATCAAATCGTTTGTGATCACTTGAAGTTGGACGTGCCAGAAGCAGATATGACAGAGTGGTCTGCTATGGTTGATAAAGTCATGAACTTGAAGAAACAAGTAAAAATTGCACTAGTTGGAAAATATGTGGAACTACCAGATGCGTACATCTCTGTTGTAGAAGCTCTCAAGCACTCTGGTTATGCCAACGATGCGGAAATCAAGCTGAATTGGGTCAATGCGAATGATGTCACAACGGAAAATGTTGCCGAATTGTTGAAAGATGCAGACGGTATTATTGTGCCAGGTGGATTTGGTCATCGCGGAACCGAAGGAAAGATTGCGACGATTCAATATGCTCGTGAAAATGATGTGCCAATGCTTGGAATTTGCCTTGGTATGCAGTTGACTTGTGTTGAATTTGCTCGCCATGTGCTGGGATTTGATGATGCTAATTCTTCAGAACTAAATCCAGATACGAAACATCCTGTTATAGATTTGATGCGGGATCAGATTGATGTAGAAGATATGGGAGGGACGCTTCGTTTAGGACTTTATCCGTCTAAGTTGAAACGCGGTTCCAAAGCGGCTGCAGCTTATGACAATCAAGAAGTTGTTCAGCGTCGTCACCGTCACCGTTACGAATTTAACAATGAATTCCGTCAACAATTTGAAGATGCTGGTTTTGTATTCTCAGGAGTTTCACCTGATAATCGTCTGGTGGAAATTGTTGAAATGCCAGAAAATAAATTCTTTGTGGCTTGTCAATACCACCCAGAATTATCTAGCCGTCCTAATCGTCCAGAAGGACTTTATACCGCTTTTGTCACAGCAGCAGTTGAAAATAGTGAGAAATAAGATTGGAAGCAATTCCAGTCTTTTTAGCATTTCTCATAGGAGAAAAATTTGTCAATATAAATGAAAGACAGCATTTTAAAACTAAAGTAAGAAATTTTCTCCTAAAAATGATACAATTTGAATAGTTGATGAGCTCAATAAATAATAAAACGGAGGTGGATCATGATGAAGTTTATACTGAATGAAAGTCTCGCAATGCTTGGGATTAAAAATGTGGTTATTGGCATCGCTAAAAATGTAGATCCACGTGCACCTTTACCTGCTTCATTTTTGAAAAAGCAAAAAGAGATGGAAAAGTGGGCATTGAATTGCGATATCGATGAGGTGTCTGATACTCCAGTCATTCAAGCCTACAAGGATTTGTTGCAAAGTGTCGGACGTAGTGTCAAGAAGAATCCTCCTACCGTTTTGGCGCTTATTCGGAATATTCGACATCGTGGATCCATCCCGAATATTAATAGTATTATTGATATTTATAATGTTGAATCTTTACATTCTTTATTAGCTATCGGTGGGCATGATTTGGATAAAATAGCGGGGCAAATTGAATTTACGGTTAGTCAAAAAGAAGACGTTTTTCTGCCGATTTTATCTACGGAAAAACACGTTTCACAGACTGATTATGTTTATCGTGATCAAAAAGGAATTTTAGCATGGCTAGATGTTCGTGACGGAGAAAACTATAAATTTGATGACGAGACAAAGAATGCTATTTTTATCATTCAAGGAAATGCTCATACATCTGTTGAAATGCGTTTAGAAGCACTGAAGCGCATTGAGAACGATTTAGCAGAATGTATGCCGAATCTGGATTTTGAAACGTATGTCATTCACCCAGAGGGGAAATAACCTAAAAAGCAATGTATCCATCAATAGGATACGAGAAGTGAGTCCGTTGTTTGAAAGCATTTGGAATACAATCACATTTTTTAGTAAAAGATTTGTTTGAAAATTCTTTACTTTTTAGTAAGATATAGTATAATTAGAATATATCATACTTTTCGGAGGTAACTATGAAAAAAAGTAAAATCATCGCAGTTGCGGGGCTAGCTCTTTTAACGTCTGGTCTTTTAGCTGCTTGCTCGGGTTCGAAATCGAACTCAGCTGAAACAAAATTTGGTTATGTGTATTCTAGTGATCCAGAAACTTTGGATTATGTAACATCAGGAAAAGCAACCACTAGCGATCTTGTGACAAATGGAGTTGACGGATTGTTAGAAAATGACAAATATGGAAATCTTGTACCATCAATGGCTAAGTCATGGACTGTATCAAAAGATGGTTTAACCTATACTTATAAACTTCGTAAGGGTGCCAAATGGTATACATCAGAAGGGGAAGAATACGCAGAAGTTAAAGCGCAAGACTTTGTAACTGGTTTGAAACATGCTGCCGATAAAAAATCTGAGGCACTTTATTTGGTTCAAAACTCAATTAAAGGTTTAGATGCTTACGTGAATGGTCAAACAAAAGACTTTTCAACGGTAGGTGTGAAAGCAGTTGATGATTATACTGTTCAGTATACATTGAACAAGCCAGAACCATATTGGAATTCTAAGACAACCTCTGCCATTATGTGGCCAATCAATGCCGAATTTTTGAAATCTAAAGGAAATAAATTTGGCCAATCAACAGACCCTAACTCAATCCTTTATAATGGACCATTCTTGATGAAAGCTATCACAGCAAAATCTGCGGTAGAATATGTTAAAAACAAACATTATTGGGATAAAGATAAAGTAAATGTTGATAGCATCAAGTTGGCTTATTATGATGGTCAAGACCAAGATTCATTAGCACGTAACTTTAAAGATGGTGCTTATACGTATGCACGTCTCTTCCCAGCAAGTTCAAACTTTTCAACTTTTGAAAAGGACTTCAAAGACAATATCTATACATCAGAAGCTGGTGCAGGAACAGCAGTTTTAGGACTTAATATTGACCGTCAAACGTACAACCACACTGCTAAAAAAACAGATGAAGAAAAAAATTCAACGAAAAAAGCATTGTTGAACAAAGACTTCCGTCAAGCGCTGAACTTTGCGCTTGACCGCGACTCTTACGCTGCACAAGTCAATGGTAAAGAGGGCGCTGCTAAAGCAATCCGCAATATGTTTGTACCGTCTGACTTTGTCCAAGTTGGAGAAAAATCATTTAGCGATGTTGTAGAAGAAAAATTAGCTAGCTATGGTGATGACTGGAAGGGTGTCAAATTAGCAGATTCACAAAACGGTTTGTACAATCCAGACAAAGCAAAAGCGAAATTTGCAAAAGCAAAAGAAGCATTGCAAGCTCAAGGTGTGCAATTCCCAATCCACATAGATGTTCCTGTAATTGAAACTTCTAAAAACTTTGTTGCTCGTATGCAATCTATGAAACAATCTATTGAAAAAGTGCTTGGCAAAGAAAATGTTGTCATGGACTTGAATATGATGTCAGAAGATGATGTAATGAACATCACTTATTATGCTCCGAATGCAGCTAGCGAAGATTGGGATCTCTCAGGTATCGTTGGTTGGACTCCTGACTATCAAGACCCATCTACTTATCTTGACATTTTGAAATCAACATCTTCTGATAATACGAAAACTTGGTTTGGATTTGACTCTGGTAGTGAAAATGCTGGTGCTAAAGCAGTTGGCTTGGACGAATATAATAAATTAGTCGATGAAGCAGGTGCAGAAACAACAGACATTGCAAAACGTTATGAAAAATATGCAGCAGCACAAGCTTGGTTAACAGACAGTTCACTTGTCTTACCAACAATGGCTTCAACAGGTGCCGGAACTTTTGTGTCACGCATTCAACCGTTCTCAGGTGCATTTGCGCAAACAGGTAGTAAAGGTAGCTCAACCTACTTCAAATACATTAAAGTCGGTAACGATACTGTCACTAAGAAAGACTATGAAGCAGCTAAGAAGAAATGGCAAAAAGAAAAAGCCGAGTCTAATAAAAAAGCTCAAGATAAATTAGCTGATCATGTAAAATAATACAACCTATAAAAGCAGGTGAAACTCACTAAAAGGTGAGGAAAACCTGCTTTTTTCTATCTATAAAATTGTAAGGTTAATATAATCCCTTTGATACTAGGTTTTAAAAATATGTCATAAAATTTAGAAAATTCTATTTACTTTTTATATTTTGTGTGCTAGAATGTATAAAAATAATGATTTTGGGAGGAATATTCATGAAGAAAAGTAAAATCATTACCCTTGCAGCGCTAGCCTTGCTTGCAACAGGAGCTCTAGCAGCTTGTTCTAGCTCTAAAACAAGCTCGGGGAACAAAACATTCTCATATATTTATGAGCAAGATCCAGATAACCTGAACTATTTGACAACTGGGAAAGCAGCTACTGCAAATCTTACCAGCAATGTTATTGACGGACTTTTGGAAAATGACCGTTATGGAAATCTAGTTCCTTCTGTGGCGAAGGATTGGACCGTCTCTAAAGATGGCTTGACTTATACTTATACACTTCGTAAGGGTGTGAAATGGTACACATCAGAGGGCGAAGAGTATGCAGAAGTTAAGGCACAAGACTTTGTAACGGGCTTAAAATATGCTGCAGACAATAAATCTGATGCTATTTACTTGGTGCAAGATTCTGTTAAAGGCTTGGATGCTTACATGAAAGGTGAAAATAAAGATTTCTCTTCTGTCGGTATCAAAGCAGTCGATGATTACACGGTTCAATACACTCTTAATCGACCAGAAAGTTTTTGGAACTCAAAAACAACAATGGGCGTTCTAGCACCAGTTAATGCAGAATTTTTGAAATCAAAAGGCAATAAATTTGCACAAGCAACAGATCCATCTAGTCTTCTTTATAATGGACCATACTTGCTAAAATCTATCACAGCAAAATCATCTGTCGAATTTGCGAAAAATCCAAACTATTGGGATAAGAAAAATGTGCACATTGATAACATCAAGTTGTCTTACTATGATGGTCAAGATCAGGACAAACTTGCTAAAGGATTTAGCGATGGTTCATTTACTAATGCCAAAGTATTTCCAACAAGTCCAAGTTATGCTTCTGTCAGCAAGAAATACAAAGATAACATCGTTTATACTCCGCAAGATGCAACGACTTACCTAGTAGCTACAAACATTGACCGTCAATCTTACAAACATACTTCAAAGACAACAGATGCTCAAAAGACTTCTACTAAGAAAGCTTTGCTAAATAAAGACTTCCGTCAAGCCATTACATTTGCATTTGACCGCACAGCTTATGCGTCACAAGTAAATGGTAAAGATGGTGCAACGAAGATGCTTCGTAACCTCTTTGTACCACCAACGTTTGTTCAAACAGATGACAAGAGCTTTGGAGAATTAGTCAAAGAAAAATTAGTCAGCTACGATGAAAGTTGGAAAGATGTCAACTTAAATGATGCGCAAGACGGACTTTACAATCCAACCAAAGCCAAGGAAAAATTAGCCAAAGCTAAAGCGGCGCTTCAAGCAGACGGCGTTCAATTCCCAATCCACATTGATATGCCAGTTGACCAAACAGCGACTAATAAAGTTCAACGCGTGCAATCATTGAAGCAATCAATTGAAAAGAATTTTGGTAAAGAAAATGTTGTAATTGATATTCAACAAATGTCTAAAGATGATGTAAATAATATTACTTACTTTGCCGAATCTGCAGCGGCAGAAGATTGGGATCTTTCTGATAATGTTGGTTGGAGTCCAGACTTCCAAGACCCATCTACCTATCTTGATGTTATCAAACCTTCAAGCGGGGAAAGCACTAAGACTTATCTAGGATTTGATGCAGGTACGAACAACGCTGCTGCAGCACAAGTTGGTATGAACGAATATGAAAAGTTGTTGAATGAGGCTGAAAAAGAAACCAACAATACGAATGCACGTTATGAAAAATATGCTGCAGCCCAAGCTTGGTTGACTGATAATGCTTTGGTTATTCCGACAACAACCTTGACTGGTCGTCCAATTCTTTCTCGCACAGTGCCATTTACTAATCCATTTGCTTGGTCAGGAAACAAAGGGAATAGTGAAATCATTCTATATAAATATCTTGAACTCCAAGATGAGCCTGTTACACAAGATCAGTACAAGAAAGCTATGACTAAATGGAATAAAGAGCGATCAAAATCTAATAAAAAAGCTCAAGAAGAACTTGAAGATCATGTTAAATAATTGAAAAAAATTAGATAAAATTTAACAGAAAAACAAAAAAAGTTCAATTATGATAAAAATATTCTGACAATTGATTTTACAATTGACCAGAATTATGATATAATTTTAAACAATCAGTTTAAAAATTGAAGGTATTCTAAAATTGAAAATAGGTATTTGTCGTAGGTATGGCATTTCTCTAACTCTTCCTTCGGTCTTGGCTGACAGGTTATGTTTAATAACTTAACCATAGTTATTAAAGTGGAATATCTGATGTGACTCATGCTGAATCATTAAAATATAAAAAGAATTAGCAGATCATGTGAAATAAACTTCTCATCAGAACTTTCTCTAACAGGAGGGAAAGTTCTTTTGGGATTTTAAAGGAAACGGTAAATGAAGAAATATATTTTTATGCGTATCTTACGCTCTTTAGTATCTATTTTCATGGTAACAACGCTGACTTACACCATTATCTATACTATGGTGCCTAGGAAGTTGATTTTCAAACAGGACCCGAACTATAACAAAATAGCGACAACTCCTGATAAAAAAGCCAATTACGAAAATACGATTTTTGAGCGTATGGGTTACATTGACTACTATGATACGAAGGAATTGCAAGAAAAAGCTAGTAAAGAGAATTCCTCTGTAACAGTAGAACCTACTAATGAAAATAAAAAAATCTATGAAGCTTACATCAAAAAGCTGGGACGCGGTTGGAAATTGCAGCAATTTAAAGAAAGCAAGCAATTTTATGCAACTCGTGAAGTTCCAGTCTATGAACGCGTTCTTGGTTTCTATGGTAATTTGATTCAAATTGATCATACCGGTGCTGTGAAAGATGCTTCTAATCCGAACTTGAAGCGATATATTCGCATTGAAAACGATCCTGCTATTGGTTGGTCTGTTGTTGGTTCTGGAACGAAACATAAATATTTATTGTACTTCAATAGTCAGTTTCCATTTATCCACCAAAATTTTGTAAGATTAAATCTAGGAACTTCTTATCCGACCTATGCTAATCTTCCTGTTTTACAGGTTATTTCACAAGGGCAAGGTCAAACGAAGACATCAGAAGTTCAATTTCCAACAGGAAAGAAAACATCATCTGTTAATATTTATACGCGTACATACAAGTCTCCAAAACAAGCCGATGCACGCGATGTTGCTAATTACGGAAAAGATGATCCTTATACGGCGACAGAGAGCAATTATCAATATCCATCTATGATTGTGAGCTCTTCTATTGTTGGGTTGATTGGTTTGGCCTTGTCATACTTAATCGCCGTTCCACTTGGATCTTATATGGCTCGCTTTAAGAATACATTGTTTGATAGTGTTTCAACCGGTGCTTTGACTTTCTTAATGTCACTGCCAACTATTGCCTTGGTTTATATCATTCGGTTGATTGGCTCAGCAATTGGCTTGCCTGATTCATTCCCTATTTTGGGAGCAGGTGATTGGCGCTCTTATGTGCTGCCGGCAGTTATTCTTGGACTCTTGAGTGCGCCTTGGACAGCAGTGTGGATTCGCCGTTATATGATTGACTTGCAATCACAAGATTTTGTTCGTTTTGCACGTGCAAAAGGTCTTTCTGAAAAAGAAATTTCTAATAAACATATTTTCAAAAATGCCATGGTGCCACTTGTATCCAGCATTCCAAACTCAGTTATTGGGGTTATTACAGGTGCAACTTTGACTGAAACAGTCTTTGCTTTCCCTGGTATGGGTAAGATGTTGATTGACTCTGTTAAAGCTTCAAATAATTCTATGGTCGTTGGTCTTGTCTTTATCTTTACTTGTCTTTCTATCTTCGCTCTTCTATTGGGTGATATTCTGATGACAGTACTTGACCCACGTATTAAATTAACATCAAAAGGAGGTAAATAATGGCTACAATTGATAAGACTAAGTTCCAATTTGTCAAACGCGATGATTTTGCCTCTGAAACAATTGATGCTCCAGCCTATTCTTACTGGAAATCAGTTATGCGTCAGTTCCTAAAAAAGAAATCAACAGTTATCATGTTGGGAATTTTGGTCGCTATTATTTTGATGAGTTTCATTTATCCGATTTTCTCAGATTTTGACTTTAACGATGTCAGCAAGGTGAATGATTTCGGTGCGCGTTATATTAAACCAAATGGTCAATATTGGTTTGGTACAGATAGCAACGGAAAATCTCTTTTTGACGGAGTATGGTTTGGAGCTCGTAACTCTATCCTCATTTCTGTCATTGCAACCGTGATTAACTTAGTTATTGGTATTGTGATTGGTGGTATCTGGGGAATTTCAAAAACCGTTGACCGTATCATGATGGAAGTGTACAATATCATTTCTAACATCCCATCTCTCTTGATTGTCATTGTCTTGACTTATTCAATTGGTGCTGGTTTCTGGAACTTGATTTTTGCTATGACCATCACAGGTTGGGTTGGGATTGCTTATACAATTCGTATCCAAATCATGCGTTATCGCGACTTGGAATATAACCTTGCCAGCCGAACTTTGGGTACGCCAACACTGAAAATCATCGTGAAAAATATCATGCCACAATTGGTTTCTGTTATTGTGACCACGGCTTCGCAACTGCTTCCAAGTTTCATTTCTTATGAAGCATTTCTATCGTTCTTTGGTTTAGGGCTTCCTGTCACAGTACCAAGTTTGGGACGGTTAATTTCAGATTATTCACAAAACGTGACAACAAATGCGTATCTTTTCTGGATTCCATTGACAACCTTAATTTTGGTTTCTCTTTCATTGTTCGTTGTCGGTCAAAACTTAGCGGACGCTAGTGATCCACGTACACATAGATAGGAGTAAATATGACACAAGAAAAAAATGTAATATTGACTGCTCGCGATATTGTCGTGGAATTTGACGTTCGTGATAAAGTCTTAACAGCCATTCGTGGTGTTTCGCTTGACCTTATCGAAGGTGAGGTTCTTGCACTTGTAGGAGAATCTGGTTCTGGTAAGTCTGTTTTAACAAAGACATTTACAGGAATGTTAGAAGAAAATGGTCGAGTTGCCCAAGGAACGATTGATTATCGGGGGCAAGATTTGACAAAATTGAAGTCAAATAAAGATTGGGAACCTATACGTGGTGTTAAAATTGCGACAATCTTCCAAGATCCGATGACAAGTTTGGACCCTATTAACACAATCGGTAGCCAAATTACAGAAGTGATTATCAAGCACCAAAAGAAAACGCCTAAAGAAGCGAAAGAAATGGCTGTTGACTATATGAATAAGGTCGGCATTCCTGATGCTGAAAAGCGCTTTTATGAATACCCATTTCAATATTCAGGAGGAATGCGTCAACGGATTGTTATCGCTATTGCGCTTGCTTGTCGACCTGATATCCTTATCTGTGATGAACCAACGACAGCGCTTGACGTTACGATTCAGGCACAAATCATTGATTTGTTGAAATCTTTGCAACACGAATATGAATTCACAACTATTTTTATCACCCACGACCTGGGAGTGGTAGCAAGTATTGCCGATAAGGTTGCGGTTATGTATGCTGGTGAAATCGTTGAATACGGAACAGTAGAAGAAGTTTTTTACGACCCACGCCACCCCTATACTTGGAGTTTGTTATCTAGTCTACCTCAGTTGGCAGATGACAAGGGTGAGTTGTATTCAATTCCTGGAACGCCGCCATCTCTTTATTCACATTTGAAAGGAGATGCATTTGCCTTGCGTTCGGATTATGCTATGGAAATTGACTTTGAAGAGAAGCCACCTCAAATCTATGTAACGGATACCCATTGGGCAAAAACATGGTTGTTACATGAGAATGCTCCAAAAGTGAATAAGCCAGCTGTTATTGATGATTTACACGAAAAAATTAGCTCAAAAATGGGCTTTGCCCATTTAGACGCCTAGGAGGAAGGAAATGCCTGAAAAATTAGTAGAAGTTAAAGATTTGGAAATTTCCTTCGGTGAGGGAAGCAAGAAATTTGTTGCTGTTAAAAATGCTAATTTCTTTATCAATAAAGGAGAAACGTTTTCACTTGTAGGAGAATCTGGTTCTGGTAAAACGACAATTGGTCGTGCGATTATTGGTTTAAATGATACGAGTCATGGAGAGATTTTCTTTGAAGGGAAAAAGATTAATGGCAAGAAATCAAAAGAAGAAGAGTCAGAAATCATTCGTAAAATTCAAATGATTTTCCAAGACCCTGCTGCTAGTTTGAATGAACGTGCGACAGTTGATTATATCATTTCGGAAGGCTTGTATAATTTCCACTTATTTAAAGATGAAGAAGAACGCAAGAAAAAAGTGAAAGATATTATTCATGAAGTTGGATTGTTATCAGAGCATTTAACGCGTTACCCGCATGAATTTTCTGGTGGTCAACGTCAGCGGATTGGGATTGCTCGTGCGCTTGTTATGGAACCAGATTTTGTCATTGCCGATGAGCCGATTTCAGCTTTGGACGTATCTGTGCGGGCGCAAGTTTTAAACCTACTGAAAAAATTCCAAAAAGAATTAGGTTTGACTTATCTCTTTATTGCTCACGATTTATCGGTTGTACGCTTCATTTCAGATCGTATTGCGGTTATTTATAAGGGTGTGATTGTCGAAGTAGCTGAAACAGAAGAACTCTTTAACAATCCAATTCATCCTTATACTCAGTCTTTATTATCAGCTGTGCCAATTCCAGACCCAATCTTGGAACGGAAGAAAGTGTTGAAAGTCTATGATGCTAATCAACATGATTATTCAACGGATAAGCCAGAAATGGTCGAAATTCGTCCTGGACACTTTGTGTGGGCTAATAAAGCAGAAGTTGAAAAATATAAAAAAGAATTATAACATCATTCTTTGACTTTGATAGAATCTTAAAAATCACTTTAGAAGTTATCTAGAGTGATTTTTAAATTCATGTTATCTTTTTCTGGATGTTTCCATTTTAAACTGTGCTATACTAGATATGATAGAAAAGAGGAATAATAGGATGTATCAATTGATTGTATTTGATATGGATGGAACACTTTTGACTAGTAAAAAAACAATTTCCCAATTGTCAAGTCAAGTGCAACAAAGTTGTTCCTCTGATTAAGTGAGTATCTTTCAAGCTGTTTGAGTTAGCTCAAACAGCTTTTTTGCGGACT
>ERZ772957.292-NODE-292-length-42362-cov-4.389865_pt1 | contig 42362 bp, 33 predicted proteins | sample MGYA00580682_ERZ772957 | MGnify/ENA primary metagenome ERZ772957 (study PRJEB29015, sample SAMEA2737921) | human oral metagenome | biome: human oral; feature: human-associated habitat; material: dental | place: China | collected 2025 ... | reverse complement strand
TAATATAGTAGATATTTTACTATGCAATCGTAGGGATTGCAAAAAGGAGTTTTTTAGATGGATGAATTTTCGGAACGGTTAGCCTTATTCCGCAAAGAGGTACAGGCATCGATTGCCGAACGGAACTCAAGAGGCTGGACGTGGAACGATTGCAACCGCGCATTTGCAGAAAAAAAGGATGACGCCGAAACGCTTGCAAAAGAACTTTTTATGTTTTTGGCAAGCTGGGGAATGCTGCGAAATTCTTTTCTTATGCATTATAACTGGCGAATATTGGTTCCGGTTGTAAAAGCGCTTTTACAAGACCGCTTTGCCGTATTGCAGAACGCCGATATTGCCGCAATCGAAAAGAATGTCGACCTTTTGATTGAGCTAAAAGAGGAGTTGTACAAGACGCTTAACGCAGTGCGCGCCGGCTACGGCAACAACATTACGGATACGCTCATTTCCAAAATTATGATGAGTTCATTCGGCTGCATAGTCGCCTATGATAGAATGGTGCGCAATGAGCTTTCTATGCAGGGGATGCTCCAGACATTTTCTAAAAAGTCCGTTTTGGAATTATGCGCATTTTACAACAGTCATCCCGAGCTGGAAAAAGAACGGCAAAAGATAAAAGAAGAATACGGCATCGACTATCCCCCGATGAAAATTCTGGATATTGTTTTTTGGTCGCCGGACGAAGAATAGAAGATAAAACAAAAGCCGTGCACACGGCGCGTCTTTTGTTCCGTCAAGAAGCTGTTCAAAAACTTCGGTTTGCGGACGGTTCCTTTGGATTTTACTGCTTAGGCTGCTCGGCTTTAAGCTTAAAGGAACAAAAAAAGATACGGGATACCGGCTATACCGGCGGGTTTTAATGGGGGGCTGCAGCGGCACGGCTGAGGCTTTGGTGTGTGTCGCCGTGCCGTATATCAGTATAGCGGTACTCAGAAAAGTTTGTTTTTGGGTGCAGTAAGTGTTCTTTACGGTAAGCGCTCCGTCTTTTTCGTAAAACTTAAGCTCAAGTGTGAACTCATCAGCCGTTCAAAATGCCGCTTTTATACGGCGGCGTTTGGAACTTACGATTTTTCCGTAAGTAAAATAGTGTTTATTTTCCGTCGTTCACACTCAAAAATGCAGCAGCACAAAAACTTGAAAGTTTCCAAGCAACTTTTATTAAAGCAGCCGGTTCTTATCCAAACTGCTTAAATTAAAAAAAACACCGAAAATTAAAGAATAATTTTATTTATATTTCCGCACATATCGGAAAAATCTCTATTCAGCAATAAAATACTCTGCAAAAATTATAGCATAAAAGGTATAGACGCCGAATAACGCCTATTCCGGCTCATCATGCTGATTGTCCACGATACTTTTTTTGCTATAATATATATAGAAGGTAGATTATGCTATTAACGATAACGGCGGAAGGAGAGAATGCGCAAGCATTGAGCTTTTTACTGCACAAGCATCCCGATAAATTACAGACGGCGGAGCTGTCGGTTGGGAAGACTCATGTTTTTTATCCCGAATATGAGAATGGGAAAGTAACGGCTGCCCTCCTTTTGGAGATTGATCCGATCGGCATGGTTCGCAATGCAAAGAATTTTGCGGGAAAGGATTTTTTACTGGGGCAATACGTCAATGACCGGCCGTATGTAGCCTCTTCGTTTATGAGTACGGCAATTTCAAAAGCGTTTTCGAGTGCGATGAACGGCAGCTGCAAGGAGCGTCCCGAATATGTTGATATGCCGCTTTCTGTAACGGCAAAGCTTTCCGTACTGCCTGCTCCGCGGGGCGGCGAAATACTGATAAAACGGCTCTTTGAACCGCTCGGCTACACGGTGGAGGCGGAACGGCATCTTTTGGACACGCACTTTCCCGCATGGGGTTACGGAAAATATTTTACATTGACTTTGAAAAACACCCTGCCGTTAAAAGAACTGCTGACGCACCTTTACGTGCTTATTCCCGTTTTGGATAACGAAAAGCATTATTTTATCACGAAGGACGAAGTTGCTAAATTGATGCAAAAGGGGAAGAGCTGGATTGAACAACACCCTGAGCGGGAAATTATCGTTTCGCGGTATTTGATCAATCTAAAATCGCTGGTGCGTTCCGCCTTTGAAGTGTTGCAGGCTGCGGAAGAAGGTATCGATCCTGAAAGCGCAGAAAACGACACTGCGGAAGAAAGCGAAGTTTCTGATACAGTAGCCGCCGGTATGGCTGATGCCGGCAGTTCGCACAATACGGCAGACGGAGCGGCGGGCGATGGAACTGTTCCGCCGCAAGAAGAAAAAAAAGAGCGGCTGCATGATATACGGCTCAAGCTCGTTGCAGAAAAATTGAAGCTGAGCGGAGCGGCGAGTGTGATCGACCTCGGCTGCGGGGACGGTAAACTCCTCAGGCTCCTTTTAAAAGAAAAACAATTTACCCGCATTGCAGGCGTTGATGTGTCGTATGCGGAATTGGCAAAATGCAAAGACCGGCTCCATTGGGAAGAAATGCCAGACAAGCAGCGCGAACGGTTGTCGCTCTTTCAAAGCTCGCTTACGTATCGGGATAAACGGTTTAGCGGTTTTGATGCCGCAGCCGTTGTGGAAGTGATAGAGCACCTCGAGGTCAACCGATTGTCTGCGCTGGAAAAATCGCTGTTTACGTATGCCAAACCCCGGATAATTGTGTTGACCACGCCGAACAGCGAATACAATGTGCGGTACGAACATCTATCAGCCGGAACGGTTCGGCACAGCGACCATCGGTTTGAATGGACACGCAAGGAATTTGAAACATGGGCGGCACGGGTAGCGCACGAAAATCATTATACCGTTGCCTTTTTCCCTGTTGGTGAAGAAGAAGAAAATATAGGAGCGCCGTCGCAGATGGCGGTATTTACGTATGGAAATTAGTATACCGAAAACAGCGTTAGTGCTGCTTGTGGGGGCATCCGGCTCAGGAAAGAGCAGCTTTGCAAAAAAGCATTTTGCTCAGTATGAAATTGTTTCGTCTGATACGTGCCGCGGCGTGGTTTCCAATGATGAAAACGATCAGAGTGCCTCTGCCGATGCTTTTGAATTGTTCGATTATATTCTTTCGATGCGGCTGAAAAAAGGACTGCTTACCGTCGCGGATGCAACCAATGTGCAAGCTGATGCACGGAAAAAGCTCATTGCGATTGCCCGTGCCTTTCATGTGCTTCCCGTTGCACTGGTGTTTGATATGCCGCAGCAGCTGTGCGAAAGCCGGAATGCAGCACGGACGGACAGAACCGTTCCCGCTCATGTTATCAGACGGCAGCAGCAGGACTTAAAGCGTTCAACCCGAAATATAAAAAAGGAAGGCTTTGCAAAAATATATACGTTTAAGTCCGAAGCTGAAGCCGATTCCGTTACGTCGATTGTGCGGGAAAAGCTCTACAACGACAAGACCGAACTGCATGGGCCATTCGATATTATCGGGGATGTGCACGGCTGCTATGACGAACTGATAACACTGCTGCAAAAACTCCGCTATACGATAGAAGAAATAGCAGACGATGGAACAAACTACGGGATAAAGGTCAGTCATCCTGAAAACCGCACGGCTGTTTTTTTAGGTGATTTAATTGATAGAGGCCCTGCATCGCCTGCCGTTTTAAAACTTGTGATGAGCATGGTACGGAGCGGAGCTGCGCTCTGCGTTCCGGGCAACCATGATATGAAACTCTACAAAAAGCTTGACGGAAAACCGGTGCAGGAAAAACACGGCTTAGCCGAAACCGTACAGCAGCTTGCAGGCGAATCCGAAGCATTTAGAAACGATATCAAAGAATTTTTACACGGGTTAATCAGTCACTATGTGCTGGATTCCGGCAAGCTGGTTGTTGCCCATGCTGGGCTGAAAGAGGAGATGCAGGGACGCGGTTCGGGGACTGTCCGCTCGTTCTGCCTATACGGAGAGACCACCGGAGAAACGGATGAATTCGGTTTACCGGTGCGGTACAACTGGGCTGCCGAATACCGCGGTCGTGCAAAGGTGGTGTACGGGCATACGCCTGTTCCTGCCGCCCAATGGCTCAACAATACCATCGATATAGACACGGGCTGCGTCTTCGGCGGCTCCCTCACCGCGCTGCGTTATCCCGAAGAAGAACTCGTGTCGGTACAAGCGCAGCGGACATACTGCCAACCGGTTAAGCCGCTTGAGATGCCGGGAACCGCTGCAGGCGCACCGATGTGCAGTGAAGCGGTACACCCATTTGAAACCGCTGCAGCAGGGTATGGAGCAGCCGGGCATGAAGCCGCGAGCTCTCCAACACACAGTGAAGCCGTGTGCACGGCTGCGAACGGAACCGTGAATCAGGCGGCGTATACAAGCGGGAATGACACGATCATGTCGCTACAGCATCAAGATGATGATGTCCTCGATATAGAAGATGTTTTGGGGCGGCGGATTGTTCAAACACGGCTTAAAAACAATATCTTAATTCGGGAAGAAAATTCCATCGCCGCCCTCGAAGCACTGAGCCGTTTTGCGGTTAATCCCAAGTGGCTTATCTATCTGCCGCCGACTATGTCGCCGTGCGAAACAAGTACCCTCGACGGGTTCTTAGAATATCCAACTGAAGCAATCGGCTATTACAAAAGCCGCGGCATCCAAGCAGTCGTATGCGAAGAAAAACACATGGGTTCCCGCGCCGTACTCATCCTCTGCAAAGATGAGCAGACGGCGCAGCGCCGCTTCGGTATTACCGGTGAAGGGATCGGCATCTGCTATACCCGCACGGGGCGGAACTTCTTTAATGAGGCGGAAACCGAACAGGCGTTTTTAGCAAAGGTGCGGGATGCGCTGAACCGTTCCGGCTTTTGGGAAAAACATCAGACCGATTGGGTGTGTATGGATGCCGAACTCATGCCGTGGTCGCTCAAGGCTCAAAGCCTTATTCAAGCGCAGTATGCGGCAACGGGCTCAGCGGCGCTCAATGCGCTTTCGCAAGCGGAAGCCACGCTGCGTGTAACGGCACAGCGTAATATCGAAGGTGCGCAAGATTTGCTGCGTATATTCGGTGAGAAAAAACAGGCTGCGGAAAAATTTGTTTCCGCATATCGCGCCTATTGCTGGGAAGTTACCGGCATCGACGATTATAAACTTGCGCCCTTCCATATTTTGGCAACGGAAGGCGCCGTTCATGCGGATAAAAATCATCAATGGCACATGGAACACATTGCGGATATATGCAAGGCGGACACAACGCTTTTCAAACTGACTCCGTATAAAATCGTGCATTTGGAAAACGAAGCGGAAATCGCCGATGCGGTACAGTGGTGGCGTGAGCTGACCGGCAAAGGCGGTGAAGGGATGGTTGTAAAGCCCTACCAGTTTACCGCTTACGGTAAAAACGGCGAGCTGCTGCAGCCGGCGGTTAAATGTCGCGGCAAAGAGTATCTCCGCATTATCTACGGGCCGGAATATTGCGAACCGGATAACCTTGTCCGCCTGAAAAAACGGGGACTGAAAAAAAAGCGAGCGCTTGCCTTGCAGGAATTTGCATTGGGGCTTGAAGCACTCGAACGCTTCGTCAGAAAAGAACCGCTCCGGCGTACTCACGAAAGCGCCTTTGCCGTCCTTGCTATGGAAAGCGAGCCCACCGACCCGCGGCTGTAGGGAAACTGTAAGAAATATGAACGATGTAAAAAGCGATTGAAGATATGAAGCAGGTCTATGCGGTTCGTAATCTTAAACATACATTCCATTGTCGCTCTTTTTCGTAAAATTTAAGCTCAAGCGTGAAATCATCACCCGTTCAAAATGCTGCTTTTATACGGCGGCGTTTTGAACTTACGATTTTTCCGTAAGTAAAACACCGTTTATTTTCCGTCGTTCACACACAAAAATACAGCAGCGCAGAAACTTGAAAGTTCCCAATAGAAAATCCGTAAAATACATATTAAAACATACAAAAACACGAAAAATTCTCAAACTGAATACAAATTTTTGTCGCTTTTTAGTTACTTTCTTTTCATATGAAAATCGTGTTTTTTCCCAAACCTGCTCCAATTAAAAAACTCGAAGTTCAGATTGATAAAACATTTGTATTTTTCACCTATAGCGATTTTTAGATTAATTTTCAGGTTTGATGTAAAAGTTTAAAACTTAAAAATTCGTTTTTGAATATTTTTCATAATTATATCGAAACTTTTTTTCATATTCTTATTGATTTATATTCTTATTGATTTACAATGTCCATTATGAACTGGTTGCTGATTTCTTCTGACTTTGAAAAAAGGGAACGCATGAAGGTTTCCTTGAATGAACTTTTTCCGGGCTCTGTGATATACGAGTCTTCCACTGAAATATCTAGCTTGCAGAACATATATGGAATCCTTGATAAAATATCGTGCTGCGTAATAATAAGCGACAATATTGAAAACGGCTGCGCTCTTATTGTGGGATATCTTTGCGGAAAAAATATTCATGTGATTACGGATGCGGACTTTGAAAAAAGCGTAACCGAAAGTTTCGGTTCTCTTGTTGTCAAAAAGAACATTGACGAGATATGCAAGGGCATAAAAAAGAATCGTAAAAAACTTGAGGATGAGGTTAAAAGAAAGGAAGCCTTCGATTATCTTTTTGCGCATGGAATTCCTTTCAGTCCCGACCATTTTTCAAAATATATTGAAAAAGGCGCTCTTGACATCTGTGAATGTTATATTACGGCAGGAATGGACGTAAACTCAAGAGACAGGGACGGAACTCCCATGCTCAGTATTGCCGTACGAAACGACAATGTTGAGACCGTAAAATGGCTTTTAAAAAAAGGTGCGGATGTTAATGCCATAAGCGAGGACAGGGGATATTCCGCTTTGATGGATGCCGTCTGGCGGGGAAATAAAGATATTGTTCTTATCCTGCTGGAAAAAAATCCTGACGTGAACATAATCAGCAAGGAAGGTCAGACTATGATTATTCTTGCAGTCGGGGCGGAAAATGTTGAAATTTGCAGTCTTTTATGTCAAAAAGGTGCGGACGTTGACATATCCGACGAAATGGGAATGTCCGCGTACGGCTATGCGCGGCTTTTTAAAAAGGAGAAGATTCTTTCCATCCTTGAAAAATACCACAAAGAAAGTTAGAATCGCTTCATGGATGAAAAACATGGCGCAATCAAAGTCGTGTTCGCAGGCGGAGGAACAGGCGGGCACATATATCCCGGACTTGGAGTTGCGGATGCTTTGCGCGAGATTTGCAAACAAAACGGCGCGGATGTAAAAATATTTTGGATAGGAAACTCTTCGGGCATGGACAGAAACATCGTCGAAAAAAATGTCGATGCTTTCGGGGTAAAAAGCGCGGATTTGTTTTACGGAATTCCTTCGGGAAAATTGAGGCGCTATTTTTCTTTAAAAAATTTTTTTGATTTGTTCAAAATTGCTCTTGGATTTTTTGCGTCGTTTTTCATTCTGCTAAAGATAAAACCTGATGTTCTTTTTTCTAAAGGCGGATTTGTAAGTGTTCCGCCGTGCGCCGCCGCAAGTCTTCTTGGAATTCCTGTGTTTACGCATGAGTGCGATTTTACACCGGGACTTGCCACAAAGATTAACTCAAGATTTGCAAAGAGCGTTCTTTTGTCGTTTGAAAAAACAAGGGATTATCTTTCGCCGTCCGCAAGAAAAAAAACTGTAGTAACGGGAAATCCTGTCCGCCCTGTTTTCTATAAAGCCGACGCAAAAAGAGGGCTTTCGTTCCTTGGAATTCAGAAAAAAAATAAGCCGCTACTTCTTGTTGTCGGCGGAAGTCTCGGTTCAATGGAAATAAATCGTTTGATAAAAGAAAATCTTTCCTGGATATGCAGCCGTTTTATTTTGGTTCATCAGACTGGCGAAAAGAATTTTAATAAGTCTGATTTTTCTTCCGGGACTGCGATTCCGGACTATATGCCTTATCCTTTTATATATTCGCAAATGCCGGATGTGATTTCTGCATCCGATGCGGTGCTTTCGAGGGCGGGGGCAAACTCAATTTGGGAATGTTCGGCTCTTTCAAAGCCTATGATTCTTGTTCCTCTTACAGGAAGCGGAACAAGGGGCGACCAGGAAGACAATGCCCGTTTTTTTGAAAAATCCGGAGCGGCTCTGGTGCTTTCGGGAAAAGATGCGACTTCAGAGAATTTAAAAAAAGCGCTTGAAAAACTTCTTATTGACGATAACAGAAAAAAAATGTCTTCGGCATCGGGAAAACTTAGCGAAGGGGAAAAGCCCGCTGAAAAGATAGCAAAAATCATTTACAATGAGGCGCATGGCTAGGGGGTGCGGATGTCTTTTTCGGCGGTGGACATATTTTTCTTTCTGATATTGGTGATTTTTATAATCAGAGGAACATTCAAAGGCTTTGTAGGAGAGCTTTTCGGAAAACTTTCATTTATAATCGGAATTCTTTGTGCAATACTTTTAAACGGAATTGTGGGCGGATTTATTTTAAAAAAAATCTCAAATCCGTATGCTGCAAGAATTATCGCTTTTTTTATTGTGTTCGCGCTTGTGTTCACGGTTTTAAAACTTATCCAAAAACTTTTGGAAAACCTTTTTGACGGCGAAATCCTCGGCTCTCTGGATAGGGCTTTGGGCTTTTTCCTTGGAGCTGCGGAGGGAATTGCCGCGGTTGCCCTTGTTATATATTTAATGAGCGTTCAGTCTTTTTTTGATTTTGATTCCATTTTAAAGGATAGTTTCTTTTTCAAAATGCTTTCTCCGCTCATAAAATTTTCGTTGGAATCTATTAAGAATATGCCTATAATTGATGCCGTGCCTAAAATCGGCGGAACGGACGGGTAGAAAAATGTACGAAAACCTTCTTTATCAGCCTGTAGATTTGCAGCTAAAATCCGACATTGAAAAAGGAAAGTTTCCGGGTGCCGTGCTTTTTTCAGGACCTGAAGGAGCCGGAAAACTTACGGCTGCCTTGGAAACAAGCCGAATCCTTTCATGCGTCAATAATCCCAAGGCAAAATGGGATTGCAAGTGCCCTTCGTGTGTAAGAAACAGGGCTTTGACTTCAACAAGTCTTCTTCTTTTAGGGCCGAGAGATTGCGTTCAGGAGATAAAGGCTTCCGCCTCCACATTTATAGCGTCCATTAAAAAAAACGCCCCCTACATAACCGCCTCGCGTTATCTTTTTGTAAGAAGCATAAGAAAACTCACCTTGCGTTTCAGTCAGATTTTGTGGGAACACGACGAAAAACTTTCGAAAATTGCAGGAATTACCGGAGCGATTGACGAAGAACTTGAAACATTGGATTTTCCCCACGAACTTCCGGAAATTTCTTCTGTGGAAAAATCCATTGAAAAACTTGAAAAACTTTCCATGGAACTTGAGGATTCTTTTTTGTACGATTCGATTCCCGTAAATCAAATACGGAATCTTGCATCCTGGGCAAGAATGAAAAGCGTCGACGGAAAAAACACTGTGATAATCGAGAATGCAGACAGGATGCTTGAAAGCGTGCGTAACGCCCTTTTAAAGATTCTTGAAGAGCCCCCGGAAGGAACTGTGTTCATTCTTACAACGTCAAGGAAGTCTTCCATAATGCCCACGATTCTTTCGAGGGTAAGGCAATACGCTTTTTCGGAACGCACATTGCCCAATCAGCAGGATGTTATAAAAAAAGTTTTCCACGAGGAAGATTTTTCAGGCGGAATAAAAGAATTTCTTCAGGATTTTCTTCCCGTTTCTCCGGTCGAAATCAGAAAAAAAGCCCTTGAATTTTTAAAAGATATTTCCGAAAGAAAAATCCCGTATGTTTCGAGCATCGTAAAAGACATGAACGGATTTGAGCCCGGAAGTATGCTTAAAATCTTTCTTGACGGAATAAATTGCAGCACAAAAAAATTAATGCTTTTTCCGGAAGGACTAAAAGCTCTGGAAGAAATGAATACCTCAGTCCGGGAATGTTACAGCCGGGTTACCGTGTACAATCAGGGCGTTCAGGCGGCTCTTGAACTTTTGGTGAGGGACATTTACAGAATAAACAGAAGCGGCGGAAATATCTTAAAATGCGTGACCATGTGATGCGTGTTTCTCAGATGCTTCCAAAGCTTTCTGAGGAACAGATTGAAAATATTTTGAACTCCATAACAGCCGAGAACGAAATGCTTGATTCCGTTCTTGATTCTCTTGTTACGGGCATTATGGTTGTTGACGAAAAATGGAATCTTCTTAAGGTTAATAAAACAGCGGAACGATACCTTTTACGTCCGGTTTTGGGCGACAAGGTGAACAGCGAAAGTGCGTTCGAGCTTATAGGCGAAGAGGAAATTGCTGCGTTTATAAAAAACTGCGCTCTTGAGGACAAGTCGAACGTGTCGGAGGAATTTTCCATTTCGAACTCGGACGGCTCTGTCCGCTTTGTTACGGTTTCTGTTTTCTCTTGGGTATGCCGCTGCAAAATGCGGGGAAGAATCCTTAAGTTCAACGATATTACGGAAAAAAGAAGTCAGGAAGTGCTTTTGCGCCGCATGGAAAACATGGCGGGCCTTACAAATCTTGCAGCCGGTATGGCGCACGAAATAAAAAATCCGCTTGGAGCAATCGGAATCCACATTCAGCTTATCCAGCGGGCGGTAAAAAAGGAGCGGGAGAAAAAAGGGCTTTTGCCTGATAAAAAATTTATTGAAGACCACCTTGATGTTGTGAACGAAGAAATCGAAAACCTGAACAAACTTGTGATGGATTTTCTGTTTGCCGTTCGGCCGATAAATGCCCGTCTTACGCTTGTAAATCCGTCAAAGCTGATAGAAAATATCGTGAGTTTTTTTTCGCCCGAGTTTGAACGAGAAGGCGTGTCATTTTCGTTCAAGGGCGAGGCGGCTTCTTCACGCCTTATGATAGACGAAAAACTTTTCCGCGAAGCTTTAATAAACATTGTGCAGAACTGTTTTTCCGCCGTAAAAGAACGGTATAACGATTTTTATTCCGGTTCGGACTCCGAAAATTCTTCCGGCAAAAAAAAGAGTGGAGGCTGCGCCGGAAAAATAGAGATTTCCTCTTCGGAAAAGGATGCTCGCTACGAGATTCGGATTTCCGACAACGGAACAGGCATGAGCGAGGAAGTCCTTTCTCACATATTCGAACCGTACTACACAACAAAGGCAAGCGGCACGGGACTTGGAATGACAATGGTATACAAAATCATAAAAGAATTTTCAGGGGACATAAATGTGAAGTCGGAACCGGGAAAGGGAACACAATTTACTATAATGATTCCGATTCCTCAGACAAGCAGAAAACTCCTTTTGAAACCTGATGAGGCAAAATGAAATTTACAATCCTTGTAATAGACGATGAAGAAAACATAAGAAACGGACTTGCCGCAAACTTTGAAATGGAAGACTACAATGTGAAAACCGCTTCCGGCGGAAAGGAAGGACTTGCATTGCTTTCCAAAGGCGACATAGACCTTGTTGTAACCGACCTAAGAATGGACGGCATTAGCGGCGAGGAAGTTCTTAGGCGCATAACGACTGAAACTCCGGGAATTCCTGTGATAGTGCTTACCGGGCACGGAAGCATAGATTCTGCGGTGGAGGCGATGAAAAACGGAGCCTACGATTTTCTTACAAAACCGCTGAACCTTGACCAGCTGAACGTAATTGTAAAGCGCGCATTGGAAACCAGGGAGCTTTCCTTGCAGCACACAATGCTTAAAAAGGAACTGGACGAATCTTTAACGTTCGATAAGATGATTGGCGAAAGCGCCGATATGAGACGTCTTTTGGAACTTATAAAAAAAGTCGCCCCGTCAAGAGCAAGCGTTCTTATAACCGGCGAAAGCGGTGTCGGTAAAGAACTTGTGGCGGACGCTTTGCATAACCTTTCCGGACGAAGGGACAAATCTTTTGTCAAGGTGCATTGCGCCGCCCTGAGCGAAACTCTTTTGGAAAGCGAGCTTTTCGGGCACGAAAAAGGGGCTTTTACGGGCGCGGATTCCATGAAAAAAGGCAGGTTCGAACTTGCGCACGGCGGAACTATTTTTCTTGACGAAATCGGAGAAATAAATCAGATCACGCAGATAAAACTTTTGCGTGTTCTTCAGGAACGAAAGTTCGAGCGCGTAGGCGGCGAAGAGACTCTTGAAGTTGATGTAAGGGTTGTAGCGGCGACCAACAGAAACATAGAGGATGAAGTCAAAGCCGGACGGTTCCGGGAAGACCTCTACTATCGCCTGAACGTCGTCCGTCTGCAAGTTCCGCCTTTAAGAGAGCGTAAAGACGACATTCCTCTTCTTGTGGATTCGTTTTTAAAAAGATTTTCCGAAGAAAACTCAAAAAAAATACTCGGCGTTCAAAACAGCGCCAGGCAGGCTCTTTACAGGTACGACTGGCCCGGAAACATTCGGGAATTACAAAATTGCATTGAAAGTGCGGTTGTTATGTGTTCCGGAAACGAAATTGCGCTTGAAGACCTTCCGCCCACAATAAGCCGTTTTTCCGGCGAAGAAAGCATTTCCGTTCCGATGGGGCTGCGCCTTGACGAGGCGGAAAAAATCATAATCAGGGAAAATCTTGCGTTCAACAACGGAAACAAAACAAAGACTGCTCAAGTGCTTGGAATCGAGCGGAAAACTTTGGCAAAAAAGATAGACGAGTAGGCACCTGCATATCAGTTTCCAGGCTGATATGCGGTATCGTCTTTTTTTAAGCGGACGTCAAAAAAATTAAAAAGTCGGCTTTTTTAGCGCATCGTATTTTAATTTTCTTTTACGCAAGTTTTACAAATCTGTTCCACAAAATTAGGCATTTCACGCAGAACTAAATTACAGTTCCGTCCTTTATGATAGCACCTTTTCGTATTACGATTATTCCGTCGGCGCAGTAAAAGCCTTCATGCTCCCCGTTTTCGTATACGTTTCCGTCCACATTTATTCTTACGTTGTTTCCGATGTGGGCGTTCTTGTCGATTATGGTTCTTCTTATTTTGCAGTTTTTGCCTATTCCCACGTCGGGTTGCCCGTGTTTTCTGTTGAACGCCTTAGCTTCCTCGTTTTCGTAGAAATCCGCGCCCATCATGACCACGCCGTCAAGTTCGCAGCCGCTTTCAATCTTTGCCCTCAGCCCTATCACGGATTTTTTTATGGAGCAGTCGTTTATGACGCATCCGTCGGAGGTAAGGACGGCTTCCATGTACGCCTTGTTTATTTTTGACGGCGGAAGATTTCGAGCGTGTGTGTATACTGGTTCGTCCTCGTCGTAGAAGTTGAACTCAGGATGGGTTTCCGTAAGGGCGATGTTCGCCTCGTAGAAACTTCTTACAGTTCCGATGTCCTCCCAGTACCTGTCGAAGATGTAGGCGAAGATTTTCTTTTCTTTTATCGTCTCCGGAATGACCTCTTTACCGAAGTCCCTGAATTCGTTGTCGAGCGCTTTTTCCATCGCCTTGGCGTTAAAAATGTATATTCCCATGGACGCAAGATATTCCTTTCCTTGGGGAAGCTCTTTTCTTTGCGCTTCTGGGATTTTTAGCTCGTCCATGATTTTTTCGTCTTTCGGCTTTTCCACAAAGTCCTTGATGTAGCCGTTTTCGTCTATGCGCATTATTCCGAATCCGCTTGCGTCCTTTCGTGTTACGGCTGTTGTCGCTATGGAAACTTCCGCCCCGCTTTTTATGTGCGCCTCAAAGAAAGCGTTCAGATCCATCTTGTACAGCTGGTCGCCGGAAAGGATTATGTAATGCGTGGGATTTTGCGCCTCGAAGTGTCCGAAACTTTTCCGTACGCTGTCGGCAGTCCCTTCGTACCAGCCTGAATGCTCGAGCGTCTGCTCCGCCGCAAGAATCTCCACGAAACCTTTTGAGAATCTGTCGAAGTTGTACGAGTTCGTGATGTGCAGATGAAGCGAAGTTGAATTGAACTGTGTAAGAAGATATATTTTCTTGAATCCTGAGTTTATACAGTTAGAGATAGGGATGTCCACTATCCTGTATTTTCCGCCGAACGATACTGAAGGTTTTGCCCTTTCTTTGGTTAGAGGATAAAGCCTTGTGCCTTTTCCGCCACCCAAAATCAATGCGACCACACGTGTCTTGTTCTTTTCTCTTTCCATGTGTTCAATTATAAGCGACAAAAGACGAAAACACAAACATTTGTAAATCGTATTCCAAGAAAGATTTTTCTGAAATACGATTTGCGCCAAAGTTTTTAAGGTTTTGTAAAAGTCCCTGAATCAAGTTTTCCAAGCGAGGTTCCGTCTTTTTTGTCGTAAAGGAAGGCGGTCCATGTGTATGTGCCGGATGGTGTCGCTATGTTTTTTGTTATATTATCTTTCGAGGAGTCTCCCCATTCTGTTATTGTTAAAAGATCACCGCTTCTTGTCACACGAAGTTCTATCGAATATCCGGGGAATGGATTTTTTATCTTGCAGGTAAAAATGTTTGTTCCGCTGTCGAAGTCTCCTTCAAAAGCAACCTCCTTTAGTTGCCCGGTGCTGCTGTTTGCTCTGTGAATGTAGAATGCTTTTGCCGTTGCGGTAGCACCTGAACCTGTTATTTTTGGCGCTACTGAAATTATTTTTGATATGTTGTCAGGAACTGAACCGCTTATTACTTTTGTGCCATCGACAAGTTTATCAACTGTTATTCGTACAAAAGATGGCTCTCCAGTGGCTGGAGCGGGAGAGGCTATCTGTATGATTGTGCTGTTTGTTCCGTAGGCGGGTAAATATATGTCGTTATCGTCATCCTTGTTTCCTACTTCTATACCTTTTTCTTCAAGTTCAACAACGCCGGATGTTCCTGTTCCGTATACAGGGATATATATTCCTTTTCCGTGTTTTATTGAAAAATCTCCTTCCCATTTGTTGCCTTTTATAATTGTATTTCCGGTTAGTTTGGTAGGGCTCTTTAATCCTGAATATATTCCGGCTCCAAAGGCATCTTTCCCAGTTTGTGTTGTGCTTATCGTATTTCCTTCTATGATGCAACTGGAAAGTGTTACTGATGTTGCGGTCATTTCCTCTGCAACACATATTCCGCCACCTGTTATTCTAGTGGTACTGTTTCCCATGGCCTTGTTGTTTTTCACGTCGCAGTATTCAAGTTTTATATTATTTGAACCCGCATTGAAGCATAGCCCTCCGCCGTGAGCCCCTGTGTTTCCTATTATCGAGACACGTTTATCTTTTTCTCCAAGAATTTGTAGTGTTTTTGTGTTAAATATTCCGCCGCCGATTTCCTTCGATGTGTTGTAGCCTATAGTTCCCTTTCCTATATGCAAAGTACCGGCATTATGTATTCCGCCACCATTGCTGGTTGCATGGTTGCAGTACACTCCGCCTGTAAAACTAGCGTCCTTTACTGCAGTTCCCTCCGCATTCTTTTTATATCCTATGTATATTTTACCGTTGCTATCATTGTAGATTCCGCCCCCGTTTTCCGCTTGGTTTGAGGACTCGTTTTCTGTCAGTGGAGCGTCTGTCTTTGTGCTGTCGCCCACTATGGCAGTTCCTGACATGTATATTGTTCCTTCGTTATAAATTCCTCCGCCTTTTTTATCTGATATGTTATTCTGTATGACACCGCTTTCCATTATTAATTCTGTATTTTTATAAAGTCTTATACCTCCGCCTCCCGAATATCCTTTGTTTCCTGAGATGTACATTCCGCTTCCGTTTTCTATCACAAGGCTTCCGTTGTAAACTGTGATTCCTCCGCAGCCTTGAGATGAACGGTTTCCCATTTTGGGAAGTTTTAAAAGTGTATTATGCGGAAAAGATTCATCATCTTCCTCAAATTTGTTTTTATTACCTATGAGAGTATCTCCTTTAAGAGTGCAAGTAGCTTTCACTTGACTCGCTGTTACGGAAGAGCCAACTGTTATTGTTCCGCCGCTTTGAGAAAGACAGCGGTCCACAATCGTGTTCCCTTCCAGGCTGAAATCTGCAAGGGAATATATTGCGCTTCCGCTATTTAAGGCTACACAGTCTGTTATTTGTGTGGAATTTATTACAGAATCTTTGGCATCTTTTGCAAGGTATATTCCGCCACCGCTTTTTGAAGCGCTTGGAGTCCATGTCCAGCAGTTTTTTATTGAGCAGTTCTGAAGTTCTATTTTTCCTTCGGCGTAAATTCCTGCACCCCCGACTGTAGGCTTTACGTTCTTTTTATCTCCGTCAAGTTCGATTCCTTCCATGTGAAGTTTGCCTTTGTCTGTGGTGTTGTTTATTACCTCTATCATGCTTTTCGTGTTTAAATCTGCTCTTTTTATCGTTGCGTAGTTGCCAGTGTCATTTTCAAACTTTATGATTTTTATTTTATTGCGTATTTCTATTGGAGCTGATTCGGTTGATTTTCCGCTTAGGATGATTGTGTATTCCTTTTCTTTTAGCGGAGAGTCTTTTATTTTTTCCGCGGCTTTTCCTACGGTTTTAAGCGGAGAATAATAGCCGCCGATGTTTGAATCGTTTCCTTCTGTTCCGATTTTTCCGCCTTCGCCGTTTACATAGAACACTGTGGGGATAAAATCTTCCACCAAAGCCTTTGTTATTTTCATGATAAACTTATCGCCGTCTTGGCTTATATGTATGCCGTTTTCGGCACTGGAAATCCATGTATTTGTTTCGACGTTGTCAAATACATTTACGGCTTCGGAGCATGAATAAAGCAGAATGTTGTTGCTGTCGTATAACGCGAAGTCTACCATGTAACTACCGGAAGAAACTGTATCTACTCCAGCCGGTGCGCTGTCATAAATCATGTTGAACGTTGCTTTTCCGCTTGAAGGAGTTATCGTTTTTGTTTTTTCAGCACCATTTTCTTTCCATTTTGTTACGATTTTTGTTATGTTAGTCGCTGTTTCAATTTCTATCGGAAGATTTACTTTTCCTTTTCCGCTTGCGCTGCTTATATAAGTTACAGAAAGGCTTATGTCTTCTACCACGAGAGTTGTAGAATCGAGCATTATGCTTTTTTTCCCCTCAAAAACTTGCTTGGTTTTGGATGGATCGGAAAATCCTTTTGCCGTAAAGAGCCATGTTCCCGGTGTAAGTTTTATGGAAAAATTATTTCCTGTAACGTTGGCATTTACAGTCGTCCCGTCTTTTTTTGCTTCAACCGTGTAGTGAATGGTGGTTGGCTTTGTGGGAATTGCGGTTCTTTCCACAGAAGAAGTCAAAATTCCTTTGACCGTTATGAATGTGTTTTCTTTTTCGAACCCATTTTTGCATCCGATGGCGGCAACAGTCATCATAAAAGATGCAAAAAGAATCAGCGTAAGTCCTTTAAAAGATTTCATAATCCACTTCTCCTACATTCCTGTACGCAATTGTACGTGCGCTTCCAACAAAGCAAGAACATATGTATAGCATTTTAATATATTTTTGTGATTTTGAAAGCCCCCGTTCATGGTGTGTCCAAGACTTATTGCCTCATGCTTTTTAGTATGGTAGATTTACGGAATGTTTTTATTCACGGTTATTTTGATTCCTGCAACCCTTGTGTTTTATTGCGTGAGCGTCCGTGACAAAATGATTGTCGCCGTCTCTTTATGCGGAATCTTGTCGGGATTTTTTGTATGCATATGCACATCGCTTTTTACTTTTATGCATAGAGTGCCGTTGTATTCGTTCGGTTCTAATTTCAGCTATTACGCATCCAGAGAATACATTTTGCCGATTGTCCTGCTTTTTTGTGTGTATTTTTTTGTGACAAAGGACGATTTTTCGTTCAAGGCAAGGGCTTTTTTTCCTCTTTCCCTAGGATTTCTTTCAGTTTTTGTGCCTTACATTACCGTAAGCGCAAAGCAGTCGGCTTTTTCGTTCTATGAGCTTTTCGCAAAACCTATGATATGGCTTTCGATGGTGATTTTTCTTAAATTTCTTGTCGTCCGTCTTTTTTCATCCGGAACGGGAACAAAACTTTCCGTGATAATGTACAGCGTTCTTGTGGCGTTCGTGCTGTTTGTTCCGCCATTTATAAATGCCCTGTGGATCGTAAACTGGCTGAACGTTTTGTCCGTGATTACAGGACTTTTTTATGTGCTTTTTGCCGTCGCGCTTTGCGTCCTTCCGCTGAAAAAGCGTTTTCTATAAAAATGATGGTTTAATCCATGGTGAAAATATTTTTTGCATAAGGGATTTTCTCCCTTCGTTGATTTTTTAACACATATTTTCATTCATAATTGATATAAAACGCTCAAACCGCTATACTTTTAAGACGTTTTTGATGGAGTAAGGGTGTGTTTCTAAAAAGTCTTGACATATTTGGATTTAAATCTTTTGCCGACAGGACACATATCGATTTTGCTGACGGAATAACCGCTCTTCTTGGACCTAACGGCTGCGGAAAAAGCAATGTAGTTGACGCTGTAAAATGGGTGCTTGCCGAAAGCAGGGCGAAAAATCTTCGCGCCTCGGAAAAAACCGACGTGATTTTCAACGGGACTGAAAGACGCGCGCCTCTTAATGTTGCGGAAGTAACCCTTACGATGAGCAACGAAAGCGGTCTTCTTCCTCTTGAGGAGTCCGAAATTGCGATAAAAAGGCGGCTTTACCGTTCCGGAGAAAACGAATATTTCATAAACAACAGAGCCGTTGGCGCGCGGGACGTGGTCAAGCTTTTCATGGACACGGGGGTCGGAAAATCCTCCTATTCCATAATGGAGCAGGGGCAAGTAAGCCAGATTCTTTCAAGCAAACCGGAAGACAGACGCTACATCTTTGAGGAAGCCGCCGGAATCAGCAGGTCAAAGGCGGAGTGCGCCATCGCTGAACGAGAACTTGAACAGACAAGGCGGAACATGGCTCAGATAGAGACGGCGATGGCTGAGATTCGCCGTTCCTATGACAGCTTGAAAATTCAGGCGGAAAAGACCGGAAAATACCGCGACGTGAAAGAGCGAATCTTCAATCTTGAGCTTGATATAACTCTTCTTAAACTAAAAGAGTTTCTTATGGACAAGGTTCGCCACGAAAAAGAACTGGTTGAATTTACTAAAAAACGTGATGCCGTTCGTCTTGAAATCGAGGAGATAAACAACACTATTTCCGAGAACATGGACAAGGTTCGGGAAATGCAGGAAAAAGTGTATTCCATGCAGGCTGACCTTATCGGAATCCAGAAAGAGAAGGCGGGAAAGCAGGATCTTGCAAACCAGCTTAATGTGCAGTCAAGGACGATAAGGGAAAAAATTTCCACCCTTGAGATAAAGCAAAAGTCGCTCAAGGAAAGCGTTGAAAGCCTTCAGGAAGAGATTGATTCGAACGAGGCGGAACTTCACTCAAAGGAAAAGCAGGTTTTGGAGGTTGAAAAAAACATTCTTGCTTTTCAAGACAACATAGCCACGGCAGCCACGGAGATTACAGCCAACGAAGAGAAGGTTAGCCGCAACAAAGAAAAAATTTCTTCTTTGAACGAGAAAAGAAAAGCGTTTCAGGACGAGCTTACTTCAATCACTGAGGACATAGTGGCTGTCCTTGACTCAAAACTCAAGGACAGGGGCTTTTCCGATGAGGTTATGGAAAAGGCAAAGGAAAAATTCGTACTTACAATAGAAAAACTTAGGATTTTTGCGGAAGGGCGAAAAAACGTCTTCAGGGATTTTTCGTCTTCGACCCATGGAGCGGAAGAGGCGTTTTCAATGGTCGCCGAAGCGGGCGATGCGTTCAAAGAAGCGGAATCTCTTGTGCAAAATTTGTTCGATGCATTTTCCGAATACGAAAAATCAAGTCCTGCGTTCATCGTGGAGTTCCTTAGCCCCGAAGGGATAATGACTAAAAAACGTGAGATAGACGCAAAGATTTCTTCCAACCACAAAGAAATCGACGATATAAACGCAGAAAACGAACATCTTCTTTCTTCGAGTGCGGTTTTGTCATCAAAAATAGATGAATACAGGGAGACTTCCTCTCGCCTCAGGGAAAACAAAGTTAAGATGGAGGAGCAGATTCAGTCTTCCGTGCAGCAGACGAGCCTTCTTAGACGAAGCCTTGTTTCCGAGGAGAACAATCTTAGGGCGAACAGGGCTGAACTTGACGCAGAGGAAAAAAATCGAGAGGAGATGGACGAAAAAATCCTTGAGATTCAGCAGGATATTTTTGAAATCGAGCGACGCGGCTTAAAACTTGCCGACGAACTAAAAACTCTTGATTCTAAAATCGCCGAAAGCAACTCCAGCGTGTCGGGAAAAAAGGATAAGCTTGAAAAAAAACACGGGGAGCAGAACAGGCTTCAAAGTCAGGTGGAACGTCTTACCCTCAGCCTGAACTCAAGCGACACCGAAATCCGGAACATAAAACAGAACTTCCAGGACCAGCATTCTCGCGACCTTATGGAATTCGAGGAACGGATGTACAAGGTCATAAAACCGGTTGCCGAATTGCGGGAAGCGTTGACCTCCGCAAAGGATGAGCTTCGCTCTTTGGGTGCGGTGAACCTTATGGCGTTGGAAGAATTCGCCGAAGTGAAAGACAGGTACGAAAGGCAGAAGGCAAACTACGATGACACTCAAAAATCCTTGGATAACCTTATTCGTGTTAGCGAAGAGATAAAATCCAAGTCGTCCGAAATGTTCCTTGAGACGTACAACAAGATTAAGAAAAATTTCCACAATATGTTCCGAAGACTTTTCAACGGCGGACGTGCTGAACTTCGCCTTGAAGACCCGATGAACATTCTTACAAGCGGAATTGAGATTCTTGCCCAGCCGCCCGGAAAAAAACTGGAGAACATCGCCCTTCTTTCAGGCGGAGAAAAGACAATGACAGCCGTTGCGTTGCTTTTCGCCACGTATCAGGTTCGCCCGAGTCCTTTTTGTCTGCTTGACGAAATAGACGCTGCCCTTGACGACAAAAACGTCTCAAGTTTTGTTACTACGCTTGAAAGTTTTGCGAACGTCTCTCAATACATAGTGATAACCCACAACAAAAAAACTGTCATGGGCGCAAGCACAATGCTTGGTGTTACCATGGAAGAATCCGGTATCTCAAAGATAATAGCTCTTCGTCTTGACGAAGATGTTCGGATAGGCGCTACGATAGACAGGGAGGACTCCGGTTTTGTGGAAGAGGACGTGGATGTCGACGAAGGGGCATACATTCCGCCGAGACCGCCTAAACGCATCTACAATCCCGACGGTTCTGTAACTGACACGGAACTTGAACGCATAAAAAAAGAGGAAGAATCTCGTAAGGCTGAAGAACGTAAACGCCTAAAGGAAGCAAAAGAGGTTCGTAAAGATTTAAAAAACGATGCGGATCAAAATTCTGCGGGACTTACCGATGGAAAATGATTTTGTTTTTTGGGGATTTTTTTAGGATAAATCCTATGATGAAGGTTTTTGCACAATGGATTTAAATGAATTCTTTTACGGCATAAGAGATTTTTTTTCCGACACGACAAAAAAGATTATTTTCATATGCGCTTTGCTTGTGTTCATGGTTATATGCGCTCTTTTAGTCTTTGTAGCAGGCGGAAAGCATAAGGAAGCAAAGCGAATGCCTTTGGAACAAAGGAAGATAAACGCGGATTCTCCTCTTTTAGTTCCTACCGGACCTGAAGTTCCCGATGAGTACATCACGTCAAGAATCACGGAAAAAAACTGGAGCGAATCCGAAGTGAACGAATGGTTTTCCGTTCCTGACGGCGAAAAAGTCGAAAGGCTTGGAGAAAGCAACGACAGAATGATAGATGAGATTATAGGAGCGGCTCCATGAAAAAGATATTCTATGCGCTGTGCTGTGCGGCTTCGCTTTTATTGTTTTCATGCGTTTCCACGCCCGTGCCGGAAGAAAAAAGCGATGCGAAAAATACAGAGCCCATGCATGAAGAACTTGACGAGGGCGAGATTCTGAATGAACTTGAAGAGCCTTTGGTCTTGGATATAATGCCGCAAGATGAAAATCTTTCCGAGGCTGAAAAAGACATTCAGGAAAAAACTTTCGATGCTCCTCTTGTAGAGGAAAAAGTCGAGGCGGATGAACTTCCCGAACTTGCCGATGAAAAATTGCCCGATAATCCTGTGGACTCTTTAATGAACGAAGAACCTTTGGTAAAGGACGACGACCCTAAGAAATCCGGTGAAATCGAGGAGGCTATGCCTATCGCCGAGGACTCGTCCGTGTCTCCTTCCGCTCCGGAAGTTCCCCATGGTTCTGAGACCGAAGTCGAGGTCGAAAGCGAAGAAGCGGAACTTCCTTCCAAGCCTTCTTTCGAACCTTCCTATTTTGAGCCTCCCGTTCAAAAAGTTTCAGAGAAAGAGGCAAAACCCAAAGAAGAAAAAACGGCTGAAGAAAAAACTTCGCAGCCTTCAAGGAGCATGACAGTCCCGAAAAATCAGCTTATAGACGTGAACTATCCGGGAAAAGGCTGGACTTATCAGGGGTCTGTCGATTCCGGCGGAAATGTCGATGTAAGGAACAGAAATTTTGTATTCGGCGGACGAAAACTCGGCGGAGAGAACACGAACTTTACTCTGCGCTCAAGAAATCCCGGAAAATTCCTGCTTCATTTCAGCAAGAACGATGTTCTTTCAGGAACATACATAGACGACTATCTTGAGGTCATCGTAAAAGACGAGGCTTCGAAAAACACCTCGCACATCATCGCCCCCGACTATGCGAGCGTCGTTCCAAAAAGGAAAAAAACTCAAACCGCTTCGCAAAAATCCTCGGAAAAAGCCAAGGTTTTATTTCCGTCCGATTCAAATCTTGATTCAGAAGGCGGCTTGATTTCTAACGAAACTGAAGATGTGTTTGTTCCGCCTGCATCGCGTGAAAGCGATTTTGGAACCGTTATAAAGGAAGCCAACGAAAACAAAAACTTTTATTCCTCTTCGATTTTTCCTTATTCCGGAAATCCTTCAAGCGGCGTTTCATCGGATTCAAAAAAACTTTCTTCGGAAAATTCCGAGGGACTTCCGTCCGAGATTCTTTCCGACGCACAAAAGGCGTATGATGAAAGAAACTATTCTAAGGCGCTTTTGCTTGTGGACAAATATCTTAAAACCGCGGCAGCGGACATGGACGAGGGCATTTTTTTGAAAGCCAGAACCCTTGAGGCAAGGTCAGCAGTGCAGAACATAAAGGAAGCGGTAAGGCTTTATGACCTTCTTTTGAAAACTTATCCGCTAAGCAGGCTTTGGGACAAGGCAAATGAAAGAAGCATTTACCTGAAGCGAATGTACATAAACATCAGGTGATTGATTGTCGATTAAAAATAGATTTTACATAGATGGTGGAGGTCATATGAAAAGCGTGGTCAGAATATTGCTTTCGATTTTTGCGCTCTCTTTGCTCTGTTCCTGTACGATTGTAAGCAGGCAGGATCAGAAATCAAAAGTAAGGACAGTTTCCGTGTCGGGCGTGGCGGCGGTTCAGGTCGAACCTGATATGGAAGTGATTGAATTTGGCGTAACCACATCGGGCTGGAACGCAAAACAGATAGTTTCGGACAACGATGTCATAACGGACAGATTCGTGCAGGCGGTAAAGAACGTTGGTGTGGCTGATGATGACATTTTTCAGACCGAATGTATAATCTCCAATCCCAATGGATATGAGGCAAGGCGGAATGTCATCGTGAACGCAAGGAACATTTCGCTTGTTCCTTCGATTGTCGACTGCAAGACAGCTCTCATACGCTTGAAGTCCGTGAGTTTTGAAAAGGGTGATACGTCGGGCGGGGTAAGAAACGCAAGGACAAAAGCCATTCAGAACGCACAGGACGCGGCGGCTCTGCTTGCCGGCGCAAGCGGCTCAAGGCTCGGAAACGTCATGAACATTTACGGAGATGAGGTTGTCATGTCAAAAACAGAGGACAACAAGATTGAAATCAAGGCAAGCGTAAAAGTCGATTACAGTCTTGAATAAAAATTTATTTGATTTTATGGGGAAATAACTGATGCTGGATTATAGATTCATCAAGGAAAACCTTGAGGCGGTAAAAGAGACAATCAAAAACAGGAACATGACATCGGATGCCGATAAGGTTGTGGAACTTTTCGACAGGCGCACGGCTCTTGTTACAAAGCAGCAGGAACTGCAGCAGAAAAGGAACGAGAACGCAAGGACCATGAAGCAGAAACTGGACGACGAAAAGCGCGCATCTCTTGTGGAGGCTGGAAAGAAAATCAAAGAAGAAATTTCTGCGGTTGACGGAGAACTTTCCTGCGTTGAAGAAAGCCTTGAAGAAGCGGCGCGCCAGATTCCGAACATGATTCACCCCGACGTTCCTCTCGGAAAACTCGACACGGAAAACCTTGAGGTAAAAAAAGTCGGCGTTCCAAGAAAGTTCGACTTTGAGCCTATGGATCATGTCAGGCTTGGCGAGGAACTTGAGCTTTTTGACTTTGACAGGGGAACTAAAGTTTCCGGTCCGAAATTTTATTATCTGAAAAACGAGGCGGTTTTCCTTGAGCAGGCTTTGATTCAGTATGCGTTGAACACTCTGCGCCGTCACGGATTTGAGATTTTCATAACTCCGGATGTCGCAAGGGAGGAAGTCCTGAGGGGGATAGGTTTTAATCCGCGCGGAAACGAATCCAACGTGTATTCTATCGAAGACGAGGGGACTTGCCTTGTAGCGACGGCTGAAATCACGCTTGGAGGCTACCATTCAGGCGAAATCCTTGAAAAGGAAAAGCTTCCTCTTCTTTACGGCGGACTTTCACATTGCTTCCGAAGAGAGGCCGGTGCTGCCGGTCAGTTTTCAAAGGGACTTTACCGTGTGCATCAGTTTGACAAGGTTGAGATGTTCGTCTATTCAACCCCCGAAAAATCCGACGAGCTTCACGAAAAACTCCGTGAGATTGAAGAGGAGATTTTTTCAGGACTTGGAATTCCGGTCAGGGTCGTCGACACTTGTTCCGGAGACCTTGGAGCTCCTGCGTACAGAAAGTGGGATCTTGAGGCGTGGATGCCGGGACGTAACGGCGGCGAATACGGAGAAGTTACTTCGACGTCGAACTGCACTGACTATCAGGCGCGCCGTTTGAACATAAAATACAGGGACGACGACGGAAAAAACAAGTACGTTCATACATTGAACGGAACAGCCATAGCGGTGGGAAGGGCTATGCTTGCTATCCTTGAGAATTTCCAGAACGCCGACGGTTCTGTTTCGATTCCCGAGGCGCTTGTTCCGTTCTGCGGTTTTGATAAAATCATGCCAAAAAAGCGAAAATAAATTTCATGGAACAGAAGGATTACACGCGTCGCTCATTTTTCATTCTTCTTTTGTTTGCGGTTGTGCTTTTTGGTGCATTGGGAAAAATTCTTTCATCTGTGATTTTGCCTGTGGTCGTAAGCCTTCTGTTTTCGTTCGTGCTTTATCCGCCTATAAAAAAGCTCCACGAAAAAATCCGTTTTCCATGGATTCTTGGGGTTTTTCTTATGCTTGTGGCGGTTCTTGTGGTTTTTGCTCTTTTGGCGACTTTCGTCGGAAACAGCGTCACTGCCTTCCTTTCCCAGTATTCAAGATACGAAAGAAAACTGCTTTCTCTGTACAAACTTTTGGCGGACACGTTCAGTTTCCAGTTCGATGCGGAAAAGAATTTTTTGCAGAATATGTGGGGGCAGCTGAAAGTAAGGGAAGTTTTGCAGACTCTTGCGTTTTCTTTGTCGGGAGATGTAATAACTTTCGGAAAGGCATTGGCGTTGACGCTTGTTTTTATGTTTTTTCTTCTGCTTGAGCTGAGGTTCGCCGGCGAAAAAGTTGACGCAATGTTCCAAGGTTCGATTCAGGGGAGGGTAAAAGGAATCGTCAAGAAGACCATTTCCGACACAGCCCGTTTTCTTTCGATAAAGTTCGTGATTTCGCTTGCCACAGGTTTTTTGGTCTTCCTTATGTGCGTTTTTCTGCGTTTGGATTTTGCTCCCATGTGGGCGTTCCTTGCATTCGTGCTTAATTTCATTCCGACCTTCGGCTCGATTTTTTCAGTAATCATGATGACGATATTTTCTGTGCTTCAGTTTTATCCGGCTCCCGCAAGAACTGTGTTTGTGCTTGTTTTCACGACGCTTGTGAATTTCATATTGGGGAACATCGTAGAACCCAAGGTCGAAGGAAAGAACCTTGGTCTTTCTCCGTTCGTGATTCTTGTAAGCCTTACATTTTGGGGCTGGATGTGGGGGCTTGTCGGAATGATTATCGCAGTTCCTTTGATGGTGATAATAAAAATCACGTGCGAAAACGTGTCGTTCTTGCATCCTGTCGCGGTTTTCCTGGGAAACAGACCGACTTTCTCCGAAAAAAAATCCGGCGAAAAGACTGAAGTCGCAAAAGTCAAAAAAAATCCCTGATGAAAGGAATCAAGGCTTCTGCCTTTGCGATGTCTCTGCTATCAGCTTGAGAAAGAGGTTTCCGCAGACTTCGGCATCGTCCAAAGCTCTGTGGGCACGTTCTTGGCTTATCCCAAGAAGTTTTGCAAGTTCGGTTTGTTTGTAACTTTTAAGTTCGGGGAACGCCCAGCGTGAAAACTGAAGCGTGTCTATCACTCTGTTTTTTATAGGCGAAAAATTTTTCCGCTCGCATTCGGCTTTCAAAAACCTAAGATCGAACTGCACGTTATGCCCGACGATTATGCTGTCCTCAAGAAAAAGAATCAATTCTCCGAGGATTTCTTCTATCGAGGGCTTTCCCATTACCATGCTGTCCGTGATTCCGGTTATTTCAGTGACTCTATCGGGAATCTCCTCGCCCGGATCTACAAGAGTCCAAAATTTTTTGATTATTCCGTTTTTGTCGAACTTCACCGCCCCGACTTCAATGATTCTGCAGTTTTCTGAGTTGAGACCTGTCGTTTCAGTGTCCAAGGCGACAAATGTTCCGCCTTGAGATATAAGGCAGAACATTCGTCTGTAGTCCTTCAGGAATTTATTTTCCAGCTTCATCAAGAAGCCTGTTAATGTCGTTTTCTATGGAATCGCATAGAATGGCGGCTTCCTTCTTTGCGTTCTCAAGATCCGAATCAGACTTTCCTCCGCCGACTTCAGTCCTTGAGTTTATGTAGAACTTGATTTTAGGCTCTGTTCCAGAAGGTCGAGCGGACACTACAGTTCCGTCCTCAAGGAAGAACTGGAGTACATTGCTTTTCGGGAATGTGACTTTTTCCTTGATTTCAGGTTTGCACGGATCGAATGATTCCGATGTCTGAATGTCCCTGATTTTAATGACCTTCTTTCCGGCGATGTTCTTCAGACCTTCCTTTCTGAGTTTCGCCATTATTCCGTTCATTATTTGCACTCCCTCCATTCCGGGGAAGTTCTTTGATATTGACCTGTCTTCGAAGTAGCCGTACTCCTTGTACATATCGTCGAGGTGTTCAAGAAGGCTTTTTCCGCAGGATCTCCAGTACATCGTCATTTCGGCGCACATTGCGGCTGCCGAAACTCCGTCCTTGTCCATGATTTCCTTTTCGATTTTATAGCCGTAGGATTCCTCGAATCCGAACACGTATTCGCCTTCGTTTTTAGCCTCTCTTTCCTTTTCTACGGCTGCAATCCACTTAAAGCCTGTAAGACATTCGCAGAGTTCCACGCCGTATTTTTTGCATATGAAATCGGCGAAAGGAGAAGTTACAATGGAACGGACGCAGTATGCTCCGGGATTAAGTTTTCCTTGCTCTTTCCTTGAGATAAAGACATATTCCATGAGAAGCGCTCCCATCTGGTTTCCCGAAAGGAGAATGAAATTTCCATCCTTGTCCGGAAATGCCGTTCCGAATCTGTCGGAATCTGGGTCTGTCGCCATAACGCAGTCGGCTTTTTCCTTTGCGCCAAGGCTGAGCGCCATTTTCATCGCAGGCTTTTCTTCAGGGTTAGGCTTGTCCACAGTTGGGAATGTGCCGTCCGGCTCTCTTTGTTCGGGAACGGTTTTTACCGTAAGCCCAAGGTCGCCAAGGACTTTTTCAACGTGCATAGCGCCCGTACCATGAAGCGGCGTGTAGACCACAGACACGTTCTTTGCGTATTCTTTTATGAGGTTCGGGCGGAAAAGCTGCCTTTTACACATAGCCCAATAAAGCTCGTCGATTTCTTTGTCGATAAGAACAAGTTTTCCGCTCTTTACGGCTTCGTCCATCGATATTGTGTTCACAGTCTTTACTTTGTTCACTTCTTCGATGATGAGAGCGTCGTGCGGTTCTGAAACCTGCGCGCCGTCGTTCCAGTAAGCCTTGTATCCGTTGTAGATTTTAGGGTTATGCGACGCTGTAACTACAACTCCAGTGTCAGCGCCGAAATGTCTTATCGCAAATGAAAGTTCCGGCGTGGGGCGAAGACCTGTAAAAAGATATGCCTTTATTCCGTTTGCGGCAAAAATAAGGGCTGTAGCCTTTGCAAAAACATCCGAGTTCAGACGGCTGTCGTAAGCTACCACCGCGCTGAGTTTTCCGTCTTTTGCCTTTTCAGGATTCGCTTTTATTACATAGTTTGCAAGTCCCTGTGTGGCAAGGTTTATTTCGAGGGTATTCATGCGGTTTGTTCCGCCGCCCATTATTCCTCTAAGTCCGCCTGTTCCGAATTCCAAAGTGCGATAGAAACGGTCTTCTAGTTCCTTCATGTCTTCTTTCAGGACCAGTTCTTCGACTTCCTTTCTGAATCTTTCGTCTTTTTCCGCAAGAATGTAATCTTTTGCCCTTTTTAGGATTTCCGCCTTGTCCATTTTATACTCCCTTGAGCCGCAGTGTAAAAATCGCCGCAACTTCTAATTATATCGCTGAATCGCAGAAAAAATTATACAGGATTTCGAGTATTTAATAAAGTTTGAACGTAAAAAAATCTGAACCCTGAAAAATCTACAGGTCTTTTTTGTCCTTGGAAAAATTCCGGGTAAGAAGCGGAACTGTCATTCCGCCTGCGGCGTTCCCAAGCACAACCACCAGCACCACCAGAGCGTTATGGATTGTGAATGCGGACGAAAATCCGTTTGCGACTCCGTTGTAAAAACTGTTGGCGATTGAATGGTCGAATCCTGCCATAATGAAGGCAGGTATGTAGATGAACACGCCTATCCTGCTTCCCTGTTTCCATGAATCGACTGAAAGGAACATCAAGATTCCGCAGAAAATTCCTGATAAAAAGAGGCGGGGAAGAGGGGCTGAAAGTTTCGCTTCGTATATTTTTTTTGTGACTTCCACGATTGAAGGAAATGTGTAGGCAAAAAGAATCCCCAAAAGATATGTCGTAAGTAAATTGAAAAAAAGGATAAGGGCGACAAGTCCGTAGTATTTTGCGTCTTTAAGTCTTAGGGCGATGTAGCCGACTTTTCCGGTGTAAAGGTTGAATCCGAATTGGCAGATTGTGTAAAGTCCGGCTGCAAAAAGGATTGAGCCAAGCCATTTATATCCAAGGGATATGCACGAAAGATATGCACAGCAGCCTATGCTTATCATCACGCCTGAAAGTATCGAAAGTTTTATATTCTTTATCATGGAAATGATTTTAATGCAATAATGTTTACTCTTCAAGATAACGGAGCCGTTCATAAAGCTTTAGATTTCTGACCCTTTCCTTGATTTTTTATGGGGATTCAATTAAAGACCCGGCACTCCGTATGAAGAATAACCGCTTACCGGATTCCTGTTTCCTTTTGTAAAATTGACACTTGTATTGGAGAACACTATAATTGACCAAATATTTCCATATAAGGTCGATGAAAAATCAAGAGGTGTAAAAATGGCTAATGAAAAATTACAGAAGATACGCCACTCCTGCGCTCACGTAATGGCGGAGGCTATAAGAAATCTGTTTCCCGGAACAAAGATAGCCATAGGACCTGCGATCGACAACGGATTCTACTACGATTTTGACTTTCCCGAAGGCACAAAATTTACGGAAGACGATTTTGGCTCTGTCGAAAAAGAGATGAGGAAAATTCTTCTTGGAAACCACGATTTTGTGCGCTCCGAGGTTACACGGGATGAAGCTCTAAAGATTTTTACGGATGAGCCGTACAAGGTGGAACTCATAAAAGCCTTCCCTGAAAATGAGACCATAACCACATATAGACAGAATACTTTTTTGGATCTTTGCAGAGGTCCGCACGTGGAAAACACAAGGGAAATCAACGCACAGGCGTTCAAGCTTGCAAAGATTGCCGGTGCGTACTGGAAGGGAGACTCAAGCCGCCCCATGCTTACAAGAGTATATGCATACTGCTTTGAAAAGCCCAACGAACTTAAAGAGTACATTTCAATGCTGGCGGAGGCGGAAAAACGCGACCATCGGAAACTTGGAGTTGAGATGGATTTGTTCCATCTTGACCCTGAAAATCCGGGGCAAATATTCTGGCATCCGAACGGCTGGACAATATACACTGTCATCCAGGATTACATGAGAGTGCAGGTACGACGGGACGGTTACATGGAGATAAGTACGCCTTCTGTGATGCCAAGGTCATTGTGGGAAAAATCGGGACACTGGGGGCATTACCAGAAAAATATGTTCATCACAGAATCCGAAAAACGCATTTTTGCCATAAAACCGATGAACTGCCCGGGCGCGCTGGAAGTTTTCAAAAGCCGTCTTCGTTCATATAAGGATCTTCCGATACGCCTTTCAGAGTTCGGTCACGACGTAAGGAACGAACCTTCCGGTACTCTTCACGGTATAATGCGTGTGCGAGGATTTGTGCAGGACGACGCACATATAATCTGCACGGAAGACCAGGTGGCTTCTGAAGTTGCAAGATTCTGTAAACTTCTAAAAAATGTTTACCATGATTTCGGATTTGACGACCTTGTTGTAAAATTTTCGACCATGCCGGAAGACCATGTCGGAGACATAGAGACCTGGCAGCGCGCGGAAAAGGCGTTGGCGGATGCCTGCAAAGAGACGGGGCTTGAATATGAGATTCAGCCGGGCGAAGGGGCATTCTACGGGCCTAAACTTGAGTTCAAACTTTACGATTGCCTTGGAAGAGAATGGCAGTGCGGCACAATTCAGGCGGATTTTCAACTTCCGTCGGAGGAAAGACTTAACGCCACGTATATAGGCTCTGACAATCTTAAACATCATCCGGTTATGCTCCACAGGGCGATTCTGGGTTCGATGGAGAGGTTTTTGGGAATCCTGATAGAAAATTTTGCCGGAAGTTTTCCGACGTGGCTTTCTTTCGAGCAGGCGGCGATAATTCCCGTTTCGAATTCCTTTGACGATTACGCAAGGGAAGTGAACGATGCCCTTCTAAAATCCGATATAAGGTCTAACGCATATTTGAGCGACGACAACATGAGGCAGAAAATCAAAATTGTAACAAAGGAACACAAAACTCCTTACATACTGATTGTCGGCGAAAATGAAAAAAAAGACGGAACCGTAACCGTGCGCTTTAGACAATCAAGCGGACTTGAACAGCGGACAATGAAAATCGAAGAGTTTAAGGCATACGTTAAAGAGAAGGTGGAAACACACTCAATCGGAATATAGGCTTAAAACGGCGTGAGTAAATGCGGCGTTTTTGATTTATGGGGAAAATTATGGACGATTCGGAATATTATTCAACCATGAGAAGCCAGTATTCCCATATTCCGCAGGGACTTATAAAAAGGAGGCGGTCAAAAAAATCCTCGAAAACGATTCCGTTCGGACTTCCGGGCAAGGAAAAGATGATTTTGAAATGTTGAACGAAAAGTCGAAAAATCCTTTTTTCAAGGAGCATTCAGGACTTTTAGACAACAGCTGATTTTCGGAATCTTTGATTTTCCTTTCCGTAGTTTTATTGCGTCCGTTTAATACGCATTTTTGTTGTTACTCAGAATGCACCGCAGATTGCTATGACTATGCTTAACGACCCCCTCAGCTTTCGATGGGAGAGTTTTTGCATTTTGTTGAAATTTTATATGGTAAAGTAAAAAAGTCTTCAAGTAATCTGCCGTTTATCAAATCGATAAAAATATTAGTATCGCTTACAATCAGATTATTCAATATTTAGTTCCATTATTTCTGATACCGGAATGTTCAGAATATAAGCTGCGTATGAAATGCTTATAAGGTCTTTTTTTAATGCTTGTTTAGTAAAATCTAAAAGCATTCTGTCGGGATTATCAGAAATTTCAAGTTCTCCAAGCTGTAACAATTTTTGCAGTTTTACAATGTTTTCTTGTTTTGAATTATCGATAGAATCTAAGTCAGAATGTTCTTCCTTCATTTTGAAATACTTTGAAAGAGCAATCAATAAACGGTCGCTGCAGCCGGTTTTGCAGTTAAAAAAATCTAAAACGTCTTGTCTATTAATATGCTTTGAAAGCAAGTTTATCAGATTGTTTTCTGAAATTGAAGATTTGTTAAGGAGTTTGTTAATGTTTTTATGAATAATTTTATTATAATTATCCATATATGAACTCCTTTATTTATTGTAATTTACGGTAAAAATAAATCTTAGCCATTGCTTTGCCAATACTCTGTTATACGCATTTTGTTGTTGACTGATTTTTTTTCCTCTGCTATATTGTTCTCGGTGAAAACTTTCGGGGGTGCACCGGTTTCGACGGATGCGGGAAAGCATTTACTGCAAGTAGGTGTCAAGGCGCCTCAAGCTGAGAAAAACAATAACTGCAATCTTCGATAGAAAAGAAGAAGAGAATTCTTCTGAAGAACAGTTTGCTCTTGCTGCGTAAGTAGCGGGCACGGAATCCATGCGGTGCTGTTCCTAACTTCATGTGCTTCCGACGCTAACAGGGACTTGTTGCACATTGCGTTCGACCGATGTGTAAGACATTCAGCCGGAATACGGAAAAGACGCTTGTCATGCTGCTACCTTTTCCCGACAAATACCTCGCATGACTAAACCTGTAGATGTATCTGGTTTACGCATTCGGACGCGGGTTCAATTCCCGCCATCTCCAAAAAAGCCGCCTTTCTGCATAAAGGCGGCTTTTTCATTAAAAAATCTTATTTATTCTTGCTTTAAAAATCCGAAATAAAACATAAAGTTAAACAAAACAACCTGATTCCAACAGTTTGAAATCAGGTTGTTTGACGCTTTTTAGGCGGGATTTTTACAAAATCCAAAACTGACAAGCGGAATAGAACGGTAACTTAATGCTTTTGACCGTAGCGTTTCAGCATAGCCACAGCGTTTCGCTTTCCGTTGTAGACAAATCCGCCGTTCCAGTATTCCAGAGCAGCGAACAGGGCGTTACCTCCGTCCTGTGCATCCGACTCTTTTGTCTTGAACGAAACGAAGTTTGAAAGTGTCTCGTAATCTTGGTTTTGAAGGCATGAAAGTCTGTTCCGGTTGAATTCGTTCCATTTTTCAAGGTCTTTGAATCCTTCTCCTTCGTCCTGTACGATTACATGGGCATGGGTAGGGCTGAACGAATACCACACGGTAACTTTCTTATTCACGTCGCAGTGGTTTCCGTGCTTTACGCCGTTTTTGATTACTTCACTGATTTGCTGTTCAAGAAGGTTCAGTTCCTTAATCTCAGAAGGTGCCGATTGAACTATAAGCAAAGTGAAATAGCGGATCTGTCTAAAGTCCGAAGGAAAATCCTTTCGAAGCATATTTGTCTTGTCAAACAAAGGGTCGTTGTCATCTGAACGCAATTCTTTAATAGCTGGCTCTTCCATAGTATACTCCTGATTTTTAGTTTTTAAGAGATTGGCTTACTCGTTTACCATCAATATAGCTTCGTCAACACTGTTAGCAATCGGGAAATACCCCATGAGCTTTGTAAGTTCTATAACTTTCTTTACAGAACCGTGGATATTCGAGAGCGACAGCTTCAGATTCATCTTCTTTATCGTAGAACTGATATAAATCAATGCACCGATTCCGGAAGAGTCTATATAATCTACCTGCTCAAGGTTGATGATAAAGATTTTGATGTTTTTCTCAATCATTTTCATAACCAATTCCTTGAGTTTGTAGGAATTATAGAGATCCATCTCGCCATTCACATCTATGATGTAAACTTCTCCATTCTTTCGTATTTTTAGTTCCATAACGAAGCTCCTTATCCCTGTATTTTAACGACCAAAAGAGTTTGGTCATCGTATTGTTGTGTTGTTCCGCAGAACTTTTTAACATTGTCTTTTATTTTATTGGCAATGTCTTTTCCGGACAATTTACAATTGTCTTTTATTACCTTCTCAAGACTGTCGAGCGAGTATTGTACTCCATTTTCGTTCAAACATTCAAGGATACCGTCGGTACAAGTTACCAAAATATCCCCTGAGTTTAGCGAAATATCTATGTCTTTATAAGATGTTGTTTTTTCAACACCAAGAGGTTCACAGTCAATGGAAAGTTTTTTTACCTTTCCTTCAGCTACGGAATAAATAAGAACGGGATTTGTTCCGCAAGTGGCAATCTGTGCGGTGTTTTCCGTGCTGTTGTAGTTTATGAGCGAGACGCTGGCAAAGTGATCCATGCTGTTGCTTTCCGAGCAGATTGCTTTGTTCACCCATTCAAGCAATGTGGCGGAACTTTGGTTCGTATTTGCGATAAGTCTAAGCATTGCTCTTATCATTATCATTATTACGAGCGAATTCATGCCTTTTCCTGCGACATCAGCCATAACGAACGTGATTCTGTCTTTTCTGTACGGAATTATGTCGTAGTAGTCGCCGCACACATTTTCCGTTGCAAGCGAATATTTCCCGATGGATATATCGTTGATAACCGGAAGCCGTTTCGGAAAAAGCGTTTTCTGGAATTTTGTGGCGATATCGCCTTCTTTTGTAAGTTCCGTATGTTCCGCATACGAAAGAAAACTCTTTAAAGGTACAAGAGCGGTGGACACGGCTTCGGAAAGCGAGACGGCTTCATTGAAAAGTTCCTCGCTGAACGGCTCTTTTTCAGGTTTTCGTGAAAGACAAATCAGAGCGACATTTTCACCCGACTGCGAGACGGGAATGAACATATACGGACCGCATTTAAGGAAATCCTCAGGACCGTTCTGCACAATGTAGCGGTTTTTCTTGGGTTCTGTAATGTTTAAAGCTTTTCCGTCCGTGAACACGTCGCCGAAGCAGTTACCTTTGAGCGCAAACTGCGAGAATTTGAAATTGGTCTCAACCCTTATAGGCTTGTGCGGAAGGTCATCGGGGAGTTTGTACGGAGGCGGAAAAGTTCCCGAAAGACTTTTTACGGCAAGTATATTATCAAGCTCGTCGTACTGAAGAATTGCACATCCGTCCGCTTCCGTTTTTTCCATACAATATTTTGAAAGGAATGAATAGAAGGAACCCTGCACATCTTCCGAACTGAAAAACGAGGATGTCTTTGCGGTGATTTCCTTTGACATATCGATTCTGTCTTCAAACTTCTGCCTGATTAATGCCAACGTTTCTGCATCTATAATATCGGAGTTTTTGTTTTCATCTTTTTCCTGCTGAGCTTTTCTTTCTTTCTTTTTCTTAGGATCGGAGAATGCAAGAACGAACGCATACACCAAAAGCAGAAATTCCGATGCAAACAGCGTGAATACAAGGTATACAAGTTTCCGATTCATGTAAGTATATAGAAGCCCCGCAATCGAAATCCCTATAGCCAGATAAAATACGAAAGATACCCTTGACGTGTTTCTTATTTTTGATATAAGCAGCAGAGCGAACAGGACAAGACCCGCCGCCGCAGTGACAAGAATAGGAATATCCACGAACGAATCAATAGTGGGATTCAAATTTTCACTCCTTTCAGTATCAATTAAGGTCTTTAAATGATTCTAACACTGAAATATTCTGCCGTCAAGTTTTAGGTTTTCTATTTGCCTATGGCTTCCAGTTTACGTTTTAGGATAAGCCTTTTTATGACATTCTTTAGAATCTTTACCGGTCTTCGTTTGTATTCCCGTGTGATGTCGCTCACCAGCGTCTCAAGCTGTATCTCGTCTCCGAGCTTTTTTTTCAGGTCGTCCCAGAACGTTATTATCCATACGTAAAGTTCGCTTTCCGTAGTTCCTTTTACGTATCGGGTTATCCTGTGCCGTTCTATCGTCTTTATGACGGGTGTGTAGACTGTGTTGAACCAGGAGGTTATTGCGTCCTCCATGCTGATTTCTTCATCTTTTCCTTGGTTTATGAAATATTTGTGGGTGAGTATGTGCTGATATATTATGTCATACCTTCCGGGGGTCGAAAAGTCCAGACACCAGTAGTCGGTTATGTCGCCGAAACTTGTTTCGAAATAGAAATTCTTTTTTTCCCAGTTTGTTATCTGCTTCATCATGCCGCCGAGCGTCCTTACCGGAGAAAGCCTTATTTCCGTCTGGAGGGATACTATGTCTGCGTCTATGAATTCGACTCCCTTGGACTTTGCAACGGATACACGGTGGTTTCCGTCCCGTACAAAATAAAGCCCTCCAAGTTCGTAGACCTTTATCGGGGGAAGGATTATTTCTTTTATAACGGCTTCGTCCACGTGTTCCCAGCGTTCTCTTATGAACGAGTTTTTAGGCAGGAATTGGTTGTCGAAGTCCTTGTAGCGTCCCTCGCTTCCGACAATCTTGGAGATTGGGATTGTCTTCATTCCGACGTAAATCTCGTTCTGTGGCTTTAGCATCTGCTTTACCTGATTGAACGAGATCATTTTTGTCTCTTCGGGATTAAGAAGATGCTGCAGTTCGTTGATGAATGCCTTGTTCCTTGCTTTTGAAAAGTCTGTCTCTGTTTCTACTAACATTTTTTCTCCATATTCGGGTCGATTTTATCCGGGGCGAAATCCATCACATGATGGGCGTATGCGTTTGCGACTGTGGTGTCAAGATATTTTCCTACCCGTTCGGTCCTTTGGTCGTACAGATGGACGTGACCATGCACCATAAGGGTAGGGCGGAAGAGTTTCAGGAACCAGTTGAAGCTTGGAAATCCCACGTGGCACGGATCATCCATGTCATGGAAATGGAATGGCGTTGCGTGCGTAAGGAAAATGTCAAGGTATCGTCCGTATTTAATCTTGTTGAAGATAAGATGCGGAATCATCCTTATAAGATGGACTTTCATCTGTGCGTCTGTGTACTGGCATAGCCCTCCGTTGTAGTTCCTTGAGCCGGACGCACCTGCGATAAGGAGCGGAGTGGGCTTTTTCCTTGCAGGGTGTTTTATCTTTATAGAAGCGGACGCTATCACCTTGAATCCTGCGTAAACAGCTCCGTGTCCGCTATTCTGCTCCACTTGCGAGAAATCCTCCACCGATTTTCCTATACCTGAATCCCGGGAGGAATGTGCGTTATGGTAGAATTTGAATTCCTTCAAATCGTGATTGCCGAACACAAAATATGTGGGCTTGTTGAACACGGATACTATGAAATCTATGTAATCCATGGGAAGGTCGCCCGCACAAAGTATAAGATCCACGTCAGGGAAATTCTTTTTTGCCCCAGTGCTATAGATAAGAGGATCTATGTAGTCGGATACGCAGAGAATCTTCATAGCTTTACAGTTTTCACTTCTTTGCTGACAGTACCGTTTCCAGTTTTTCTTTTCCGATGAGTTCTACGGGTCTGTTTTCTGCGAATTTCACCGCCATACGGGTGAAGCCTGCGCTGTTTATGACATACGAATTTGTGCAGCCGAGGTTCTTTGCCTCGTCAAGGGCGTTCCTTATCACGGCATCTTCGATAGGCTCGGGGTCCCTAAAGAACAGCACTAACTGCGGCTGTTTTCGCACGTTGCGCCAGTCGCTGTTTTTTGCCTGCACGCCCACCAGCTTCACGCCGCCTTTTCGTTGTTCTGCCTGCTGAACTGAAAGACCAAGCCCTTTTTCCGCCGCCTTCTTGCAGAGTTCAAGAAATTCCGGCTCGGAACTAGTAAGATAGTCCTTCATTGCATCATTTGTCTGGAAATCCTTGTACTCGTCCAGTTTTTCAACTACATCTCTGAAATTCTTGTTTCGCTTTGCTATTAACTCCCACTGTTCTATGGCTTTGTCGATTTTTCTTGTCTTTTCGTAGCAGGCGGCAAGGAAGTATCTTGCGTATAATGTGTCGCTGTTTGTGCCGGTTTTGTCAAAATCTATTGCTCTTTGCAAGTCTATCTGTGCAGCATCAAGCCTGTTTGCCATCATAAAGCAGGTGCTTCGTTCTATAAGGGCTTTCTGCTTGAACTCAGGGGAACGCTGGGCTTTTTCGAACGCCTTTATCGCATCTCCATAGGATTTAAGTTCCTTTAGTAATTTCCCAAGATAGTAATAGCAGGTGTATTCTTCGGAATTTAATGAAATGGCAAGGTCAAGTTCTTCTTTTGCCTCTTTATATTGCTTTCCCAAGAACAGTATGTGTCCTATGGCGGCGTGCGCCTTGGAGTTCCTTTTGTCTATCTGTGTGCATCTTCTGTAAAGCCCAAGTGCAATATCTTTGTGTCCCTGATCCTCTTCAAGTTTTCCGGCATTGAAAAAGTTTTCTGCATTTTTGGGGTCCATTCTTGTAAGCAGAAGATATTCTTTGAGCGCATCCTGAGTGTGGTTGAACTTCATTAAAAGAGCTGCGAATTCCTGCCTGAACTGCGCCTCCGGAAGTTTTGCATCGAAAAGGGCGTTTCCGCTTACTGTCTTGTATTCCATTAGGGCAAGTTCGCTTCTGTTGTCTGCGACGTATGCCTTTCCAAGATAATAATGAGCGTGGAAATCCCTAGGATTTTTCGCTATAAGCTGTTTTGCAAGCTTTGCCGCCGCTTGGACTTTGCCCTGCTTCAAAAGACGTTTTACCGTATCGACCTTTTTTGGGGATACAATTGCTTTTGTTATTACGATAGCCAACGCCACGATTAAGCCTATTATTGCTGCTATGACAGGAATTATCATTCTTGACTCCCGGAAAAAGAATGTTTGTTTTTAAGATGATTGAATACTGCATCTGAAAAACATCTTCGAGTTTGCCTTGAGCTAAACTCTTTTGCTTTTATACAAGATTCTGCACTAAGTAGCTCAACGTAAAGAATTGATATTCTTTTTGTCTGTCTAATTTATTGTAGTGCATTGCAAAGGATTATAATCTAATTGCAAAATCTTTGATAGCCCCCGGCTCGTCTTGTTGTAAAACCTGAACGGCGGGAATAAAAAAATATGAACAATATTGAAAAATCCGATTGAGCGGAATATATAAAGATTAGCTTTGACTTACAAAATAGTGCGGTCAAAATTAAGTTGTTACTGTACAACGAGTTAATTTTTAAAGTAGAAAGGCTGCCTGAAAAAACTTTTCGGCAGCCCCATCTCAAATAAACTTAATGAAAAGTTCTAGGATTTCTTAAATACGGCTTTTATTTCTTCTACAGTGCCGTCTTCTTTCATAATCGGAAATTTTTCGACTGTTAATTCAGTTTTGGTATCATTAAACGTCCCGTCGAACTTTGCATAAGGCTTAAGCGCATTTGCCAGTTTTTTCTGCGTTTCTAATAATACTTTTATCTCTCTTTCCATTTCAGGAGTAGGATTTTTGAATTTTTCTACAGATTCTTTAGCTTCTTTGAGCTGCTCTTCATAATTTTTTTTAATTGCTTCGTCCTGTTCTTTTTTTTACAAGTCTTCAAGTTCGGCAATGCGTTTATTTTGGAAGGCTATTGACGATTTTAAATAGTCATCATAAGTTATCGTACTCCATATTTTTACGGATTTTGAAGAGTCAAAAGAAACCGTTGAATCCTTTACCGTATATACCGTAAAAAATCCATGGAAAATGTTTACGATATTTCCTCCGATTGTAAAAGATAGACTAACGAAAGTTTCGTCAGGCCTCTTATATTGCCAACTCGTATTTTCCAGCGCAGGATCGGCTTTTCCTGTGGGATTAAGCATATCCAATATCTCATTTACGATATCATTACCTGAATCGTTATTAGATGCTGCATTCGGTTGCACACAGCCCGCCGTTACAACAACCGTATAAATCATAATGATTAATACGCCGAACAGTGAAAGTAATTTTTTCTATTTCATTACATAAACTCCTATTCTGCTTTTTGCAGTTAAATTTGAAAAGTTTCCTTTATAATGCCTACCACTAATCAATTTGTCAAGTTCCGTGCCGGCGGGATTAATTGATTTTATATGTATAAGGTTTCTACCGCCGGTGAACATAGATTATAAAATGAGTTTTCTGCTATATAACGCAGGCAAAGTTCAGTTCCTGCTTATTTATCCGCGGAAAGAAGCATTTGAGTTTCCCATTCCAAAAGGGCTTTTTCCATGTCAGGGTTTTCTCCTTTAACATCGCACATTATCCTGAACACAGGTTCTGTTCCGCTTCCTCGCATCCAGATAAAGGCTATGGGATTGTCGCTTGAATCGTAGAACACAATTTTAAGACCGCCCTTTCCGCTGATTGAAAAATCATTTACTTTTCTTGTTTCCTTTGTACCGTTTGTTGCTACCGCTTCCCAAAAAAGGATTCCGTATTTTTCAAAAAGCAAATCTTTCTTTTCGTTCCATTCGTTCAAAAATACATTTTGGAATCTTTTTTTTAAGAGCGAATGGTCTTTTGTGGCAATATGAAGAATAGCCCTCGGCTCTGAAACTCCGGTAGTTGTGTATTTGGGAATGCTTTGAACTATGTCTTCAAGCGTAAAATCTTCTGTGAATATAGAGCCCGTGCATAGGCACCAGTTTTTGAAAAGCTCCTCGATTGAAAGCAGTTTTATTATTGCAAAGATTGTGTTAAGCGGATCGCGGACGGCGCTTGGATATGTGATATTTCCTCCGTTCGAGCCTTCTCCGAATATGCGGACATTGTAGCCTTCCATTCGTTTTTCGGAAGCAAGGTTTACAACGTTTGCTTCTCCGACTTCCGCCCGGAACACTTTTGCTTTAAGATGATTTGCGATTTCTTCTATTCGCATTGATGTGGGACAGTTTACGCATACGGCATTGTTTTTTTCTTCGCGCCTGTTGGAGTAGGTTAGTTCCGAAAGCACAGAAATGCTGAATACTTCCTGCGCCTTAAGTATCACTGCTTTTTTTGAATCTCTGTTCCAGTAGACAATATTTCCTCTGTCTCCGTCGCAGTCGGGCATATATCCTATTATTGCGTCGGTTCTGCCTTCTTTTTGAAGACGAGCCATTTCTTCCGCTACGTAAATAAGGTTTTCGTTTTCGGGGATTATTTCGTGTGCTATATCGCCCGGCTTGTCGTTTATAGCATAAAATTCTATTCCGTTTTCCGCAAAGAAACTTGCGTCAAGTCCTGCGGCGCGTGCCGAACCGTTCATGTCGCATACGACACCGATTCTTTTTTTAAGAACGGACTTTCTTAAGAGTGAAAATATTTTTTCCTGCTCGTAAGGATCGCCGCTTCCCGTTATCGTCCATTTAAGAAAGTCCCTGTATGAATCTTCCGCTTCTTTTTTAATGGCAGGGGCAAGCTCATAAATTGAAGAAAGCTTTTTTTCATCCGTGTTAAAGATTAGTTTAAATGCCTTTTCTTTGCAGTCATCCTCTTTATATAGAAGGGCGAACTTTTCCATAAGAACCGAGTTTTCAGCTCCGCTAAGGACTCCTCCTGAGCTGAGACCGAATTTCATGCCGTTGTGCCCTATTGGATTATGACTTGCGGAAATATACATAAAAGCATCGGCGTTTCTTGAATACGCCATTATTTCCGGCGCGGAAACTATACCTGTAAATCTTGGAGTAATGTTTTTTGCAAGGAATGCTTTTATTGCAGCTTCCGCTATAGAAGACCCTGTGGGACGCGCATCCATTCCAAGAATTATCACAGGATTTTCTTTTTCAGTTTTTTCTTTAACATAATCGGAAAATGCGGATGCCGCCAATATAGCTATTGCAGTATTGTCGTCTCCTATCAAAGCCGTTCTGTCCTGCTCGTTACCGCTTTCTGCAAAAACTTTACGCCATCCCGAGGCGCTTAAAATCATCTTTATGTCCATAAAACCTTCCTATAAAATCGACACCGTAAGCCTTTTAAAAAGGCGAGTATTATTGATTTTAGGCATTTTTGCAATGTAATGAAAAATGCATTCAATAAGTGAGTTTGCCTAAAGACAAACTCAAAAGTGTTTTTAAGACGCAGTATCTTTGCGGCTTAAAAATAAAGATCCTTAAGATGCAATAGCTGAACAAAGTGTTCTTCACGAAAATACCTTTTAAATCAATAAAGGAATCCGCAACTTATTAATTTGTAGTAACGAATTATATGTTACGGATTACGTTATAGTCAATCTTTTTAAAAAGCCGTATCGTGTAGTGCCGTAATAGACCACATGATACGGCTACAATAGGTGACCTATTACAGCTGGAACATGCCACCTATTACGGCTAGATCATGTCATATGTTGTAGTACTACACGAGACGATCTCGTGTAGTGCTGGAATAGGTCACATGTTACAGTACTACACGAGACGGCCTAGTGTAGTACTGGGTCGTATGTTACAGTACTACACGAGACGGCCTAGTGTAGTACTGGGTCGTATGTTACAGTACTACACGAGACGGCCTAGTGTAGTACTGGGTCGTATGTTACAGT
>ERZ772957.288-NODE-288-length-42790-cov-9.569931_pt1 | contig 42790 bp, 44 predicted proteins | sample MGYA00580682_ERZ772957 | MGnify/ENA primary metagenome ERZ772957 (study PRJEB29015, sample SAMEA2737921) | human oral metagenome | biome: human oral; feature: human-associated habitat; material: dental | place: China | collected 2025 ... | reverse complement strand
AGGATTTTAGTGCAGACGAAAATAGTCGCAACTATTCGAACAAATTAAAAGTAGCGTCTATTCTTTGGAAAGAAGTTAGAAATTCAAAAAAGGAAAAAATCTATTCAAAGAATCTTTTGAATGAATATGCCGGTAAAATAAAAGAGTATTGCAATTAGATAATTCCCAACTTGTTAACACCCAATAAGCAGTTAATCATGGGTATTGGAAAGACAGAATATACGGTAGGTGAGATGGTATCAGCCATTTGGCGTTCAGGTGTAGTATAATTACTTTCATGTCAAAAACCACCAACGGACATATCATCACGCAGAATTTAGATGGCACGGACCATCTGGATTGTTTGTATCGCATCTCGCTCAAAGCCTTGATTTACAACGACGCTGGGCAGATTTTGCTCGTCAAGGAGATTGATCGGACGTATTGGGATTTGCCGGGCGGAGGTATGGATTGATTTATATGCGCATCTCTGCTAGTATAATACATACAGCACCTCGACTTGGGTTCGTCCCCGTCGAGGTTTTGGTATAATAAGGTGTATGAAGAGGGTATATGTTGATGGTCAAAATTTTTTGTATAAAGCTGCCGAGGTTTTGATTGAGCATGGCAAAATATCCTCAAAGGACGAACTAACGAAGATAGATATTAGGTCGCTTGTCGAAAATATCGTTGGTGTCGGTGTGGAAATTGTATTTTACGGTGCTAAGGTGCAGGTTCGTAGGGATCTTGATGATTCAATTCTAGAGAAAACAACGCGTTTTTCGGATGTGGCGCGACGATTAAGAAACACCTTGAAAAATCAAGAAATTACCTTTAATGAAGTCGGTAAATTAAAAGTGCGCGACAGTGATGTGTGTCATAATTGTCAGCATAGAGATTTGCGTATGCAAGAAAAGGGTGTTGATGTTGGTATTGCGGTGGATATTGTTGTTGATTCATTAAGCGGACGGGTTGATGAGGTTATACTGGTAAGCTCAGACACTGATTTGCTGCCAGCTATCCAGGTTGCGAAAGCTCGGGGTGTAAAAGTTACGTATATTGGCTTTAGCGATAAAATGACAAGAGCTATTATAGCAAGAGCTGATGCTAGCGAAGTAATTCGCAACCAAGAAATTATTGATGCGTTTGATGTATATAATAATATGCAATAAATAGCGCATATATCGTTGGCAGATTTGTTTTTGCGGCGTAGAATAATAGCTATATGACAAAAATACTCGCAATAATCTCCACCCACGGCACCGAATTTCGTGGCTTATGAAGTACCAAATTCGTATTTGAACGATGATCTGTATGAGCAAATATACACCGATATAGAACGATATCTGGATGGGAAGATTGTTGACCAAGAGCGAACTTTTTATAAAATGACGGGGAAGATTTTACCCGAGGAAGAAAAGAGCATAACTAGTCTTGAAAACTTTGTTTATAACGATGAGCTGCAGGCCGTTCCGGCGTTCCTTGGTGAGGAAGCATATAAGCAAGACGGTACTTACGCTGGGTTTAGGCTAAAAGTGTTATAATTGTCCCTATGACAAAACTTACCAACGGGCATCTCGTAACGCAAGATTCAGTCGGAGTGACTCGCCACGATTACCTCTACCGAATTTCGCTCAAAGCTCTCATCTATAACGACGCTGGGCAGATTTTGGTCGTCAAGGAAATTAATCGGACTTATTGGGATTTGCCGGGCGGAGGCATGGATTATGATGAGGATTTTGAATCATCGCTGAAACGTGAGTTGTACGAAGAAGTTGGCTACAAGGGTGATTTGCGTTATAAGATTTTTGATGCGTCGGACGAGATGTATATTGAGCGGATTGATGCTAATCAAATCTGTTTTTATTGTCGCGTCTGGCCGGAGAATTTTGACTTTGCGCCGGGTGAAGAGGGCGATGAAGTGATGTTTATTAACCCTGAGGAATTATTGCTTCAGAAAAGCGAGGTCGATGCGCCAGCTCGAGCCTATGGGGCGCATATGAAATGGCAGGAGCTATGTAGAAGACAAGAGCTAGCATAATGCAATATATAGCACGTATCGTTGGCAGATTTGTTTTTGCGGCGTACAATAGGGGAAGTACATTGCAATAAATTATACTTTTGTTATAATATTTGCATGACAATCACTACAGTTCAGAAGGTTATCAAGATTGGTTCCAGTCGCGGTGTGACGTTGCCGGCTAAGCAACTACGGGCGCTGGGTGTTCATGATGGTGATGAGATTGAGGTTACGATACGCAAGCGGACAGTGGCAGCCGATGGTGATAAAGTATTAAAGGTCGCAAATTCGCTCCTTGAGCGATACAAAGAGGATTTTTCTAGTTTGGCAAAGCGCTAATGGTTAGTTTGACTCTCGAGCAGATTCTGCAGCTTCATGCACTGGTGCTTGTCAAAGACGGCGGTGCAGGTGGTGTGCGTGATATTGGTCGGCTAGAAGCTGTGGTGTCGGTGCAGCATCAGGTAGTATTTGGCGAGGAATTGTACGCAACAGTATTCACCAAGGCGGCGGCATTGATGCGCGGGATTATTGGTGACCATCCATTTGTTGATGGCAATAAGCGGACAGCCATGTTGGCTGGACTAACGCTACTCGAGGTGAATGGTTATAGTTTTATAGCCCGGCGCGGTGAACTAGAAGAGTTTGCTGTCCGTGTCGCGACCGATCATCTTGATATTGATGCGATTGTTGATTGGCTGGAGCGTCATTCGCGGGGACGTATCGATGGTTTGATAACAAGGAATTTTAGTGGTAAGTAGAGTTTCTGCGAGGTTTCTCGCCGCCCGATAGAGGTGATATACTAGAGTTCATGACCGTTATTTATATTGCTCGCCACGGCCAAGATGAAGACAATGTGCGTGGGATTTTGAATGGTCATCGCAACCTGCCGCTGACTGATTTGGGGCGTCAGCAGGCGCAGCAATTGGCGCGGCGCATCAGGGATAGGGAGCTGGTTTTTGACGTGGTGTACGCGTCGCCACTTGATCGGGCTCTCGAGACGGCAGCAATTGTGGCGACGGAGCTGGGTCTTGCCGAGCCGATAGTTCACGATGATTTAATCGAGCGTAATTTTGGCATTATGACCGGTAGGCCGGCCGCTGATGTTGAGGAAATGTGTGCGCCGGACATCATCAAAACAGAAAACGTGACCTATTTTTTACGTCCTGATGGCGCTGAGACGTTTCCTGATTTATTAGCTCGTGGCCAGCGGGTGCTTGATTCTATGGCGTGTCGACACCCTGATCAAACGGTGCTACTGGTATGTCATGGTGATATCGGCAAAATGATATATGCTGCGGTAACTAATACGCCATGGCGTCGGGTGTTGACTGATTTTTACCTTGGCAATACGGATATTATCGGGCCGGTGCGTGATTAATGGCTTCGGGTATGGTATTATGTGTATACAATTGGTTGTTAATTTCAAAAGGGAGAGGCAAAATGACAAAGCATAGAACAACCCTCGTCGCCGGAGCCACAGGTTATCTCGGACGTTTCGTCGTCGCCGAGCTGCACCGCCGTGGCCACAAGGTGCGCGCGATCACCCGCAGTCGCGAGCGAGCCGTCTCTCCAGGCCCCTGGGATTCTCCCTCACTGGATGGCCTCGTCGACGACTGGGCCGTCGGGGAGGTCACGAATCCCGCATTCATCGCCGATGTCGCGGAAGGAGTCGACGACGTCATATCCACCTTGGGGGTCACCAAGCAGAAGGCCAATCCTTGGGACATCGACCACCAGGCCAATCTCGCCGTCCTCCGCTCCGCGGAGAAGCACGGCGTCAAGCACTTCTGCTTCGTCAACGTCATCGGAGGCGACCAGTGCCCGGCACAGTTGACCCGCGCAAAAACCGCTTTCGCCCACGAACTGGCCGCCTCCCGGATATCGAGTCAGATCATCAATCCCCCCGGATACTTCTCCGACATGACCCAGATTCTTCAGATGGCCAAAAAGGGTCGCGTCTTCCTCTTCCGCCCGGAAACCAGGATCAATCCCATTCACGGCGCCGACCTCGCGACGTTCTGCATCGACCGCATGACCGACGGCGAGGAGGGCACGTGGAACGTGGGAGGCCCTGAGGTATTCACGTGGAAGGGGCTCGCTGAGTGCGCTTTCCAGGCTCTTCAACGGCCTACACGCGTCACAACCGTGTCGCCCGCCATCCTGTCACCCCTCATCGGAGTCCTCGGGCTCTTCAACCGGAGAAAGGCCGACACGCTGCGCTTCATCTCATGGAACATGCTCCACGACTGCGTAGGTGAACCCTTCGGCACTCATGGACTGCTCGACTTCTACAAGGATCTGGTCCAAAAAGACGGTGATTAGCCACTTCGTGGTGTGGTGCGGAGACATAGAGGACTTCGCCGTCCGTGTCGCGACCGATCATCTCGATATTGATGCGATTACTGATTGGCTGAAGCGTTATTCGCAAATGCGCGTATCCCAAACGTGATATCATTCATACTATGAGAGAAATTGAGATAAAAGTTAGATTGCAAGATAAAGAAGGGTTGCTGGCTGCGCTGGCGGCTAAGGGTGTCGTCCTTGGTGAGTCAGTGCATCAGCGTGATCAAGTGTTTGGTCTGCCGGGAGAAGTTGGCGGTGACGGCAACACAGCGCCTTGGTTGCGGGTGCGTACTGAGATGCGTAGACAAGGTGAAGATACAACGAAGCGGGCGTTATTCACTTTCAAACGATCGGTGACCGGACAGCTGGATAGTATTGAACATGAAACAGAAGTTCGCGATCCAGATGCTATGATCGCTATCGTTAAGGGGCTAGGCTTTGTGGCATTTTCGGATGTGTCAAAGATTCGCCAGACTGGCACGTTAAATGGTATAGAAGTATGTGTCGATTCGGTGGAGGGCTTAGGTGACTTTATAGAGTTAGAGCAATTAGCCGATGAGGATGCTGATCCTGTCGCTATAGTCAATGGTTTGTGGCGCGAGATGGCTGAGTTGGGGATTGGTAGCCGGCACGATGAGGTGACGGATGGCTATGATATCCTGATGAAGAAGTTGAGGGTGCAGTAAAGACACTCAATTATTTTAACTGAGGTGTCTCGCTTGGCATTTTACAGTCCATCACTCCTCCTGCTATAATAACCACATGCATATTATTCTTGGTGGGACGAGTGGGCTTGGACTGGAGATGGCGCGGCAGCTCAGAGAAAATGGTAAGCGCGTGCTAGCGCTGGGGAAGACGCATAATACCCAGGAGCACGGCGAAGGTTTCCAATTGGATGTGTATTATCCCGAGCAGGTAGAGGCAGCGCCGGCGCGGATTGAGCAGATGTTGGGCGGCGATGCTATTGAACAATTTGTCTGGGCGGCGGGCTATGGCTGGCGCGGTGATTTCGAGGATCAGCCTGATGTGCGCTCCATGGCGGAGGTGAATTTTGCTGGCCCGTTGCCGTTGGTGCAGTGGGCATGGCATAGGATGGCGCAGCAACAGATACGCTCCACACTGACGGTGATTGGCTCAACCAGCAGCATCAAAGCTCGCGGGGACGAAGCGGTGTATGTAGCGACCAAGCACGCCCAGGCGGGGCTGGCGCGCAGCTTGGCGTTGCAGGCAGATGAGCAGCATTTGCCGATTCGTGTGGCACTGTTCTTGCCCGGGGCGATGAAAACACCGTTTTGGCGGGGATATCGGCCGGATGATTATGCCTTTTTCAATGACCCAGCCAAGGTGGCTGAACATATATTGACCGCTGTCAACACGCAGCATCAGATGTTCCTCGAGTGGCCGCTACCAAAGGGCACGTTGGTCTAAGCTCGCTGAAGTGCTATAATGCGGGCATGACGTATGAAGCGGATAGAGAATATTTTGGAGTAAAAATTGTAGTAATCGGTGGCGGAACTGGTAGCTTCACGCTACTGTCGGGTTTGAAAAGGTATACCCATAGTATCACGGCGCTGGTCAATATGGTTGACGATGGTGGCTCGACGGGCATGCTACGCGATGAGCTGGGTGTGCTGCCGGCGGGTGATGTGCGGCAATGTCTGGTGGCGCTGAGTAGTTCGCCAAAGGTGCGCGACCTGTTCAATTACCGGTTTGACGAGGGCAGTATGAAGGGACACGCGTTTGGTAATTTGTTCATGGCGGCGCTGGAAAAGATGACGGGGAGTTTTTCGCAAGCGGTCGAGACGGCCAGCGAGGTGCTCGGCGTAAACGGACGGGTATTTCCGATTACGCTGGACGATACCAAGTTATCGTTGAGGCTGCGTGACGGTACGGTCGTTGAGGGCGAGCATGCTATCGAGGTGACGAATATTCCAGGTGATGAGCGGCCGTGGCTGGAACTCAGCCCGCCAGCAACGATTAATCCGCATGCTCGGCAAGCGATTCTGGATGCCGACCTCGTGGTGGTAGCGCCGGGGTTATTGTATGGTAGTTTGGCGCCAGCACTACTGGTGCGCGGTGTGACGCGGGCTTTGGCTGAAACCAAGGCCAAAAAGGTGTATGTCTGTAATCTCGTGACTAAGCCGACGCAGACTGATGGCTTTACGGTGGCGGACTTCGTCGATGAGATTGAGCGGTTTGCTGGAGTGAGCATGGATTATGTGCTGTATAATAATTATCGTCCACCAAAGGCACTGCTTGATAAATACGCGCACAACGGTGAATATTTGGTGGAATGGGACGAGGAGGAGCTCAAGAAAAAGCATTACTACGCCTCGGGTAAGCACCTGATCGCCAACGGCGTTCACCGGCACAATAAAAAGGCCGATCCGCTGGCGGCGCTGCGTAGTCTGATCCGTCACGACAGCGATAAAATCGCGCGGGAACTCATGAGGATTTACTTTTCATGAGCCTGAAGTTGTTTCTTGATCTTGATCGCACCTTGTTTCGGACAAGTGAGCTGGACGAGGCGGAGTGGGGGCTGCTTGGGCAGCAGTTTGGCATTGATAGCAAGGCAGAGCTGGCGCGGCGGACTGACTTTTATGTGCGTGACGAGAAAGCCTATTATTATGATTTTGCGGCGCACGTACGGGCGGCGGGACTTGGTGAGGAAGCAGTGTTCGCGTTTCTCCTCCAATCAGAGCTGGCTGATGGGCGAATGGAGTATGACGGAGTGGCTGAGCTGGTAGCCTGGGCCAGGCAGCGCGGAACGGTGCATGTCTTGACCTATGGACCAGCAAATTACCAGCGGTTCAAGGCGGCGCTGTGTCCGTCGCTTGAAGGGGCAGAGATTATTACCACATTGCAGCCGAAAGGCGATTATTTCCGCGAGCAGCGTCCAACTGGCGAGGTGTGGATGGTTGATGATAAGCCAATTGGTGGTGATCTGCCTGATGGTGTGCGGTTTATCCAGACGGCGGAATATAACGGTATTGCAGCGCCAGAACATCCAGCGTGGCCAGTAGCGACAGCGTTAGGCCAGATTCCTGAGATAGTAGATAGGTATGAACTTTCCAATTGATCAACTACCCAAAGTGCTTGATACACCGAGTTTTGTGTATTCGAGGCGGATGCTAGAAGAGCGGGCCCGGCAGGCGCTGGCGTGCCGAGTGCCGTTTGGCCTGACGGTGCGTTATGCTGCCAAGGCAAATTCACATCCTGAGATTATACGGCTGTTTGATGAGTTGGGGCTGCAATTTGATGCCAGCTCAAGCTACGAGGCGGCGCTATTACTCGAGCGGGGAGTGAGCGGCTCAACGATCAGCCTCTCTAGCCAGCAGCCGGCGCACAGCCTTGATGAGCTGCTCCAGGCTGGCGTGCGTTACGTGGCGACGTCGCTTCGTCAATTAGAGCTGTTTGCCTCGAGTCCATACCGCCCAAATACGGTCGGTCTGCGGCTCAATCCTGGCATGGGCTCGGGGCATAATAATCGGACGATGACCGGTGGGGTTAATTCCAGCTTTGGCTTGTGGCATGCGTATACCGAGCAGGCGCTAGGGCTGGCGAGGCGTCATAACATAACGATTGATCGGCTGCATATTCACATCGGCTCGGGTGCTGATCCACGGTTGTGGGGCGAGGCGATGGATGCGGCATTGGCGCTTGTTGGGCGACTGCCGGAGGTGACCACTCTAGACATTGGCGGCGGCTTTAAGGTGTATCGGTTCGGTGATGAGCAGGAGGCGGATCTGGCAGCAATTTGCGAGGTGTTTTCTCGGAAATTAGCTCAGTTTTCTGAAGAAACCGGGCGGCAATTACATCTAGAAATTGAACCGGGAACCTGGCTGGTGGCGCACGCTGGTGTGTTGGTTGCGGAGGTGGTGGACATTGTTGATACCGGGGCGGATGGTCATACATTTTTGCGCCTTGATACCGGTATGAATGACATCACCCGGCCGGGAATGTATGGCGCGCAGCACGAGATGATGGTGTTGTCGGGTCGCGAGGAGCAGCGAGAGTACATCGTGGTAGGGCATTGCTGCGAGACGGGCGATATCTTGACACCGGCACCCAGTAATCCAGAAAATCTCGAATCGCGACGACTAACTCAGGCGGAGATTGGTGATAAGCTAGTGATCTTTGATGCGGGGGCGTATTGCCAGAGCATGTCGCTGAAACGGTACAATGCGTATCCGGATGCCGGCGCGTATTTTATTGACTAAATTTAATTCATCTGTTATAATAGCCCAGTTTGACAACGAACTGAATTATGAGTGAATTATGTTCTTCGCGCAGTGAGCAGCCAGAGCCAAGCACACCGCAAAAATTTGAAAAAACGATAGACCTCGAACGTCCATCTCTTGAGTTTCCTTTTCAGTTGGCACTTGAGGAGTATTTTAGGGGTGAAGGCGTCAAGGAACGAGAGGATCTGGTGGCGCATGCTGAGCGAACGATGGAGCTGGTGAAGGAATTTGCTGGCTTGAAACTACCACCCGAAGCGCTTTACGCGGTGCTACTACATGATGTGGCTGACCGCTTTCACAACAGAGACAGCCAGAAGTGCACACCGGAGCGTCGACGGGCGGCTGGCTTAGTTCTAGCTGATGTATGTACTAATCCTGGGATTGAGATGACGTGTGAGCAGGGTTTATATGTAGCGTCGCTACTAGCGGACTTTATTGTAACAGAAAAGGCTTCTGCCGAGCACCGATTACAGGTAGCCGGTAGCATCCCAGAAGATATCAGAGAAATTATCACGGATCGTTACGAAGGTGCGGTGCCGGCTGAGGCATGGCAGCAGATCGAGCCATTTGTTGATGTCAAGCAGATGGCTGCGTTTTTGGATAAGACCAATATCGAGGCGGTGATCATCAAGGCCTGCGAGTTACTTGATAATATGCGCTATCCGTCATCGTCGCGTGAGTCTGCTAAATTACAGGATGTTTTGGAGGCGGAGTCGTTCTTTGCGCCACTATGTGAAGTGATGGGGTTCGACGGGTTGGCGGCAAGCCTGCGTTCACAGGCGCATATCATTCGGCTGGAGGGACAGGGTAAACATGAGCTGGTTAAGGATATCCGTGAGCAGTATGAGACAATTCGCCGAGCCGGTGTGCGTAATCTAGTAGGTAAAGTTTTCGATGCTCAAATTCTCACTGAAGCGATGGTTGGTCCGCGTAGTGGAGCATCATGCCCGAACCGATCGATCCATATCGGGGATTTTGTGGCGCAAAACGGTAAGGTGGTCTATGGAAAATATCGCCTGAAAACCGTGGGGTCGTGGGCAGCCAAGGTGCATGAAGCTCGTCAGAATGGCAAACCGGAGTATACGCCGATGGACGTGCTCGGCCTGACCGTTATATCAGATACGGTAGCGGATCAGGCACGTGATTTTGTGGCGTTTTTGCAGCAGCGAATTGATACAACCCCAGCGTTTCAGCTAAAAAAGGCTGCCAGTAAATCCAGTGCCATTTGTGTCCATGGTACGGTGGATTATGTTACTACCGTTCGCCGGGAGATGGAGCAACGCGGGTTTGATACAGAGCGCTGCGAGTTTGTGGTCCAGGATGCTGAAAGTGTGCAGCAGCGCGGTCAGAAATATCAGGTTTCCAAGACGACTTTCCTGATGGATTATCCAGGGCTAGACAAGGGCGTGCCGGTCGAAGTGCAGTTTGTCACCGAGGATGAGCGTCGGCGATCGCGGACGGGAGAGGTGGCGCATATTATTTATAAATATATTCGTCAGCTGGAGCGGCAGCGCCCAGTCTCTGATGAAGATAAATTAGAGCAGCAGAACTCAGTCTCTGACAAAGATAAACATTCCATTGCTAGAGAGATGTCTCAGCTGCTCGAGCAGATCCACCAGCGGCGCGACTATGCCAGCCATGATCTGGAAGTAAATGAGCGTTCAACTCCGGCGCGTGATGCGTTGCTGGAGGATTTATATCATTTCTTGTGTCATGAGCTCGCCTAGTCTCGGCAAACTATGTATAATCAGAATATGACAATTTACTACACTGACGGTTCGACTAGCCCCAATCCCGGCCCGGGCGGCTTCGCGGTGATCAAGGATCTTCAGCCGTGGATTTTGGGTTCGGAGAACGGCGAGACGACGAATATTCGCATGGAAGGCAAGGCGCTGATTACGGCGCTTCGGGACGCTGACGGCGCGCCATGTGTGATTTATACTGATAGCGAATTTTGGATCAATGTGGTGACCAAGTGGGCGCCAGGCTGGAGGCAGCGCGGCTGGACAAAGAAGGGTGGCGAGATTAAGAACTTGGATATCGTACAGGAATTATACGAGTTATATGTGCAGTCGCAGGCGGAACTCCGCTGGGTGCGTGGCCACGAGGGCGACGAGGGCAATGAGCTGGCGGATGAGTGGGCCAACCGAGCGCGTGAAGGCGAGCGATTAACTAAATAGCAGCTGGCGACATCTGACAAAAATTGCTATAATTACCCTCATGGAAGAAGTGAGGGAAACGACTGATATTTTTTTGTGGGCGAATCAAACTGATGCGAAAAAGAATGACTTACAGATTGAGCTGTTTTTGTTTAATAAAAATTACACGCCGTATTTTATGCCCCTGAAGGGCGATGTCGAGCAGCAGCTCCGGCCGCTATTTTTGTTTGATTATATCAATCAGGTTAATTTGGGCGCTGGCACTGGCCTTAGCGTGCGGGATTATGAACTGAGTGAAGCGGAAGACAATGTGCTACTGCGCACAGACCTCGACAAGGTTGGCCGGGCGGAAACCTTGATTCATTTGATTGAGCATGAGCGCGGCGACATCGTGGAATTCTCGGAAACCGAGCATGAGTTCAAGCGGATGAAGGGCGTGATAGCGCGGTTCACTGATCCGAATGATCCAGAAAAAGTCTTTTACACGGCCAAATTGATCCAACAGGGGCAGACACTGAAAAGCGCGCTGGCGTGGGAGTTTTCTGACGGTAAGTTTGGCGCGTTTAAGGCGGAGGTTGGCTTTAAGGTGCCAGATGACAACCAGGTGCTGATCATCGGTCAGGATATTTTCGCCTTTAATCCTTCGAAATTTGAGCGAATGTTTGGCTATGAGTACAAGAAGCAAGTGATTGCCGATAAGAAGGTGGCGGAAATTGAAAAGCAATATAAGTTGAGTTTTCCAGAAGGGCTGGACCTGAATGCACTGGTCAAGGAGCGCAAAAAGACCATTAATAAGTTGCAGAAATTGGAGATCGGCGAGGTCAAGCAGGAGCAGGTGCTGGACTATGCTGACGAGATGCAGCTGGAGCTGATGAGCGACGATAACGGTGCGATTATCATTATGGATGGTAATGATCTCGACATGTTTGTGAACTTGATTAACGAGGATTACATTGAGAGTAAAATTACCGGCAAGCGCTACGAAATTAAATCGAAAAAACTGCTGGGCGAGCCTGAGGGCGAACCGCCGCGAGGTTAGCTATGGATCAGGAATTAGCGCTGGCGATTTTGATGAGCGGTCGGTCGGCGCTGCTGACGGGTGCGGCTGGTACCGGCAAAACGCACCTGCTGAACACGTTTATTGCACAGGCACGTGACCAGGGTAAAAAGGTGTCGGTAACAGCGACGACGGGCTTGGCGGCGACGCACTTGGGCGGCAATACCATTCACAGTTGGAGCGGCATTGGCGTCAGTGATCACTTGGCGAACAACTTTTTTGATCGGCTGTCAAAAACGCGGCGTGAGGTGATTATGAAGACTGATGTATTGGTGATTGATGAGATTTCCATGCTGCATGATTTTCGGCTGGATATGGTTGATCAGGTGCTGCGCGGCGTCAGGGAAAATGACCAGCCATTTGGTGGCGTGCAGCTGGTGATGAGCGGTGATTTTTTCCAATTGCCGCCAATCAACCGTCCGGGCGAGCAGGGCGGCTTCGTGGTGTATTCGGAGGCATGGCAGGAGCTGCAGCCGGCGGTGTTGTATTTGGAGCGGCAATATCGGCAAAATGACGAGCAGCTCCTCGAGATTTTGACGGCGCTGAGACATGACGATATCAGGCGGCATCATGCCGAGACGTTGCTGGCGCGGACAGAGGTCGAACTGCCTGACGGTAATATCACTGAACTACATACCGTCAATGTTGATGTTGATGCTATCAACAGCCAGAAGCTGGCGGAGCTGGCGGGCGAGGAGCGAACATATCAGCAGACGACGACGGGCTCGAAAATTTATGTTGAGAGTCTGCAACGGTCGGTGCTGGCGCCGAGCGAACTCGTGTTAAAACTGGGCGCGTTGGTCATGGCCGTGAAAAATTCGCCGCAGAAATTGTACGCTAACGGTAGTATCGGTACGGTGGTGGATTTTGAGCCGCTGACCGATTATCCGATCGTGAAGTTTCGTGGTGGCCAGCAGGTGACCATGGTACCGGATGTCTGGGAGCTGCGTGACGGTGAGCGCAAGCGGGCGAGTATTTCGCAGATACCCTTGCGTCTAGCGTGGGCTATCACCGTGCATAAAAGCCAGGGTATGACGCTGGACGCGGCAAAAATTGATCTGAAAAAGGCCTTTGTCGAAGGTATGGGTTATGTGGCCTTGAGCCGGGTGCGGGATCTTGACAATCTGTATCTATATGGAATTAATCGTAAGGCGCTGGAAATTTCACCGGATGCACTGGCGATTGATGAGGTGTTGCAGCGAGCAAGTAATGAAGCAGCCAAGCACTATCGTCCGATACTGGGGGAGATGAAGCGGAAACAGTCAATGCCGAAAAAATCCGCCAAGAAGTCTCAGTCCGCTAGCTGGCAGCAAAAAATTGCCAAAATGCGCGAGACACATCCGAAAGCGTATATGCCGTGGGAAAAAGCCGACGACGACATCCTCAAACAGGAGTTTCTACAAGGCGCGACCATCCAGCAGCTCAGTCAAAAACTTGGCCGGCATGAAGGCTCAATTCGCATGCGACTGCAGAAACATTTTGGGGAGGATGTGGTGCAGTAGCCCCAGGCTGGCAGTTTGGCCAATAACTTGGTATAATATACTTTGATGACAACGAAGCAATCTGAACGCATCGTGTTTCCAAAGAAGTTTTTATGGGGTGCAGCGACGTCGGCACATCAGGTCGAGGGCGGCTTGGTGAATCAGTGGACGACGTGGGAGCTTGAGCATGCCAAGCGGCTGTCCGTGCAGGCGCCGCATCAATTTGGTGATATTGACAGCTGGCCGCGCATCAAAAAAGAGGCGACCAGGCCTGACAACTACGTATCGGGGCGGGGTGTCGATCATTACCATCGCTATGAGGAAGATTTCGCGATTCTCAAAAGCTTCAACATGAATGCCTTTCGGTTCTGTATCGAATGGGCGCGAATTGAGCCGCAAGAGGGCGCGTGGGACGCGGCGGCGATCGCCCACTATCGGACGTATCTACGGACGCTGAAAAAGATGGGTATTACACCGGTGGTGACGCTGTTTCATTTTACACTACCAGAGTGGTTTGCAGCTAAGGGCGGCTTTGAAAAGCGGCGCAACATCAAATATTTCGTGTATTATGTTGAGAAAGTTTTGAGCGAGCTGGGGCGCGACATTGAGTGGATCGTGACGATTAACGAGCCGACCGTGTATGCTGGCGAGAGTTATCTCGAGGGGCATTGGCCGCCAAATAAAACTCGCAAGCGTGATATGCTGCGCGTGCTCTATAACCTCGTTACGGCGCATAAAAAAGTGTATAAATTGACGCGTGCTCGCAAAAAATGGAAGGTGTCGATGGCGCACCATCTGATCTATTGCTATCCTGGCGATGACGCGATTCTCAGTCGTGCTAGTGCGCGGGTGGCAAATTATCTCCTGAACACATGGGTGCTGCGTCGAGTGCGGCGGCACAGTGATTTCTTGGCGATCAATTATTACTTTGCCCGCCGGATTTATGGCTATCGGGCACATGACCCGTACCTGAAGGTCAGTGATCTTGGCTGGGATATGCAGCCGGATAAATTGCAGTATCTACTGGAGGACGTAGCCGAGCGCTATCGGTTGCCGATTATGATTACCGAGAATGGGCTGGCGGACGGCACTGATAGTCAGCGGCAATGGTGGCTGACCGAGACGATCAAGGCCATGCACGAGGCGCTCAAACATGACGTCAAGCTAATCGGTTATTTGCACTGGAGCCTGCTTGACAATTTTGAATGGGACAAGGGCTATTGGCCAAAGTTTGGCCTGGTGGCAGTCAACCGGCAGACCATGGCCCGGACGGTGCGGCCAAGCGCGCGCTGGTTTGCGGCGGTGATCAAGAAGCTGCGGAAGTGATTTGTCTCGCATAAGCTGACTCTGGGGCTGAGGGGCACTGGTGAGATGGTGTTCTGCTATCGTGTTATACCACTAGACTTTTCCACAGAATCGTGGAAAAGTTTTTGTTTAGTAGGGAAATGGGTAGAAAGTGGGTAAAAAGGCTTGCATGTGGGTAGTTGTGGGTAGTATAGTGGAGTCAGTGGAACGAAAGTTGATGGAAATCACCAACCAAAACAAACATCCACTACGAAAAACCAACTAATCTACCACGGAGGAAGGACGACGTGCAGACAGATTACTTTGAGCGGAAGTTGGACGACAAGCGGCGCTTGACGATCCCAGCTGAGCTCAGGGCAGAGTTTGCATCCGGCGTCGTATTGACCCGCGGGTTTGGCAACTACCTTCACTTATATCCGCAGCAAGTCTGGGATCGGGAAGTTGAGGGCGCGCTGACCGGAAGTATTCTGGATGAGCGCGTGGCCGACCTGAACGTCAAGTTTCGCCGCGGTAAAACCGCCTCGGCACTCGACCAGAAACAGGGTCGGGTGACGATTGAGCAGCATTTGCTCGACTATGCTGGCATTGACCGGGAAGTCGTGGCGGTGCGGGCGGGCGCGTATTTTCGGCTGATGGCGACTGAGAATGCAGATTGATTAGCTGGGGTCAGTACTTTAACAATTTGAAAACCTCTCGAGATCAACTATCTGGGTATTTGAAGATGGCAGGTGGCACTTTGCTCCACGATAAAAACGGCAACGTTCTTTCCTCAAAACACCTCCCAAAAAACTCCACCTCACACATAAGTCTCTTTTGGAAACTATGGTTGTCACCGACAATCATCCATTTTCCACTCTTAAGACAAAAAACAAACAAAACACAAATACAAAACGGCCAGAATTAAATATCCAGTTAGGTGATCTCGAGCGTTGCTATTGTATCTGGTCGCAAGATTTTCGAGATTTATCTCCGTACAGCGATTGCAGCCCAAGCGACGAATGTCGCCTGGCGCGTAAAGAGGAGTAAATCTCGAAGAATCGCCGCGACCGATGATACAATAATAAAGCAATGATGAGTATTAAAGAACATCCACCACAGTCGGAAGCGCTTCAGGTAGGCGAACCGATTCATGTTCCCGTGCTCCTTGAGGTGACCTTGGACAGGTTGCGACCAGCCAGAGGCGAGAGCTATCTCGATCTGACGGCTGGTTACGGCGGCCATGCCAGGGAATTCTTACAGAGGACGGATAATTACTTGGGCGCAGTGTTGGTTGATCGCGATGATAACGCGATTAACACGCTGGGCGATTTGGCTAAAAAAGGCGCGACGCTAGTTCACAAGGATTTTGTGAGCGCAGCGCAGGATTTGGTCAAGCAGGGACGTACATTTGACGTGATTTTGGCTGATTTGGGGGTGTCGTCACCGCAGCTTGACAGAGCAGAGAGAGGTTTTTCGTTTCGGTTTGACGGACCGCTGGATATGCGGATGGATAATCGGACGGAAATGACAGCGGCGGATATCGTCAATTCGTATTCGGTTGATGAGCTGACGCGGCTGATAGCTCGTTACGGCGAGGAGAACCCGGGGCGGGCCAGGCGGATTGCGCAGGCAATCGTCAAAGCACGGCCGATTCGGGGAACGACCGAGCTGGCTGATCTGATCAAGCACACTGTCGGTCGCGGCGGGATGAAACATCATCCGGCGACTCGCACTTTTCAGGCACTGCGCATTGAAGTCAATCACGAACTTCGGCTGGTTGAGGAATTATTGCCACTGTTGCCACGCCTTCTTAACAGGGGCGGGCGAGTCGGAATAATTAGCTTTCATAGTCTGGAGGATCGATTGGTCAAGCGATATTTCTGGGAGCAAGCAGCTGCTGGCTACGAGGCCGAGCTGATAATCCCGGAGAAGAAACCGGTGTCTGGAACAGAAGATGTTCACAATCCGCGCAGTCGAAGCGCTCAGTTTCGCTACGCCGTGAAAAAATAAAACAAAAAAGGAGGGCGACACCATGCCAATCCACATCAAAGTACAATTCCAGGACGCAGAAGTAGCTGAGACCGTTGCGGTACGCCGCGGCTAAGTAAGCTCGCTTGATAGTTTTCCCGGAAAAAGTATGCAAGCTCGGCGGCTCGTTCTCCTAGGGTGAGGGCGGGCCGGCCGGCTGTATTTCCCGTGTCTTTATGACGCGCCACCAAAAGCATTAAACCGTAACAAATTAAACACACAGAAATTATTTATGCACACACGCTCATCCACCACATTTACTCCGCGTCGTCCTGGGCCGCAGCTTCGCCGTAACCAGAACGCCACTCGTTTTCGATCACAGACCAAGCTCGGGCCGGTGGCGCATACGGTGCTGGTGGCGCTGATGATTATGGTGCTGGGGCTGGTGTACTTGACACAGGCGACCAAGACGACGGCCTATGGTTACGAGGCGGAGGGGCTGGATTCGCAGTTGAATAAGCTGGCGACGAAAAAGTCAGAGTTAGAGGTGCAGAATGCGCGGCTGACGGCGCTCGAAAAGGTCAAGCACAGCAATGTTGCATCGGCGATGAAAACACCGACGCAGACGAACTATGCTCGCTAGCCTGGGGGTAAAAGTGGTACAATAGGACAAGCGGTATGAAACGTCACTTAACGCAATCTCGAACCGGCGTACTCGCTATCATTCTGTTGGGGATGATGGCGATTTTTGTGATGCGGCTGTTTTATCTACAGATCATTAAACACAGCGAATACGTGTCGCTGGCACAGGCTAGTCAGCAGCGGCATTTCATCATTCCAGCCGAGCGGGGCAAGCTATATATGATGGATGGCGGCGTGGCTGCCCCTGTAGTGCTTAACCAGACGGTCTATACGGTTATTGCTGATCCGCAGACGGTCAAGCAGGAGCAGCGTCAGCAGATTATCGCAGCATTGCAAGAAGTCGCGGGCGGCGAGGTAGTGAGTGACGCGGCCAAGCGGCTGGAGCGCACTGCCTCTCGCTACGAAGTGCTGGCGCGCAACATCACGCGCACGCAAGCCGAGAAGCTAAAGGCCAAGGATTTTGTCGGTATCTTGTATCAAAAGGGGTCGATTCGTAACTATCCAGAGGGGCAACTGGCAGCGCAGGTGCTAGGCTTCGTGAATGCTGAGGGCAAGGGTCAGTACGGGGTTGAAGGGGCGCTGAATGATAGGCTGAAGGGCCGTGATGGCTTGCTCAAAACAGTGGCGGACGTGCGTAATGTACCGCTGACGCTGAGTAAGGATAACGTGCGTGTCGAGGCGAAGTCGGGCGAGAATGTGGCGTTGTCGATTGATCGAAATGTGCAGAGTCACGCCGAAGAAGCGCTCAAACGAGGGATCGAAAAGGCTGGCGCGGCCGAGGGTAGCGTGATAGTGATGAATCCGAATAGTGGGCAGGTGCTAGCGATGGCAAATTATCCGACGTATAATCCAGCCGAGTACGCCAAGCAAAAAGACGCAGCCGTGTTTAGCAACGCGACGACGATGCTGCCGTTTGAGCCGGGTTCCATTGTCAAGACGTTCAGTATGGCGACGGGGATTGATAAGGGTGTGGTGACGCCGCAGTCAACGTACTCGAACACTGATTGTACTGAGGTGGGGGATCGGAAAATGTGTAATGCTCTAAGGGGGCTTGGCGGCACGACGAGCATGCAGAGTGCGTTTAATAATTCGCTCAATGTCGGCATGATCACGATTGCGCGGCGGCTGGGCGATGGATCGACGATCACCCCGAGTGCGCGGCAGACGCTGTATGAGTATTATCACGACAAATTTGGGTTTGGTGAGGCGACGGGGATTGAGCTAGCGGAGGCGCCGGGGCTACTCTATACGCCGAATCGGCCGGGGGCGGAGGTGAATTACGCGAATATTACGTTTGGGCAGGGTATGAATGCGACGATGGTGCAGGCAGCCAGTGCGTTTTGTTCGGTGGTGAATGGCGGGCAGTATTTTCGGCCAACGGTGGTAGCTGGAACGGTGGATGCGAATGGTGGTTTGAGATTTTCGGCTGCTTCACCACTGCGCAGGACTATTTCTGAGCAGTCATCAGCCACGATGCGGGGCATGTTGTCGACGGCGCGGGCGGTCCTCAATCAGCGTATGCCCGATAAAGACAGGCCGGGCTATGATGTCGGCGGCAAGACTGGTACCTCAGAGACGCTGATCAATGGTAGCTATACCATGGACGAGACGGTAGCGACGTATATCGGCTATGGTGGCGCAAATCGCCCCGAGTATGTCATAATGGTACGTGTCGCGGCGCCTGGCAAGCGCAAGAACTTACAGGGTAACATTCACGCTGCACCAATTTTTACTGATATCTCCAACTGGATGATTGATTATATGAAATTAGCACCGAAGGGATAGCCATGGCAACTGCTTTACAAACAATGACCAACGAATTGACACACGTATTTTTGCTGAGCGTCGGGGCGTTTTTATTGGCGATGTTTCTGACGCCGATTTATACGTTTTTTGCCTATCGGTATCGGTTTTGGAAGCGGCAGCGCTCGGAGAGTACCGACGGCAAAGAGTTGAAGGTTTTTGCTAAGTTCCAAGCGGCAAAATTGCGGCGAAATATTCCAACAATGGCTGGAGTTATCGGTGTTATTTCGATTTTTATGGTGACGTTCTTTTGTAATTTAGATCGAGCGCAGACATGGCTACCACTAGCGGCGTTGATCGGCGGTGCCGCGGTTGGGCTTATTGATGATGTTATTAATCTACGCGGGCTGGGTGGTGGTGCAGCCGGCTTACGTAGTCCGGTGAAATTTGCGCTGATTATGCTTATCGGCATCGTCCTTGGCTGGTTTTTCTATGTCAAGCTGGGCGTGGCCAGCTTCCATGTACCGTTCATGGGCGACGTGGCGATTGGTTGGCTGATCATCCCACTGTTTGCCTTTGCAGTGGTGGCGACTGGTAACGCGGTTAATATTTCTGATGGCATGGACGGACTGGCCGGCGGGCTACTGGGGATTAGCTTTGGGGCGTTCGGAGTGATTGCCTTGCTGCAGCAACAAGTATTGCTGGCGGGGTTTTGCTTCACGGTAGTTGGTGTGCTACTGAGTTATCTCTGGTTTAACATCTATCCAGCACGGTTTTTCATGGGCGATGTTGGTAGTTTTGCCTATGGGGTTAGCTTGGGAGTGGTGGCGATGCTGACTAATTCGTTGTTGCTGCTGCCGGTGATTGGGTTGTTGTTTGTGGTTGAGGCGGGCTCGAGCTTGATCCAGATTGTGAGCAAGAAACTTTTTAGGCGCAAAATTTTCTTGTCAGCGCCAATCCATCATCACCTAGAGGCCAGCGGCTGGCCAGAGACCAAGGTGACAATGCGGTTTTGGGTGATTGGCTGTGTGATGGCGTTTATCGGCGTGATGCTGGCCCTGGCGGGGGGTCATATTGCGTAACCGCACTGCCACCTCAACCGCCAAGGCGGTGCGTCGCCACCGGCCGATGTATCAGATCGTGCTATATATGGGGTTGTTATTGATGTTGGGGTTGGTGGTGATGTATGCGCTGGGACCGCAGCGGGCGAATGTATTAAATCATACGCACGGCGCGAATTATAGCGACACCTTCTTTTTCAATAAGCAGCTGGCCAGCGTCATCACTGCTGTGGTGGCGTTTGGTGTGGCGGCGATATTGCCGTATCGGTGGTTGACGGAGACGTGGGCCAAGCGACTGTTCATCGCGGGCTTGGCGGCGTGTTTCTTGTTGGTGGTTTGCGGGGCGCTGCTGCATCTGCCATTTGCATCGGACACCAACGGCGCGTACCGCTGGTTTTATCTGGGTGGACTGGGTAGTTTTCAGCCGGCGGAGTTATTGAAATTTGGTTTGCTATTGTTTGTGGCCGGGTTTTTGGCCAAGCGAGTGCGCCAAGGCAAACTCAACGATATCAACGAGACGCTGATCCCACTTGGTATTATTATGGCGGTGTCGATGTTTGTGGTGGTGGTGCTGCAGAAAGATTTGGGGACGGGTGTGTCGCTCGTAGCGCTGGTACTGTCGGTGTTAGCGGTGTCGGGGATGGACGTTCGGCTACTGCGACGCATCGTGCTGGTGATCGCGGCTGCGGCGTTGGTGCTGACGTTCTCATCACCGCACCGCATCGAGCGAGTGATGACCTTTATCCAGGGTGATACGCATCAATCAGCCAGTCGTGATGAAAATAATTATCACATCCAACAAGCGCGCATCGCCATCGGTTCGGGCGGTCTATTGGGTCTCGGCATCGGTAAAAGTGTGCAGGCGACAGGTTACCTGCCAGAGGCGATTAATGACTCGATTTTTGCGGTGATGGGCGAAACGTTTGGATTTGTCGGCCTGTCGGTTATTTTGGCGTTGTTTTCGGCGCTGCTGCTGAGCCTGCTCAAGGTGACGTCGCGGCTGGCTGATATGCACTTACGGCTGGTGGTGGCGGGCGTATTTGGCTGGGTGGCGTCGCATGTGCTGATGAATATTGGCTCAATGACGGGGATTATTCCGATGACTGGTATCTCGCTGCCGCTGCTCAGTTATGGCGGCACCAGCATGTTATTTATCGCAGCGGCGCTGGGTCTGGCATTTCAACTATCAGCCTACACGGCGCATAAACCATTAATGGAAGGAGAGGGAAGTGGCAAAGATCTTGGCAGTCGGCGGCGGCTCGGGCGGACACGTTACGCCAGTCGTGGCAGTGTGTAAGGAGTTGCGATCATCGGGCGATCACGAATTGCGGTTCTGGTGTGATCGGAAGTTTGGCGCTAGTGCTCGCGGTATTTTTGGTAAATTTGACGAGACGGTCCCGGTTGAGCTGATTATCGCTGGCAAGATCCGTCGCTACCACGGTAAAAATATGACGTTTCATCTTCGACCATCAATTTTACTACCGAATCTGCGCGATATCTTTCTAGTGGGGGTTGGGTTTATTCAGAGCTTTTGTAAGTTGCTGAGGTGGCGGCCAGATGTGATTTTTATCAAGGGCGGCTACGTGTGCCTGCCGGTTGGCTATGCAGCGCGGCTGCTGAAGATTCCGCTGGTGCTGCATGATTCGGATGCGCATCCGGGACTGACCAATCGACTATTGGCGCCGTTTGCTGCCAAGATCGGCACCGGGGCGCCGCTGGAGCACTATAATTATCCTGACGTCAAGGCGGAGTATGTCGGCATCCCGGTGGCTGAGGAATTTCGACCATACAGCGCGGCTGAACGGCGGCAGCTAAAGGCCAAGTTTGGCTTTGATCCGGCACGGCCGCTGGTGGTGGTGACTGGCGGTGGACTGGGAGCGGCGCGCCTCAATGAGGCGGTGGTAGCCACGCGCGAGCAGCTGCTGGCTGAGACGTCGGTATTCTTGATCTCTGGTAAGCATCAGTTTAACGAGCTGAAAGAGCGCGTTGATAGCCGGGCGGGCTGGCGATTAGAAGCGTTTGTTAACCACGGTATGGCTGAAGTGCTGGCGGCAGCGGATGTGGTGGTGGCGCGGGCTGGTGCGACGACGCTGCTGGAGCTGGCGGCGCTGCATAAACCAGCGGTGATCGTGCCGAATGGCATGTTGACGGCCGGTCATCAGCTCAAGAATGCCAAGGTGTATCAGGACGCGCTGGCGGCAGTGATCGTTGAGGAGTCGACGCTGGAGCAGACGCCAGAGGTACTGAGCAAGAAGGTCATTGGCCTCGTTAAGTCGCCGCGGATCTTGGCCGGCCTCGGACGAAACATTGGTACGTTTGCCAAGCCCAACGCCGCCAAGGACATGGCAGCGATGCTCCTCACCGTTATTCGTCGGCAGGGGAGACGTCGGTGAAATTACCCTTTTCTCGGGCAAAATCTACGCCGACCACACGCCGCGAAATTGCGGCTCGTCGTCAAGCGGCGCTCATTAACGAGGATAGCTCATTTGAAACAGCCTATCGCCGCAATCGCAATCTCAACACCCGCCACACTGCCTCGCCAGTTGAGACCTCGGAGCGCACGGTTCAGCATGCGAAATCTCGGCGTCGCCGGACGCGGTGGATTATGTTGCTCAGCAGTGCGCTGGTGCTTATCGTCATTGGTCTACTCGCATGGCAATGTGCCGTCACGGTCTCGGTACAAACGCCAGACGCAGCGAGCGCCAAAGAGGCCGATCGCTACCACCGCCTCATTGATGAATATCTCAGTGCACGTCCGGTCGAGCGATTCTTGTTTGTATTGAATCACCAGTCGCTGGCTAGTTTTTTCCTCGAGAAAGCCCCGGAGGTCAAGACGGTTCGCCTTGAGGCCGACCAGCTCGCTAGGCCGCGCCTCAAACTTACCTTTCGCCAGCCAGTCGTCCAGTGGACTTCTGGTGATAAGAGCTATTTTGTTGACGATGCGGGTGTGACATTCTCGACCTCCTACGTGGGCTCGCCGTCAGTCATTGTCAAAGACCAGAGCGGTGTACCGACTGCCGCCGGCCAGGAGGTCATCAATCGCCATTTCCTTAGCTTTCTTGGTCAAGCTGTCGCCGGCTTTCGTGAGCACCAGCTAGAGGTTACGGAAATTATCCTGCCGCAAAACACCGTCCGCCAGGCGCTTCTGTCAATCAAGGGCCGTCCATACAGTATTAAAATGACCACCGACAGGGAAGCGGCGGCACAGGTGGCGCAAGCGGTCAAGGCTATGACGTTCCTCCAGGGTAGTGGCGCGACGCCTACGTATATTGATGTGCGCGTTAATCAGCGAGTGTTTTACAAGTAGCGGATAGGGGTGATCTATGTCTCACCGGGTTATACGGGGCCGCACCACTAACAGGGTAGGGACGGAGCCCATTACTCTGTTAGTTCGCTTTTTGTTCGTTTATTAGATGATTAAGAAAAACATAATTATAATATCAAAATAGTAAAAAATCAAATAAGATGCTTGTGGAAAAATAGAGCAGGGGAATAAAATAGGAAAAAGTCAAATATTTTGTAGGCTTAACCAGCGCGGGATGCTGTGTTTGTCGTGCGCGGCCTCGTACACAAGTGCCATATGCCCATGCTGGGCGGTGCCTTATGATGTGGAAAAGTCTACGAGTTTGCCTAGGCCGTAACGACGTTCAGTTTGGTAAGGCCTAGCTCGATATTTATTTGAGAGGCGGAGACGACGCTGGCGCTGGAGGTATCCCAAACTCCCCCGATTGAAAGTCGAAAGTGATTAGTATGGGGGTCTGTTTTGTTTATGGTAGCTTGAACGTATCCCGTATTAGCACTCACCGTAGTGCGGTGAAAACCCGGAGGAGATCCCCCGCTCGTAAGAGATGCTAGGCGAAAAAGTTATAAATGGTATATTAAGTGTATGTATAACCGGAGAGAAGTTCAGTGTATCAAAATAACTATAATGCGTAAAAGCTACCTTGTGCGACATTAAATTATCTACGAAAAGACGCATACTCTATCATCTCTTCGCGATAATATTTTTTGTTTTGTATGTAATGTTAGCTTAGCTTTGACTGCCCTTTACTGGACGCCCCCATATCGTGACTGACGGATAAATCTACCAAATGCGGTTTTGCGGAATTTATTGAAAACTTAGATTTGTTTTATTACCTCGGCGTTTTATGTTTTATGGTGATTGAGCGCTTCTGATCGGTATCGTACCCGTTGCCGTATTCACCCAGGCTTGCTATATATGGACTGCGATACAACGATACAGCCTGTATGTGCGTAATCTTGGCAGCCTAAAGCCGCTTGAACCGCTAATGCGATAAGTTCTCTTTTTGTTCTATTATTTTTCGAATACTGATGCGTGCAGGGCCTGGGCAACTTGCTGCTTGATGGTGTCGGTATTCCAGCCGCTGGCGGTGAATCGTAGCAGGGGTATGTGTGCATTAGTGATAACTGTATTGACAAAAGCGTCTCGCTGTTGACGGTCAGGGCGATTGTGAGTGATATCATCAAGCTCTATGGCGAGAAGTGGTCGCATGTCATTGGTGTAGATGAGGAAGTCTACTGATTTACCATTGATTCTTGAGAATGCCCTGCTCCAGTTTTGTCCGCGCACCTTATGATTCAAGAATATGCTCAGATGGGCTTGAGGAATAATGATACAGCCGCTGACTACTTCGTGTAGGGTTTGATAGAAGGGGCCAGTTCGTACTGTGTTATGATGCGCTCCTTTTTGGTGTATGCATACTCCCCTGTTTTTGGCTTAGAAAAAGTGGTTCGTCTGTTTGTTTTTGCCCCAATTATTCCAAAGACGACAATGATGATAAGAATTATTATACTTATTTCCATAAGGGAAATTATAATATGTTATGACGGGTTAAGTAAATGGGTTTTTTAGGATTGTCGTGCTGTATTGCTTTGTGGTATGGTTATGGGGGTTACATGGAGGTTATTCTGCCAATGTAAGTAAAATGGTGGTATTTTGGGGATTACCAATGGTTCAAAACCTGCTCGCTGAAGTGAAAGTGGCTGATGATAGAGCTAGTATATGCGAGCGTAAAGACTCGACTGGTAATGTTAAATATAAGATCAAAAATATCAAATATGGCGACAGTGAGGTTATCATTTCTGTTATTGACGGTAGACGCCGCGGTAATAAAACTATTAAGTTTCATCGTCGGGTGGAAAGCTACACTTTCGTAACTGTAAAGAGGCACGCACTGCTGGTTATAGCCATATGCATCGTGGTCAACCAGGGTACGCACCGCACCTTGATAGAGACGGCGACGGCATAGCTTGCGATAAGCATAAATAACGCATTTAGTACCAAAAATAAATAACTAAGCCAGATTAAAAGCTGGCTTAGTTATTTGCATAGTTTTTATATTTTAACTTTAACTTTGACCAACAGAATAAACCTTGAATGTTGCGGTTTTTAGACTATCTACTTTACCAGCCTCTACATATTTAAATGCTTCGTATGATCCAGACCCATTGCTTTTGAGGTCGTTAGCGTAAATCGTATCTTCTGCAAGTCGTGTGCCGCTAGCATCTACAGCCTCTATTTTAACAGTATATGATTTTGTCTCGGCATTCTTATTTGTAACCTTAACGCTTAACAGGGTTTTATTGATACCATATGCATCAGTAGTTGCTGAAAATTGGCCAACCTCAACACTAACATCGTTTTTGAGCAGCTCATCAGTCTTTTTGCCGCTCGATGTATCCACTGAATCCTGGATGGCTTTACCAGCATCGTTTATTGCTTTGCCGTACATCGCTTGACTGGCTAGCACGATGCCAACGCAGACCAAGCCTATGATTAAAACGGTAATTGACATTCCGCGGCCCGCGCCGTCGTGCCTCTTAGCGCCAACAATGCCAACTATGCCAAAAAATATAGCGAGCACGCCAAGTATTGCGGCGAAGTTGTTAATAATCGGGATTGCCGATAGTACCAGCCCGATAATACCTATAACTAATCCTGTTGTGACTAGCCCAGATTTCTTTTGTTCGTTTTTGCCCATAATCCCCCCCCTCAGGATTTTATTAATAATATAGATTGCCTGCCGAGCTGTCATAAAAAAGGACAGCCATTTGCTGACTGTCTAGATCTGACAAGGGAACGCATGCGTCCACTTTATCGCACAATGGTTGCCCATTTGCAAAGTGAACTAGACCATGCGGTACCCAGTCAGATCTAGACGAATTCAGTATATCAATAAAGGATAAAAATTTGAATAGTTACAGTTTTTATACTGTCTTTGGGGGCTGTTTTACCGTGTAGAAGTTTTCTATTTTTGTCGAGGGGCTTAATTATTGTATATCATGCAGCACTCTTCTTCCGTCGTCGTCGGCGTTTCTTTGGTGTGGCGGTGTCGGTAGCTGCTGATTCAAATGCGCTGTTGCCGCGGATTTGCAAGATGACTTCGCCGCTGTCTGTGACGGGTTTGGGTTGTGGTGCCGGGTGTTGGGTGTTGGTGGCCGTGGTTCCTTGTGCTGGTTGGCTAGTGGCCGCCTGAACGGGCTGGGCTAGTGCAGCTGCGGCGACGGCTTGCGGGCGCGGCTGGCTGGGTTGCTTCTGCGGGCGCGGCGGCATGATGACGGCAGTAATTTCTCGCTCGACGTCTTCCCTACTCCGTGAGTACATACGCCGCGAATGTTCGATGATGTGTGGTGTGTTGTCGGCTTGGCTCGGCGGGAGTTCAAGGGTGCGTGCGGAGAAGGCCGGGGTCTTCTCTCCCCCGATGACCATGTTGATGACGAAGTTACGATTGTGCATCTGTAGGAGGTCGACGGCTTCAAAATTCGGCTCAAATTGCTTGGCTAAGATTGGTGCGTCGTCGGCAGACACGCGGAATGAAATCATGGTGCCAACGTTGCCAAACACCGCGTCGCGCACGGTTTCATTCATCTGCGAGATGTACTGGTTGGCGACGGTTAGATTGAGGCCGTATTTGCGGGCTTCGGACAGGATGGTGGCAAATGAGTCAGTGGCAAAGTTCTGGAACTCGTCAACATAGAGGTAAAATGGGCGGCGGTCGCGGATGTCTGGGATGTCAGAGCGCGACATGGCGGCCAGCTGAATCTTGGTGACCAGGAATGAGCCGAGGATGGCGGCGTTGTCTTCGCCGATCAGGCCTTTGGATAGATTGACGATGAGAATTCTGCCTTCGTCCATGATTTGGCGGATGTTAAAGGTGGATTTGGGTTGGCCGATGATGTTGCGGATGATGGGGTTGGCGGTAAAGGCGCCGACCTTGTTAAGGACTGGCGCGACGGCCTCGGCGACGAACTTGTCGTTCCAGCTGGCGAATTCAACGTTCCAAAATTGCAAGACCACGGTGTCACGGCAATAGCCTAGCGTTTCTTTGCGGAAGGTTTTATCAGTTAGCATGCGGGTGATGTCGAGCATGGTCGTCTCTGGCCGGTCGAGCAGCGCCAGGATGGTGTAGCGCAAAATATACTCCAGTCGCGGTCCCCAACTCTCGCCAAACATACGCTTCAGAACGCCGATGACTTCTGATGAAATGTTAGTTTTTTGGTTCGGGTTGGTGACTTCCAGCGGGTTGAAGCCGAGTGGATAGGCGGTGTCGGCCGGGTTGAAATAGACGATATCGTTCAGCCGTGAGCCGGGGATGAATTTCATGTTGTTGATGGCGAAGTCGCCGTGCGGGTCGATGATGGCGTAGCCTTGACTATGAAAGATGTCGCTGAGCGCGAATAATTCGAGTAGTCCCGACTTGCCTGCCCCTGTCTGGCCGATGATGTAGACGTGGCGCGAGCGGTCGTAGCGCAGCATACCGAACTGGTGATTGATGCCGCGGAAATTGGTGACGCCAAAGGCGGAAATTTGGTCGTCATTAGCGTCGCTGCCGGTCAGGACAGGCAGCTTGGACGGCGGTTCGGCGGTTTTGGCGCTGGCCCAGACGATGTTCGGCGTCTCGACATTGGTGTGCGGTAAGTGAAAGACAGAAGCTAGCTCTTCAATGTTCAAGATGTAGCCATCACCGTAAAACGCGCGCTTGCGGTACTTGTCGAGGAACTCCTTGCCGAACGCACCCTTGACAGCGCGAAAGCCGTTGAGATTGGTTGAATTGAATTGCTTAAAAGCACCGACCAGCGCCTGCATATGTAGCTTGGCGCTGGTTTGATCTTCGCCAAGGTACGCCAGGCGGATCTTGGCGTCGTAGCCTAATTTAGTGGCCTTCTTCTCTGCCTCAGAGACGCGCGTCTTGTCACGCTCAGATAGCTCGGGCGCTTTTTTGCCATCGCTTCCCTGGCCCGGTGGTTTCCAGAGAGCCCCGAGCAGCGTACCAATCCATTGCAGGCCGCCACCCCCGAGCCCGGGGATGAGTTTATGCCCACTCTTGACGCTGGCGATCCAGCGATCAGCGGACTGTTGCCAGCTGTCGGCGATCGGCCTGATGAGTACCTGCACCCAGAGTTCCTCGCCGGTCAATTCTAGCTTGGCCAGCGTGCCGGTAATCCCCGCCAGCGGATCGACTTCAAAGGTTTGAAAGGTGCGGATTGGCAAGAACTCTGGCGCCGTCAAGGTTAGCTCAGTGGTGTACACAGTGGAGTGTTCGCGCTCGTGCTCGGTGTAATCTTCGCTAGCGACGTGGATTTGAACGGTTGGGTACTGGGCGTAAATTTGTCCCTCGACGAAACTTTGTAGCGTCCGGGGCACCCAGACGTAAAAACGAATTTGACCGTTGACCGAGGCGATTTCAAAGCTGATATGCTCCTGCCGGCCGCCCGATAACCTAAGTTCGCGTTTGTCGCGCAAGATGCCGTGCAGGCTGGCAAATAATTGCTCGGCGGCTAGTTCTTTCTTGTCGTTGGCTTTGGGGATTTCGAGTACTAATAACACGCTCTCGGTCGGTTCGAATTCGTCGGCCCGCTGATAGTTGCGCCACGTCAAAAATGACAGCACGGCTGTGATGGGTATCCAGACGTACCACTGCGTTAAAAAACTAATCATTGAAGAGATAATTTCCATGCTATTTCATTATCTCACCCCTTATAAATAAATGCAAACCTAGGCTTCGCTGACCAGAATGTAGGTGGCCTTGGCGGAGCGTTGGAATTGCGGCTTGGCTTGCAAGTTGAGCAGAATAGTGGTTTCTTTGACTTGACGCTTGTCGAGGACGCGCTTCACGATTTCATCGCGGTGCAGCGGCCCGCCGGCCTCGCGGAGGACACTGGCGATGATGTCAGCGACGGTGCCACGGGCGTAGCCCCACGATTCGAGGGCATAAATGCCGCGGCCGATCAGAACGAAGCGCTTGTCCTTGATGAGTTCGTTGTGGATGGCTTGAATGGTGACATCTTTGCGTTTGAAGTCGCTGTCCTTGATGGCCTTAGCGATGTCCGAGAAGTGCATTGGCTGGCCGTTGCTGTCGAGAATGACGAAAATCTTGTCGCGGATGGTCTTTGGGTTGACGAGCGGCCACTTGATCAGGCCCCACAGCCCTCGGAGATGGGCTAGTTTCTTGCTGATTGAGGCGAGCGCGGCGATGTTGGATGGGTGCTCGTAATTGAGCGTTTTGTGTAGTTCCTCAGCGGTGACTGGCTGGCCGTGCTGTTTGATGGCTTTGACGATTTCTTCGACTTGCTTCTTGATATTCTTCTCGTCGTTCGGCGTGCCGATGATGGCTGAGTGGTAATAGTCATCGTTCTCGGTGATGATGTTGATTGATGGATTGAGCTCAGCGATAAAGGCAACATGTGATCGTTCGCTATCGGTAACATCACGGCCGAGGACGTGCTTGGCGAGATTATGTAGTGGCGCCGCCCGACCCATTTCTGACAGGTGTGAGGTAACCATCTTTTCAGCAGCCGAGGCACTTGGTATACCGCCGTCAGCCACCAACAGGCGCAGGCGAACGAGGATGGCCTTCTCTAGCTGTCGGACACGCTCACGAGTGATCCCGAGCATGTCGCCGATCTGTTCCAGCGTCTCTTTATTGCCGTATAGGCCAAAGCGACGGCTAATAATCTCTTTCTCGCGCTCTTGCGGAATCTGCGCCAAAACATCCTCGGCTGCTTGCCGAAGCTGCCTGTCTGGTGCGCTCTGTTCTTGTGTGTCGCTCATGGCTTTATGTTAAATCCTCTCTGCCTCACCTCAGAAGTTATGTTGATATATGACGATATTGCTATTATACAATAAAATATTTTCGTGTCAAGCAAGTCGTGTAGTACGCCGTAATTATAGCATGTATTTAACAATTTTTGCAATGAAATGGTGTGATAGTTTCTAATTTTGTGAATTATGGGGATGTGGTCTATACAGCACTAATAAAATATGGCTTAAATTGGGATATTTTATGAGTCAATCACTTCTTTGCATGGCTGCTCTTTCTCGGGGATTTAGATGGTTTGGTTGAGGTGCGGCCGCGGCGGGCGGGCTTTACGGGCGCGGCCTGTAGGAGCTCCAAGGCTTGCTCATGGGTAATAGTTTTTGGGTCGGTGTCTTTAGGGACTTTGGCGTTTTTCGCGCCGTCGGTGATGTACGGACCAAAGCGTCCGTTGAGGACTTTGACGCCGTCGCCAAAGTCAGCGATGTTTTTCTCGGCTTCGGCCTGGAGTTTGGCGGCGTAGAGTTCGCGGGCTTTTTCCAGCGTGATGTGGTGCGGGTCTTCGGGCTTGATGGAGACGAAGAGCTTGCCAACTTGGATGTACGGGCCAAAGCGGCCGATGTTGGCCCTGATGTCTTGTCCGTCTTCGGTTTGGCCGACGACGCGCGGCAACTTGAACATTTCTAGTGCTTGCTCCAAGGTGACGGTCTCGATTTTCGCACCTTTTGGTAGCGGCGCAAAGCGTGGCTTGTCTTCATCGTCAGTGGCGCCCAGTTGCAACATTGGGCCAAAGCGGCCAAAGCGCGCCAGGATGGGCTTGCCAGATTTTGGATCGATGCCGACTTCTCGGTTGGCGCCAACTTTACTGCGGTCGATACCGCCTGATTGTTCAATCAATTTGTGAAATGGCGTGTAAAATCCGTTGAGCATGGCGCTTTTAGCTAGCTCGGCGGCGGCGATTTTATCAAATTCAGTTTCGACATTGGCGGTGAAACCATAGTCAACGATTTGCGTGAAATGGTCGGTTAAAAAGTCGGCGATTAGTTCCCCGCTTGGTGTTGGGATCAGTTTACCGCGGGTGGAGCCGGTTTTTTCCTGGATGACGTCGCGGCTGACTTTTTCGCCGTTGTAGCTGAGGACGATGACGTCGCGCGGCTGGCCTTCGCTGTCGCCTTTTTCAACGTAGCCGCGGGTTTGCACGGTGTCGATGATAGTGGCGTAGGTGCTTGGCCGGCCAATACCGAGATCTTCGAGTTTCTTAACCAGTGAACCTTCGGTATAGCGGGCTGGTGGTCGGGCGAAGGTTTGGCGGGCGGTGATGTCGTGGGTTTCAAGTGTGTCGCCGGTGTGGAGCTTTGGTAAGAGTTCGTCCTTGCCGCCGCCATAGACGCGTAGGAATCCGTCAAAGGTGATGACTTCACCTTTGGCTTCAAAGTATAAATGACTGAAAGAATTACCTACTCCCTTCAAAACGGCTTCCGCACGCCGAGATTCTCTCTCCGATTCGTCTCGGGCAGCTGCGGAACTCGCTTCGCTCAGACAGTCCTCGCCGCGCCGCGCCTCATCGTCGTTCAATTCTCGGGTTTGTGCAGATGTTTTGTCGTGAGCAGATAATTCTCTGCCCTTAATGTTAATCGTTACCGTCGTCTTCTCCAATTTCGCTGCCGACATTTGTGACGCTAGGGTGCGGCGGCGGATGAGGTCGTAGAGTTTTTGGTCGCGTTCATCTGAGGTGACGGTTTCGCGGGTGATGTCGGTTGGGCGGATGGCCTCGTGGGCTTCCTGGGCGGAGGCGGATTTGGTTTTGAACTTGCGGACGGTGGAATAATTCGGGCCATACAATCGCTTGATAAAATCAGTCGCGCTGGCGATGGCCTGCCCGCTCAGATTGACCGAGTCAGTACGCATATAGGTGATTTTACCGTCTTGGTATAGCCGCTGAGCCGAGGCCATGGTAGCTTTGGAGCTGAAGCCAAGTTTGGCGTTGGCTTCCTGCTGTAAGGTTGATGTCGTAAACGGCGCGGCTGGGTTGCGGGTGCCAGGTGTTTTCGAGATGTCGCTGACGGTGAATGTGGCTGGCTTGAGACTGTTCAAGAATTCGTGGGCGGCTGCTTCGGAATCAAATTTTTGGTTGAGCTCGGCTTTGAATTCTTGATTGTCGTGGATAAATATGGCGGTCACCTTGAACTGTGAACTGCCCGCAAATTTCATAATCTCTCGTTCGCGTTCGACCAGCAGCCGCACTGCCGGGCTCTGGACGCGGCCGGCTGACTTGCCGCCCGGCACCTTTTGCCAGACTACCGGGCTGAGCTCAAAGCCAACCAGCCGGTCAAGGATTTGCCGGGCTTGCTGCGCTTGCACCAAGCTCATGTCGACAGTGCGCGGGTTCTTGATGGCATTGGTGATGGCATCTTTGGTGATCTCGTGAAAGACGATGCGCTTGGTTGTCTTGATTGGCAAATCTAGCACTTTACAGAGATGCCAGGCAATGGCCTCCCCTTCGCGGTCTTCATCGGTGGCCAGCCAGACGTTGTCTTTGCCGACGGCCTTGACGTTTTTCTTCAGCTCGGTGATGACTTTCTTTTTCTCTGGGTCAACTTCGTAGATGGCGAAAAAATCATTCGCCACATCAATCGGCGGCGTGCCGTCCTTGGTTTTTTTGACAATTGAGCGGATGTGTCCCACGCTTGACAAAACATGAAAATCCTTGCCCAGATATTTCTCAATGGTTTTCGCTTTGGCTGGCGACTCGACGATGACGAGATTTTTCATAACTCTATATTATATCAAATCACCTCGCAACCACAACCGCCGAGGGTATTTGGGCGCGAGAGTCTCTTATTGCTGTTGGCGTATTTCTTTCTTGACTTGCTTACTGAGTTTGGCGGCACGTATTATATATTGAGCGGCTGCTAGGCCGGCAATTGGTAAGTATACTTCAGATACTCCGTCACCGAGGCCACGGAGTAGCTTTGCTGTTTTCTCGTGGCCAAACGACCTTGCTGAACCGCTGAGTATGTATAGTGATGTTGCGGTCGATACGAGGGCGCTACTGATACGGCCGGCCTGTGTTGGTCGGAGTGGTTCGTCTTGGTCGGGGAGCTGACGGTGCTTGTGTTCTGCTATGAGCGTGGCTATTGCTTTGGTCGCCTCGAGGCTGGTCATAGATGCAACGACAGTCTTTGAGGCGAGACCATCTTCTACTATCTTTAGGAGTGCAGTGGCGGCGACCACTTTATCTCTGATAGGAATCAAGCTTGATACCGAGTTTTGATTGCTGATGGAGGCGTCTCGCTAGTGTTCCATCAGCCTTGTCCGACAGTTCGCCGATGATCAAGGTGGTGATACCCTTAATGGTGTCAGCGTTTCGGATGCCGTATATGCTGCATAGTCCACCTACTGTAGTAACGATATTGGGCAGCGTGAGTATGTCGTCTGATACCTCTTGGTCGATAGGGGTGTCTGGATTATGGCGCGTTTCAGTAGTTGTATTGGGCCTTGATAATTTTCTCCTCATTGGGACTAGCATAGCATCGTAGTAGATAATGTTACAAGCATAGACGCATTGTTGACACTAGTTAAGCGTCCAGTTATTCGCCCCAAGCGGTTTAACTACGCCGTTGACTTCTAGCATGGTCAGTGCCGTGGCGAAGTCGGCCGGGGTGAGGCCGGATTGTTGCTGCAGTTGGTCGCCGTCTCTGAGGCCGGTCCGGAGTAAGTCGATGATGGTGTTTTCGGCTGGGGTTTCACCGAGGGGGATGACGGCTTGGTCGGTGGCGGATTGAGTGGCCGACGGGGCGATAGCGTCGAGGATGTCTGTGGCGGTGGTGGCGGGATAGGCGCCTTGTTTGAGCAGCGCGTTGCAGCCAGCAGACAGCGGGCTGGTGATGTTGCCCGGCACGGCAAAGACGTCGCGGCCTTGGGATAAGGCGTGGGCAGCGGTATTCAGCGTGCCGCTGCGCTCGGCCGCCTCGGTGATGATGACGGCGTCAGCCAGGCCGGAAACCAGGCGGTTGCGCTCCAAAAAGCTCCAGCGATTGACAACTTTGCCGTCGCCTTTTTTCCATTCGGACAGAATAGCGCCACCGTTTTTTATGATGTTCATGGCTAGTTTGTAATTGGTTTGCGGCGAGATGTCAGGCAGTTCATTGGGAATGACGCCGATGACCGTGCCGCCAGCCTTGAGGGCGGCCCTTTGGGCAATGCCGTCGATGCCGAGCGCCAGACCGCTAACGATGATGCAGCCGGCTGTTGCCAGGTCGCTCGCCAGCTGCTCGGTCACTTCCCGGCCGTACGCCGAGGGTTTGCGTGAGCCAACGATTGCCACGACCGGTGCACCGCTCGTCGGCAATATTCCCATGAAACACAAGCTTTTCGGTGGATTGGCAATACTTGCCAACCTCTGGGTAAAATTATGCTCATCTGGACGGATTCTATTGATTTCCATGACTTTTGTGATAAAAAGTATTGACATGTTGTCAAATGCTTGCTATAATCAGGAGCGATTGGTTAGCCGAAGTGCTAATCAAAAGCACCTTATACCCCCTATTCTAACTAATATGTTAGGTTGCGCGCAATGGCATTAAGTATTCTTACCCTCCACTTTTTGCGATTCAACGTTACGCGCATACTAACCCCTTTAACTGCCCTTTTTTGAAGGCGACCTCTGTTAAGGTGAGCACTGGATGGTGTTGATATTATAATCAGGCGCGGACTTTTGGAGTTTTAGTCACGACGCTTCACTGAGACGGGAGCTCGGGTGGGTTGAAGGGTAACAAAGCGCCAGGTGATGCCCACCCTTACCTGGCGCTTTTTTAGTTGGGTTTTTGATGTGATCTTGCACCGTGTAAATGGAGGTTGGGTGTGAATTGGTGTGGGATGGTTTGCTAGAAAGTGAATTTTTGGTTGGATATGTCTGAGCATAATATTGACTTTTTGTCTCTAAAATAGTATAGTGAATACATATGACGCAGATAATTGAGCACGATACCTTAGTCAAGTTAAGCCAAGAGCGCCCGTTGGTGTTTCGAGCCCAAGCGGCCACCGTCTTGGCGCGCGTGCCGCGACGATTTCGACGAGACGCGCGGGTGCTGAATCGTAGCAAGCGCACAATGCACGACATGTTGACGGCGTGGCGAGACGAATGTTTGCCAAGGCTAGAGACGATCACCTCGGCGCATAATACGACAATGTTGCAACAAGCCTTGCAGGAGGATTTGCTGGCTGAGGCGTCATCGCAGCAACGACTGATCGCCATGATGATACCAGTGCGGCTCGAGGAGGAGCGACTAGCCTTTGCGGGGTCGCAGTTTACGTTAAAGCGAGAGAAAAAGCCGTATCGACGGACGCTGGCGTTTACCCAGCAGCCAATCGAGGTCTGTCGGCAGCAGGTTGAAGATTTTATGCGGTACGAACTGTACCGGGCGGTGCTCTCTGAGGTCGGTGTGACTGTGGTGGACAAGCAGGCGCGACCTCTGGTGCGATGCTGGCAGCGGCTGCGGGCCGGTCGTCAGGTCAAGAAACTGCGGCGCGAGGTAACGAGGCGCTTGGCGGCGATTGAGCGAGAAATGACGGCGATTGAGCAGGAGCGCGGCGGCTTGGCGGCCCGGCTGTTCGGGCTGAATATTGATTATGTGACGGTACTAGCAGCGCGACAGGAGTATGAAAAGGCGCTGGGTCGGCTGAGTAAAAAAGCGGCCGAGAGCCCAGCCAAGCGGCTGGCGCTATATGAGAAAAAGACCGAAGCGATTCGCGAGGAGTACCTCGACACGGTGCCAGGCGTGGCGAATTTGTCAGAGGCGCAGCGGGCGGTCAAGGAAATTGATTCGGTGCTGCTGGCGATTTTTGACCTAGACGCGACAGCACGCAACGAACTGATGAGTGCGTTCAAGCGCTACCGGATGCTGACGCGTGAGCGGGATGTGCTACGGGCGAAGCTTGAGGTGTAGTTTGTAGGAGAGATATCGGGCCCCGTGTGGTTCGTTGGAATTGAGATAGCTGCTGCCGGCGGCTGATTAGGCTTGGCTCGTCGTCTTGGTTGAGCCAGGCTGCGTATCACCAGCTGCCATGCAGGCCTGGCACACTCCTTCGAGTTCAAAGTGGTGGCGCTCGACACGGAAGTGATGGCGCCGGCCGATCAAGGCAATGAGCCGTTCTAGCTCTGGTGTCTCCAGCGGTTCGGCGTTATGACAGCGTGTGCATTAGAGGTGGTGATGATGCGTGATGAATGGCTCGACAAGCTCATAACGGATTTTCCAGCCGATGTGGATGGTGTTAATGACGTGGAGCTCGTGAAAGGTCTCGAGGATGCGATAGATGCTGGTGCGGTTGGTGTTCGGGCAGCGCTTGGCGATTTCGGCGATGGTCAGTGGCACGTCGATGGATTCGAGTGCCGTAAAGACTTCGCAGCGTGATTTGGTCAGGCGAAGGTCGGCTTGGCGAAAGATGTCGCGTAAGGTATCCATGTCGCAATTGTAGCACTTATTGCGACAAAATTGCAATAAGCCGCACAATACGCCATACTGATGAGTTATGGATAAATGTATTAAACGAGTGCTGAGCTTGCCACAGCTCACACCTTCTGAGGAAGTTAATGCGGCGTTTACCAAATTAGTTGAGACGGTGGTGGCACACGGTAAAGAGCCGCTGCTATGCGACGAGGATATTCGCCATCAGGTGCAGCAGCGCTGCGCGGTAGCCGAAGGAAAACTGGAGCGGTACTGGTCGAGGCGTATCACGGAGGCGGATAACCCGTGGGCAAAGCTGGAAGAGTTTCCGTATCATGAGAATTATGAGAAGTTGACGCGGCGTGAGATTGGGCTGCTGGGACGGGCCGGGCTCCAGCTATGTGGTTGTTCGTCAGAGGTGGCAATGATCGGTAGCGGGCCATTGCCGCTGACGGGATGGTGGCTACATCAGCTAACGGGAGCGCAGATTACGCATGTTGACGCGTCGGACAAGGCGATTGAGTTATCGCGCGGCCTTGCGACAGCGCTTGATTGGCCGGGTGAATTTGTGACCGGTCTGGGTCAGTCGGTGGCGCTGGATGAGGGGCGATATGATGCGATATATGTGGCGGGGCTGGCTGGCGAGACGCTGGCGGAAAAGCAAGCAATTGTTGATCATGTACGGCCAGCGCTTAGACCAGACGGGCGACTAATCGCGCGCGGGGCGTATGGGGCACGTACCCTGCTCTACCCAGGGTTTGACGCTGATGCCCTTGAGAATGTGCAGCTGATGGAGGAATACCATCCGACAGATGAGGTGATTAATTCAGTCTTTGTGTACAAGCCTGCGCAGTAAGAGGGCTTGCCATTAATTGAGACATTGTCGCAATAATGATACATAGCTACACGCCGAGGAATTCGTATGGATTGGTTGGTTCGGTGGTTGGGGTGATGGTGGGATTAGTGAGGACGTAGACGGCTTTGCCGCCGGATAGCTCACGTTTAATCTGGCCGCTTAGGTGTAGCCATTGGTTGTTGCGGTAACGCTCGGCGTCTGGGGTCTTGACGAGGATACTGATCGGGGTGCTGTCAACGGCGCAGCAGCTGATAACGAAGCGTGAGAGTTCGAAATAGCGGTTGTCGTAAAAGCCGCTCGGGTCGCGCGCCACGAAACCGGTGACGTCAATGGTTACGCCGTCAAAAAAGCTGTCATTCGGGCAGTCATCAAACGTGCTACGCCAGCGGTTCATCGAAACGGGCTTGCCATCAAGCGGCTCTGGTTTGTCACAGTGGCCAGTCGTGCTGGTCGGCCCAGACGTGGCGCGGTTGGCGGCGCTAGACGAGGACAACGGGCGCGGTGGCAGGACGATGGCCAGAGCGAGAATGCCGGCGGTAACGATTGAGAGTATGGGGATGGTGCGCCGCGGCTTTTCTGGACGCTCCGTGGTCGTTACGCCAGCGGAGGCTCGTTGCTTCCCTGCTAGGTTATGGCGCGGCTGTAGAACAATATCGATAAGGAGTAACATGCCGCCAGCCACGGTCGCTACGACAGCGAGCAGATGGTAGCGCGGATGAATGTAAAAGCCGAGCTGGCCGCGGACGGCGATGAGGATGATGTAGCTACAGGCGAGCAGTCCGCCGCCAGCGCGTAACAACGGGGTGAACTTAGCGCGCATATAGATTGACTCCGATCCCTGCCGCCAGCGACAGGCTGAAAATAATGAGCATGACCAGTAGGATAAATCGCGGACGGAAGGTGCTTCTCATGAGGAGAATGAGCTTGATGTCGATCATCGGGCCAGTCAGCAGAAAAGCGAGGACGGAGCCATTGGTGAAGATACGGGCGTAAGCCAGCGCAAAAAACGCATCGACGCTGGAGCAGATGGAGACGACGAAGCCGAGACCAATCATGGCGATGACCGACAGGATGATGTCGCCGCCGACGGCGTTGATGATGGAGCGCGGAACAAACACTTGGGTGGCGGCAGCGATCATGGCGCCGAGGACCAGCATGGTGGTGAGTTGCCAAAATTCGTTGCGAGAATCAGCGAGAATGTGGCGAAAGGTCGTCGGATGATGGTCGGCACAAGAGGCGGCAAATGACGGCTGGAGGACGTGCCTCGGGTGAATGAAGCTGACGATCAGGGCGGTCAGCTGGACGATCAGAAAGCCAAAGCCGATGCGCCACCAGACCATGCGCGGCTCGAAACTAAAGGCGGTCATGGTGGCGATGATGGTGATCGGATTGAGGATCGGCGCGGCTAAGAGAAAGCTGATGACGTCGGCGGGCTTGAGGCCGTGCGCTAGGAGGCTGCGGGCGACTGGCACATTGCCGCATTCACAGACTGGCAGTGCGATGCCGATGAGCGAGAGGAGGAAGCGGCGGATGAGCACGTGTTTGGGGAGGATTTTAAGTAGTCGGTCTGGTGGTAGGAAACGGCGGATGAGAGCAGAAACGATGATACCGATGACGAGAAAGGGCGTGGCTTCAACAATGACGCTGCAGGTTAGCGTCAGGAAATCCTGTGCCAATGGCGCCAGCGTCCCGGCCCATGTCTGCGGCGGATGAGCGATCAGCCAGAGGTCAATTTGTAAACCATACTGCATCACAACGATGCCAAACAAGCCGACGATACTCCATCGGATCGCGTCGCTATGGTTTTTGAACCAGGCAGTCGTGCGCTGATACGCTGTGTGCAGTGATGACATAATCTCTATTATACTACTCCCCGCCCAGCGTGGTATACTGAAACTTAGTATGAGACATTGGCTGCATTCGCATCACCCATTTCGGATTTTTTGGTTTTCGGCGCTGTTGACGCTGGCGTTGGGCGGGCTGATTTTCGGACATTTCGGCGCGAGCGGCTTGTGGTTGTTTGCGATTTTGGTAGTGCTGGAGGTTACCTTTAGTTTTGACAACGCGGTGATTAATAGCAAGGTGCTGGCCGGCATGAGCCAGGTTTGGCAGAAAGTGTTCTTGACGGTCGGTATTTTCGTGGCGGTGTTTGTGGTGAGGTTCGTGCTGCCTATTATCATCGTGATGGTGGCGAGCGGTCACGGCTTTATGGAGGTGGTCGATTTGGCGCTGAACAAGCCGGTCGAGTACGGGCATATTTTGCATGAAGCCTCGCCGATGATTGATGCTTTTGGCGGCGCGTTTCTGATTATGATTGGCCTCAGTTATTTCATTGATTACAACAAGCGCGTGCACTGGATGCGGCATGTCGAGCCGTGGCTGGCCAAGGCTGGGCGGTTTGAGAATTTCAAGGTGTGTTTGATGCTCAGCGTGGCGGCGGTGCTGTATTTCACGGTCGAGCCGCAGCATCGGTCGCTGATTCTGATTTCTTCGGTGCTGGGGATTTTGCTGCATATCGGGCTGGAGTTGTTCGGCTCGTTCTTTCATGGGGATAATGTGCAGTCGGTCAAGGTCAAGACGGGCTGGGCGGCGTTTGCTAGTCTGCTGTATCTGGAAGTGTTGGACGCCAGCTTTAGCTTTGACGGCGTGATTGGCGCTTTTGCCATCACCAGCAGTGTGTTGCTGATCGTGGCGGGGCTCGGCGCCGGAGCGATTTGGGTGCGTTCGCTGACGGTGTATTTGCTGCGGACGGGCGTGCTTGGCAAATATAAATATCTGGAAAACGGTGCGCACTGGGCGATTATGGCGCTGGGTATGATGATGATCGCCAAGCTGTTTCATCTGGAACTGCCGGAATGGGCGACGGGTGGTCTGGGGCTATTGTTTGTGAGTTTGGCGGTTGGCAGTAGCATGCTGGAGGCGCGAGCGATCAATCTGCAAGAAGCAACGGCAGCGAAGTTGTATCATGCCGAGCGGCAGCTGAAACGCGGTGCAGAAAAGATGATACCGCGGAAACGGCGCTAGGGTTTTGCGATAGGTTCGGTAGACTTGGAGATTGAGCTAGGTTTCTTTGAGCTGTTTGCTAATTGCGACAATGTTGCATTTAGAGTTTGATACTAAACGGCTCAATTGTGCCATCAAGGAATTTCTCGATTAGCTTGACTGATTCTGGGACTGTCCAACTGCGGAGGATTTTTTGTTCGTCGGCATTGAATTTACTAAGGACGAAATCAACATCGCCAATTTGCCGGCGCAGTAAATTATCAGTACCGATACGAATATGCCAGAAGTTCTCGCCAATGTGCTGGTGTAGCGATTTCAATCCGTTATTGCCAGCGCTTTCGCCGCCTTTGCGGACGCGAATTTTGCCGAAATCAAGTGCTGTATCGTCGTGGATGACCAGTAAATCGTCGAGAATCAGCTTATAAAAATCCAGCAGCGCCCGCGCGGCGATGCCGGAGTCGTTATAGTAAGTGGTCGGTTTGACGAGAAGGACCTTTTCTCGTGGGTTAACGGTGCGTGATTTTGTGTTAGCGGTTGGGCTAGTCGTAAAACTACTTAATTCAGAGATGTCGGCAGAAAATTTAAGCTTATTGCTAAATTGTGCACTCTGCCCTGCTGCCAACTGGTCAATTACCAAAAAGCCAGTATTATGCCGCGTGTAAGCATACTTTTCGCCAGGATTGCCGAGGGCTAGAATGACTTTCATAGTCTTAGTATATCACCTCGGCCAGGATGACGTATAATAGACGTATGGCGAAACGCGATGATGATTTGGAATTTAGTGTTAATGCGGCGTTTGACGAGGCGCGGGCGGTTGTTGATAAAGTGCCGCTGTATTTGGTGAACGGCTCTCTGGGTGCTGGCAAGACCAGCGTGCTGGAATTCTTATTGCAACAAAGTGACTATAAGGGCGCGCGAGTGATTGAAAATGAGTATGCTAACGAAAATGTCGACGGCTACCGGCTGGAGGGATTGGCGGAGATGGTGACGACGTTGGCTGGCGACTGCGTCTGCTGCTCGTCGAAACACGCGCTGGCACGGATGCTGCTGGATTTTTGCCGGAATTCTCCGGCGCCAGTATTTATCGAGGCGACGGGTGTGGCGCGAACGATGAATTTGGTTGAGAAACTGATAAATGCACAAATCTTCAATAAGTATGAACTGATGCAGAGTTTTTACGTGATCGATGCGCACGAGATTTTGCGCGGGATTGAGTCGGCGCACGAGGTTGAATTACAGGCGGCGGACGTGATTTTGGTGACTAAGGAAGATTTGCTGAATGATAGCGAGCGAGCTGAATACGACATAAAACGGCGCGCCCTGCCCTATGCCAAGGTGTTTAGCGCGCCGCACGGGCGGTTTGACCTAAGTAAAATCACCACGCCGTCGGGGTTGCTGGCATTTTTTGACACATATGATGGCGAGCTGGCGGTGCCGGATAATCCGACGTACGCGGTGCTGGATGTGTCGGGCATGAAAATTACGGCGACGACGTTGGAGAAAATATGGCCGGAATTATTTGCGGCGTATGGCCTACGGCGAATGAAAGGCTGCTTTATTAGTGACAATGGTGTGCGCCAGCATGTGGAGGCGACCGAGCAGCAAATTCAGATAGCTCATGCCAGGCCTGAGGAGGCGGCAAAAATTGTGCTCATCGGCGAACGGGCAGATGAAATCACGCGCGAAGCACTAGCGGCGCAACTGGTGATGTTTGGATAAAAAGTTCGCTTTCGTCGTTTCCGACTCATCAGCATAGACATGCATCTATGGAGCGAATATAACTAGGGTCCATTATAAAAGAAAATAGCCCGCCGAAAACGTGCTCAAGCCGGAAACTGGATTCAATCCAGGAAACCACAAAACGTGCATTTCTAACCGAATTGAGCCAATTTTCAGCGGGCTATTTTCGAGCGGGCTTATGCCCTGAAGTAGAAGAAGTGTGCCAACAAGCTGATGAGCCCGAAGATGGCTGCGACGATAGCCGCCGCTGTTGACATGGATGGGTCGGTTGCAGCAACAATGATGGCTGCGATAATACCGATGAGAAGGACTGCATTGAGTATTGTGCCGACCATCAGGTTGTCGCCGCCCCTATACCAGATGGCGATCATGGCGATGATGACCATTGCTCCGGTTGCCATACCAACTGGAATGATGACAATAAGGGGGATGCTCATAAGCCATCCGATAATACCGCCTACGGCGCCGCCAATGACTATCCCTGCAGTGAGGGCTATGATAGCAAAAGCAATCACGACCCTCTCCAGTTGTTCTAGCATCTGACTCTCCTTCCGAAGAGGTTCCACTCAAACTAAAGGGCGACTTTTCACCCTAAGACAAAGCTTTGAGTGGAAAGCTGATATATATATATCACTAATAGAACAAAATATCAAGGGGTTTTGTCAAAAATGTGGTTTTATAGCTGTTTTTCGGCGTTTTTGGCTTGTTTGTA
>ERZ772957.285-NODE-285-length-42898-cov-9.369652_pt1 | contig 42898 bp, 44 predicted proteins | sample MGYA00580682_ERZ772957 | MGnify/ENA primary metagenome ERZ772957 (study PRJEB29015, sample SAMEA2737921) | human oral metagenome | biome: human oral; feature: human-associated habitat; material: dental | place: China | collected 2025 ... | reverse complement strand
TATAGATAGACAGTAGGCAATACAGTCTAACTTTCCTTACTATTTTATCAAATTTTCTTCAAATTGCAAGCATTTTACGCCTTTTTTATCAATTTATTCTTTATCCAACTTGTAGTATGGTTGATTTGGTGTAGAAGCCCCAATACTTGATGCGTAAATCCACTCCTTACCTTCCAACTGAGCAAAATTTTCAGCTTTTCCTGTCAAGATGACGCCTGAGAACTCTAATTTGTCTAGGTCTTCTTTCTTAGACAAGTCTAGCTTACCAAATTTTTTCAAGTAGGCTTTAATGTCATCTGACGGAGTTACATTATTGTAGCTACTTTTTCCAAATCCACTTTTAATATATTTCTTCAGATTAGCCAAGAATCCATCTACATCCTTCATTTTGGAAAGTCTATCACTCAGTTTCTCTCCTTCTTTGAGGTTTTTAATAGCTTCTTCTGCTTCCTTTTTGTGAACATATTCTTTTTTCGTTAGATAATCTGGACTCGTGCCGTATAGATTACTTGGTTGCCACCAACTTGGATCACCTGTTGAATTTGTACCAATCCAATACCAATTAGTTTTAAGATTCTTAGGAATCATTGCTCGAATTTCTTTTAAACTATATGGTTTATCAAAGGTCAGAGCCACTTCTACCAGTTGATTTTTCATTTCTTTGATATAAGGAAGTTCTTGGGTTGGTTCATGGACAGGTTCTCCTTTCTCTTCTTTAGCTTTTTTATTGTAGAATTGTGGCACTTTTTGATTGTTTTCTATTTGAATAGTTGCCCCGGATTCTGTATATCTGCCAGAATTTGCATGAAAAAGGATTCCTCGATTGATATTAAAAATTCCAAAATCTGCCTTATATTCACCATAGTCGAGTGGAATTCCATAAATATCTTTAGCTTGTCTACCTTTAATACCACCGTGGAACATATCCCCACCATTAGCAGACCATGTATACGTTTCAATATTAGGAAAAGCGACGCTTTCAACTAATTGTACCTCATTGACCACCTTCCAAGCTTGGTCGCTGATGAGTTTTCCTGTAATCATACGAGCAGCAATATATATTCCAAAAAATACTACCACTACTGTTGTTGACCAGAGGATAATCCGCTTGATATTTCTCTTTTTGTTTTTCTTTGCAACGATTTCAAAAGTTTCCATGATGATATCCTTTCTTTTCCAAAACCTGTCGAAGTTTCTTTCGACTGCGCATGAGCTGAACCTTGACCTTGCTTTTAGAATAATGGAGCACTTCTGCTATTTCACCTGTTGAAAATCCTTGAAAATAATAAAGATCCAACATGATTTTATCCTGTGTTGGCAACTTTTCTACCTCCTCCATGAGAAAGTCATAATCTGCTCCTTCAACAATCAATTGATTTTCCTTTGTAAAAAAATCTCGTCGCAGGATTTCCATATAATGCTTATCACGCCGGTATTTGTCAATATAACGGCGAATAGACACACGATACATCCAAGCTCGCATTTTTTGAGCAGGGATGACAAAATCAGACTCTAGCATTTTGATAAAAACATCCTGAACAACATCTTCTGCTTGCTCTTTTGGAACGCCTGAGCCTTGCAGATAATAGACGATTTCTTTCGCAAAGGTAATCAAGACTTTTTCATAATCATCTAGTTTGATATTCTCATCCCCCTTCCTTCACTAGTATAACGAATTGAAAGCGTTTTTGGTTACAAAGATATAAAAAAATCGGAATAGTCCGATTTTTTATTCTACATCAGCCTGAGTTTCTCAGTCCTGTCGCAATTCCGTTGATTGTGATATGAATCAATCGTTCTTCATCCGAGGATAATTCTCCACGGCGTTGGCGCTTGATGAGTTCTAGCTGAATATAATTCAAAATGTTAAAGTAACGCATGCGGTAGTCTAAACTGTCTCGCAAGTAGGGATTTTCTTCTAACAGGTCGTCATAATCTTCAATGGCAAGAATAACATTCTTGGTTAATTGCCACTCATCCAAAATTGTATAATAAATTTCTTGTACTTCTTTATCTTCACACAATTGAGCATATTCAAAGGCGATATTCATATTCGACTTTGATAACACCATGTCTACATTGGACAAAAGCGATTGGAAGAAAGGCCAATTTTTATACATCTTTCTCAAAAAAGCTAGATTTTCTTCTGGATTTTCATCAATAAATTCTTTAAAGCTGGATCCAACACCATACCAACCAGGGAACATCACCCGACTTTGTGACCATGAAAAGACCCACGGAATGGCACGCAAGCCACCGATTTCAGTAATGGTTTTACGCGCAGCCGGTCGCGAACCAATATTAAAGCTGGAAATAGCTTTGATCGGGCTTGATTCAAAGAAATAATCATAAAAATGCTCATTGCCAAAAACCAAATCACGATAAATTTGATAGCTTCGTTCCACTATCTGATCCATAATGCGCTCGTAGCGGTTAGACGTGTTGGTATCACTTTTTTTCTTAGTAATCATACGGTTAATCGTTGCCGACACTAGCATTTCTAAATTGTAATACGCTGCGTCTTTATTTCCGTATTTATTGCCAATGACTTCTCCTTGCTCTGTCAGGCGAATCCGATCATTGATACTGCGGAGAGGCTGAGAGGTAATGGCCTCATAAGTAGGTCCGCCACCACGACCAACCGTTCCACCACGACCGTGGAAGAAGGTGATTTTCACACCAAATTCATCTCCGATAGCGGTCAGTTGCTGTTGAGCTTTATAAAGAGTCCAGCAGGATGATAAGTAGCCACCGTCTTTATTGCTGTCCGAATAGCCCAACATGATTTCTTGATAATTGTTATTAGAGGCAATCCATTTCTGGGCAATTGGAAGAGATAAGTATTTCTTCATCGTGTCATAGGAATTATCCAAGTCTTCAATGGTTTCAAAGAGTGGCACAATCTGTACACGCGCAAATTCTTTATCAATGAGACCAACTTCCTTGTGCATAACAGCCAACTCTAAAAGGTCAGACACGCTCGTAGCATGAGAAATAATGGTTTGCTTAATAACCGCATCTCCTAGCTTGTCTTTCAACTCACGCGCCGTTTGAAAAATCTCTAATTCTTTTTGTAAAAGGGCAGATTTTTTAGCATGTGTTGCAGAGAGAATCCGCGGATCATAGAGAAGTTCATTTAGCAGAACGTGACATTTTTCGTCTTCAGAAAGCTCGCTATAATGCTCCACAATTCCTGCGCTCGCTAATAACTCCGCAACGCAGGCTTCATGAACACTGGAATCTTGACGCATATCAATGGAAGCAAGGTAAAAACCGAATACTTCTACCGCTTGAAGCAACTCAGTAAACTCACCAGAAATCATTGCTTCGCCTTTATTTTCAAGAAGAGACTGCTTGATAGCTAGTAAATCATGTTTAAATTCCTCAATTTTGTGGTAATGTGGCTCTGTTTTTATCTGATCAATAAAGTAAGTCTTTGTATTTTTTAGTTTTGTTTGAATGTAGTAGAAAGCACGGCGATACAATTCTTTTTCGCGGTAAATAGAATTATCTTCTGACAGATAAGCCATTTCCTGCACCGCTTCACTAACTTTTACGATACCTGTTGACAAAGAAAATTCACGGTACAAATTAGCAACTTTCGTATCGTAATAGTTCATAATCACTTCACATTGGGTCAAAGCGGATTTTTTCAATGTTTCAGCTGTAACATAAGGATTTCCATCTCGGTCGCCACCAATCCACATTCCCATTGTAATAGGGGTTGGATTTTTTAAGTCAATTCCATGTTTTTTGGCTAGGCGCTTGTATTCTTCTGTTAAATTAGTCACCGCCTGCAAGAAAGAGCTATTGTAGTATTCCATCACATTGGTGATTTCATTGGTCACTTTTAATTTCTTCTCACGAATCATATCTGTCCGCATAATAATTTCGATATACCGACGAAGATTATTGTGCCATTTTTGCTCATTGAGCAAGCCCATTCGCACATCGCGGTATTTACGCAACAAAACGTGAATATGATTGGTCAAATCCAGCATGGTCGTTCGTTGCACTTGAGTTGGATGAGCTGTTAAAACAGGGACCACATTCAAATGCTCCAAAATTTCAGCAGCGTTTTCCTTTTCAGCAACCAAATCAATCGTTGTGGATAATTTCCCAAGATAATCTTGACCCACATTATTTTGATAGTTAATCTCAAAAGCCAAATCGACATCTTCTGAAATATTGATTAAAAGAGGCAGGATTGAAAAATAACGAGAAATATAGGACATTTCCTTGTTCGATAGACTTTGAACAATCTCATTTAACCCTTCATAATTTCCAACTGCTGCTAATTCTTTTAAAGCAATGATTTTTTCAAAGGTTTCAGGACTCAGCATATTTTTTGTAACTTCTTCTAATAAGTCCGTCAGAATCGTAACTTCTTCTTTGATAACTTCTTTATTGTTGTAATTTTCTAATTTTTGAAGTGACATAATCTACACCTTTCAATAAGCTTTTGCTCAATCTAATGTTAGCGAATAATTCTTAAACCGTGATTGGTTTCTTCAATTTCTCTATACAAACTTTCTCGTTTTTCATTGGCATCAATGTTTAACACAAAAGCAATCGCTACGGATAATACCAACAAACTATTTCCACCTTGTGATAAGAAGGGGAAGGTGACACCCGTCGAAGGAATCAAACCGGAAATTCCTCCAATATTGACAAACGTCTGTGTCAGTAGCATTCCACCGACACCAAGAGCCATCATAGAATTAAATGGATCTTTCGCTCGAATTCCCACAAGAATAATCCGCAAAATAAGGAAAAATAAGAGGGCTAAAATCAAGCTGGCACCGATAAATCCAAATTCTTCAATAACAATGGAAAAGACGAAGTCTGTCTGTGCTTCTGGCAAATAACCACGTTTTTCGATAGAATTTCCTAATCCTAAGCCAAACCAACCGCCATTACTCATGGCATAATAGGAATTAGCTAGTTGGTGACCTGCACCTGATAAATCTTTAAAGGGGTTAAAAAAGGCACTAAATCGTTTTGCTACATAGCCAAACACAGGAACCTGTGCAACTTTTTCCACACCAATCAACCAGATGCCTGCTAAAACCGCTGTGGAAAGAGTGACCAATATCCCAAGAAGAGTTGAAAACCAGCGATAACCAATCCCACTAACCGTTACCATGATTAAGGTCGTCAGCAAAAGAATGGTCGCATTCCCCAAGTCAGGCAGCGCTGCCACAATCCCAATGAGCACCACGACCAGAATTCGCCAATCGTTCAGTGCACGTGGAATCAGTTGATTTCGTGTTAAAGCCTGATAGTCATACATCGCAATTTCATCTTGCTGATGAGAAAACCGCTGTGCTAAAAACCAAATCAGAATAATTTTTAAATACTCAGCCGGCTGGAGACTAATCGGACCAAATCGCAACCAACCATGTGCACCATTGATTCGGGCACCAAGGAAGCGAGATAAAATTAAAAGCAAGATTTCCACAAAAATAACAATGACAATCAATCGATTGTTTTTCAAGAAATCTAACTTTATTTTATAAATTAAAGCAATAGCAAGCAAACTGATTATCCAAAAAATTCCTTGATTTAAAACAGATCTGAGAGAATTGGCTCCTACCTGTACTAAAGTAGCACTTGACGTCGAATAAACAACTATCAATCCCAAAATAGATAAAATCAAATAAGGAATCAAAATGGAATAATTCAGCAGGTGGCGTTTATCAATTTTCATAGTTCACCTAATATTATTAAATTTTCACCGAACATTATACCATTTTCCAAGGTAAAAAAAAAGTATTTAACGAACGGTATTTTTTAAATCCTTGCAGTATCTAGGCTAAACTTTAACTAAAAAAAGAACAATAAGCTGAGTCTATGAAAAGGATTCATAAGCATTCTTCACCATTATGTCCAATAAACCGCTTTCTTTAATATTTCAATTTGATGACAAATACTTATTTTCTACTAGTTTATTTTGCTTTTTATCTGACTTTACGTTAAAATGAAATTATATGAGAAAGAGGATTAAACCGCTTGTTGTCTTTGTTTTCTTTGTTAGCTTCATTGCGATTATTTTAGGAGCGAAGCATTATTCAGAGAGCAAGGAAACTAAACAGCAAAAGGACGCTATTACACAAACATCAGCTACTTCTCAGTCAACTGATACTTCAGATTCCGATGAAGCAGACAAACCCTATAAACCAATCATTGACTTGTCCGGCTGGCAATTGCCAAGTGATATTAACTATGACGTACTAGCAAAAAATGTTTCTGGCGCCATTATACGCGTGCATAGCGGAGCACAAGCAAAAAAAGAAAATGCAGCTACACACTTAAACGGAATTGATAAATCCTATCAACGCCACATAGAAGAATTTCAAAAACGAAATATTCCTGTCGCTGTCTATGCTTATGTGGCTGGTAGCAACAAGAAAGAAATGCAAAAAGCTGCCGAAAGTTTTTATAAAGCCGCTTCAAAATACAAACCTACCTACTACTGGCTAGATGTTGAAGAAAAAACTATGGATGACATGAATGCTGGTGTCGAAGCTTTTCGCACTAAGTTAGTATCATTGGGTGCTAAGAACATCGGGATTTATGTCGGAACCTATTTCCTTGAAGAACACAGTATCTCAACTAAGAAATTCACAGCTATTTGGATTCCAACTTACGGCTATAATGACGGTTATTACAACACTGCCCCTAAGACAGACTTAAAATACGATTTACATCAATACACATCACAAGGCTCAATTGGTGGTTTTGCACATGATGTCGATCTTAATCAGCTATCTCCTTTAAAAAATCAGACAAAAACATTTAAAAAATTATTTGGTAATGGAAAATAATAACTCTGTAATAGTTTGAATCGAAAACTTTGCAGAGTTTTTCTTTTCTTCTCGTCTAGTTATCACTACTTTCTTGTTTCTAAATATGTTATAATGACTAACAAAGAAAAGTTTAGGGAGTAATGAATGATTTCTTGGTTAATCAGAATTTTTAAGGGAATTGTCATCGCGCTAGGATTTATTCTCCCTGGGGTATCTGGTGGAGTTTTAGCCACTATTTTGGGGATTTACGAGCGGATGATTTATTTTTTAGCGCATATAAAAGAGAATTTTCGTGAAAATGTACTTTATTTTTTACCTGTTGGTATTGGAATGGTTTTAGGGATTGCACTATTTTCCCTGCCAGTTGAATATCTCTTAGAGCATTATAAAATCATTGTTTTATGGGGATTTGCAGGAGCGATTATCGGTACGATTCCAAGCTTGCTAAAGGAATCTACCAGAGAATCTGATCGCGACCGAACTGATGTTATTTGGTTCGTAGCCACTTTTTTCATCTCTGGGATTTGCCTTTATTTCCTCAATAGTTTAGTCGGAACGTTACCTGCAAATTTCTTGACTTTTATTTTAGCTGGTGCCCTTATCGCACTGGGAATTCTCGTTCCAGGTTTAAGTCCTTCAAATTTGCTCTTGATTTTGGGACTGTATTCCCCGATGCTAATCGGTTTTAAATCTTTAGATATTTTGGGAACCTTTTTACCAATCGGAATTGGCGGTCTCCTCGCACTTGTGATTTTTTCAAAATCCATGAATTATGCTTTGGAAAATTATCATTCTCAAGTGTACCATTTTATCATTGGGATTGTCTTATCTAGTACTGTTCTCATCTTGGTACCAAACCCTGGAAATAGCGAAAGTATTCATTATGCTAATACTTCTATCATCACCTTCGTTACTGCTGCGTTCTTCTTTGGATTAGGAACTTGGCTGGGCGCTTGGATGAGCCAATTGGAGGAAAAGTATAAATAATGGCTAAAAAAACAAAAATTAAGAAAACTCTTGTAGAACAAATTTTGACAAAAGCTAAAATTAGCCACAAAGGCCTCCAAATCAATGCTTTAGAAGGACAATTGCCTGAAGGAATAGAACGCTCACAGATTTACAAAACATTGGCTCTAACAGGCGATAAAACAGGGACAATTATTGGGATTTTGCCCATAACAGAACATCTAGCTGAAAAAAAGCTGGCCAAAATATCTGGTAACAAAAAAGTAAGCATGATTCCGCAAAAAGATTTAGAAAAGACGACTGGCTACATTCACGGAGCAAATAATCCTGTCGGCATTCGTCAAAAACACCACTTTCCTATTTACATTGACAATTCAGCTTTAACAGATGAGACTATTATTGTATCGGCTGGAGAATTAGGACACAGTATTGAAATTAACGCAGAGGATTTAGCCCATTTTGTCGAGGCGACCTTTGCAGATTTAAAAGAGGATTCAAAATAGAAAGGAAACTGTATGAAACTCTACTTCGTTCGACACGGGAAAACTCAATGGAATTTAGAAGGACGCTTTCAAGGAGCCAATGGTGATTCACCGCTGCTTGAGACTTCTATTGAAGAATTGCACTTGCTTGGAAAACACATGGCTCACATTAAATTTGACAAGATTTTTTCAAGTGATTTACCACGCGCAATGGCAACTGCACAGATTATCAATAGTGAAAATCATTTTTCACAAGTCGTTGAGCCACATGCCGAGCTACGTGAATGGCAATTAGGCTCCCTAGAAGGACAGAAAATTTCTACGATTACGGCTATCTATCCTCATCAAATGGAAGCTTTCCGTCATAATCTGGCGAAATTTAACAACTCTATTTTTGGTGCGGAATCAGTCTACAATACTACCCGACGTACAATAGACTTCATTAAATCACAAAAAGGACAATCTTATAAAAATCTTCTTTTTGTTGGTCATGGAGCGAATTTAACTGCTTCTTTACGTTTGTTACTAGGTTATGACTTTGCTCAACTTCGCCAGCAGGGCGGTCTTACAAATGGAAGTGTCACCATTCTTGAAACACAAGATTTTGAGCATTTTACACTTCTTGATTGGAACAATGTTGATCACTTAAAAACAATTGAAACCGTGAGCGTATAAAATCATGGTTTTTTCTTTATTTATAGGTGAATTTCTGCCTTATTTATGATAGAATGAGGAAGGTAAACTTTAGGAGGAAGAATATGACTACTGAACATATTGAAGAATTAAATGACCAGCAGCTGATTCGTCGTGAAAAAATGGCTGCTTTAGCAGAACAAGGCATTGACCCATTTGGTAAACGTTTTGAACGTACTGCAGATTCTGCCCAATTAAAAGAAAAATATAGTGATAAAACAAAAGAAGAACTACATGAATTAGCGGAAACTGCTACCATTGCGGGACGACTTATGACCAAGCGCGGGAAAGGCAAAGTCGGTTTTGCTCATATCCAAGACCGTGAAGGTCAAATTCAAATCTATGTCAGAAAAGATACTGTTGGTGAAGAAAATTATCAAATTTTCAAAAAAGCAGATATTGGCGATTTCCTTGGTATTGAAGGTGAGGTTATGCGTACAGATATGGGAGAGCTTTCAATTAAAGCAACTCACATTACACACCTCTCTAAAGCACTTCGTCCATTGCCAGAAAAATTCCACGGACTGACAGACGTTGAAACGATTTATCGTAAACGGTATTTGGATTTGATTTCCAATCGTGAAAGCTTTGAGCGTTTCGTGACTCGCAGCCGTATTGTTTCTGAAATTCGTCGCTATCTTGACAATCAAGGATTCCTTGAAGTTGAAACGCCTGTGCTACATAACGAAGCTGGTGGTGCTGCTGCTCGTCCGTTTATCACCCATCACAATGCACAAAATATTGACATGGTACTTCGTATCGCAACCGAATTGCACTTAAAACGCCTGATTGTCGGTGGTATGGAGCGTGTCTATGAAATGGGACGCATTTTCCGTAATGAAGGAATGGACGCTACTCATAATCCTGAGTTCACTACAATCGAGGCTTATCAGGCTTACGCAGACTTTGAAGATATCATGGACTTGACAGAAGGAATTATCCAAAGTGCGGCGAAAGCTGTCACAGATGCTGAAAGTGTCCCTTATCAAGGTACTGAAATCTTTATCGGTCGCAAATTTGCACGTAAACACATGCTAGAAGCCATTAAAGAACAAACTGGCATTGATTTCTGGAAAGAAATGACTCTCGAAGAGGCCACTGCACTAGCTAAGGAACACCATGTAACGGTTGAAAAGCATTTTACAGTCGGTCACATTATCAATGCTTTCTTTGAAGATTTTGTTGAGGATACCTTGATTCAACCTACATTTATCTATGGGCATCCAGTTGAAGTTTCACCTCTTGCTAAGAAAAATGCTGATGACCCACGCTTTACAGACCGCTTTGAACTCTTTATCGTTGGACGTGAATTTGCCAACGCCTTTACCGAGTTGAACGACCCAATCGACCAATTAGCGCGTTTTGAAGCGCAAGCTAAAGCCAAGGAACTCGGAGATGATGAAGCAACTGGTATCGACTACGATTACGTAGAAGCTCTTGAATACGGCATGCCACCAACTGGAGGTCTCGGAATTGGAATTGACCGCTTGATTATGCTGTTGACAGATGTCACTTCTATCCGTGATGTATTGTTGTTCCCTACGATGAAATAAATTTACAAAAACGAGCGACTCTTCTCGAACCGCTAGCTGTCAAATAGACGTTAAAAAATAAAAGAAACACAACGATCTTGCCTCTCTTAAAATGAGAAACAGGATTGCTGTGTTTTTTCTTTTACAGTTTAATTTCAAAATTATCTTGAAAAGGGGGCAGTTGGGTTAAATCATAAAATTCTCCCTTTGCATGCTTAAAACGAAATACTTCTAGAAAGGAACTTCCTTCTTCTGTTGGATAAATGTCATACATGTAGGGATTCGCTGCAGGAAGGTCCTCCAGCTTTTCTTTGCCTATATGCTCTACCTGACCTGTCAAAGCAATGGACTTGCGCTCCATGGTACCATTCCCCGGCTTCATACCAGTCACCGACGCACGTCCATCATCTTTTAAACGTTTAAACAATGACTTAAAGGAGGCTGTCAAGAAATAAACAGTCTGTCCATCTTCAAGCATCATATCCATAACAGAAGTATGAGGATTTCCTGCCTCATCAACTGTTGCCACCACAACCGAGTGAATCTCTTGAACCAAAGTTTTAAGGGAATCCATTATATTCCTCCTACTTGACCTTGCGCACCAAAAAAGCAATCCCATTTTGGTCGGTAAAAAGGAGTTCTGACGAAGACAACCACTCACATCTTCCGCCCTTAGTTTGAGCTTGTTCATGGATAGCAATCAATTGCTCCTTATCAGTTACTTCTGCGGTAAAATAGGCCAGACCCAGCTGGTCAGGTTGACGCTGTTCTAAATTAGGTCCTCCCCATTCATTAACGGCTAAATGGTGATGATAAACACCAGAAGCAAGCCAACTGGCTGAAGGAAGACTAAATTTTTCAGATAAGCCCAAAACTGCTTGATAAAATTGACTAGCAGACCTGCTATTGTTCACCGACAGGTGAATATGACCCATGCGAGTTCCTGCAGCGATCGTGAAAGGCTCTAGCTCCCGACCCAGTTCATAAATGGCTTGAGCATCCAGCTCTTCGGTCACTCCGATAATCCGACCATCTTCACGAATATCCCACTCGGACATTGGCTTGTCCCAATAAAGTTCGATGCCATTTCCTTCTAAATCTTCCAGATAAATAGCTTCACTGTAACCATGATCTGCTCCTCCTACCAAAGGAATCTGATATTCTAGCAAATGTTTTAGAATATCAGCCAAGTCCTGACGAGAAGGCAAGAGAAGCGCCATGTGATAAAGACCGTAAAGCTGACGAATCGGAGTTTTATCTTGAACTTCCCTCAAATGTACTAAAGCTTTTTCGCCACAACCAAGAATGACTTCTTGTTCTGTCTGGAGCAAAATTTCCAGACCTAGTATCTGATGATAAAAAGTTGTTTGTCGTTCAAGATTTTGAACATTGAGTACAACTTCAGCTAAATAAATATGACTTTTATATGGATAATTCATTATATTCCTCCCAAATGAGTACAGAGCACTTCATCTGTTTTCTATTTTCCTAAAACTGAAATCCGTTCTTGAATATGTTTTCCAAATTCGATTTCATCGACAAAGGCAATAGCGTAATCCGCATAAGAAATCTTGCTTTCTCCTGCTTCATTAACTGTAAAGAAATCGCCTGCTAAGATATATTCACCCGTATGAGCACCATCTGGTATAAATTCTGCTGCTGGGCTGACAAAAGTCCAATTCAAATCTTTCTTTGTACGAAGCAAGTCCAATTCATCGGCTTGAGCACTAGCAAGTGGTTTATACTCTGCAGGAAATTCTGCTGTATCTACCAAGCGGACTTTCTTTTCCTTATCAACATAAAGACTACCAGCACCACCCACAACTAGGAAACGCGTATTTGTGCCTGCCAACAAATCATTGAAATGCTCAATAGATTTGCTGTGAAGTGGCAACGTTTCTGCTGTCCATGCACCAAAAGCTGTAGCGACCACATCATAACCTACCAAATCTTCTTTTGTCAAATCAAATAAGTCCTTTTTAAGTAGGTGCTGTGCTTGTGTTTTATTTTCAGAACGAACAATAGCTGTTACATCGTGTCCACGTTTTACAGCTTCTTCAACGATGAGTTGCCCTGCTTTTCCATTTGCTGCTACGACTGCGATTTTCATAGTGATTTCCTCCGAAATTGTTTGTTGTAACCTTTTATATTACAACTATAGTATATCACATTTTATTGTAATGTCAATAGTTACAACTAAAAGAGACCTCAATTTTTATCAGAGGTCTCTTCATTTAATAGTAAAAATCATTTTAGCCTAAATCACTAACATATTGATCTACAGCCAAAATAGCCTGTGCAACATCTGAAGCAGAAATTTCAAACGGCATCTGATGAATGGTTTCACCTTCAATAGTAGCTTGCTTACCAACCTTGAGCAAATCATCATAGCTGGCATTTTCTAAATGCATTTCTGCCAAAGTCGTAGGCATACCAATTTTCTGATAGAAACGAATATATTTTTCCAACTCCTCTTTTGGACGTTTTTCAAGAAAGAGCTGTGTTAGCGTTCCATAAGCTACTTTTTCTCCATGAGTCAGATGATGAATATCACCAGTCAGAGCTGTAAATCCATTGTGAATGGCATGAGCCGCAGCCAATCCACCACTTTCAAAACCAACACCGCTGAGAAGCGTATTAGCCTCAATGATATGCTCAAGGGCTGGTGTTATCACCTGCGCCTCACAAGCAGCCAGTGCTTGTAAACCATCTGCAAAAAGAGTTTCTTCACATTTTCGGGCAATAGCTGCGCCTGCTAAAGTCTGTCTTTGTCCTAGCATGGTCTCTCCATTTGCCTGCATAACCGCACGCGCTTCAACCCAAGTCGCTAAACCATCTGCAATTCCAGAAGCTAACAAGCGCTTTGGAGCTTGAGCAATGACCTTTGAATCTACCAGAACAAGATCTGGGTTCTTGGTGTAAAAAATATATTTCTCAAATGCTCCTTCCTCAGTATAAATTACTGAAAGAGCTGATGTTGGTGCATCTGTTGAAGCAATAGTCGGTGCAATTACGACGGGACTTCCCAATAAATCTGCAATTGCCTTAGCACTATCAATTGTTTTTCCACCGCCAAGACCAATCACTAGATCAGCTCCATCTTTTTCAGCTAAAGCGACTACCCGATTGATTTCATTATCCGAAGCTTCACCATTAAAACTAACATGCAGCACATGAAGACCATATCGAGTAAGACAGGATTGGAACTTCTTTCCTACAATTTGATAAACAGTGTTGTCACAAAGCAAAACTGGATGGTTTCCTAAGTTCAAAATCTGTTTTGCATTTTCAAATAAAGCATCTTCACCTTGAATATAGCGAGAAGGGCTTGCAAAAACTCTCATCAGCAACCTCTTTCTACCTAAAAATGGAGATTAGATATACTTTTGACCATGAATGAATGACCAATCTGCTGCAAAATCATCTACTGCCTTGGAGATGGATGGCATGGCAAAAGCTGATTCAAACACATCTGCGCCTGCTGTGATAGCTTGAGCACCATTTGCAAATGCTTGATTGACTTGACCTACATTCTTAAAGGAAGCTGCTAAGATTTTACTATACGAACCTTCTAATGCAATCGCCGTTGCTAACTGCTCAATGACTGCATCTGCATCAATGTTCAAATTTTCCATTCGATTATAGTAAGGTGCTAAATAATCCGCACCAGCTTGAATGGCTAACAAACCTTGAAATGTTGTATAAATAGCCGTAGCTGTAATCTTATAACCATCTTCTTTTAAAGTCTTTATTGCAGCCAGACCAGCTTCTGTCACAGGGACTTTGATATAAATATTTTCACCGCAATTTATTCGAATTTTTTCGGCGTCTTTGATAATTCCTTCGTAATCTTTAGCAACGACTTGAACGTGGATAGAGGGGACAGGACCAATCATTTCTCTGACCGTCTTTATCCTTTCAAAGAAATCAATCTCCCCTTCTTTCTTAGCAATCGTTGGATTAGAAGTGACACCAGCTAATGGTAAAATCTGCGACCATTTCCTGATTTCTTCTATATTTAAAGTATCAAGCATGAATTCCATATATAAATCCTCTTCTATAATGTATGTTCTGTACGTCCGATAATATCATCCTGAGTCGCCTTGGAAAGTACATTGAAGAATGCTGAATATCCTGCAACACGCACAATCAAATCACGGTGTTTTTCAGGATGTTTTTGCGCATCAATCAAGGTTTCTCTAGAAACAACATTGTATTGAATATGATAACCGTGCAAACGGTTAAAGAACGTACGAAGTAAAGCAATCAATTTAATTTTATCTTCTTCCTTAGACAGGGTCTGAGGATTCACTTTTTGATTGAGCAGAACTCCCCCAACGATTTCATCTGTCGGCAATTTAGAAACAGATTTCAATACAGAAGTCGGACCATTCTTGTCCATATTGTGAGATGGAGAACAGCCTTCAGCGAGCGGTGTTCCTGCATTGCGGCCATCTGGTGTCGCCAAAGTACCGCGACCTTGACCAACATTGGCTGAAATAGAAGATGTTCCTGAGTAGCGGATACCGCCAATTGGACCGCGTCCATAACGGGTATTTGGATATTTAGCAATTTCATCCACATAAATATCATAAGCATCAGTCACCAGCTTATCAGCGTAATCATCATCATTACCATATTTCGGTGCATCATAAATCAACATCTCTTGAATTTCCTTGCCGCGCTCACCTGCATAGTTCGTTTCAAGCGCATGCCAGAGTTCAGCTGGAGTCAGTTTGCCTTCTTCAAAGACTAGCTTCTTGATTGCTGCTAGTGAGTCTGATAGATTGGCAATTCCAACTTGCAAACCGGAAATATAGTCATAGACAGCTCCTCCTTCTTTCAAATGCTTTCCACGACCGATACAATCGTCTGTCAAAGCTGAGCAGAGAATATCTGGTACTTCTCTTTCTAGAGAAAGGTCAATCGCGTTTTCCACGATGACACTCATACGAGTCAAGTGACGCAAAGTCTTGTCCCAAGCCGTTTGCAGCTCAGCAAAGCTCTTCATATCTTTGAAATGTCCAAAACTTGGTGCAAAACGCTTGCCAGATGCGGGATCAATTCCATCGTTCATAGTGATGAGAAGCACCTTAGGAAAATTCATATAGCTCATTCCCGTGCAACGATAACCCCATTTACCTGGCACAGCTGTCTCCACACAGCCGATAGCACTGTAGTCGTATGCATCTTCTTCCAAAACGCCTTTGGCAATAAAGGACGGAATAATAATCTCGTCATTATTGAAAGCAGGCATTCCAAAACCTAGTTTCATAACTTCTATGCATTCGTTCATAAAACGAGCATCTAGACCAGCATGGTAGCGAACTGTTAAGTTTGGCTGTGGCAAATGCGTCTGTGCAACAGATCTCAAAACCAGATATGAAAGGGGATTTACAGCATCTTTCTTATCACGTGTTTGTCCACCAATTGTCACATTTTGATACAAAGGACTACCAGCAGATGAGAAAGTATGAGCCTGACTGCGTACTTTATTGATCGTAATCGTCTTAATCCAAAGATTGGTTAAGCGTTCGACAATGCTTTCTTCCGTCTCGCGACCAGCTTCCAGGTCCGACTTAACATAAGGATACATGTATTGGTCAAAGCGCCCATAAGAGAGGGAGTGACCATTAGACTCAATCTGTAAAATACACTGGATAAACCAGACAGACTGAATAGCTTCAGCAAACGTTTCAGCTGGTTCGTAAGGCACTTTGGAACATATTCGAGCAATTTCCAATAATTCTTGACGGCGCTCTGGGCTTGCAGACTCTGCCATATTTTGAGCTAATTTGACAAAACGCTCCGCATAAGCTTTCACAGCATCCACTACAATGAAAATTGAATCATAGAAATGATATTTATCAATACTAGCCGGATCTGTCAAATCCAAGGCCTCCTTAGCTGCCCGAGCTTTTTCCTCAAAACCTTTCAAACCATATTGAAGCAATTTTTGATAGTTGACTGCCAAGTGAGCATCACCAGAGTTCATCTTTCCTTCCATGCCAAAGAAGCCAGTTTCCATATAAACCTGAACTTCTTCTGGAAGTAAAGCCCCAGCTCTAGCACGGAGGTTATTGTTTTCCCAGAAGGGAGCGATGCTCCGGATTTGTTCTTTGGTTTCCTCTGTAATATAGAAAACATCACCGTCGCGCTTTTCAAAAAGATCTAATTCATTGAGTACAAATTCTAAAGTATACTCTGGGAAAATAGGTGCATCTTTATTAGATGAAGCTTGATTTCCAACAATCATGGTCTCATCTTCAATATAAAGCGTCATATTTTCCAAAATTTCCTTAAGCATATAAGCACGCTTCAGAACATTTGGCTTTTCTTTATACTCTTGATAAGCTCTTGTTGCAAGAACAGCACGTTCAGCATCAATATAAGGTTTCTTGTCCAGCACATCTTCTCGATACTTGTTCATTCGGTCCGTTAAACTACCAAAATAACTCGTTTGTATCGTCGTTTTTTCTATTTCTTTTACATTAGTCATCACAGCACAACCTTTCTTATGAAATTATTTTTATTTCTTTCGTAACTATTGTAGCATGCAAGATGCAAAAATTCAATCATTTATAATCAATTATCAAATTAAAGATTTTTTGCACATTTGTGCTCAATCAACATTAAAATAATTTCTTTACAGTGATACAATGTAGTTTATCCTTCCGCTTTCAGTTCATTACTGTAAGCAAGATTGTCTTGGAATTTAAAGAATGGGAAATAGATGAGAGTGGACATAGCTAAAATGACAACTTGGATGAGAGCACCCTGCCATCCCGCTACTAAGAAACCAGAAATAATAGCTGGTGTACTCCATGGCAAGGTCACCCCTGAAAATGGCTGCATAAAGCCAATTGCTATAGAACCATAAACAATTACAGCCGCTAAAACAGGTACAAGAATAAAAGGCAAGAACATGACGGGATTCATAACAATTGGAAACCCAAACACAACTGGTTCATTGACATTAAAGATTGCTGGAAAAGCAGCAACCTTTCCTAGTGCTTTGTATTGTTTAGACTTAGCTGCAAAGAGCATGGCTACCACCAAACCAAAAGTAATACCAGAACCAGACAAAATAAGGAAACTATCCAAGAATTGCTGAGTGACAATGTGAGCACCTTTTCCAACAGATAACTTTCCAGCAGCAAGCAAGGCTTTATTAGCATCCAGATTTGAAAGCAATAGAGCAGTCACTACACCATTGACAACAGATTGCCCATGCACACCGAACCACCATAAGAAGGAGATGAAAAAGGCAATACCAATTGCACCGTAAAGGGAACCAGTCAATCCTTGTAATGGCACTTGAATCACACCATAAATCATTTCAATAAAAGTGCCACCTTTTGTTAGCATTTTAGCAAGAATATAGACTACCATGGAAAGGAAGAATATCACAAAAGCTGGAATCATAGCCTCAAATTGCTTAGCAATCGCTTGCGGAACTTGCTCTGGCATCTTAATAACAATATGCTTTTGAATAAACATGGTATAGATACTACCGACAACCAAACCAATAATAATAGCTCCAATAATCCCCTGACCACCAAACCAAACTTTAGTAATAGCATCTGCAATAGGTTCACCTTTTGTCGGTACATAAGAAGATTTTAAAAGAATGAAGAACGAGGACACGGACAACACCCCTGCTGGCAGAGGCTCTACACCACTATTTTTAGCATAAGAATATCCTATGGAGAAACAGGAAATCAAACCCATAATCGCAAAAGTTCCTGAGTAAACCTGCATAAATGGCTCAGTCCAATTTTTCCCAAAAATACCTGCAATTGCCTGATTGAGTCCTTCAAATGGTAACTGTCCTACAATCAGAAAGATACTTCCAACAACTGTCAAGGGCAGAATTGCCAACATACCATCCTTTAAGGCAATAATACCGCGCATATTGACAAATTTCATAATCGGCGCAATAATTTTTTGAGTATCTATTTTAGCCATAACTAAGCTCCTTGTTTTTGTTCCAAAAGCCCCAAAGCCAGATTCAATACTTTTTTACCATCTAGCATGCCATAATCCGCCATTGGAATGACCGCAATTGGAATATGGTTCTCTTCGCAAATGGCAGCTGACTTATCCAAAGTATAAGCTACTTGTGGTCCTAACAAAGCAACATCCAAGTTTGGTGCATAATCTGCTAACTTGGCCTGAGAATAAGCATCAATCTCAACCTCTAAACCAGCTTCTTTCGCAGCTATTTTCATATTATTGACCAACATTCCTGTTGAAAAACCTGCTGCACAAAACAACCCAATTTTAATCATATCTTCATCCTCCTGATGATTTATTTTTTCACTTGTAATTCTTTTCTCAAGTCAATGATTTCCTTGATAAGATTAATTTCTGTAATACTGGTCATCAAATGATCCTGAGAGTGGACAAACAAAGCTGTAATTTCTGTCTTTGTTCCCCCCGCTTCCTGTGCCAAAAACTCCGTTTGAAGATTATGAGCTTCTAATAATGCCTGATCTGCCAATTCTAGATACTCATTACACTTTTCAAACTCACCATTTTTTGCTAATGACAAAGCTTGGTAAATATGCTGTTTGGCATCCCCAGCATGCAAGATTAACCCCATAATGATTTGATCAGCTACAATCACTTCCATATTTAACGTTACTCCTATTTTTATTTACAAAATATATCTTTCTTTTATTTGAAAGCGTTTTATTTTTGTTTGTAACTCAAATTTATCATCTTTCTCTTATTCCGTCAATATATCACTGAACAAAATCTCTTTTTTTATATTTATCGCACATTTGTGCTTATCAAGTGAAATAAAAAAGGTCAGAATCATTATTCTTGACCTTTTGAAGATGAAATAACGAGGAAAAGGAGAACTTTTATAAACTACTAATTAACTGCACTATTATCCAATTCCAACACTTTTAAAATAGTTGCTTCATCTGTAACTAAATGGTTGACATACCCAGCACGTAAAACCGCCAAAATAGCGGCAGCTTTTTGACGACCATAGGCAAAAGCCAGACTGTGAGGAACTGTTTTTAAATAATCTAAAGAAATAGCAACTGTTCGATTTTGCAACTGTTCATCAACCAACTCACCATTTTCATCAAAAAAGCGGCAACAAATTTCTCCGACAGCTCCTTCATTTTCCACTGTACGAAAATCTTCAGCCGTCAGCATATCCAACCACTGCCGATTCTTTTCATCCACTTGTCCGCCAATACCAACAACAACCACATCTAGTTCTTGCCAACTTCTTTTTAAGTCCTCAAAATATTTAGAAGATAAAATTCCTTTTGCTAAGATCTCGTCTTCCTGTATAATCGTCGCATTCATAAAGCGACAATCCCCATGGTATTTATTAGCCATACTGTAAATGAGGGTATTAACATGATAACGAGCATGAATATGACTAGGTCCGCCAGCCAATGGAAAAAAATGCACATTATTCAAGTGCCGACTGCCCGAGTGTTCTACCAAGAGACTAAGACTCTTTCCCCATGAAAATCCAACTTTAGCGTTGTCATCAATCATCCCCCGAAGCATTCCTGCCGCTGATTGAGCTAACCGCTGCTCCAAATCAGAAGGTGAATCATCCACTTGATTTGCTACGATTTCAAGTCCTTTTAACCCATACTTCTTTTTCACTACATTTTCTAAATGAAACAAACGCGTATCAAAGGCTTCAATCTCGATTTTGACAATGCCTTCCTTTTTAGCTTCAGCCAGCATACGACTCACAGTTGTCCGATAAATCCCTGTCTCTGCTGCAATTTCTGCCTGACTTTTCTCCTCTACATAATAAAGATAAGCAATCTTAGCTAATAGCCTTTTTCTTTCACTTTTCATCTTATCTCCCTCTACTTATCAGACTAGAGTCAATTTGATATTGGCTGCTTTTAGGCGTTGAACCGCGGCTGTCGGAATAGCTTGATCCGTTACCACCTGCGAAACCTGTTTCAAACCAAAACGCTTGACAGTCCCTCTTTTGTCAAATTTACTCGAATCTGTTAACACAATCATTTTGTCAGATGCTTCTGACATATATTGCACCACTTCGCTACGCATTAAATCCTTACCTGTAAAACCAAGCTCTTCATCATAGCCATCAGTCCCTACAAAAGCATGTTCTACATGGAAAAATTGAATCATTTCCTTAAGCAAAGGACCGACCGTAACTTGCGAATCGTTCTGAAATTCACCGCCTAGCAAGATAATCTTGCAAGAATCTACTTTTCTCACATAGCCTGCGATAAAATAAGAATTTGTAATAATTTTCACATTCTTCTTAGTACGACAGATTTCTTCAGCTAACAGAGCACAAGTTGAACCAGATTCAATGATAATCGTTTCATTGTCTGCAACAATTTTTGCCGCTTCTTGTGCTATCTTTCGCTTGGTATCATAATGAAAAGAAAGCCGGACATTCAAGTCATCACCACTATTTAAGACCGCATAACCGTGCTCCCGATGAAGCAAGCCTTTCATTTCCAGCTTATCCAAATCTTTCCGAATCGTTACTTTAGAGACTTTTAATTTATCAGATAAAGTATTAACATCAATTTTTTCAAACTCCGAAACGAGCTTAACGATTTCATCTAAACGTTCCATTTTATTCACCTCATTCTTTATTTTAACAGAATTTAAGGAATAAATAAAATAAAAAATAGTTTCATTCGTAATTGTTTTTCTTTCGTTTGTTTGATATAATAAAAGAAAATAAGCAAGAAAAGAGTGTACATCATGAGTGCAGAAAAAGGAATCATCTTTAATATTCAACATTTTAGTATTCACGACGGACCAGGAATTCGGACAACTGTTTTTCTAAAAGGCTGTCCCTTACGCTGTCCTTGGTGTGCCAATCCAGAATCTCAGAAATTTAAACCTGAGCCCATGTTAGACGCTTCTAGCAAAAAGACTATCACCATGGGAGAGGAAAAAAGCGTTGAAGAGATTATCAAAGAAGTTCTCAAAGATAGAGAATTTTATGAAGAATCAGGTGGAGGCCTGACCTTGTCTGGCGGAGAAATTTTTGCTCAGTTTGAATTTGCCAAAGCAATCCTTAAAGCTGCCAAAGAAAAAGGTATCCATACAGCGATTGAAACGACAGCCTTTGTAGATCATAACAAATTCGTTGATTTGCTCCAGTATGTAGATTTTATCTATACTGACTTAAAACATTACAACACCATCAATCACCGCAAAGTCACAGGGGTCAAAAATGAACTAATTATCAAAAATATTCATTATGCTTTTTCGCAACAAAAAACCATTGTCCTGCGTATTCCTGTTATCCCTAGCTTTAATGACTCTCTAGAAGATGCCGAACAATTTGCTATTTTATTTAAAAAATTATCTATTGACCAAGTACAACTCTTACCTTTTCATCAATTCGGTGAAAATAAATATAAATTACTAAAACGTTCTTATGAAATGGAAAATGTGCAAGCTCTACATCCGGAAGACCTCTATGATTATCAGCAAGTTTTTCTTGATTATGAAATCAACTGTTATTTTTAGCTCCTCTTTTTCTCCAAAAAACAATCCATTTCTCACGAAACGGATTGTTTTTGTATCTCTTCTTGGGCGGATGCAACGACATCTGCAAGGCTGGTTTTACTCAATTCTTTTTCCATTGCTGCTTGAATTTCTGCTAATTTATCATCTAAAACTAAATGAATATTTCTGCCAATGGGACAAGATGGATTAGGATGCTCATGAAAGCTAAAGAGTTGTCCAGATTTGCCTAGGCATTCTACTGCTTGATAGACATCCAAGAGGGTAATGTCTTTTAAATCTTTCATAATGACAGCTCCGCCCGTTCCACGCGCAACGGAAATCAAGCCTGCGCTTTTCAACTGTGATAATGTCTTGCGAATAATGACAGGATTTACTCCAACGCTATCAGCTAAAAAATCACTAGTTACCTTATGTTCTTGACATTCTAGTGCTATAACAGTCAACATGTGCGTAGCAATGGTAAAACGACTCGAAATTTGCATGTAAAACTCCTTTCATTTGCTGATTCTATTACTAGTATACTTCATTTACGTTGTAACTTCAAGTGTTACTTCTAAAAAAACTCCTTGAGATGTGCAACATAATCTTCTCGCTCACTAATTGCCCGAAGTAAATCATGGTTATGCGTATGATGAATTCCATTGACCAGACTTTCGTAATACACTTCATAATAAGGCAACTTCAATGTTCTCGCTAGTTCCAATTCTTTGTTTACGTCATAAGCGACTCGCCTAAAGTCAACATCTGCTAAGCCTTGTTCATCAATTTTTAAAATAGCATACTGAGCTCGCAGATCCTTTCGCAAACAAGCATCTAGAAAGAAAGGCTGACCGATAGAGCCTGGATTGATAATCATTTGTCCACCCGTCGCATAACGAAGAAATTGTTGATGAATATGACCATAAATGGCAATTGCACAATGATTTCCTTCAAACAGGCGATCAAAGTTCTCCTGTTGACCAATGTGAATCAACTCTCGGCCCCAATTTTTATCTGGCAAATGATGAGTCACAGCGATTTCTAAATCGCCAACTTTTGTCAAAAGCTGCAAAGGCAATTCATGCAGTCGGTTCAGTTCTTCAGGCGTGACTTCTTCCAAAAGATACTGGCACAAACAAATCATATAGAGATGACTAGGGCGACTAATGTCTAATTTCCCATGAAGGGCATTCCAAATGCTATCTTCCCAATTTCCCCGCACTTGGAGACTGATTGGCAAAGTAGCCATTAAGTCAAGAATCTTCCTTCGCCCCGTTCCCGGCGCCAACAAATCTCCCAAAAACCAGTAATCGGTCACCTGTTCCTTTTTGGCATCTGCTAACACAGCTTCTAAAGCTGTCGTATTCCCATGAATATCTGATAATAAAGCAATTTTTCGTTTCATTGTACTGTTTCATTTATCCTTTATAAAAATATTATAACAAACCAAGAAAAAACTTCCACTCCCAAGTTTGAGTGAAAGTTTTACTGCCTCATCAATCTACTGATTTCAATGCTTCCAACATGTCAATGCGTCTCAATATTGCATTGACCATAAAACCTAAGATAATCAAAATCATGATGATAGAAAAGACTGGCACAAGATATACAAACACCGATACGGTCGGATTGAGAAGAAAGGCATCTGGAGCAATCGTCTCTAAAAGGGAGCGATGTAAGATATTCCCCAAAAACAAGCCTACAATAATACCAATAACAGACAAAAGAATGGTCTCTCGATAAATATAAAGCGTGACTTCTTTATTATGAAACCCCAATACTTTAATCGTTGATAATTCTCGAATCCGCTCTGCAACATTGATATTCATCAAGTTATAAAGAATCACAATGGCTAGTAAAATAGAGGCAAAGGTTAAAATCTGCATTACAAAGCCAAGAGATTTGACAATGACATCAATTTGTTCCAAAATGCCTGTATTTTGTACGACTGCTCGCACACCTGTTAATTTCATGAAGGCTGCTGCGGTATCTTGTACATTTTTACTAGAAGAATCTTTCAATTTTATCAGATAAGCATTTTCTTGGAACTTACGAGCAAATACCATTTGATAATAGTCCTGATTCATAAAGATAAAATGCCCTGCGTACATTTCAGCAATACCAGAAACTTTGATTTTATAGCGTTTCCCCTCGTCAGATGTCACCTCAAAGGCATCTCCAACAGAAACATGCATAATGGTTGCTAATTTCTGAGAAATGACTGCTCCATGCGAAGACAAGTTCAAGCTCGCTTTGCTTTGACTATCATATAACTCTATGAAATGATAAAAATCCTTGCCTGTTGTCACAAATAACGCGAGAGATTGTTCATCTTTTGCTCCTTTAATTTTTTTGGTAAATGTTTCTTGATAAATACCGTGCTTTTTAGCTATTTTTTTATCTGCTAATAAATGATTGATTGCTGCTTGCTCGTCTGATTTGAGATGATGTTTTTGCGAAATAACAGCATCATATTTGATAATTTCTCCATACTGCCGATTTCCTATACCTTCCATGGAAGAAGACAAACCGAGCCCAGCAAATAAAAGGGCGACGGAGCCTGCCACACCAAAAATGGTCATCAACATTCTTTGCTTGTAACGAAAGATATTTCGAGCTGTCACTTTTTGCGTAAAGCTGAGTCGACGCCAAATGAAGTCAATCCGCTCTAGCAAGATTTTTGAGCCTTTGGTAGGTGCCTTAGGCAACAATAATTGAGATGGTTTTTCTTTCAACTCTTTGTGAGCAATATAAAGGGCTGGTACAACACCACACAAGACCGAGCACACGAAAGCAATGAGACTAATTCCCCAATAAAAGTCTAATCGCAATGCTGGATAAGTGGAGGTTTTAAAAATCGTTTTCCCTAAGATGTAGGGTAAGAAATAAGTACCTAACAAACTTCCTATTACTGTACCTAGCAAGCTTGAAACCAAGCCATAGATGACAAATTTCTTAACGACATCTTGGTTCCGATAACCCAAAGCTTTTAAAACACCTGCATTTGTGCGTTCTTCGCTGACAAAACGTGTCATTGTCGTTACCGTTACAAGGGCAGCTACCAGATATAGTACAATCGGGAAAGCATTCCCTACAGCTGAGATTCCATAAGCACGATTCCCCGTTGTTGTGTACTCGTCAGCTCCTGGAAATGTCCGACGTGTATACACACGGTAGGTTGGCACAGACAAGCCAGCTACTTCCTCTTTTGCCTTTTGAATGTCTGCTTGCCCATTTTTTATTTTTGTTTCAGCATCTTTCTTTTGCTTTTCGTATTCAGTTTTTTTATCGTTCAATGTTGCCTGAGCTTGGTCCAATTGCGCCTGACCGTCTGCGATTTGTTGTTTTGCTTGCGCCAATTGGGCTTGACCTGCTTGGTACTCGGCTTGTTTATTTCTTAAGGTTGCCTGACCACTTTGATATTGAGCCAAGCCTGCATCATATTCAGCTTGTTTCGCATTCAATGCCTCAGCTGCAGATTGGTATTGGGCAAGTCCTGCTTGATAAAGCGCTTCTTGGCTTTTGTACTGCGACAGTCCAGTTTGAAATTCAGCCTGCTTTTGCTCCAGTTCTGTACGGACAAGATTTAATTTTGCTTCTTCTTGTGCTAGTTGAGTTTGTGCTGCCACAATTTCAGGCACTGTTGCTGAATCAATTCCTTGTGCTTGGAGCGCGGTCATTTTTTTCTGCAAATCCACTTTAGCTGCTGCTAATTGAACTTGACCTTTTTCCAATTCCGCCTGCGCTATGGCTAATGTAGCTTGAGTATTTGTTACATTTTCTTTTGCAGCAGACAACTGACTAGCTGCCTGATCTAATTGGGTTTTCATTTGGTTCAATTGTCCCCAACCTGAAGAAAGTTGAGCAGCGGCTGTATCCAATTTTGCTTTTGAGCTTGCTAAAATTTGTTCAGCCTGTGCAATTTGAGCTGCGCCCTGTGCAAGCAAGTTTTCTTTTTCAGTTAGTTGACCTTGAGCAAGCTCTAAATCTGCTCTTTTTTGATCAATTTGATCCTGCGCATTCCTTAATTGCTGTCTGACATCTGCCAATACTTGTTGAGAAGTTCGAATTTTTGCTTCGCCTTCCGCAATTTTTGTCTGTGCTTGTTTTTTTATCTCTGATAAACGATTTTTCCCATTATCAGCCACTAGCTTTTCCAGCTCATTTTCATACTGTTTTACCTTTTTTCGATAGGAGTCTCCAAAAGAATTAAGTGTTTTTAAATCGTCATACTTCAAACGAGCAACTGTATAGACTGAACTTTGAAATGTTTTTGGCATCACCACTGCATAAGCAGATAAGGTCCCACTCCCTGAGTTAGAATTGCCAAGAGAAATCGTCGAAGCCAATTCACTTGAATTGACGAATCCCGTCACCGTAAAGGTATGCTGCTTCAAAGCATAATCATTGGTTCCTTCCTCGTTTAAAGTAATGCTATCGCCAATCTTGTACTTTCCTTGATAAAAACTAGCCAAAACCACTTGATTTTCCTTGCTTGGAAAATGACCTGAAACAAGCTTGAACTTGGAAATATTAGTTGTCTGAGAAAAAACTCGAACAGAAGTTGAACTATCTCCAATCACCGTATCTGTAAAATAACCATATTCTACCTGTGCATTTGGAACTGCATTCAGTTCTTTTTGGTCAGCTTTGCTGATACCATAATCTGACATCACTGCCAAATCCATCATTTTCATCTGTGAAAGATAACGATTGGCTGAATTTTCAATGTCTGGACTGGCTGCTTTCAGTCCTACTAGCGCAAAAGAACCTAACATCATCAAAAACATAATGGACAGAAAGCGTCCTTTGGACTGACGAAAAGAGAGCCAGATATCCTTATTTAGAATGGATTTTTTCATATCACCACTCCTCACTAATACTCTAGACTTGCAATATCTTGAGGATGTTCATTCAAAGTGACGGACTGAATCCGTGCATCATGCATACGAATCACGCGGTCTGCAATCGGAGCTAACGCACCATTGTGAGTCACGATAATCACTGTCGCACCTTGCTTGCGCGACATATCTTGAAGGATTTGCAGTACTTGCTTACCTGTTTTATAGTCCAATGCTCCTGTTGGTTCATCACAAAGCAAAATTTTAGGATTTTTTGCCACGGCACGCGCAATGGAAACCCGTTGCTGCTCGCCGCCAGATAATTGAGCAGGAAAATTATGCAGTCGATTTCCTAGCCCAACTGCTGCTAGTGCCTCTGCTGCATCCTGTGCATCTTGAACAATTTCTGAAGCTAGCTCAACATTTTCTAACGCCGTCAGATTAGGAACTAAATTATAAAATTGAAAGACGAAACCAACATCATTTCTCCGATAGTCTGTCAGTTGATAAGCGTTGTAATGCGCTATATTTTGCCCATCAATCAGCACATCTCCCTCGTCATTGCTGTCCATTCCACCAAGAATGTTCAAAATCGTTGATTTTCCAGCACCAGAAGCTCCAAGAATGATGACCAATTCTCCTTTTTCGATGTCAAAAGAGATGTCATTGTTGGCAATGATTTCTGTGTCTCCCATTTGATACCGTTTGTAACTATGTTTCATTTCAATATAAGCCATCGCCTTTTCCTCTTTCAGTTTCCATGTCCAATTAAATAAACAAGCTGTTGATTTGTTCCTATCTTTATTATAAAATAGACTTAACGTAAAGGCAATCATCAATCATCAACAGAGTGTTCATTTAAGGAGTATTACGATGCAAAATCGACAAACAGCAACCAAGCAGCATATCAGAGAAGCCCTCATTCAGCTCTTGTTAGAAGAAAAATTTGAAACAATTTCCGTTAGTAAACTCTGTCAACGAGCAAGTATCAATCGTGGAACTTTTTACCTTCACTATCTTGATAAATTCGACCTAATTGAAACACTAAAAGAAGAAATTATTACCCAATTACGTAAAAATTTTGAAGAAACGACAAACACGCGCGACCTACTCATTGCCAATCTAAGCTATCTCCAACAAAACCATGACCTGATTTATGCCGTTTCTCAAAGTCATTACCTCAATTTCCGTGAAACAATCCGTGAATTTATGCTTAGTATTTTAACGAACGATCAGCACAAACTTCAAACCGAACATTTTTTAAAAGAAAATTTCACTATTTCTGAAAAATATGCGCTTGAAGTTTTTCTATCTAGTGTAGAGGGCATTATCTCACTTTGGATTTCAAGTGGCACTAAAGAAACACCTGAAGAAATGACGAATACGATTTTACAAACATTTGATTATGACGCTTGGCAATGATAAACTAAAAAACTCTATTTCTAATCGGGAAAATTCCTTTTAGAAATAGAGTTTTTGATTTATATCTTTTCTAGCTTAAGCTCAGAAATTGAAAGATTGTAAAGTGAGATGACAGCATACAGGATATGATGTTCTATTGCATATCTTTATAACCAGTCATGTCATCATTGCAACCTATCATCTACTTTTTAGCTTAGTTGTCCTTATCATCTATGCGTGATTTTCTAGCAATATCAGCCAAAATATGGTCTACAAATTCTGCAATTGTTTCTGTATGAGTTTGTTTGCTGCCATAACGACGGACATTCACCGTACCATCTGCTTGTTCCTTGTCCCCTACAATCAATTGATAAGGAACTTTATGAGTTTGACTTTGACGAATCTTGTATTGCATTTTTTCATTGCGTTCATCGACATCCACACGGACACCACGATTGCGCAGTTCTTTCGCTACTTTCCAAGCGTAATCAGCATGCGCTTCATTAGAAATTGGAATGACCGTCACTTGATGAGGTGCCAGCCAAGTTGGGAACGCACCTTTGTAAGTTTCAATCAAGTAAGCAATAAAGCGTTCCATCGTAGACACAATACCACGGTGAATCATGACTGGACGATGCTCTTCACCGTCTGCTCCGATATAATGAAGATCAAAACGTTCTGGTAGCAAGAAGTCCAATTGAATAGTGGAAAGAGTTTCTTCATTTCCAAGAGCTGTTTTTACTTGAACATCCAACTTAGGACCGTAGAAAGCAGCTTCGCCTTCTGCCTCAAAATAGTCCAAACCTAAATCATCCATTGCTCCTTTTAGCATGCGTTGAGCATTTTCCCACATTTCATCATTATCAAAATATTTATGTTTGTCATTCGGATCACGATAAGACAGACGGAAACGATAGTCTGTAATATTGAAGTCTTTGTAAACGTCAATCATCAAATCCAGCACATGTTTAAATTCTTCTTGAATTTGCTCTGGCATGACAAATAAGTGAGAATCGTTTAGGGTCATTTCACGAACACGTTGGAGTCCTGAAAGTGCACCTGATTTTTCAAAGCGATGCATCATACCAAGTTCCGCAATACGAATAGGTAACTCACGATAAGAATGAACATGGTTTTTATAAACCTCAATATGATGTGGGCAATTCATCGGACGAAGAACAAATTGTTCACCGTCTCCCATATCCATTGGCGGGAACATATCTTCTTGGTAATGTTCCCAGTGACCAGAAGTTTTGTATAAATCCACACTTGCAAGCGGTGGCGTATACACGTGTTGGTAGCCGTCATTGACCTCACGGTCTGTAATATAGCGCTCCACGATACGACGAATAGTCGCACCATCTGGAAGCCAGAATGGAAGACCTTGCCCAACTTCAGGAGAAATCATGAAAAGATCCAACTCTTTACCGAGCTTACGGTGATCACGTTCCTTGGCTTCTTCACGCATTTGAAGATAGTTTTTTAGGTCTTTCTTATCAAACCAAGCTGTTCCATAGATCCGTTGCATCATAGCATTGTCGCTATTTCCACGCCAGTATGCACCCGCTACATTTAACAAATGGAAAATTTGAATACGCCCAGTTGACGGTACATGAGGTCCACGACAGAGATCCACATATTCTCCTTGACGGTAGATTGTAAGCCCTCCTTCGTCTTCTGAATGCTCCTCAATCAATTCCAACTTGTAAGGATCATTCTTGAAAATTTCTCGTGCCTGATCTTTTGTCACTTCTTCGCGAATTGACGGGAAATTCTCCTTGACAATCTTCTTCATTTCTTCTTCGATACGAGGCAAATCTTCGTTGGAAATCTGACCAGCAGCATTGTCCGTATCATAGTAAAATCCGTCCTGAATAGCTGGACCAACTCCCAAGTGAATGTCTGGGAAAAGACGACGAGCAGCTTGGGCAAAGAGGTGAGCAGCAGAGTGACGCAAGATAGGCAAGGCGTCTTCATGGTCAGGTGTGACAATTTCGATGCTACCATCTTCTGTGATAGGGCGAGTGGTATCTATGAGTTTGCCGTTGAATTTACCAGCCAAGGCTTTCTTTGCCAAGGAATTGCTGATAGATTGGGCAATGTCAAAAATCGTGCTGCCTGATTCATATTCACGAACAGCGCCATCTGGGAAAGTAATCTTAATCATAGTTTTCTCCTTTAATATCTATTTTATTTATATTGGGCAATTTTAAGAGCCGAGAAATCTCTTCAGCGGTCTCCTTTTCCGATCGACTGCCGTCTGTCATAAGGCTAGGATAGCCTAATTTTTTTGCTTCCTTCCGCACCATTTGGGCAAAAAGAATGTCCCGCTGCATCCAGTTTTCAAAAGCTTGCTCGGGATTGGATGTGTCCTCTAAAACATAGGGAACCCATTCTCTCTGCTGATAATGCTTTGTCTGAAAATCAGCTGTCGGAGTCAAGCATAGATAGGAAACCGCTGGTCCGTCTAGGCTTTTTACCAAGTGAGGCAACAGCCCTGCTCCCTCCACCAAAAGTGGCTTCTCTTGGTGTTCTAGCAAGTAAGACGCTACATAAGGAAAAATCTCCTCATAAAAACGCCATTCTTCATCCGCCATCTCCTCTGGATGTCTCAACCAGATTTGATCCGGACTTCTGTCTTGTCTCAGAAGGGAAATCGGCTTCGAGTCCACCCTTGCTTGGTCCATCATCTGGTCTGTCAAATCATCTAACTTGATATGAAGCAGATCGTACTTCCGAGCAAGAAGGAAAGCAATTGTTGACTTCCCGCTGCAAGGCGATCCACCAATCATATAGAGCATAACTCTTCCTCCTTCCGACAAAATAAAAAGCGACAATCCTAAAAGGACGTCGCAACGTGGTTCCACCTTCATTCATGTACAACAAAAAAGTTTGTTGACACCTCTGATTGGCTCTAACGTAGCCACCGTTTTATGTTTGCATAAAAATAAATCGAGTAGTCCCAGCTACATCCTCTGCGTGATTCCCAGCTCCACACGCTCTCTGAAAGATTTCCTGTAGGTGATATGTCTCTAAAAAGTATTATAACACGATTGGAAAAATTTGCAAGCCCTATGATTAAAATGTATTGTGTTTTGGAACCATTCGAAACAGCACAGCAAGTTAAAATAAGGCTTTGTCCGTATCCAACTTGAAAAAGTGGCACCGATTCGGTGCTTTTTTATTTCTTTTATTTCAATCAGGAACACAAAAAAACAGCCTCACGACTGTTTTTACTTTTATCCTACTGAGCCTTCCATACTCATGTTAATGAGTTGGTTGAGCTCCACTGCGTATTCCATTGGAAGTTCTTTGGTGATCGGTTCCATAAAGCCATTGATAATCATAGCCGTTGCTTCTTCTTCGCTAATGCCACGGCTCATGAGATAATAAAGCTGATCCTCCGAAACCTTAGAAACCTTAGCTTCGTGTTCCAGTGCAACATTCGAATTGTGAATTTCATTAAATGGAATCGTATCCGAGCTGGATTCACCATCCATAAGAATCGTGTCGCACTCAATGTGAGACTTTGAACCAGCACTGTTCTTGCCAAAACGGACTTGACCGCGATAATCTGTCTTACCTCCGTCTTTTGCAACAGACTTAGAAATTAATGTGCTAGAAGTCTTTGGCGCATTGTGATAAACTTTACAGCCTGCATCTAAATGCTGACCATAATTAGCAAAGGACATAGAAAGGACCGAAGTTCTTGCATTACGACCATTAAGAATGCTACAAGGATATTTCATATTAACCTTGCTGCCTAGATTTCCGTCAATCCATTCCAAAGTACCGCCTTCTTCAACCGTTCCACGCTCTGTTACCAGATTATAAACATTGTCTGACCAGTTTTGAATGGTTGTATAGCGGAAAAAAGCATCTTTTTTGACAATAATTTCCACATTTGCAGCATGAAGACTATTGGTCGTATAAGTCGGCGCTGTACAGCCCTCAATGTATTGAATAGAGCCACCCTCTTCTACGATAATGAGCGAGCGTTCAAACTGACCGGCATTCTCTCCATTGATACGGAAATAGGTCTGGACTGGCACCTGACATTGAACATTTTTAGGAACATAGATAAATGTGCCACCTGACCAAACAGCACTGTTCAAAGCGGAAAACTTGTGTTCTGCATTAGAAATGACTGTTCCAAAGTACTTTTTGACCAAATCCGGATATTCTTGTACTGCCGTGTCGGTATCGGTAAAGATAATGCCTTGCTTGGCAAATTCTTCTTTCATGTTGTGATAGACTACTTCAGATTCATACTGAGCAACTGCTCCTGACAAAAATTGACGTTCCGCTTCAGGAATCCCCAGACGCTCAAAGGTTTTCTTTATTTCATCTGGCACTTCATCCCAGTTTCTAGCCCGATCTCCACTTAATTTTTGATAATAGACAATATCATCAAATCGTATGCCGGATAAATCTGGTCCAAAATCAGGCATGGGCAATTTATGGAACAATTCTAAAGAACGCAAGCGATAATCCAACATCCATTGCGGCTCATTTTTAATTTCAGAAATTTCACGAACAACCTCTTCTGTCAAGCCCTTACCAGTAGAAAATAACGGTTTTACATCATCGTGAAAACCGAAAGCATAATCTCGTTCTTTCGTCATCTCATTCCTCCCATTGATACAATTTCTCTTCTCTTATTATACTATTCTATATTAGAAATGTCAGAATATATGCCTAAAATCGAATAAATTAAGCTAAAAAAGGCTAGGAAAATTTCCCAGCCTTCTTACATGATTACCGTACTTTTTCGGCTAATGCTTCAGCGAATTTCTCCAGATTTTCAATATCTTCATCTTCTGCTGATAGATCGACTTTGACATTTTCAGCACCTTTTTCAGCACCTGTCGCTGCAAAAGCGCGGTCAAAATCATCTACTGCCTTACAAAATTCATCATAAAATGTATCGCCTGATCCAACAACACCGTAAATCTTTCCAGTCAAGTCAAGACTAGCTAAATCTTCATAAAAATCAACAATTTCATCAGGCAACTCGCCGTCACCGTATGTGTAAGAAGCAACGATTGCGATATCTGCTTCTAGAAATTCCTCTGCATCAACCGTTGTGCATTCATCAATATCTACTTCTAAACCAAGTTCTTTTAATTTATCAGCTACAATATCTGCGATTTCTTCTGTATTTCCTGTCATACTCGCAAATACAATTTTTGCTAAAGCCATAATTTCCTCCAAAAAATTCTATCAGTTTATTATAACACATTGAACAAATTGTTGCACTTCAAATCTCTTAAAGTTCCCTACTTTTCCCTTTTACTTTTTAAAATAATCATCTTATGATACAATGAATAAAAGGTAGAGCGGAGGTTATCATATGGAAATTTTCAAGCAAATTTTACATAAAATTAAAGAATATGATACAATCATCATCCATCGTCACATGCGACCCGATCCTGATGCATTAGGAAGTCAAGTCGGTTTGAAAAAATTACTTCAAGTCAATTTCCCTGAGAAAAAGATTAAAGTAGCGGGAAAGACTGAACCTACTCTTGCTTGGCTGGCTAAAATGGATGATGTTTCAGACGATGATTACAAGAATGCTTTAGTTATTGTTTGTGATACGGCAAATACTGCTCGGATTGATGACGAACGGTACAACAAAGGAGATTTTCTCATCAAAATCGATCATCATCCAAATGATGACATTTACGGGGACATTTCTTGGGTAGATACTAGCTCTAGTAGTGCTAGTGAGCTAATTGCTCTCTTTGCATTGGAAAATAAACTGAAACTAGATGATTATTCTGCTAAGTTACTTTATGCTGGAATCGTTGGTGATACTGGGCGTTTCCTATATCCTGCCACAACCGCCCGAACTATGGCTATCGCCAGCAAACTTCGCGAATATCCTTTTGACTTTGCTGCTTTAGCGCGGAAAATGGACTCTTTCAGCTATCAAATCGCTAAACTTCAAGGCTATGTTTATGACCATTTAGAAGTCGATGGAAATGGTGCAGCTCGTGTCATTTTAACTCAAGAACTTCTCAAATCCAATCAGTTAACAGATGCCGATACTTCTGCTATCGTTTCAGCTCCAGGGCGGATTGACAGTGTTGAACTTTGGGGAATTTTTGTTGAACAAGAAAATGGCAATTACCGCGTTCGACTACGGAGTAAATTTATCCCGATTAATGAAGTAGCTAAAAAACACGACGGAGGCGGTCATCCTCTTGCCAGTGGTGCCAATGCTTACTCCAAAGAAGAAATCGAAGAAGTTTATCAAGAATTGAAAGAATTGGCAAAAAGGAAATAATTTGGTAGAAAAGACTTGTCAAATCCGCTAGAATTTGGTAAACTATCAAAGTAACGAATCTATGGCTCGCAGAGAGACCATGGCAGAAAGGAAATTTTTAAAAATGAGAAAAGATATTCATCCTGAATACCGTCCTGTTGTCTTTATGGATACTTCAACTGGCTACAAATTCCTTAGTGGTTCTACTAAGTATTCTAGCGAAACTATTGAATGGGAAGATGGAAACACTTATCCTTTGATCCGTGTGGAAATTTCATCAGACTCACATCCATTCTACACTGGACGTCAAAAATTCACTCAAGCAGATGGACGTGTGGATCGTTTCAACAGAAAATACGGTCTCAAATAATCAACCGCATTGCTTGCTTAAAAACGTTGATACAAAGCCTTTTCCAAGAAATTGGATTTGGCTTTTTTTGTTTTTAGTACCGTTTTTGGTACCGTCTTGGAAAACTAACCTTTTGCACTATCCAGGTAATCTACAAATTTTGTGATAGCTTTCTTCTCTCCTGCTACTGTAGAATGGCTATAGGTGTCCAGGGTCATTTGACTACTTGCATGCCCTAACCTTTTGGCTGCATTAACAGGATCAACACCCGTTTCAATCATCAAGGTAGCATGAGTATGTCTGAAGCCATGAGGAGTTATCTTCTTCAAGCCATGCTTCCTGATAATGCGCTTCAGTACACTATTGATATAGTCCTGGTATAAAGGTTCTATCTTTCCATCTCGGTCAACAAACGTAAACATGTAATCACTATCAATCAATGGGGTAACTGACAGTTGCCCCATTTCTCTTCTGCTCTTTTGTTTCCACTCTTGCAAAATCGAGACCGTCTCGGTATCTAAAGGAATTTTCCGTATTGAAAACCTGTTTTTGGTTCTTTTCTCTACTGGTTTCCCTTTAATCCTGCCTAGATTTTTGCTGATGGAAAGTAACTGCTTATCAAAATCAATGTCAGACCACCTCAAAGAATACAGCTCCCCTTTCCTTAAGCCACTATAAGCCAACAAACGAAATAAGGCATAGTTTTTATAAGGCTCTTCTGCCTTAATAATGGCTAAAAACTCATGCAACTCCTCAACGTTAAAGAAGTTATCTGACTTCTTCCGCTCCCTTTTCGGGAGTATTGTTTGCTTCATGGGATTATCAGAAATCAACTTCATCTTCAAGGCAAAGTCAAACACTTGGCTAGTGTAAGACTTTACTTGCTTGATATTGCGAAAATTCTTGCCTTTTTCGGTAATAAAGTCCTGACACTGCCACGGTGTTATCTTGGAAATTTTCATCTTTCCAAGAACTGGTAAGATGTGAATTCTAAACAAATCATCTGTACGGACGCTTGTCGTCCTTTCTACCGTGTTTTGATAAGTTTTGAACCATTCCTCAAAAACTTCATCAAAACGTCTCTCAGAGGCTCTCAGAAGTTCTGTGAGCTCGCCTGACGCTTTTTTGTGGTAAATCATAGCTTCATACTGTCTGGCCTCTCTAAGGCTCTTAAAACCGCTTTTAAAGAAGTCCTGACGTTTCCCATTAATCACCCTGTAGATCCTGACCTTATAAAGATACCCTGATTTAGACTTTTTAGCCTTATATTTAATAATCGACATTATAATTTCTCCTTTATTTTTTAGGTTTCGAAGCTTATAAAATAAAGAAATTACGAATTGTCGCGATCATTTTTTATGCTTTTCAGCCATTCTTCTCTTGTATTCGTCGGTCTCTATCCATGCCTGCCAGACATAATGATAAGGAGAGTTCTCTGCACTTGATTTGTTAATCAGGAAAGGAATAAGCCCCTGCTTTTCGTCTGCTATAAATTGTTTGATAGCTTTAACCAAAACAGGGTTAAAGTCTTTTTTGCTTGCTAGGAAGTCAATATAATCAGCTAATGCTTCTGACTGATTGAGTTCTGCAAGCAGAAAAGCAAGGTCATCACCAAAAGGGGTCCATTGGGTGATTTTATTTTCAATCGTACTTTTTCCCTGAAGTATCTTAGCAAAACCTTTCAGAACTTCTTTAGGTGCTCCTGGGTCTATAAGGTTAGGATTATCATCAAGTCCCAGTAGATAAGGAATAGACACACCAAAATAATCAGCCAAGATTTTGGCATTCTCTTTTTTGGGTGTTCTAGTACCCTGGTTATAATTTCCTAATGTTGAGTAACTAATGCCTGTTTCGTGACTTATTTCAGTCAAGCTTTTATTACTTTCTTTTACAAGAAATTGAAAATTTGTCATTTGCGTATTCTCCTTTTTGAGATATTATAGCACAAATTACACAAAAAGAGAAAAAATAGTTGACACAAACCCAAAAAGGGTTTATAATTAATATAAATTACACAAAAAGAGTAATTTATATTCGAAGCTTATAAAATAGAGAAAGGGGTCAGAATATGGAAGAAGATTTTACTATTAACTTACCCAAAGCAACAGAAAAAAAGTTGCTTGCTCGCTACGACAACATGGTTCAAAAGGCTATAGAAAAAGCCCTTGAAGACCGAGAACTCTATAAACCTATGATTCGTATGGCAGGTTTGTGCCGTTGGCTTGATGTATCCACTACTACCATTGTCAAATGGCAACGTGAGGGCATGCCTCACATGGTGATTGATGGAGTGACCTTATATGATAAACGTAAGGTTACTGCCTGGCTACAACAATATGAGAGGTAAGAAATATGGAATATGATAAGGATTATTACTATATTCCAAAAGTATTATTTCAGGACGATTTTTACAAAGGATTGAGTGTTGATGCTATCTTTATTTATACAATATTGAGAGATAGACAGAAAGACGCAATCAGTAAAAAGTGGATTGATACAGATGGGAATGTTTATCTAGCTTATTCTCTACCAGAAATGCAAAAGATGTTTGGTTTTGGTAAAGATAAAATGATTGAAATTATGAGAAAGCTAGAAGAACATAATTTGATTGAAAGAGAGAGAGAAAATACTAGCTTCTATAGCCACAATTTCCCCTATAGAACTTATATTATCGAGGTGTAAAAATGTTGGAGATTTATTTTGGAAATGATACAAAACTGAACCAAGAAATAAGAGCACGTTTGGAAACCTATAAATTGGACTACCAGGAACACGTAAGTAATGAACTAGACTATCAAACTCTACTATTCTTATTTTCCCTAGCAACTGATATGTTTGATTTATTGTTACCTAAGTTCTTGAGATACAAATTGGATAATAGTATGCCTATGAGTCGATTTATTGAAAAAATTTTAAGTGATGTTGACAATTCCCTAAAATTTCCTATTGTCATTACCGACAAAAAAGAAATCTATTCTGGTATAACTCCTGAAGAAGTTGCTACCTTTCTTCCAAAAGAATATAGAAAAGTTGAACGTTCTTTTCTTTTTGGGCGTCTACGTGAATTAGATGCTGCCTATACGTTTTGGAAAAATTTTGACTCCTTTAGAAAACAGTCAGAATTACGTTGGTTTGAGTTGAATGAATTATTATTTGCTGATGTGTCGAACGATCTGGGAGAGGTTAAAAAAACAAGAGATCGATTTTTCCTGTACAAGAAAAAGAAACAAATCCCTCCTGAAGAATGGATAGATAAAGCTGCCAGAATTTTTCTTGTAGATAAAGAAGATTTTTTCAGAAGTCCTGTTTCTGATTCACGGAATTATTGCTAAAAAATAATTGCGAAAACGACTATGAAAATATTATGAAAACAGAAAAGTATGACCCTATTTTAGGGTGCTTCAGAAAATTTATAACAGGGCGCCCTCTAACAGCCCGCTATGTGCACATCTGATGTGCATTTACTACACCCGTTTTTTGGCAAGTTTGACCGGAGAAAAATGAAAATGGTCCGACGAAGTCGGCTTGGGGCTGCTCCCCCAAGAATGTCATTTTACGTAGGTCTTTGCGTAGCCAAAAAAATAGGCGCCGTAGGCAACCTCAAAAAGAAAGGAGATTGATTTGGACTTAAAAGTTAGTTTGGACAATATAACTTTGACTGCTTATATTAAGGCTAAAAAGCTCCAAGCACTAAAAACGCTGATAGAAACTCATACAGCTATTACTGTTCAAGTCGCTATGACCGATATGTTCCGAGCAGTTACTCGGGACGGAGGCCGCGCTAGACTCCTGCTTGATTACGATAAATTAAAAGGACAAGCTTTTAATGCTCGCCCCTTTCGGATGGAGTTTAATCCCAATAAACTCCGTCAAGTTGATAGTAACATCTTGGATACTATTATACCATATTTGGAAGATATTGCAATATCCCGTTCTGATTTGGCATTTGATATATTCGGAGTTGATTGTAGTGAGTTTGTATTTGAAAAGAAAGGCCGTCCAACTGCTACAAAAGAATGGAGAGACCAAAATGGCAAATTAGAAACCAAGTATTTGGGAGCTGCTCGGTCAGAAAAACAAGTCAGGCTTTACAACAAAAAAGTTGAGCAATTAGAAAATGGCTCAGAAAATGATAAGGAATTTGCAAAGAGTGTTAAACATTGGTGGCGCTTAGAATTTCAATTACGCAGCCGCTCAGTTGACGACATTTTTGAAGTCATTGAGTCCGTTATCTTTAAGCCTTTTGCATTTGACGAACTACCAGTTGAAACACAGATTTATCTTGTCGCTTATACACGTGATAAAAGTGTTTGGAAAAGATTGCACAGAAATACACGAGCCAAATATAAAAAGATTTTAGAGACCTATAAAACATCTGATATTGACTATCTGAAGTTGCTGAAAGATTTGTTAAAGCACGAACGTCCAAGGTTAGAAAAACAACTTGCTTATTATGGGGGTCGAGAAGTTAAAAATAACCTTTAAACTATTTGGTTGAAAATTCAGTATTAGCAAGGAGTTACAAGACTAAAATGAGACTAAAAGACTATGCTGAAAGTCAAGGAGTCAGCCCTCAATCTATATATAAAAAGGTACGCTCACAAAAATATAAAGAAAGATTGAAAGGTCATTTATACCTAGACAACCAAAAGGTTGAAAATCTTGATTTAATAGGCATTAGAATACTTGAAGATTATCATTTTGAAAACGATGTAATCAAACTTGAGAAAGAATTAGAAGAGACCAAAAAACGAGGCAAACAACTAGAACAAGATTTACAATTATTGAAAGGCTATCGAATGAGTGAACAACAAAATATAAAAGCTTGGTCTGACTATGCTGAACGATTGGAACAGCAAAGAGTTTACTTAATGCTTGCACTAGCTACGGTATCTATAGCTTTCCTTGTAGCTTTAGCTTTTGCCGTCTTCTGACGGCATTTGTCGGACAATGCGAAGCGTCCGACCCAGGGGCACCGCTAGAGTGCCCTACTCGCTTCGGCGAGTATAGTCGAAACTCCTCTTGTAGCTCGAGAGGTGGTTCGATGTCGCTCCTGTATTCGAAGCGACACGCTGTCTGCAAGACCCTTCGGAGAACGCACATTTACGGAGTAAAGTGTAGTGCGTTACACTTTACATGGAAGTAGTGCCGATCCTTCAGGAGAAAATCTAACCTAAGGGTTACTTAGTCCTGGTGGCAATCTTCCGCCACCAGCTCGGCGACCCTTTGAGCCGAGAAAGGAGAATAAACTATGAGTTATGCAGTAGCCAGGATGCAGAAAATAAAATCCGGCAATCTTGGAGGTGCTTATCGACATAATGAACGAATTTTTGAAAATCACTCAAACAAGGATATTGACCCAGAAAAAACGCACCTAAATTATGAATTAACTGACCGTGACCGCTCTATCCCATATGATAAACAGATTAAGCAATACATCAACGAGAATAAAATATCCAAACGTGCTCTACGTAAAGATGCCGTTTTGTGCAATGAATGGATTATTACCTCAGATAAGGCATTTTTTGAAAATATGAGTCCAGGTCAGATTAAGGATTTTTTTGAAACAGCAAAAAATTTCTTTGCTGAAAGGTACGGTAATAGTAATATCGCTTATGCCATGGTACACCTTGACGAGAGTACCCCACATATGCATTTAGGACTTGTACCAATGCAAAATGGCAAGTTAAGTTCTAAATCATTATTTGGCAGTCGTGACCAACTGAAAGAGATTCAGGAGGCATTCCCTAGATACTTGAACGAACATGGCTATAATCTGCAACGTGGAGAATCTGATAGCAAGAAAAAACACCTCGAAACAGCAGAATTTAAAGAAAAGCAACGCTTACTAGATGATACTGATAAAAAGATAATTGATAAAACCCAAAAATTAAAGCAATTGAAACAACAAGAAAAGCAAGCTAATGAAAAAATCAAACAGCATGAAAAAGCAAAAGACGCTCTGCTAGATGAGATAGCTCTTCTTGAGTCTATACAACCACTTCAGATTGAGGAAATGAAAAAAGACAAATTAGTTAGACGTACGTTTGACGGAAAACTAAAAATGGATAAAGCAACCTATGACCGACTCTTTCATACAGTATCCCAACATGCTTTAGATAATAATAGACTAAGACATGAAAACAACAAACTTGAACAGCAACTATACCAATCACTATCCAAGCAGAATAGCCTAGCTAAAGAACTGCTGAAAAGTGATCACATATTGTCTGAAAATCGTGTACTAAAATCAGAAGCAGATAAACTAAAACACGAAAATAAAAAACTCAACGATAGCATAAAACGACTAGGTGAACAATTAAACGCTGTAAATAAGAAACTCGCACTTTGGCGCAAAACAGCAAGAAAATACATGCAACCTAAAGAATTTAGCAAAATGTTGCATGTCATAAATCAAATACAGCCACCAAGAATAACCATCATGTCGGTCGCTCGAACCGTTAAAAATATGATTGAAAAAAATATATTTTAAGCACTTTATGCCGTGAAAGTCTCTTGATAACAAGCTAGTCGACTTTAGACTGAAAACAGTCGAGTCGTCAGGCTGAAAAGCTGACGACCGATTGCCAAAGGCTAAAAAAGACTAGGTTACTTGTTGTCAAGAGAACCATGGAATAAATCAACAAGGAGAAAAAGATGAACAAGATGAACAAGATTAACAAGCCTTTGATTTACAAAATTAAACAACCTGATACATTTTCCGGAAAAACATTACTGGTCTTCCTGCAGTTAGCTTTTAAAGAAATCACTGGAAACTATTTAACATCAGCCTATCCATTCAGTATTATTAAGCCTTATTTTATTTCAGATGAACAAGGAGAAACGTTTTGGTCAAATGCCCTAGCTATCAATGTTTTAGAAATACGCCTCAAGGATAACTATAACATCCAACTAATACAAAAATCACCTTATATTTTTCTTGTTATTGAAGATATTGATAGCTTTAAAACTGGTGTTATTAAACTCATTAATGATTTACTTGATCCTGATAAAAAGTATCTGATTTATCGTGATTTTATCAAAACGTATCATAATATGACACCGATTGAAAAAATCGAATTCTTCAAAAAGAAAACAGCTGAGGAAATCGCACGCAAGAAATAACCTATGGTATACTATTTGGTGAGGAGGTAACGCTATGAGAAAAACGCTTTTTGGTTGGATGATTGTATTCTCTGCACTACGCTTTCTTGATCGCTCTGTACGACAGTCAACTAAAGCACTACGCAGATTATTGAAATAACTGTGAGTTTATAAAAGTTCTGTTTGATAACAGGACTTTTATCTTGCTTAAAATCTATATGTAGTATATAATTAATCTATATAATATAGATTGGAGATATATCATGGCTATAACTTTGTCGAAACAATACAATTTTAAACTGAATGAAGCTACCATGGAACAGGCTAGAAACATTATCAAGGAAAAGGGAATGACAATGACAGACGCTATTTCTTTGTTTGTAGAGCAGATTGTCCTTGAACAAGACTTGCCAATCAAGACTGTAGAAGATTTACACCGTGAACAGTTGATTGAGGAATTACAAGCCCAGTCTGAACGAGCCTTAAGAGAATACGAAACAGACGAAGGAATTTCCCTAGACAGTATGAGGGCACGCTATGGCTTATAAAGTGATTGCTTCAAAAGAGGTTGAGCAAGCGATAGACAATATACATGACTATATAGCGACAGTACTTCTATCCCCTCAATCTGCTAAAAATACTGTGGCTAAAATTTTAGATGGCTTAAAAAGTTTAGAAGTCTTTCCTGAGGCTGGTTTTGACGCTGATGAGAAAATCGGTGTAAAGATTAACAGTAAGTATCCTACACGAGGAAAAATTATAGGTCAATACGTTTTGCTTTACTTTATCGATCAGACACAAAAGACTGTTTTTCTCTCCCACTTATTCCATACCAAGAGTGACTATGTCACCTTGCTACAAAAAGACAATAAAAAAAGCCCAAATACTTGAGACAACTTTCATTATTTTATAAGCTCCGAAACCTTAATTTTTGGTACCTTTTTGGTACCGTCTTGG
>ERZ772957.284-NODE-284-length-42935-cov-4.385005_pt1 | contig 42935 bp, 49 predicted proteins | sample MGYA00580682_ERZ772957 | MGnify/ENA primary metagenome ERZ772957 (study PRJEB29015, sample SAMEA2737921) | human oral metagenome | biome: human oral; feature: human-associated habitat; material: dental | place: China | collected 2025 ... | reverse complement strand
AAAATGAAAAGTATGGAGATTCCGCATTAAGCCCTAAACAGATTTTTTATAAAGGCGATGCAGTTGATTCTATCTTGATACGCCTTGACGATAAGCTCGGACACATTATGGCAAATACTGAAAACACCCCGCGCATCAATGACGTTGCCGACATTATCGGTTATTGTACCTTGCTGCTTATCGGCATCGGTGCAAAATCGGAAGATATTAAAAAGCTGATGGATTAAAGGAGAAGGTAAATATGCTTTGTTTCCCGCTTAAAAAAGAATGGTTTGAAAAAATAAAGAAAGGCGAAAAGACTATAGAGTACAGAGAAGTAAAGCCCTATTGGTCGGTGCGTATTTTTAACGAGTTTAAAAGAGAGTTAAAAAAACGTTACCCTAATTCAAAAGAAAAGATAGCAACTCTGCGGCTGCAAGAATTTTTAGAAATAGCAAAAGAAGATCCTATATTATTTGAACCGGCTGATGTATTTACTTTACAAGGGGTATTTCGTCTCGGATATGGTACAGAGAAATTATCAGCAATTATTACAAAGATTGAAATCATCGACGGTCAGGATACGGATTTGGCAATAGATAAACCTGTATTTGCTATATATTTCAAATTAATGCAGTGGAGAGAATAATGCCGTTAAATCAATCGACCGGAAACATGTACGAGTTTATCACGCATACATGGAACACCATAAAAGGCGAATGCCCGCACGGATGCAGCTACTGTTATATGAAGCGCTGGGGTAAACAGCCGCCGCTCCATTTTGACGAAAAAGAGCTAAAAACCAACTTAGGAAAAGGCAATTTTATCTTTGTCGGTTCTTCTTGCGATATGTTTGCTGAAAGTATTCCACATGAGTGGATAGTAAAAACGCTGGAGCACTGCGCACAGTATTCAGAAAACAATTATTTTCTTCAAACGAAAAACCCTGATAACTTGGTCGATTTTTTAGGTGGCCTTACAACTAACTTTTCCATCTGTACAACATTGGAAACAAACATTTTCTATAACAGAATAATGAATGATTGTCCGCCCCCTCAAGATAGAGCCTTAGCCCTTTCTTGGGCATACGACGGTAAAAAATATATCACAATTGAACCGATTATGGATTTTGAATTATTTGATTTTGTCGAAATGATTAAGTCTTGCGATCCCGTACAAGTCAACATCGGAGCGGACTCAAGTCCGAAACGTAACAGGCTGCCGGAGCCGCCGAAGAACAAGGTACTTGCACTTATAGATGAGCTTGAGAAATTTACAACCGTCGTGCAAAAGAAAAACTTGCACAGGTTGCTAAAATAAAGGGGAGATGAATAATGATGGGTATTACTTTTGAAGAATGGGAAAAAGGCTATTGTGATGATAGACCTATTGAGCCGTGTTGTGCAAGCGAGAATCCGGAGCTATGGGCTGAGATTGTTGATTATGCAGAAGACAAACTGAAAGAAGCCTTTGACGCCGGTCAGCAATCTGTATTAAATAATCAGAATTATGATTCTAGCAAAGATACCTTGTTACATATCAAACGAGTCAATGAATTGCTATTGTTGTTTGCGCAAGAACTGATGGATAGAGCTATCTGCCACGATAACTCTAAATTATATGATCCTGAAAAACCGTTATTTGATAAAATGACACCATGCTTAAAAGGTTTAACGTATGGTAGTGAAGAATATAAAAAATCTTTGGCAGAGTTAAAACCGGCATTAGATCATCATTATGCTCATAATAGCCATCATCCTGAATATTATAAAAATGGAATAAACGACTGTAATTTATTGGATTTGGTTGAGATGCTTTGCGACTGGAAAGCTGCTTCAGAACGGCATGCAGATGGTGATATTTTCAAATCAATTCAAATAAATAAAAATCGTTTTGAGATATCTGAACAATTAGCTCAAATTTTTGAAAATACGGTAAGTAAATTGTGCGGGCATTCTAAATACAAGGTATAAAATACGTTTTGAGAAAGGATGAGTAACACAATAATATAAAAACCTTTCAGTAGCCGAGAAAAGGTAAGTTTGAGACGGTGGCTCCGTAAATCGTTTGAGGGATTCGTAAACCTACGCTACGCCGCAGGCGGCCCGGCCGGGGACAATACCGGCAGCGGCATTTTTTATTTCAAAATACTCTTTTTCACATAAATATATAATCCTATTTTTTTCAAATAGTTTCTTTGATTAGTCATAATACAACCGGTTATAGTATACCGTAAGCGTACATTGAGGATACGCCTTGTACGGAATTTCCTTCCCTTTACCTGAAAAGGTGTATCCTGATGGCGCTTATCTGGAGGTATTACTATGACGACAAAAAAATCACAAATTGCATGGCTTTTATTCGCAGCGCTGTTTGTAGCCGCGATGGTGTTTTTCGTAACGGATTCTCTGACGGTTACGGCAATCGCCGGAACATTTACCGGAGTGCTGGGAACTTTTCTCGGTATCGACATCTTAACGATGCTGCATAAAACAAAAGAGCTTCCGGCAGGACGGTATAAAAATATGAACCGGCACCGTTACATTATTGCGCTGATTATTTTTGCAGTACTTCTTATCGAAGCGTTTATCATTTCAAGCATCTTTGAACGGGATATGAACTCGCTTTATTTATCGTTTGGTGTCGGTTTTATCATCGTTATCGGCGGACTTGTCTCGGGCGTTGAAGCAAATAAAATCGTAACCGGCGAACAGCCGCCTGAACTCAATGAAACGGGTGAACGATCCGGAGATGAGGCATGATACCTCTTTATATCATATTAGCATTGTTAGGCATTATCGCGGTGCTTTCATTCTTACTTACTATCATAGTGAAAAAATTGAAAAAGGCAAAAATGGAAGTACAGCGATTAAGCGGCGCTTTTGAAGCGGTACGCAAAAGAGCAGAACGCTTACAAGAAGCACAAAGCAAGAACAAAAAAATTATGGAGGAATCGGATGAAAAAAGACAGAGCCTTTCCGCTACTGCTGACGCTTCTCTTGTTAATCGTGCAAATAGTCTTTTTTCAGACCGGATGCACGACAGCAAAAGCGCCGACTAATGCGGACATTGATGCGGTATTACAAAACATTGCACCTGAAAAACCGCCTGCTCCTGTAATGGAGCCGGTGCTTTTTGAGGATAAAGACGGCGGCCTCTGGCTTTCGTATGAGGCATACCGCGCACTTGAACGCAATATTATTGCAATGAGAGAATATACTGCACACCTTGAAGTCATTATTGCATTTTGGGAGAAAAAAGAAGAATGAGTGGAACGGTTATTATATCCCTGATTGGTACCCTTGTCGGAATGCTTATAACCGTCGGCGGGGTATTTATCGCAGTTGGCGGCTTAAAGCAAAAAATACACGACAGTGTCGAAACAAATAAAGCGCAAGAAGAACATATCAAAACGCTTGCCTCAAAAGATGAATTAGCGAAAGCAATAAAACGTTCCGATGAATTTCTGGAGCTGATGCAAAAGCGGGTTGATGAAGACCGTTTATCAGGTGAGAGAAGGTACGTGGATTTGTATGGCGTACTGAATGTACATACTGAACGTATCGGCAAGCTTGAAGTGTCGCAGGAGCAAATATTCAAGCTGCTGGATAATCTGAATGCAACGATAAACAACGGCTTTAAAGATATGAAAGATGACATTCGGGAATTGCGCAAGGAAATCAAAAAGGAATAGAAGCGGTATGGCAAAAGATGAAAGACGCGCTGAGGCTGAGCGGCTTTATGTAAAGGAAGGAAAATCCTGCGCTCAAATTGCTGCGGAATTGGAAGTGAGCGAAGGCACCATATACCGCTGGAAAGCAGAAGCTGCAGCCTTAGGGGAAACGAGCGATTGGGATACTGCGCGGCGGGTGTATAATATGAGTCCGCGCGAATTAGTCGCCATGTATGCAGAAGCCTTAAAGCAGTGGGTGGTAAAAATAAAACAAAGTCCTGATCTTCTGTCCGATGGAAAAATAGCCGATGCGATTGCAAAGCATGTAAGCGTTTTACAAAAGCTCGATAACCGCAGCCAGTATATGGGTGTCGCACTTGACCTTATCAAAATAGCCGACCGGTGGCTGTATGAACATCAACCTGAGTTAAAAACGAAAATGGAGCCGTATTGGGAAAGCATTTATCAAGAGCTTTCCGAGTACAGCACGAAAAAAGGCTTATTATGATTCGGGATATTAAAACCGCGCGGGAACTTGAAAAAGAATGGAATAAACTCAAAGAGGAAATACTGTCCCGTCCGCTGTTTGTTGATAATAGCGAAAAAGCAAAAGAGGCGCGAAAAAAGAAATGCGCTGATTCAGTGTGGGAATTTGCCCGTACCTATTTTCCTGAATATGTTTCAAGTGAAGGGGCAAAGTTTCATAAAGAATGGGAAAAAATCCGGCTTATTGAAAAAGAACCTCTTTTACTGCAAGCATTCCGCGGCTCTGGAAAGTCCACTTTTTTCACACTGCTTGATCCAATCCATGAAATCGCATACGGCAGACGGAAGTTTATGCTTTTTTCAAGCTACACTAAAGAAAAGAGCGAACGCTTTACCGGCCGCATTCTTTTAGAGCTGATGTACAATCAGCGGCTTAAAAATGACTTCGGCGAATTTATTCCGGAAGGAAAGCGTCCTGCGATGGGAGACTTTTCGGTAAATGTACCCAGTAAAAAAGGGAGTACCATCGGCGTTGTTGCCGTTTCAATCGGACAAGACCCGCGCGGGTTTGTGCATGGAGCAGCTCGCCCCGATTATGTTAGGCTTGATGATATTCAAAATAGAAAGCGGGCAAAATCAAGAAAGTTTGTAAAAGAGTCGGTTGAGTGGATTATGCAGGATTTAATCCCTGCCTTAGCTGCAAATTATTCGTGCATCATTGTCGCCACCCCTCTTAATACGCAGTGTGTCGCGGCAACGCTAGAGAAAGGCAGCGATGAAATAGAGGCGGTTAAAACGTATAAGTTTCCTGCAGAAGTGCGCGGGAAACCGGCATGGCCGACATTCTTTCCTGCCGACCGGTTAAAGCGTCTGAAACGTACTATCGGCTCGCTTGCATACGGGCAGGAATTTCTTTTAATCCCGATAGCCCTTGATGAGCGCATTTTTAAGGAAGAACACATCCGCGGCTATCAACCGGAAGAACTCGCAGCGGTGCGCTTTGCCTATGTCTTTTCGTGGACTGATCCAAGCGTTAAGCAGGAAGAAAAGCACTGTTTTAAAGCAACAGTATGTGCCGGTATCACGAATGAAGGAATCATCTATATCTTAAAAGCGCGTATCCGCAAAGAAAGTATTCAGCGGATGGTAGATGGAATGTATATGATCTATCAAGCGTGGAATCCGTCCTATATGTTTTTTGAAGATAACGGCGGACAGGCAATGCTTGCAACCGTGCTTGATATGAAGGCAGAGCAGGAAGGCTATTACATTCCGTACCGTCCTGAAACGGCGACAATCAATAAAGATACCCGCATTGAAGCGACGCTTTCAGCTCCGATAGAAAACGGTATCATCCGGTTTTATAAACAAGATGCGGATCAAAAAGAATTGATAGATGAGCTTCTGCAATATCCTGACGGGGAATATAAAGACGGCCCGGATGCGCTTGAAGGGGTGGTGAGAAAATTGATTGACGCTGCAAAAAAGAAGCGGGCTGGGATGCCGTATTCACGGAGTACGCGGGAAAGCAGCGCGGTGTTACAGGGGTATGATTGATGGGAAAGTATAAGAAACAGACAAACGGAGTACAGCATTTTGAAAACTGGAGCCCTGATACAAAGGAGAAAAGTGCAACGAATAAAGCTACAGAGAAAGGGGATGAAACGCTTGAAAAGATGAGCGGCAATCACTTTGCAACACGCGAACGGGCGAATGATTTTGTCCGTCTGATGCGCTCCCTTCCTGATCCCGACCCTATTTTGCGGAAAATGGGACGTGGCATTACGGCACTGCAAGAACTTCTAACCGACAGCCATTTAGAGAGTGTGTGGAGTATTCGCTGCTCTGCTTCAAGCGGCGCGGAATGGTTTTGCGCTGCAGGCGGGGACGGGAACGGCAAAAAAGAACAAGAAGCTGCCGACCTCTTTACAGAAGAATTACGGCAGCTTGATATTCCGCGCGTTATCGAGGAGATGATGGATGCTATTGCGTTCGGCTATTCACCGCTTGAGGTTATCTGGCGCGCTCAAGGCGGACGGTGGGTAATCGGCGACATCGTTGGTAAACCTCCGCAATGGTTTGAGTTTGACCAAGAAAACAACCTCGTATTCCGTACCGGCGTTATCGGAACGGAACCGTTGCCGAAGAACCGTTTTCTCATTGCCCGCCACCGGCCAAGTTATGCCAACCCTTATGGCGTCAAAGTATTTTCAAAATGCTATTGGCCGGTAACCTTTAAAAAGAACGGGTTCCGCTGGTGGACGGTATTTGTCGAAAAATACGGCGGCGCTTTTTTGTATGGAAAGTATCCGAATAATGCCAGTGACATTTATAAAAATGAACTGCTTACGTCTCTTGAACGGATGGCAGCCGATGCGGTGGCTATTGCACCTGAGGGGGCGGAAATCACGATTGAAAGCCTTGCCAATAAAGGAAGCGTTTCTAATGTCCACGCAGAGTATATAGAAGCAGCCAATAAAGAAATTTCAAAAGCGGTCTTAGGGCAAACGCTTACAACGGACATCGGCAGTAAAGGAAGCTATGCTGCAGCGCAGGCGCATAATCTTGTCAGGCAGGATTTAGCTGCTGCCGACCGGAGGAGAATATCCGCCTGCTTTAACCGGCTTGCAGCAGTCTGGACGTATTACAACTACGGCACAGATGTGCTGCCTCCCGTGTTTGAATTTGTCAAGGACGAGGATTTACAGCAAGACCGCGCAGAGCGGGACGCAAAGTTATATGCCCTCGGCTGGCGTCCTAAAAAAGCATATATCGAACGAGAGTACGATATTCCGCAAGAAGATTTTGAGATAGCGCATGAAGACGAACAAGGTAGTCAAAAAGAGCAAGGTTCTTTTTCTTTTCCTACAAACAATCAAACAAGCTGCCCCTGCGGATGCGGAACACACACGGAAAAAATGCTCTTTCAAAAAGCCGCTTCTCTTTTTGCGGATAAACAGACCAAGCGGCAATTAAAAGACCGACGGTTACTGGATTCATTCAATGCTGCGATGCAGGAAAAAGGACAAGATGCAATCGACAAAAGTATTGAAAGCTATGTGAATGCACTCGGAACGGTTGACGATTATCAAGACGCTTCAAAGGCGCTTTTATCCGCGTATAAAAACCATTCACTGGATGATTTTGCCTCGTGTATCGACAATGTACGGTTTGCTGCTATCGGCATCGGAGGCAGAAAAAGATGAGCGATAAAATTCCGTATCCTGAAATAGCGCGTAAATTTCTTGAAAAGAAAATCAATGTACCAACTGATAAATGGGATGAGCTTAAATGGGGAGAACATGCTCATGCCTTTACCGTTGCTCACTCAAACGAAGCGGCCGTATTAGATACCATTCACGGCTTACTCAATCAGGCGATAAAAGACGGTATTCCCTTTAAAGACTTCCGTGACGGACTTTTGGATATGATGAGCGCAAAAGGCTGGTACGGCGGGAACGGGCATACAAAAGATGATAAGAGGTATATTAACTGGAGGATCGGTCTTATCTACGATGTGAATATGCGGTGCGCGTATGAAGCAGAGCATTACCGTAACCGGCTTATCGGCGCCGAGTTGCGCCCTATTTGGGTGTACCGTCATGATCCTGCAGTAAGTAATCCCCGTGCCGAACATCTAGCGCTTGATGGGAAAGCATTCCGATATGATGATGCGTTTTGGAATACCTATAACCCGCCGAACGGCTGGGGTTGCCGGTGCTATGTAACGACAATGAGTGAGCATGAAGCGGAAAAGGCAGGCATGAGTATTGAACATTCAGATGATTCCGGAAACCCTCCCGATATAGCCGATGTCGATTGGAATACATTTGACAGCACGTGGAAATATAATCCTGCACGGGAAGCATTAGCGCCGAATTTCAGTACCTATAAAAACCTTGCGAAAATAAAAGGGGAAGACGGGAAAAGTATCCTTTCTCACGTAACGGAAAGCTATCGAAAAGCAATGGATACTACGAAGCTTACGAAAGGTGAATTTAATATCCTTGCAAAACGCATTAATAAAAAAGATTACACACCGCAAAATATTTTATATCAGATAGGAAATCTTGAAACGGAACGCTTTGAAGCAATGCAGGAAAGAGGCATTGCCGATTGTAAAATTATGGCAAGCGATAAAGCGTTATATCACGGCATCGGTGATAAAAATGCAAAACAAAGAATACCGGAATCTCTTTTTGAAGCATTGTATGACAGTTTCAGCACTCCTGATACCATCTATGAAAACACCGAACCGAATATAAAAGAAGATGGCAGAGAGTTCCATTTTGTGAAAAATATGGATGGCGGAAAAATACTGAAAACGGTATTAAAACAATTAAGCAAAGAATTTGCATTGCAGATAAAAACAATGGGTTATATTGAATACGATTATAACAATAAAAAATATAAAAAAATTTGGTAACGGCCGGGCGGAATTTGCGTCCGCTGGATCTCCGCTTAAAAAGCGCGATGCCCCTCTAAATATGCTCCTCAACCGTTACCTTTCCTGTACTTTACCACATCTTGCTTAAAAAATCAACCATATAAAGACTAATTTTTTCAAATAGTTTCTTTGAACTGTCGCACCGGTAAAGCGTAAAATTATCGCATAAAGAGGTTTTTACGATGATAAAAGGCGTAAAGTTTTGGAGCGATCGAGATTGCTATTTTGTACAGACAAACAATCCAACGGAAGAAATATTGCGTAAGCGCTCTGACGGAGTATGGCTGGTTTCGTGCGGGCCGTCGGCGGCGGTTACGTGCATAGCGGCGATGGGCTTTGATGTAGAGGTGAAAACGCCGGGAGGCTATAAACCGCAAAGCGAAGAGGTTTTGATGGACTTTTTCAATGATCCACGCAACTACCCTGCCTTGCGAAAGGTACGCCCTGAAACGCCTCCTGATGTGTGGCACGGTAATGAAGTGCCGCAATTTTATCCGGTTGCGGTTACTGCCGTTTTCGGCGTAAAGGCGCGCTTTGAATGGGAAGCCGTTTTTGAAACGGTTGCATCCGAACTACAAAACGGAAAAGCAGTGCAGCTCTGTCTTAAAAAGCCGGGGCATTACATTGCGGCCGTCGCATACGATGATGTGGCCGATGAGGTGATTTTTAATGATCCGTGGCCGCGCCGCTTTAAAGACGGGAACGGTTTTAACCGCCGTTTGAGCAAGGCGGATTTCAGCAATGTAAAACCGTTCCGGATTGTATACGACGCATAACCTGAATATGCGCAAAACAGCGGTTATGCGAGCGGCTTGGTTATTTAGCATTCTTTCCGTTTCAATCGAATTTGAACGGGTTTTGAACGCTTTTGAACGGTATTTTAAGAGGAGCTAAAGATGGCAGAATTAAAGGTTTTTAAGGCGGGGAAATACCCGCAAGGGGATTGGCCGAAAGAGCGGGTTCAAAGACTGGTCGATTCCTATAATCCTGAAAAATTATATGAAGCCCCGCTTGTTATCGGACACCGCTCATTCGGTATGAGCGATGATTATCAAGATGCACACGGCTGGGTTCAATCTATACGCATGGATAAAAGCGGTTGGGTTTTTGCCGAAGTACCGGCATTTTCTACTGATGTAATAAAAAAGGTTGCAGAAGGAAAACTCCGGTACATGTCGGTAGAAATTTTTGAAAACGACATGGTGGATAAAAATGAGCCGCCATACTTGAAAGCAATAGCGCTGCTTGGGCGGGATACCCCTGCGGTTGCAGGAGCTAAGATACCGGCTCTCTTTTCGCTTTCATTCGGCGGATTTGTTGAATATGCAAACCAAGACGACCATGTATCAATCTTCACGCAGAAAATGGATGCAGGGACGATAAAACTCTTTTCCGCGAATGAGGCGGAAAAAACGACACAATCTCGGGAGGAAACTATGGATGAGATGACGGAAAAAGTAAAAACGGAAATGGCTGCAAAAGATGAGCGGATTGCGGCCCTCGAACAAGAAAATAAGAGCCTGAAACAAAACGGCATGAAAACCGATGCGGAGGCCTTTTTTTCCAAACTGCGGGATGAGGGAAAAATCACGCCGGCATATTTTGAAAAAGCCGTTGCCCTTGATGTCAAAATGACTGATGCGGACAGAAAAGATTTCAGAGCGCTTTTTGCAAACAGCGAACCGATTGCCGATTTGTCCGGTGAGCATACGGCGACAAAAGAAAAGAGCGGCGCCTCTTTTGCGTGTAACGCCGATGTTACGGCAAAAATAAAAGCCTTTCAAAAAGAGAAAGGCCTTGCATCCTTTACCGAAGCGGCCGAAGCATTGTACTCGGCAAATCCTGAAATGTTCAGCGAGGAGGAATAAAAAATGATAAACAGACGACCGTATATCGCACAAAGTGCAATCGCACCCGGCAGCGCCGTAATACAGGGAACGGCCGATAATGCCGTAACCGCTCCGGCCGATGAAAAGGCGGATATGCTCGGCGTGTATCCGTTTGAGGCCAATGAAGCCGCCGCGACGCAAGACCGCATCGGCATAGCGATCGGCGGAGTAGTGAAAGTTGTTGCAGGCGGGACTGCGAGTGCCGGAAAAAAAGCGGTGCTTTCAAAAGATAAGCTCGGCGCGTTTGAAGATGTTCCTGCAAAGGCAGGCGATTACAAAACGTGCGGGATATTCCTTGAGTCCGGAGCTGCAGGGGAATATATCGATATGTACATTGAACGCGGTGTCGTAACCGTAAAATAAGGAGTTTGTAATGCCCAGAGAACAAGGATATGTCAGTCCCCTGCTTTCCAATTTGGCAGTGGATTATTCTGTTAAGGTGCGGGAAAGTATGGTCGGCCCGCTGTTATTTCCGCGTGTTGAAGTCGGAAAGTCGTCAGGCAAGTACGCCGTATTCAACGAGGAAAATGTCTATAAAGTACCCGATGTAACACTTGCAGGGGAACGCTCTCAAGCAAATGAATTTGCGACAAGCGGTACTATGAAAAACTATGCAACCACCCCGTACGGCCTTAAAGCGTTTATCGACAAAGCGGAGTTGGAATTTCAAGACGGGCCGTTCAAATTGTGGGAGCGGCGTAAAACCGAACTTTTGATAACAAAGCTTGAGCTTGCGCAAGAAAAGCGCATTGCCGATTTAGTTACCAATTTGGACGGCCGAAATACAAAGCTTTCAGGAAAAGGTACGAAAGCGGAACACAAATGGTCTGGAGCATCCGATACGGCAGGAGGCAATCCCGTTGAAGCGATCAACGCGGCGATAAAAGAATGTTTTTTCCGGCCCAATACGATGGTGCTCAGCGAGGCCGTCTATGATGCTCTTGAATACCATCCGGTACTTTTGAAGTATCTCGGTGAAGCTAACTTGATAAAAAAAGTTGACGAGGCGAACCTTGCAAAGCTCTTTAGAATTAACAAGGTCATCATCGCAAAAGGCCGAGCGGATTTCGGCAAGCGAAGCGAAGATAAAAAGGTTACCCCTGAAAGTATCTGGGGTGATTCAGTCGTTCTTTGTTACACCGACTCTCAATGGGATCAGCCGTGCGCGGGAAAAACCGTCGCAGTAAAATACCGCGAAGCCGATAACTCAGGCTATGTCGTTCGAACATGGGATGAAAAAGACGGCGGTATTCTCGGCGGAGAATATGTGCAGGTTGCCCATGATGTTGCGGAATTAATTGTCTGCAAAAATCTGATTTATACCATCAAGGAAGTCCTTTAAAGGATTTTCAAAATAACAGGAGGTTTTGTTATGAAAAGATTTTTTGTTTTGATGTTAAGCCTTTTATGCATCGGCTTAACGGCCGGCTTTGCTGAGCCGTGTAGCAGAAAGGAGGGATGTATGGCCTATTGTACCATGACCGATTTACAGAGCACTTATGGGGCGGAGCGTATTGCTGCATGGAGTGCAGTCGATGCAGAACGTGCAGAAAAAGCAATAGCCGATGCAAGTGCGGAAATTGACGGATACCTTTTATCCGGCGGTTATACCGTACCGCTTGCCGGTACCCCAGCGACAATAAAAAAATACTGCGTTGATATCGCCTGCGCCTCTTTAATTATTAGCACCGGTATGCTTGAAAACGATCCCGGCGGAAAAGCGGTTGTTGAACAGGCAGATATTGCCAGACGGTATTTGGATAAGGTTGCACAAGGAAAATACAAAATACCCGGCTACGATGAAAACAGCAGTAAGCCACCTTCAGGAAACATACAAGCGGTATCGATGACTCGTATGGACTGGAAAGGATATTAACATGAGCAAGGCGGCAATAGAAGTCCGGTTTGATGATGATGCGGAATACCGGAACATCATCGATGCATTACACCGCGCTTCACACTGCGACCTGAAACGGATAGCGCAGGCTGCAGGGCTTGCGCTTGAAGCGGTAACGGCAGAAGCGTTTAAAAAACAAGAAGACCCTGTACGCGGGGATAAGTGGGAAGCTCTGCGCAAAGCACGCGGCCCGCTTGCTGCAAAGCCCGGCTCTAAGACGCCTATCCTCAATGATAGAGGAACGTTAAAAAAATCAATTACGTTTCATGCTTTTGATGACGGCTCTGTCATTATCGGCTCAAACCTTGTGTATGCCGGTATACATCAAACGGGCGGAAAAACAAAAGCACATACGATAAAGCGGGGTAATGCAGTCATACAGCATCCCGGCTCGAAAATTCCACCCCGTCCGTTTCTTGGCGTGCCGAAAGATTTTCAAGAAAGTTTTTTCTCCGACCCTGCCATTAAAAAGCTACTCGGTATTGCAATAGGAGCGGAATAAACGATGGACGGGATGATAAAGGCAGCAAAAGATTTACTTGACATGTGCATCACCACCGAGATTCCTGATGCAACCGTGGTAAGGAATCGGGGAGATGAGTCAAAGCAGGTAATGACGCGCAAATGGCCGCTTGTTTCGCTCATTACTCAAGCAGGCAGACTTGATGACCGCACGGCACGTCTTGCCCGTTATCGGGATGATGTAACGGGGGAACTGAAACAGCGGAGGATTCGGGGAACACGGATTATCCCGATTTTAATCGGAGTGTGGGCAAAGGGAGAAAATGAGGTTGATGAGGTATTCAGTAAAATCGTACCGCGCATTCCGCGCAGGTGGAGTTATGACAATTTTGTAGGGCGTATCCTCATTAACAGTGAAGAGCATTCGGATTTTGCGGATAACGTGTCAAACCTGTATTGCTCAATTTTGGAAGTAGAGTTCCAAGTTGAGGTTGCAGGGGACGCGGAAATCGTGCCGACATTCGTGCAAGTTTCCGAAATCCCCGATATGCAAAATCCCTAAATGGTAGACGAGGAGAAGATATGGATAAGAACATAAAAAAAGAATCGGCAACATTTCTTGCTGTTGAAGAACATGCTGCAGCCTTACAGATTGCAGAACCTGTTTTTGCAGCGGTGATGCAGGCGCAAAACTGGGCAGCAGGAAAAAAGGTTGAAAAAAGTGAGTTTGAAAAGGCGGTCAATGCCTTTTTAAATGCTCCAATAGGAGGATAAAAAAATGGCTTTACCGAATATTAACACGACCATTAAAGACGGTGCGATGGGAGTAGCCGGAGCGGATGCGACCGGAATTTTTGCCGCGGTCGGCGTTGCAGCCATTCCGTCAAACGGCATCATTACTTTTACAGATAAAGATGATGTAGACGGCAAAATAGGAGATGGCCCCTTACGCGATCTTATCGTCAGTGCCTTATCGATTGCAAAAACAACGGTGTATGCAATCGCCGTTGAAGGGAGCACTGCAGGTACTGTTTCAGACGTGAATGCAGTAAGCGGTAATCAAGGGGACGGAAAAATAACCGTAACCGGCAAGCCGCGTAATGAATATAGCATCTGCGTTGCTATTGTCTCAAGCGGAAAGCTCAATGAAGGAACATTCCGTGTAACAATCGACGGTCTTGCCGGAAAGACTATCACCATTCCTGACGGGGACGGGAAATACGAAATACCGGGTACCGGTCTTACGCTACAGTTTAGTCATGCTGATAAAGGCTTTGAAACAGGGGATGGATTTACGTTTACGACGACTGCTCCGCAAGCGACGAACGGCGAAATTCTTGCTGCAATCAATACGATTATCGATGCAAAAAAAGCTATCGAATGGATTGCCGTTGCAGGCGTTTCCAATGCAGCGCTTTGGGCAGCTCTTGCAACAGCGGCAAAAGGTGCTGAAAGCGTATATCAATATCTCTTTTTTATTGCGCAAGCCCGCTATAAAAAAGAAGGTGAGACAGTAGACGAGTATGTCAATGCACTTACCGGAGCGGAGCGTGGGGTTACATCCTCAACTCGCTTGCAAGTTGTTGCAGGCTGGATCGAAGAGGCTGACTCAAACGGACAGGTTGATACACGCGGAGCTATCGGGGTGTACTGCGGAATGCTTGCCGGGCGAAAAGTCCACGAGGGGCCGGATGCCGTCAAATTCGGCAGCATAACAGCCGCAACAGCGATTAAACCTGACGGAATAAATGACGGACACATTGAAGCGTTGAAAAACGCAGGCTATGTAACGGTGAGAACCATCATCGGACTGAAAGGTATTTACATCACCTCTGGACAAATGATGAGTGAACAAGGAAGTGATTATGATTTGGTGGAACGCAGGCGCGTCATGGATAAAGCATGCCGTGAGATCAGAGTAGCGCAACTGCCGTTTTTGAACGACACGGTCAAAGTCGGTGCTGACGGTTCTCCCGAAGGTTTGGAGATGTTCGTTGCACAAGGAGAAGCGCCGTTACGGACGATGAAAACGAACGAGCAAATATCCGATGGGTATATCATCATTCCTAAGGGACAAAATATTTTATCGACAAACACCTTACGGACAAAAATCCGTATCGTTCCGCTCGGTAAATTATCCTATATCGAAAACGAAATCGCCTATCATAATCCTGCGCTTGCACAGTAAAAGGAGGGAAAAATGGTAAACGGATTAATTTATGATTTTGAGTCAATCAAACTGATGCTGCCGACGGGCTTAATCTTAGGCTGTGAAAGCGTTGAGTACTCAGATGAAAAGAATGATGAGGTCATCTGCGGCACAAACAATTTGCCGCTTGGTGTCGGACGCGGCGAATGGAAAGGAACGTGCAAGCTGGAACTGCAGCGGTTTGAGTATGACAAGCTCAATGTTTTTTCTGCAGCCTCCGGCGGATTTTACAACATGCCGCCTATTCCGGTTGTTGCAAGTTACGGCAATCTGGGACAGCCGCCTGTGACAGATACGCTTTTGGTACACTTTACCAAGCGAGACTTCAAAGGCTCGAAAGGGGACACAAGCCTTAACGTCACAATTGAAGGGCCGCAAACGATGCCCATGAATAGCGATGGCATCACCGCCTTTGTTCCATTCATGTAAGAGTCGAACTTCTAAAAACAATAAAAACCGTTTTTAGAAGCGCTCAACATTATTTTATTTACAAGGAGTTTTTTATGACACTGGAAAAAGCAAAAATCGAAGAATTGAAAACTAAATATCCGCAAGGGATATTTGAAGGGGCAATCGATTTTACCACAACGGAAAATACAACGGAACAAGTTGAATTTATTTACCGCAAGCCTGTCATAGCAGATATGGAGTCGTATTCAAAAGCGGCGCAAAAAAATCCGATAACGGCGAACTTAAATCTTATTCAGTCGCTGATTGTCCACCCTGAACCGGCTCCAATCATTACACAGCTTCGGGATTATCCTGCAGCCTATAGCCGGTTTGTAGATGATGTTATCAGCCCTTTTTTTGGAGCGAACGTGGCAGTGCGAAGCCGGAAGCTGTAAACACCTTTACGAGAATCCGGCTGTTTATCAGGCGGTTTCTCGGTGAAGATGTGTCGCAAGCGGATTACCGGCTTTTGATGGAAAAATACGAAGAGGCTCGCATCATGCGGGACTTTGAAGTAGGTGTCTACAGGGAAGCGATTGTAAAAGCTCTTGGCGGAAAATAATGGCGAATTTTGTAACATCGATAACACTCCAATTTAAAGACGCATTCTCAAGCGGTTTTGCCAATGCGAAAAACAGCATGGCAGGCATGAAAGATGCCATCGGCGAAATCAACCGCAATAAAGATATGTTTGACCTTGCGGGCGATTTATCGCTTATGTCAGGTAGGTTCGATGAATTGGCCGGTAAAATTACGTCGATGATGGATGCCCCATCAGAGCTTGCGGGAAGTTTTCAATCGACAATGAAAAACATCCAAACTATAACGGGGATGTCTTCAGATGAAATTGAAAAACTCGGAGGCGAGCTAAACCGCATAGGCGGGCGCAATGCAGCAGGGACGCTTGCAGTTGCTGCTGCGTATAACGATGTTGCAGGAGGTATTACCAACGTTGAAGCGCAAATGCCGGTTATGATGAATGCAATATCGCTTGCAGAAGCCGGTCAAGCCGATTTAGGAACGGCAACGAACGGCTTAGTAAAGATTATGAATTCCTACGGTTTTTCCGTCAGTAAAGCTGCAACAGAGGAGGAACGCAAAGCCGATATTTCGCAAAAGGCAGCATGGGCGTCGGACGTTATGACGCAAGCGGTCGGGATGGGTGTTGGCAGTATGGAAGAATTTATTTCCGCTATGTCTCCTATCTCAGGACTTGCCTCATCAGTCGGCATCGGCTTTGACGAAATCGGCTCCACGATGGCGTATATGACCGCAACAACCGACACGGCTTCTACAGCCGGAACGAAATTACAATCGTTTATGATTGCCTTACAAAAACCGAGTAAGGAACTTTCCGCAGCTCTTGCATCGGTCGGCATTTCTTCCGGTTCTGCAATGCTTGAAGAATACGGACTTGCCGAATCGGCTCGTATTGTGCAATCGGCATTTGCCGGTAATCAGGATGCAATGGTCGCTGCAATGGGACGGGCTGAGGCGATGCAGGCGGTTATTGCCTTAACCGGAGATTCGTATTCTGACTTTGCAAAAGAGTTCGGTTCCAGTATGAAAGGCATTACCGAAGCGTCGCAGGCGATACAGATAGAAGCGTATGAGAGCAAAGTTGCGAGGCTTCAAGCAGCAAGTGATTCACTGAAAATCCAAATGGGTGATGACATAAATGCCATCAAAGGCTTTTTTGTCGATATGCACTCAGGCTTTTTAAATAATGTTGTTTCTCCGCTTTTATCATCTCCGGTTGGCGGCGTTTTTCAACGCATCGCTGCGTTCGCAAGTATTGCTGCAGGCGGCGTTTTACGCTTAGGAAGCGGTGTTCTTAATACGGCGACGCAACTGGTAACATTGACGTCAACGATTAGCAACGCCGGAGGTATTACTAAATTATTCAGCTCAACACTCGGAACATTGAAAAGTGTCGTAACAGGTGTCGGCTCATCACTTATGAGTTTAATCGCGCCGCTTTGGGCGAAAATAACGGCGACCTTTACGGCAACCGCAGCAGAGTCAGGCTTTGCTGCAGCGTTATGGGCTACGGCAGGGGCAATGTGGGCGGTGCTCTGGCCGGTTCTTGCCGTTGTTGCAGCAGGAGCCTTAATTGTCAAAATCATTTCGGAAGTCGCAAGCGGTTGGTCTTCCGTTACGGCTGCCTTTCAAAACGGCGGCATCCTTGCAGCTCTTTTACAGATAGGCAAATTGATGCTTTCGGCGCTCATCGCTCCGATACAAGGCTTTATAGAACTGTTGGCAAAGATACCGGGTGTTGATTCCCTTTTACAGCCCGCCGTTGATAAGCTTCAAGAGTTTAGAAACAGTTTGAAAGGGAAAAGTGCAGAAGAAATGGGAGCGGACGCGGCCGTAACGATTAAAAGCGAAACAAGTACGGAATTTACCGGCATCGATACCGGAGAATTAAGTGCGAGTATGAAGGGATTACAGAAACAAATCGGAAGTCAGCCTATGGGCGGAGCCGGATCAAAGGCTCTCGGCGCAAATGATGACGGCGGAGCTGCCTTAGTTGCCGAGCACATGCAGGCGGCAGCTCGTAAGGGGGTCGCAGCGTCTTCCCTTACAACAGAAATTTCCGATGCGTTTATGAATGGAGGAACAATCCCCGATTTTACACAGGCGTCGGATGATGATGTACACGCTCGTTTTACCGAAGTATTTCCGCAAAAAAGCGCACAGACAGTTACACCGTTCCGACAAGAGCAAAAAGAATCGGAGATGCACAATAAGACCTTTAAAATAGAAAATGTCTATTTACAGGCAGAGGACTGCAAAACGCTCTTTGATTTTATGAGGCAGCTTGAATTCGCCGTTGCGCAAGGGGAGGCGGTATGAGACTTCCTGATTTTTCGTTTCCGAGTGATAGCCATCCTTCCATTCTTGCCCGTGCTGCGGAGTTTAACCGGTACATTAAAGAAGTTTCTGCAGAGAATTTTATTAAAGCCGGTATCGTCGGAGAAGGACAGCCGGTCTATCTTCCGGCTATTCTTGATAGCATCGAAATAAGCGATGCGCTCCTTGTCGATAGCATTACGACGAAAGGCACGTCAGGCAGTGTGAAAATCATATCAGGATGGGCGGACTGCGATATGCTCATCAAACTCATTTTAATTGATATTCCAAAGTATACCGCCGATTCGGTTACGCCTGATATAACGCGCTTTGATTGTTTAGCGGAAATAAGAAAACGCTTTAAAGCGCAAAAAGACGGAACACCGTGCGTGTATACCGTGCAGCATCCGCATATTCGGGCGTGGGGATTAAAAGATTTTCTCTTTAACGATTTAAAGTCTGTAGAGGAACGCGGTAAACGCATTATTCACTGTACGCTCGGCTTTGATGAGTTTGACAGCGTGAGCCGTAAAAGCCAAGACCGGCAATTAGGCTTTCAGGGGCAAAAAGGAGGCTCCGGCAAAGCCGGAGGAGGCGTGGTAAAAGCAGTCGACCCGCCTGTCTCGGATAAGACGCGGGCAGGCTTAGGAAAACTGGAGGCGCAGTATGCCAAGCAATAACATCATACGTCATCACAGCCTTGTAGTTGAGCTTAACGGACGGGTAAGTGAAAAGCGAGCTGTTCGTTTTACTCTTTTGACGCAAAAAGGTTCCCCGTCGGTGATTGCAATGCTTTATTTTCCTGCCGGTGCAAAAGACGGAAAGAAAGGAGAAACAATAAAAGTATATCTTGCAGATACAGAAAAACGGGATTTGTATTTTACCGGAACTGTGCATAACGCAACGGAAATAGATAGCTATCGAAAACTTTTTTTAACGGATGGCTTCAGTAAATTGTGCAGCACACCGTTTACCGCCGCATACCGGAAAGAGAAAGCGTCCGTCATCATCGATGATATTCTTGAAGCTGCGAATATCAACGAAAAATCGGTGACGGTTCCCGATATAGAGCTTGCGCGTTTTTCGACACAGCCACTTCAGGCGAATAGAGTATTAGATATGCTCATCGATGCGCTGAAAGAACACGGCGCAAAAGGGCTCTGTTATTTTTTCGATGAAAAAGACCGCTTTCATTTTGGCACGGAAAAAGATACGGGCAAAAATGCAGGGGAAGCATTTCAGTTTGATAGTAAACAGACCATTTTTTCACGCGGTGCAGACCGGATTGAAACACTTCCTGCTCCTATCAGACACAGCATGACTGTTACGGTTGATGGGGCATCGATGGAAACAATCCGGACGGAACTGACGGTAACGGAAAAAGCCTCACGACTTATGCTCCACATAAAAGGATGAGTAAATGAAAAGCGGTAAGGAATTTTTAACATCATTATTAGATGCCCTGTTACCGAATAGAGCAGCTCCCGTGTTAGCAAAGGTGATAAAAGCATACGAAGGGGCAGGCGCAAATAAATACGCCTGCGATGTGCAAGTCCTTACAGCAGGAACCTTAGAAGAAACGGATCAGATAATTGCCGAAGTGCCGATTTCTCCGATTTGGGCAGGAAAGAAAAAAAGAGGCGTGTATGCCATTCCGCCTGTAGGACAGATTGTCATCGTTTCTTTTATCGGCTGGAATGTTGCCTTTCCCTTTATTGCAGGTGTTTGGGCGGACGAATACGAAGCGGATGAATTTAAGGCAGGACAATTTGTCATCACAGACGGGGACGGCTTAAAAATTATCGCAGATAGCGAAGAAAAGAAAATAACGATCGATACGGGTAAAGCACAAGTGATTGTAAATGGGGATAAAATAGCCGTTAAAAACGGTTCAAAAAGCCTTTTTACTATCCTTGACACCCATATTCAAAACCTTATCGGTATGACGACAACCGGCGCACCGGTAAAACATGTGGTAGACCCTGTAAGTATTCAAAAATTCATGCAGGATAAACAAGATTTATCCCTTGTAATGGAAGCTTAAAAAGGAAGGTATAAAAATGATTGACAAGTTTATAAAAATGGCGCTGATAGCATTCGCATTAGTGCCGCTTGCTGTATGGAAGCTCGTTGACATCATAATATGGATTGCAACGCATGTTTCTATTCGTTTGCATTAAATGAAGGTAACGCTATGTTGAATAAAAGCAAACTTGAAGCGGAATTATTAGGTATTTTTACCGAAATGGAAGCGGCCGCATCGGGTACTCCTAAAACAAAAGAATGGTATGCGGGAAAAATAGCGCAGGCGATAACTGACCATATTAAATGCGCGGAAATACCGCCGGGTATGGTTGTGATAGGAGTAGCCGGAACGGCAACAGGGATTCCTAATCCGGCCGGTATTAAGGTGGTGTAAATGGATTACGGCACGGATTTTTTATTACAAGATGATGATATTGTTTTTACCGCTGATGGGGATGTTGCGCTTGTATCGGGTCCTGCAATGGTAGCGCAAGACATCGCACAGTCGCTGAAAGTGATAAAAGGTTCACTGTATTGGGATAAGGAAACGGGGAGCACGATGCCGCTTTTCCTCAATGACAATAATAGCGATTCTACAAGCGTTATCGCGGAACTGGAACGGGTAGCGATGGATGATGTACGAGTTGACCCTGAGAGCGTGTCGGCATATCAAAAGGCAGATGGAGTGTTTGCGCTTGAGTTTACTCCGATTGGAGAAGCGACATCTGAAATACTTGAGTATGATTTACACAAGGGAGCGAAGTAATGCAAGGAAGCTGGATAGATAAAACGGAAGATGAGATACGGGATGATATTGTCGAGATTGCAAAAAAAAATACGAAGCTGACCAACTTTAAATCGACTGGCGTACTGCGTGGCTTTATTGAAGTGATTGCAAGCGTTGTCTTTTTTATCTATAAGACAGCGATAAACCCGATATACACGAATGCGACGGTCGATAAAGCAACCGGTATCTTTCTTTCATTTTGGGGACTTGCACTTGGCGTGGTACGCAAAAGCGATAATAAAGCGAGTGGTGTTTTTACCGGCACCTCGTATGGTTCAGGTTCGATTGCCTCCGGTGCGTGGATAGTAGTAGAAGGAACCGAGCTTCGGTACAAGGTTACCGAAAAAGTTACCTTTGCTGCAGATAGCCGCTTTGCAATCCCGGTTCAAGCGGAATTTGCAGGAAGCGATTACAACATCGGAGCAGGCTTACCGGTACGGGTAACGAGGGTTATCCGCGGTCTTGAGAAAATAGAGGTAAAAGATGCGTGGCAAAAAGAACTGGGAGAAAATACCGAAAGCGATGACAGTTACCGCAAACGCATTAAAAATCGCTGGAGAAGCCAGACGCTTGGGGATACGAAGGTAACGTATAAATATTATGCGGAGGAGGTTGCGGGCGTTCGGGAAGCAAAAATAATCCGTGCGCCGCGCGGAGCGGGCAGTACGGATATTATCATCGTTTCGGTTACAGGCCTTCCGACGGCAGAGCTCATTGAAAAAGTAAAGAAAAATCTTTTTTCGCATGAGCTTATGGCATTTGACGTACAGGTAAAAGCGCCGATCGTTACCGGCATTGAAATTGCTATTGAATATTCAGGGGATGCGGAGCCCGTGGACATAGAGCGGATTGCAAAATCGTATGTTGACTCACTCGGTATTGGCGGTCGTTTTGCTGTAAAAGATTTGTATGACCTTTATAAACCGTTTGCATTAAAGACGGTTGAAATCATCTCCCCTGCGCGAGACGTACAAGCTCCTGATGCAAACGTGATTATCATCTCACGTATGACGGTTAGCAAAACAGCGTAAGGATTATCGAGTTATGGAAGAAATTAATGAGCTTATTGATAAAACGATTAATCCGCCGGGCATACAAAAAAAGAATAGGCGAAGTATCTTTAAAACGATTGGGGAGGTCGGCGGAAAAATAAAGGCAGACGCCCTCAAAGCATTCAACGCACACTTTCCGTATGTAGCGGATGAAAAAAAGCTTGAAGAACACGGGGAGGCATTACTTATTCCGCACCTGTTACACGACGGAGATGAGGAATTTAGAAACCGTGTTGCAGCGGCTTCATTCTTTCTCTCTAAAGCGGGGGAACGCGGCTATATTTTATCGCAGCTGGAAGCGCATTTCGGCGGCCGCTATATTCTTTCGGAAGCATTTTTGCGTGTGTACGTTAAGATATTGGATTTATCGGATGCCGACCGTCAGTGGGTACAACAGTTCCTTGATGAGCTGTTAAATCCTGTTATCACACTTACCGTTGCCGAATGGTTTAAATATGTAGAGCGCATTGTGATAAGCGAACGGCAGGAAGTAGTGATAAAAAAAGAAGACTTTGATTTTTATCCGTTTGACAGTCTACGCTATGACGGCCGCTTTTTGTGCGATCAGGGAGAAGAAATTCTGTGTGACGGGAAAAGGATATGCAGCGGTTTACTGCCGTGCGTACGGTTTATCTACCGGCGTGGAACGGTGTTGGATGAGATAAAAATGAGTATCTATGTGGACGGCTCATTCCGCTGTACCGGAGAATGGGATTGCTCCGGGTATGAGTGCATCAAAGCAGAAACTACATTAGCAGAGCCTATCATGCCGCGTGGTTCTTTTGAACGGCTTTCTTACGCTCTTACAATGGCCGCTTTTAGTGATACGGCAGTAGTAAAAGAAGAAACGATAGCCTTAAAAATAAAATGGCCGCTTATCTGCAACGGTTCATACAGCCCTTCTTGCGCACTTGCCGACGGCTCGTGGGATTGTTCGGGAGTATATAGCGGATTTGACGGAAGGTATTATCGAGATGAAATAATTGAGGAGGTTTTATGAACGTCAAAATACAAGAGACAGCCGGATTACGGGGCGTATTTCGGTTAAAGGTATGGAAAAAAGGAAAACTTATTGAAACGTATGAGGATCATAACCTCATTGTTACAGGGGCAAAAGAGGCGTTGACAAAACTGCTTGCAGGGCAAGGAGCAGGAAAGAATTTGACAAGCATCGGCTTTGGCACGAACGGTAATGTACCGCTTCCTGAAGATACGGCGTTAAAAGATGCGTTTGTAAAGGATGTGACCAAGATACGTTTTCCGAGTGTCGGTGAGGTTGAATTTTCGTGGGATTTACTGACGACGGAAGCAAACGGAAAAGAGGTTATCGAGTTCGGCCTTTTACTGCAAGACGGAACACTGTTTTCCCGTAAAACGAGGGCAAAACCGATTAGTAAAGATTCTGACATTGCGCTTGAAGGGCAATGGGTAATTATTTTTTAAAGGAGCTTTTATGGCAAATTTAACGATTATTAAACAGTGGCCTACCGGAATTAGACGGGTTGAAACGACCGACCCGTGGGTAGGAGGAGAAGAGGGAACGGCAAATATTCAAGCGAAGCAAATAGGCGGAGCTTTGGCGTACTTAAAAGATTTTGCCGATGAGGTACAAGCGGCGCGGGGAGCCGAAAGCTCTCTTTTAGAGCGAATTGAAAAGCGGGGCGTAGATGCGCAAAATATTCTTTCAAAGTTTGCCTACATTGAAACGGTTCCTGCAGCCGCTTCCGTCGAGCATATTGATGTGGTAAAAGGCGGACTTTTAACCGTTGACGGCGTACAAACGAAAGCCGGAGACGTGGTTTTCTTAAAAGACCAAAGCGATAAAAAGCAAAACGGCTTTTGGGAAGTACAGACCGGAGCATGGAACCGGTATGCCGGTTACACTGAAAACGATGCGGATTGCTTTACATACAAGCTCATTACCATTGATGCAGGAAATATCAATAAAGGTAAAATCTATTTTCTTGATGATGATTCTTACAAAATCGGATCCGACAATTTGGACTTTAAAGAAGCTGCTTTTTCGTATGAAGCGCATCCGGGTAAAGCGTTGATACGGGATAGAAGCGGAAAAATTAAGGATGTGGAAAGACTCGTAGAAGATTCAGGAGTAAGCGTGTCAGCTTTAGTTGATGAAAGTAAATGCCGCAATCTTTTAGATGTACTCGGTATTCGAGCCGTTCATTCAGACGAGCCTGCGACACTTGAAGAGACAAAAAAAGCGATGGACATATTGCATAAAAAAATCAATGCAAGAGGACTTGCTGATTTTTCAGGACTTAGGCTCGGCGATTATCTTGATTTACCGGAGTTGAATGACGGGACGACAACATACAAATGGAGTGGTGAGTACAAAAATTTACGGATTATGATTTCAGCTTTTAATTTGTATAAAAGTGCAGGGTATCCGGAAAATGAGAAGAACCATATAGTATTTACCTTTAGAAATTGCGTATGTCAACAAAAGATGAATGACGGTAATACAAATGCAGGCGGGTATTCGGCAAGCAAATTAGCGGCATACCTTGACGGCGATTTTAAGGCTGGATTAGAAGCCATACTTGGAAAGTATCTTTACACCATCAGTAGATTATTGTCAATAAAAGGTAACTGGGCTTGGAAGCAACATACGGTCTTTTTGCCGACGGAACGGGAAGTATGGGGCACGTGTGTGTGGGGTGAAAAAGGTTATGACGGAGGATTTCAAGGTCAGTATCCGATATTCCGAGAAAGTGCGCTATATAAGGTAAAACGGCATAATGGAAGTAGAATGTGGTGGTGGAATGCATCACCGTATGATGGCGATGCGGCTTCTTTTTGCGTTAGCTACAACGATGGTGGTGCCTACTACAGTCTTGCGGGTGGGAGTGGTGGTGTTGCGCCCGCTTTCTGTGTTGCGTAGCAACATACGATCTTTACATCTTAGCCCCTTTATGGGGCTAAAGAAAAAGAGCGTGAAAATGAGTATACTCTATGCTCAGGCGTTAGCCTGAGCTGAAAAAAAATTTCATATTTTGGAGGTGTATTTTTAACGATGAGTGTTCTTAAAAATAAGCGTGGTCTTTCTAAAATGGAGTTTTATCATACTGCACGAAAAATCAGACGGGAGTTGACTGAGTTTTTACGCCGTGATTTTGGTATACATAGTAGAAATAATGCTTCAAAGATTGACCCGACATTGCCGGACGATTGGTACGATGAGGATATGAAAGAAATTGCCCGGAATATCAGAATGCTATTGCGGAGCCTCATGTGGAATATCACGGCTGCCAATACGATTTATGCGGTAACAAAAGAAGAATTACAGGTAAGGCGGAATTATCAAAATACAGCTATCATCAACTGTCAGCAGTTAATACAAGAATTACAGTTTTGCGAAGATGCTTTGCCGATAAAGGCCTCAAAATTATTGCCGTATGTTGAGGCAATTGGCTTTGAAATAACACTTCTAAAAGGATGGCGCAAGTCGGATAATAAAATTGCCGAAAAATTAAATGGTACATAAGGGTGCTTTCTGTTTGCGGCTTCTTTTTGCAATAGCAACAACAATGGTAATGCCAACTACAATAATGCGGGTGGGAGTGGTGGTGTTGCGCCCGATTCCGTGAGGCAGCACACGGTAGGTTAAAAAAACCGAGCTGTCGGACACAGAAGGAGATAAGCGCCCTGCGGGCTGCCATTTTAAGGCCCCCGCAAACCGTAACCTTGACACGAGAAGGCGGACGCGGACGGGAGACTGTCCATGCATGGCTTTTAGAACCGACGGTAAAAAGTTTCATGCCTTTACTTCGTTATGCGGCATACTTTCCGTCGAACGGCTTAAAAAAAGCCGTATGCCGTGCAAGGTTTTTTTTAAAACCGATGGAGGTTTCATTATTTAAATGAGTGATAAACGACATACAGCGAGGGATGCGCGGAGGCGGCAACGCCGCAGTGAAAAACGGGATGCAAAATTAAAAGCCTTTGATGATTTTAATCAAGTGGTTAATCCCGATAATCTGTGCACAGCCTTTAAAAAATCCCGTCGTGAAGTGTCGTGGAAAGAAAGTGTACAGCGCTATGAAGCGAACCTTTTACCGAATATCCTTGATGCTCGGAAAAAATTGTTAGCCGGTGAAAGTGTACAAAAAGGCTTTAAAGAATTTACTTTAAACGAACGCGGAAAAATTAGGCATATTAAAAGCGTTCATATATCAGAGCGTGTAGTGCAAAAAAGCCTTGCATTAAATGTGCTCATTCCTATCCTTGAAGCTTCACTCATTTATGATAATGGAGCTTCAATTAAGGGCAAAGGCATTCATTTTGCATTAAGACGGCTGATTGAGCATTTAAGAAGATTTTATCGGACAAACGGCAATTCAAATGCAGGCTATGCGCTGCTTATTGATTTTGCAAAGTTCTTTGACAATATAGACCATGAAATACTGCTTCAGCAGCTTAGAACACGTATTAAAGATGAGCAGATTATTACGCTTATAAAGCAATTTATATCGGCGTTCGGGGAAGGAAAATCACTTGGTCTTGGCAGTGAAGTATCACAGATTTGCGCCGTTTATTACCCGTCGCGCCTCGATCATTTTATCAAAGAAAAGCTTAAGGTAAAATACTACGGCCGCTACATGGACGATATGTACTTAATCCATGCCGATAAAGTCTTTTTGCAGCAGTGTTTGTATGAAATAAAACAGATGTGCGACAAACTGAAGATTACGCTTAATGAGAAAAAAACACGGATCGTTAAACTTTCACAAGGCGTCGTATTCTTGAAAGGCCGTTATATTCTTTCTTCGACCGGCAAAATTATAAAGCTTGCTGGAAAAAGTTCGACAACGAGAATGCGGCGCAAATTAAAAAAGTTCAAACGCCTACTGGATGCCGGCAACATGAGCTATCTTGATGTACGCACCGCTTATCAGTCGTGGCGTGGAAACTATAAAAAACGCTTTAATGCATATTATCGGGTTTGCGATATGGATAAATTGTATAACTCGATTATATTACAGGATACATTTTAACGGGAGGTTAAATATGGTGTATTTGGCAAAAAAAGGGAATGAAGTTATTCATCATACCAGTAAGCAAGCAATGCTGGAGATGGACGGGATTACTAAAGCTGATATGGAAATCAGCGATGAGGAATTTGAAAAGGCTGGCTGTTTTGCGCGAATTATCGATGGAAAAATCGTTGTCGGTAAAACGAAAGCCGAATTGAAAGCTGCAGCAAATGCTGAACGCATCGAGTTTCTTAAAGCGCAATTAGCCGAAACCGATTACATAGCTGCTAAAATTGCCGAAGGCTCCGCTACGGCAGCTGATTATGCTGAAAAAATTGCACAGCGTAAGGCATGGCGTAAAGAAATCAGCGAGCTTGAAAGCGCATAAAAGCGCACTTTAAACGCAATAAAAACGGTATCTTTATTCGTTAAGGATACCGTAAAAAACGGGCAAGAACCCGGTGCCACTAACACCGGGCAGGCGTGTAGACCGCCTTCAGGGTTACCCCTAATCTTAACCCGTACCCTCGTACTCGGGTACTTTGATTATCGGGTCATCATGCCGTCAGGTTTAGCTCAATCATTTTGAGGAGACTTGAGTCTATGAAGACGCCAATTTCGTACTACGGCGGCAAGCAAACGCTTGCGCCCATTATTCTGGAGCTTATTCCGGAACACAAAATATACTGCGAGCCGTTTTTAGGCGGAGCTGCAGTATACTTCGCAAAAAAGCCGTCTCAGGTTGAAGTTATTAACGATACCAATAGCGAGTTGATTAACTTCTATGAAGTCGTCAAAAACGATTTCACGGCGTTAGAAAGAGAGATTGCCATAACGCTGCATAGCCGTACAAAACACCGGCAAGCGCAGGTTATCTATGCAAATCCTGATATGTTTGACAGGATAAAACGGGCGTGGGCTGTATGGATGCTTGCAAACATTTCATACGGTTGCAAGCTTGACGGCGTATTCGGATATGACCGATCCGGTACGGCAAGCAAGAAACTTGCCAATAAACGGAAAGGTTTTACCGAAGAATACGCGATAAGGCTGCAAAATACTCAGATTGAGTGTTGCGACGCCTTGAGAATTATCAGAAGCCGCGATACGGAAGAAACATTTTTCTATATCGACCCGCCGTATGTCGGCGCTGACCAGGGGCATTACGACGGCTATAGCCAAGAAGATTTTGATGCCTTACTTGCTTTACTGGAAAGCATTAAAGGCAAATTTCTTTTAAGTTCCTATCGGAACGTTGCCTTAAAAGAGTGCGTTAAGCGGAACGGCTGGTATTCGCTTGAGATAGATATGGCTTGTTCTATGACCAATAGAGCACAATCACCCCGCCACAAAGTGGAGGTATTGACGGCCAATTATCCCATATCGGTAGACCTTAAAGGCTCTCAAAAGAAGGTCATAGCCGAACAAACCGGCAGCCTTTAAAAACAAAAAGCCCCTTCAAAAGTATATTTGAGGGGGCTTTTCCTGCCATTAAAAGCTGTTTTATAGGCGGTTTAATTCCTAATATTGATGTAAAATACGGCCGTTGTTTTTCCTATTCTATGTGCAAAATTTTTCCTAGTTTGCGCGCGCGGTTACAACGGCAAATATCGGGACGGCTCTTTTTATATGCATTATACTCTCCATAGTTTTTGGAGCAAAAATGGAAGTTAAAATTGAAAAAAAGAGCAAATTTACGCTTGCAGGCGTGCAGATTGCAGCGGATCAAACAAGTGAGTTTCCAAAAGTGTGGGGCAGTCTTTTTGAAAAAACGCCGCATGAGGAGCTTGCAAAATTCGGAAACGGTAAGAGCTTCGGCGTCTGTTCCGAGGTGAAAGGTGGGAAAACCTTCATCTATACCGCGGCGTACGATTGCTGCGACGAACAACAGGCGGCAGCGCTCGGCTTAACGGTGATGCACATTCCCGAAGCCGAATACGCAGTTGTCCGGCTGCACGGCGCCGTTCCCGGCTGTATCCACCAAGGCTGGAAGTACGTTATGGAAACCTTCTTCCCCGAACAAGGTTACTGCCATGCCGGCACCCCCGACTTTGAAGCCTATTCGGAGGGGGATATGTACAGCCCCGATTACCGGATGGAGTTATGGGTGCCCATTGTAAAGGCATAGGGAAGCGTCTCAGAATGGACAAGGATGGCGGTACTAATACGTTGAGGATTAATTTGTGCGCAGCAACGAAGAGAAGATGCCCTTTTCCGTTAGCCTTTTGAAATAGACGATGTAGATACAAGGAATACGGTAAAAAAGTACCGCAGGCGTATCTTTGATACGTTGAGGACACTTTTTTACCGTATGACGCAGTAGATGCACCGTATATTTCAAAAGGGATGCCAGTCCATCTCCTGATCCATCGGATACATCGGACTCGGCAAGTATTTATAATGCAGACGGGAGAACACTTCGTTGGTACTGCCGTCCGTGAGCACGAGCATCGAGCGTTTTGCAATGGCGCGGATTTCCGGTTCAAGGTATCCGAGCTTAACGACGATGACCTTACACTTCTCCGGTTCAACACCGAGCGCCCGCATCATTTCGGGGTCATAGCAGCCGACGTGTTTTGACGTTACGACGACATCGACGCCGCCTACATCCAGAAGCGCCATATCGCTGTTCTGCGCGTCTGCCCATGCCTTGCAAAGTTTTTTTACCGTCGCTTTTACCTGAATGGGTGAACTCTTTTCCTTGTCGAAGGCGGCGCCGAGCGTTCCCTCTACGACATTCCCCTCTCCCGCTTTAAAGGCGGCTGCGACTAAGGCGGGATCGTAAAAAGCCTGATAGCACAGCGGCGGGTTTAACGAGGTTAAGAAAGGATCTGCAAGAATAGCTTTTAAGAAGTTGGTTACATCCTGCGAAGAACCGGCGGTTGGATTGTCGCCTGAGTCGGAGAGCACTACCGGATACACGCCTGCTTCAACACTGGAACGTGCATGAACAAGGGCGTCGGCGGGTTCACGGGTTTCGTTGTAAAAGCAGAATTCTTTTCGGGTATCCCAGAACAACTGCGCAAGCTCCCGCGCCTTTTCGGTTGCGAGCTGTTTATCACCGTCGGTTACCACCATCGCCGTAACGCCGTTATCGGCGGTATCAGCCCACGGAAAGCCGAGCAGGTACGAAGCAGCCATAATGTGCGGCTGTTTCTCGTATTCGCGCAGCGTCGCCGTTAGCTTTTTCATCGGCTCAACACTGGTCTCCGATTGTTCACCTGCAATAAGGAACGGAATCTTAACCGCCGACATAACCGGTCTGATGCCTTTTTCCAACGTCTCGATAGTCATACGCGCCGCATGAATGCCGATTTCATACGTGTCCGTATGCGGGGCGCACTTGTACCCTACATAGCCGTCTACATAGTCGAGCATCCGCTGCGAAATCGTTGCGTGCATATCAAGCGACGACAAGATAGGAATGTCGGGGCAGATTTTGCGGATATCTTCCAGTAAATCGCCTTCCGCCTCGCCGATTTCGCGCACCCGCATCGAACCGTGCAGGGAAAGACACAGCGCATCCAACGGCAGCGCATCCTTAATCGCCTGCAAGAATTCCTTTTTTAACGAAAGGTAATAATCTTTGTCCCATTCGCCGTTCGGAACCGCCCGTGCAATAAGCGCCGGAATAACCTCGTACCCCGCTTCTTTCAACGTTGCAATCGAACCGAAAACGGAACTTTGTCCCTTTCCCTCTAAAAGATCTTTTCCCCGTAACACCCAAATATCATCATGTCCGGTAGTAATCGGGTTAAAGGTATCGGACTCATGGTGCATACCGCCCACAAGCACCCGCTTTTTTCTATTCATTTAAAAAACTCCTTCAATAATGTTCGATATATTCTCCGGTCGGAGTATCGGCGGTTTTATTCCTTTAAAGCCCCTTCTCCAAAGCCCTTAATCAGCTGCGCGTGAAAGATGATATAGAATACAATCATCGGGAGCACTCCGATAACGAGGGAGGCATATTGTAAGCCGTAGTCGATGTTGAGCCGTCCGGCAAATTGAGTGATTGCAACCGGCAAACTCTTCAACGCTGCCTTCGTAGTAAAAACGAATACGAATAAAAATTCATTCCAGTGCTGCAAGAAAGATAAAATAATCATCGTCGCAATGACGGGAACGGAAAGCGGCATAATCATCGTCCAGAATATGTAGCGGTACTTTGCACCGTCTATCTCCGCCGATTCAATGAGCGCATTGGGAATCCCCTTAACATACGACATCGCAATCATAATGGAAATCGGCAAGTTGAAAGCAACATACGGGATAATGACACCTAAGCGCGTATTGACCAGACCGAGTTTTGCTTCCAGTTGGAACAACGGGATAATAACCGCATGAACGCTGATCATTAAGCCGAAAGCAAACATCGAGGTAAATACCTTTGCCGATTTAAAGGGAAATTTCGTTAAGCCGAACGCTGCCGCCATCGCAAGCAGCATGGTAGAGACGGTTGCCGTAATCGTGTAGATAAAACTGTTTATCAGTGCAATGCCCAAACCGCCTTTTGCCCACGATTCGGTATAGTTAAAAAAGGTAGGAGCTTTCGGCAACGCCAACGGATGAATCATAATCTCGGCATTCAGTTTAAAGGACGAATAAAAAAGCCATATAAGCGGAAAGAGTGTAAGCACGGCAAAGGCGAGCATCAAAATATAGGCGCTTGTTTGCCAACCGCGAGAGGCTTGCTGCAGCATATTTCGTTTCATCATCATATCAGCCTCCTAGTAATCAAAGCGTTTTGTTACGGCGCGGCTTATCATCAAGGCGATGACGGTAAAAATGATAATGATAACGGCCAACGCGCTACCGTATCCGTAATTCTGGAACACAAAGGTCGTATTGTACATATAAACGGCGATAACTTCCGTAAAATGCGCGGGGCCTCCTCCGGTCATCGAATAGACAAGATCAAAGCTCTTAAAACTGCCCGAAACCGCAAGGATCGTATTGATAAAGATAACGTTTGCAAGCATCGGCGCAATAAGACGGGTAAAAATCGTTCCTTCCCGCGCACCTTCCAGCTGAGCTGCTTCTATAACGCTGTACGGCAGCCGCTGCAGGTTTGCTAAAAAGATAACCATATACAAGCTGGTATGCTGCCACAGCAGCACAAAGAGGATCGGGACAATCGCAAGATATTTATCTTCAAATATCGTCATGATATAGTCTTGATTACCGGTTAAATTCCGTATAATTGCGGGGACAACACCGACGGGAGAAAATATTCGGTTCCACAACTGGGCAACGATAACGGAGGAAATAGTTATCGGCAAGAAAATCAGCACTTCAAAAAAATTCGCGTGCTTTACCATTTTCCGGTACAGCATATACGCAAGCAGAAGTCCGAGCGGAATCTGCCCCAATACGGAAATCAATACGATGAGAATATTGTTCCGCAAACCGATATAAAAAACGGGGTCGGTAAACATTCTGATATAGTTGCCGAGCCCGATAAATTCCATTTTTCCGTAGCCTTTCCACTTTGTCAGGCTTAAATAAAAGCTGAACAATACGGGAAAGATAATGATTCCGATGTAAATAATAAAAGCAGGCAAGATAAAAGAAAGATAGCTCGTCCGCTTTTGCCGTAAATAAGTCATAGACCGTAAACCGCCTCGTTGTTAATTCTTAATTCACATAAATTAGATAATAGACACACCCATCTCATCTCTTATTATTAGAGATGCCGTCAAGTTTTTAAATATTTGAATCTTCTATTGAGAAATTGTACTTCAGCTCTGTTTCGGCAATACCGCAGACTTCGGCATACTCTTTTTCAAAATTTTGTATGCCGATCGGCAGGTTTTGTGTAAGGTTCATGCCTCTACTATAAATAAGGAACCTCTCAAGATCGAGGTTTTGGGAGGTTCCCTTATGTTTTTTTACTTTTTACGGTGAGAATCGTTAGCAGCGACCCAAGCTTCGTATTCGTTTGCGAGTTCAGCGGGAGTTTTCTGCCCGATCATAACCGCCTGAATACCGGGGTTGAGTACGCTGTTGACACCTTCGCTGTCCATCTTCGCATCGATAACATAGCCCATGCTCTGATTGTTAATGAGGTCGACATATTGTTTTGTAAGCTGATCGATATCGAATTTTGAAAGGTCAAGCTTATAGGTAGTCATAGTTCCGAACTTTGTCAAAATTTCGCAAGCTTCTTTACCGGACATAAAGGAAATAAATTTCCAAGCGGCGTCGGCTTTTGCGCCTGTTAATTTTGCATTCATACCGAAAGCTTCACCGGTTGTCGCAGCGCTGGATCCGTGCGTAACTTCCCCTGCAACGGCAGGGAACGCCATCAGCTGATACTGTGCATAGTCTTCGGATTTTGCAGCATTTTTCAATGCCGAAATACGCCAGCCCGCATCCAAAAGATACACGGCCTTATCCGCAATAAATTCTCCCCAAGAAGCGGTGCCTTCCATTTGATTTACCCCCGGAGGGAAGAGCTTTGAATCGGTCATCGTTTTAATCACGTTGATTGCATCGACAAATTGCTGATCGGAGAACTTTGCCGTTCCAACCATTGCTTTATCAAACCATGCAGTACCGGCCATACGATCGGTCAACATGGATAATAAGAGAGACTGTGCTTGCCATTGTCCCTTATTTGCAAACGCGAGCGGAGTTAAACCGGCTGCTCTGATGGCGGGAACTTGAGCAATCATTTCGTCGAGTGTTGCCGGGGTTGTCAAGCCAAGTTGTTTTTGAAGTTTCGGATTGATATAAACAACGGTACATACCGCGAGGTTCTGTGAAATAATATAGATTTCACCATTCGGTCCCTGAGGCGCCCATACGGCAGGGTTATATTGATTTTTTAAATCGTCCGTCAAATAAGGACGCAGGTCTTTTACCATACCGCGGTCAAGCACATAGCCGGAGCGGGCGCCCGCATACGTGGTGAACACATCGGGAATATCGCCGGACGCAGCCATGATTTGGAATTTATCATGGAAAGCTTCACCGTTCACGTATTCAAATTCAAGTTTGATGTTCGGGTATTGCTTTTCAAAAGCTGCGACAGTCTCGGGCCAATACGCCGATTGCGGATTGGCAAGATCCATCTGCATATACACTGAAAGAGTTACCGGTGCATTCGAATCGGCGTTATTCTCCTTCGGCTTACAGCCTGTAACTACGAAAAGAACAGTACACAAGCATAAGAGTGATAGTGCAATACTCTTTTTCATCTCATCCTCCTTACGTAGACAACTGTTAATTCGGATATGAATTGATAGTTGCCGACTTTAAATATGGTATAAAATAGTATAGCACTGATTTGCGCTGTTTGCCAGTAAAAATTTCCAATGTACTAAGAAAGTGCCGATTAAAGCGAAAGCTGTAGCATTATTCAAGAAGCATACGCTCAAGATATTCAAAACATTCCTGCAAGTCGGTGCAGCGGAGAATTGCATAATCGTCAAGATATGTCGGCTGTTCGTTCACGATGGCAACCGCCCCGCCTGCCTGCAGGGTCAGTTGCGGCAATGCTGCTGCCGGATATACGGTAAGGCTGCTGCCCAATACCAACACCAGATCCGCTCTACCGCATTCCTTTTGTGCTTCCGTTATCGCGGCAAACGGGAGCGCTTCACCGAAAAAGGTAATATCGGGTTTTAATGCATGATGACATTTAGGGCAGAGCGGTACCTCCCCCTTACGGGCAGTCTCTACAACATCTTCAAAGATTGTGCTATAGGAACAATGCGTGCAGCTGTGCCGCGAAGGAGAACCGTGCACTTCGATAACGTGCTTGCTTCCTGCTTTTTGATGTAATAAGTCGATATTCTGGGTAATGAGTGCCTTTAATATCCCGCGGGCTTCCAAACCGGCAAGCACCTGATGCACAATAGACGGCTCCTTTTCCGGTAATCCGTAGATAAATTCCTTTGCAAGCTGATAGTACACGGACGGTGTTTCCCTAAATACTTCTATATCGAACATCTTATCGGTTTCGGGCAACGTATACAGTCCGTTTTTACCTCTAAAATCCCGAATACCGGACAAGGTGCTGACTCCCGCACCCGTAAATGCAACACAGTATCTTGCCGCCGCTATGCGATCCGCCAATTTTCGATATGTTTCTTCGTTTTTCATACGAACCTCCCTTTTGTGTAATCGATATGGAAAATGAGCGAAGTATGATAGAGCTTCACTAAGAACCTCATTTTTTAGATGTTTCCGATAAATTATTTCGCTTTTTTCGCTGCTTCTACGGCGAGTGTATCGCACAGTTCATTGTAGCGGTTACCGGCATGACCTTTTACCCACATCCACTCAAGGCTGATTTGAGAGGCAAGCGCATCCAGCTGCTGCCACAAATCTTGATTTTTTACCGGTTCCCTGCCGGCTGTTTTCCAACCGTTCAGCTTCCACTTTTTTATCCACGAAGAAATCCCCTGCTGCACATACTGAGAATCCGTATGCAGGGTTACCGGGCAATCGGCATAGCGGGGGAGTATCTTTTCCCGATAGGCAATAAGCGCTTGAATAACAGCGGATAATTCCATCCTGTTATTCGTAGTCAGTTTTTCTCCGCCGGAACCCCGCAGTAATTCCTGCTCCGGCTGATCTCCTTGCGTATCTTTGAGAATCATCACGAATGCCCAGCCCCCCGGTCCGGGATTTTGAGAGCATGCTCCATCGGTGTACAATTTAATTTTTTCTGTTGTCATAATATCTCCATTGTAGGGCAAACGCATCAACCTTTTGAAAATATACGGCACATCTACTTCGTCGCACGGCAAAAAAGTGTCCTCAACGTATCAGAACCGCCACGGATGGCGGTGGCTCTAAACAGCAGCGCGTTTGCAGGGCAAACACGTAGGTACAAAATGTACAGGGATGTACATTTTGTACCGTGCCTGCGGTACTTTTTTGCCTAACTCCTTGTATCTGCACCATCTATTTTCAAAAAACAGGCACTACAGAACGGACACGGATGTCCGTGTTTACAAACAGAAGCGATGTTTTTGCGTGAGCAAAAACTCGCGTCCAGAAGTGTACACGGATGTACACTTCTGGACAATCCCATTATTCTGCGATTTTTATCTATCTGTCTGATGCGTTTGCCCTTCCTTTAAAATGCAACAGTTGAGAGAATATCAATTCTCGAAGGCTGTTGCATTCGTGCGCGGTCAGCGCACACGTTAATACGCGATGTTTCGGCTTTGTCCGAAACTCGTCGGTTAACGAGGCAGCCTTATTGCGGCTGCCGAAGTTAAACCTTCCTTTAAATAAACCGTGTGAAATTTTTGACAAAATTTCGCACGGTAAAGAAGGCAACTGCTTGGAATATTTCTAATGCAGTTGCCCTGTCCATATATCCGCGGCTTCGGCGAGGAGGGAGTCGGTCATTTCCCAGCTCATGCAGGGGTCGGTAATCGATTTACCGTATTGGCTCTTTTCGGAGCAATGCTCCGGCGAGACCGTGCCTGCTTGAATAAAGCTTTCGAGCATACAGCCGCGGATTGCTTCAATCTGCGGCGCTTCCAGCCTCAACCGGAGAGTTTCAAGCAGGATGTCCCGCTGCTTTTCGGGCTGCCGTTGCGAGTTGCCGTGTGAGCAGTCAATTAATATCGCCGGCCGTATATCCTGTTCCGCCAAGAGACGGCAGCTTTCTTCTATTGATGCCCTGCCGCAGTTCGCTCCGTGCACGCTGCCTCTCAATACGAGGTGCGCGTATTCATTGCCGCTCGTATGCATCACAGCGGGGCTGCCGTTTTGCATGAGGCCGAGAAAGGCATGCGGTTCCCGTGCAGAAACAATCGCGTTTATCGCCGTGCTAATATCACCGTCGGTAGGGTTCTTAAAACCGACCGGCATCGACAGCCCCGAAGCAAGTTCCCGATGTATCTGGCTTTCGGCGGAGCGCGCACCGATAGATGCCCAGCTGATAAAATCCGCAGTGTATTGCGGCACAATAGGATCGAGCAGCTCCGAAGCGGCCGGCAGTCCCAGTTCGGTAATGGCGCTCAGCGTTTTGCGCGCCGTCTCCAACCCGCCGGTAATATTAACAACCCCATCAAGCGCCGGTTCTACAATTAAGCCGCGCCAGCCCAAACCGGTACGCGGTTTTTCAAAGTACACCCGCATGATAATACAAAACCGGTCGCGGTATTTTGTTCTGAGGCGCATTAACCGATCCGCATAATCCAGTGCGGAAACCGGATCATGGATGGAACACGGGCCTGCAATCAATAAAAACCGGTTATCGACACCGGACAAAATCGCTTCCACCTCTTTTCGTCCGGTCAACACCGTCCGGCATGAGGTATCCGATACCGGAATTTTTTCGAGCATCTCTTGCGGCGGAAGCAACGGATGAACTCGCTCAATACGCTGATGGTATAACAGCGAACGGGTATTCATGATCAAGGCTGCTCTTCGATATCAGTGCTGTCCGAAGTCCGCGCAATATCGATCAACGTAAAAAAGAGAATAACGAACAACGGCCCAAGCACAATACCGTTCAGCTTAAAAAACCTGATACCGCCGAGTATCGAAAAGAAAATCAGCAGCGGGTGTATTTGGATTCGATCTTTTAAAAATATCGGCCGTAAAAAGTTATCCACTGAACTGATAAAAAAGCCGGCTATGCAGAGAAAGAGAATCCCTTTGAGTACACCGGCCGTTAACAATATTTCGATCCCAATCGGCAACCATACCAGTGCGCAGCCGAAGAAAGGCAAAAACGAGCTGAAAAAGGTTAAAAAGGATAAGAGCAGCGCTCCATCCACCTGAAAAATCGTGTACACGATGAACGCTGCTGCAAATTGGCATACCGAAACGAGAAAATACCCCATAAAAAGATTGGAAATAGTATCTTTTATCTTTGTCGCCAGTTTTTGTCCTTCCGACACTTGAATCGGAATAGCCGTTACAAACACCGAGGCGAGGTACTGTCCGTCAATAAATAGGAAATAAAGCGCAAAACACATAAACAGGAGCGATAGCACAAAATTACCGATATTTTTTGCAATACTTGTCGCATAGCGGACAATCGTATTCGCATATTGAATAAAAAAATTCATCAGCTCTTTTTTAAAGTCGAATACCGAAAGATCAATTGTTCCCATCGAAATCTGCATGACTAATTCGTTGAGCGGCGCGTCTTTTTCCATCCTAAATAACTGCGGATGCGTAACGAAAAAGTTCATCATTTTCTTTACGAACATCTGCCCCTGTCCAATCAACTTTATGGCGAAAAAGAACAGGATTCCGGCAACCAGTATGATAATGCCGACCGAAAATGAAGCGGCAATAATTCTCTGCTGTATTTTAAACCATCGGGATTCAAGTTTTATCTTTTTAAGTATTTTATGATACAGCGGAGCGAACATGATATAGAGGATAGCCGACCATAGCAACACGCTCGCATAAGGCAAAAACACCCGCGCCACCAGCACAACGGTGATGGCCAGAATGATAAAAAAAGAAACGGTTTGAAACTTGAGCGATTTCTGCATACTTATTTTGTTCCGCCTGCTGAAATTGAAGATTCTATATCTTTAAAATACCGGACGGTTCCAACGCGGAGTTCATCGGTTGCCGGTTCGTCGCATACGATGATCGCGTGCGGATGCAGTTGGAGCGCAGAAATCGTCCAGATATGATTGACGCTGCCTTCCACCGCATGCCGTACTGCCCGCGCCTTGTTGTAACCGGTTGCGAGGATCATCACTTCTTCCGCATCGGTAATGGTGCCGATCCCGACGGTAAGCGCCGTCTTGGGAACTGCTGCCGTATCACCGTTAAAAAAACGGGCATTCATCGCAATAGTATCCTGCGTCAGTGTTTTTTGCCGGGTACGGGACGAAAGGGAAGATCCGGGTTCATTAAAGGCGATATGCCCGTCTGCCCCGACTCCGCCCATAAAAAGATGAATTTTTCCGTATCGAGCAATCGCCGCTTCGTATTGAGCGCACTCTGCTTCAGGATTCTTCGTCATACCGTCTAAAATGTGAATGTTCGCAGGCGCAATATCAATATGCTTAAAAAAGTTTTCATACATAAAGTAGTGATAGCTTTGCGGATGGTCGGGGGGCAAACCGGCATATTCATCCATATTAAAGGTAACTACGTGTTTAAACGAAATCTTCCCGTCCCGATACCGTTTAATCAATTCTCTGTAAACGCCGAGCGGGGTAGAACCTGTCGGTAGACCGAGTACAAAGGGCTTTGACGCCGTAGGAGCAAAGTCCGTAATTTTTTTGCAAATATAATCCGCTGCCCACACTGAACAGGCATCATAATCGTGTTTTATAATTAATCGCATAATATCTCCTAATAGTGTCTATACAAATTTTGTAGAATGGTGAAAATGCTTAACCTCTTTTAAAAGGCATTTTTCTTTAAACTGCCTTTTATAACGGTTGCAAGCACATTGAACTGCTTATCGAATACGATAAGGTCTCCTTCATACCCCGGCATAATAGAACCGCGTTTGGAATACCGCATAATTTCCGCCGGATTTGCGGAACCGAAGCGGACGGCGGTTTCTACCGGAAAGCCGAACGACACAAGATTCTTTACCCCGCGAATCATCGAAAGGCTTGAACCTGCGATAACGCCGTCCGCCTTACGATGGAAACACCCGCCTTGGAGTACCACTTCTTCTCCGTTTGCAACCAGCTTGCCCGTGCGCTGTTCCGTCGGCTTGAGACTATCGGTTATTAAGACGATCTTATCGATCGGTTTATCCCGTGCCAAAAGCCGGATTAAGTCGGGATGAACATGGATCCCGTCTGCAATAATTTCGCAAGACATTTCCGGATGGATTAAAATCGCTCCGACGGCGCCCGGATTGCGGTGGTGCATTTGGCTCATCGCATTGAAAAGATGCGTCGAATGTAAAATCCCCGCCTGCATTCCCTCAAGCATATTCTCATAAAGCGCATTGGTATGCCCTGCCTGCAGTACGATATTTTTCTTGATGCAATAGAGCGCCAGCTCACGCATATTTTTAAGTTCGGGTGCAACCGTCATATTGACGATATTTCCGTTTGAAGCAGCCCAAAGCTTATCCATTAAATCCAAATTGACGGGACTGATTGCGGAGGGACTAAGCGCCCCGGGTTTTTCCGGCGAAATAAACGGACCTTCAAGGTGCACCCCCATGATAGTCGCACCCTCTTCATGTCCCATCGCATCGACAATCGCGCGGATACATCCGGTCATGTTCTCAGGATCGGTCGGATACAACGTCGGATTAAAGGCCGTTACGCCGTATTCGGCAAGCGCTTTCGACATTTCGAGGATGGAATCGGGGGAGTTGTCCTCCGTCCCAAATCCTGCAAAACCATGAATGTGTGTATCGATCAACCCCGGAGCAATATATGCCTTATCGATATCGATGATACGCACTGCCGGAGAAAAATGTTTATTTAAAAAGCGGCGCTCGCTAAAGACGTCTTCAATCTTGCCGTCTTTAACATAGACGCATCCGTTTTCCATTAAAGAGTAGCCGGTTACTACCGTCGCATTATGAAAACAAAGTGCTTTTTCCATGATTTTCTCCGTGTTTCGGCCGATTTTATCAAAAAAACGTTAAAAAGCCTAGAGCTCATAGGGCGGCTGCATCAGGTTTCTTGTAGAAATTCCCCGAAGAATCAGGAGACTCTTCAACCAAAATTGAACCTCTTCGCGGTTCAAATGGTCTCACAGCCTCCTGATTCTTCGCCAGTTGCTCTACTCCACCTGATGCAGTCGCCCTATTCTTAAATAAAACCATACGAAATTTTTCAAAAATTTCGTATAATAAGGAGGGCGGCTGCATCAGATTGCTGCAACTTCTGTCGTGATCGCATCAGTTTTTTTGTAAAAATGTATTTTTCAGGTAACATATTATTGTAAAGTGTGCTATAATGATTCAATATGGATTCTCAAGAGAAAGACTTCACACCCGATTTGCGCTTTAAAAGGCAAAATATGACAGTCGGAGCGCGGAATCGTGTTATGCAAAATATCTATACTCTTGTAAAGAAACACCGTTCATTCTTGATTCTCGGTCACGAAAATCCTGATGAAGATTGTTTTGCTTCGACGGTGGCGAGTGCACTATTGTTACGCAAGTTCAATAAGCATGTCAGTATTTTTTTGGAGTGCTTACCGCCTGAAAATCTTAAATTCCTCAATTCCATCTGCAAGTATAATAAGATTAATGTCTATTATGGGACGATGCCGCATATCCGTTCTGTAGAAGTGCTGTGTATCTTGGATACGCCGAAGCCGGATATGATAGCCGCAAACGGTTGTATTTATAATTTTTTGCACAATCCAACTATTCCCAAGGCCGAATTGGATCATCACTTTGGTTCCGATGCCGCATACATCGGAGATACTGCCTATTCTTTAGTTCTCCATGCATCAAGCACCTGCGAAATTTTGTGCCGAATATGTTATAAATTGGCAAATCATCCCGAAATACGGCAGCGCTACAGTATCGAAGAACTTTATTCACGCAATTTAGTGTTGACGCTTTTAACCGGTATGCTCGGAGATGCTAAAATGGGTAATTACATCTCCAATTCTCATGATAAAGAGGTCTTTGACTACTTTTCCAAGCATTTGAATTTGATGCTGCGGATCAGCACTCATTCGGAGGGGCATACTAAAAAAATTGAATCGATGGAGCGGCTGCTTGATGTGATGGAAACCACCGATGCCGAAACCGAAAAAGCTTACAATGACATTATCGGTCGTGCAATGTATACCGGTCAAGTCGGATCGGTCGTCCTGTCAGAAGATGAATCCAATGCTTTTTTTAACAGTATAGAGTACGCTCAGTTTATCGGTATGATTAAGGTAGCGACAAACACCATTGCCGAAAAAGCGGGAGGTGTGGGCATTTCGGTCTATTTCGATTCTCCCGACAAGTCCAATAAAATACAGTGCCGCATTCGTGTAAGTGAAGCGATGCGGGGCATCAATTTACACCCGATTCTGAGTCATTTTAAGCTTACCGACGGGGGCGGACATCCCGGTGCTATTGCTTTTAGGTTGCCGCGCAAATTCGGCGCATCGCTTCACACGTTGCTTGCGGACATAGAATCCTTTATTCAACAAAACATATTGGTATGAAGCAAAACTTTCAACTACTAATGGAACAAACCATCGCAGGACTGAACGCTTCCTTTACCGCCGAAAATCCGCCGCGTCTTATGCTCCATTCATGCTGCGCACCGTGCAGTTCTTCGGTAATAAAACGGCTTGCAGGACATTTTAAACTGACGGTGTTTTATTATAATCCCAACATTGATACCGTGGCCGAATACCGTACCCGGGCAGATGAGCAAATCCGTTTAATTAAACAGTATAATGAGTCAATCCAATTCCCATATCGGATCGATTATGCGATACGGGACTACAGCCATGAACAATTCCTTGAAATAGCGGAAGGCTATGAGGATTGCCTTGAAGGCGGAGAGCGCTGCTTCCGATGCTATCGGCTCCGGCTCGCCGCAACGGTACGCGAGGCAGCGGCTCAAGGTTTTGATTTTTTCTGTACGACACTTTCGCTTAGTCCGCTTAAAAGCGCAGCAAAAATCAACGAAATCGGCATGGAGCTTGCCGCTAACAAGTGCCGGTGGCTGCCGAGCGACTTTAAGAAAAAAGACGGCTATCTGGAGTCCATTAAACTCAGCAAGGAGTTGGGGTTGTATCGGCAAGACTACTGCGGCTGCGAATTTTCCCGCACCTTTTGAAAATATACGGCAC